>Ga0307511_10008561_pt1 | contig 10234 bp, 8 predicted proteins | sample 13_EM_MG_FD_200266 | JGI IMG/M metagenome (GOLD analysis project Ga0307511, IMG submission 200266) | Populus trichocarpa ectomycorrhiza microbial communities from riparian zone in the Pacific Northwest, United States - 13_EM | ecosystem: Host-associated > Plants > Roots > Unclassified | place... | reverse complement strand
AAATTTATTTTTGAAATATAAAAATATTAAAAAATATTAATTAAAAAATTGAAAAAATTTCAATTTTAATATTAGAAGAAGAAGAAGAAAGAGGAGCATGTTCAACTCAAATTGAACCGGTAATCAATTTGTTCACGAGAAACGTCTCAAATATACATACCATCATCACCTGCTCTTATTTTAACTTAGTCGTTACTTATTCCAACTAATTTTGACCCTTCTTTAACAAAATTCATTCTCCTGGGACCAAATCTCCCTTTTCTTTTTGTTACTTTTACTTACTTTGATCCATCAAGAAGATTTTCAATATCTCCACCAATCTAGAAGTCCAAATTTAGCTAAAATAAATAAAAATCCAGCTCAATTTCGTCCCTTCCCCCACTTCACTCCCCTACTAATCTCGCCTCCTTTTCCCTCTTCCCTCTCTTTAACACCTTTTTTACACTCCTCCATGTCTAAACAACAGACAACAAACAACATTAACCAACAGAAAAACACCGAACGATATCATTTCCGACCAAATCTCTCTTTTTCTCACACATACCATGTCTCTTCTTTTCTTCATCTTCTCTCTCCCTCTCCTCCTCTCCCCTTCCCTCTCCTTTTCCTTTGGTAGTAAGTAGTACTCATTCCTCCCCTCCTCTCTCTCTCTCTCTAACTACTTTAACCAACTTTCAGGTTTTTTTTTTAACTGCTTTTTTTTCCGATTTTACTACAGATGCTTCATACTTCATAGACTGTGGCGGTTCTACAAACACAACCGATCCATTCAACACAATATGGCTTTCCGACCGTTACTTCACTGGAGGAGCCATCTCTGTAGTGTCGGAGCCACTCCACTTCCGCTATCCTCAAGAAAAAAATCTTCGCTTCTTCCCCCTCTCTTCCGGTAAAAAAAACTGCTACATTTTGCCTCTCCCTAGCGGCCGTTACTACTTCCGTACGTTCACTGTCTACGACAACTATGATGGCAAGTCCCACTCTCCTTCATTCGACGCATCCGTCGAGGGTACTGTCGTCTTTTCCTGGCGTTCTCCTTGGCCGGAGAACCTCGCTCGTGACGGCGCGTACTCCGATCTCTTCGCGTTTGTCAAAGACGGTGAAGCGGATGTTTGTTTTTACAGTATTGCCACTGACCCTCCCGTCATTGGATCCCTTGAAGTCCGTCAAATCGATCCGTCATCTTACGATTCCGCAACAATCAGCGATAAGTTCATCCTCGTTAATTACGGCCGTTTATCCTGCGGGTCCAACCAGTGGGGCCCAGGGTTCAGCAACGACACTGATGATTTCGGCCGAGCATGGCAGTCCGACTCCGTACTCCGAACTCTAAACACGACAAAAATAATCCACTCCCTCTCCACACGAGAAACCATAACCGGCACCAATCAGCCACCGAATTTTTTTCCTGCGAAGCTTTACCAAACGGCGGTTACTGGAAATGGAATACTCGAGTACGCACTGTCGGTCGATGCGAAATTGGATTATGTGTTGTGGTTTCATTTCGCAGAGATTGATTCGAGTGTGAAGCAGAAAGCGGAGAGAGTGTTTGATGTGGTGGTGAATGAGAAGAATGTGAAGAGGGTCGACGTTTTCGAGGAAGTTGGGAGTTTTGCAGCTTATAGTTTGAGTTATACAGTGCATAATTTGAGCAGTATTGTGTTGACTGTGAAGTTTGTGCCAGTGATTGGCGCTCCGATTGTTAGTGGAATTGAGAATTATGCTTTGATTCCTAATGATCTCTCCACCGCGCCGGAGCAAGGTACGTGTGTGATTTTGGAGTGATTGGTTTTTTTGAATTAGAAATTAGCAACTGTGAATGTGTTTTTGTTTCGGTAGTGGTGGCCATGAGAGCATTGAAAGAGTCGTTGAGAGTTCCTGATAGAATGGGATGGAATGGGGATCCTTGTGCTCCTACTAGCTGGGATGCCTGGGAAGGAGTTACATGCCATCCCAACAAAGATGAAACTGCACTCGTGATATCGCAAATGTAAGAAAGGGCGCTTTTGTCCATGCCTTGATGCATTCGAGAGATTGTATTCCTTGAATATTCTTTGTTTCAGAATATGAGTTTTAATCTCATGTTAATAATTATAATTATTACTTGGGTTATTTTATTCAGTGATCTTGGAAGTCAAGGCTTGAAAGGGAGTATAAGTGAGCAGATTACTCTTTTGTCGAACTTGGTAACCCTGTAAGTATCAGCATCCAATTCCTTACACGCTGGAGATGTTTGACTTTATTTGGTTAAATCTAGCAGACAATATTGGCATGTTGCCGATAGATGCATGGAATGAGCGCGTCTTTTCTCAACATTCTACTGCAATGCCGGGATTCATTAGGTTTATTTTTTAAAGTGACATGTTTTCTTGTACATCTCTAACAACTTGTTTCCAGCTTTTGCACTTGTCCTTCCAACCACTTTCATTTTCATTCTGCTCTTTACTGGTGCAGATACTAGTTTTAATTATCATGACCGATCAATTTCTATCAGAAAATTTATTAAATTTTTTTTTTTAGGATTTCTTTTGAGTGAACTACATTTAACTATAGGATTTTTTGCTAAGCGAACTCCATTTTATAGCTTTAATTAATGCGAAAGGATCCTTACTTCTCGATAAAATAACAAATTAATTGTCTTCCAGTTGATCTCGTATGCAAACATGCAACCTGTAGCATCGTTATTGTTGTCTCTGCAGAGTCCATCAAATTTAGTCACCTATTCCTGAGTAGATAATCTAAACGTTAGAACATTCTTGACTTTTGCTTTCATTTGCAAATTGTTTACGTCATGGCCCCTGCCTTGCTTGCCTCAAAATTTGTTCTAAAATTTTAGTGACTTGTGCATAAATTTTTTTAAACTTGGATCGACCCTTCTGTGGTTTCTTGTGCTTATACTGTTGCTCATCCATTGTAATTAACCACTCTCTTTTAAATCTTCAGGAATTTGAGTACTAATTCTTTGGGAGGAACTCTACCATCAGGACTAGGTCAACAATCTCTTGTACGGCTGTAAGTTTTACAGCATTTATATGCCTTATATCAGTTGATGTTTTGTAGTCCTACTTTTTAATATGTATGGCAAGCTCTGGTCTCATATAAGCTAAAAGTTGTTTTATAGTGCATTTCATGATTTAGTACCTCTAATTTAATTATATGTTTCCTAAATGACCCCAACTAGTTTGGGATTAAGGCTTTGTTGCGTTGTTGATTATTTTGATAAATAAAGAGAAATTGATTAGAGCATGTGTTCCCAGTGCATTTTGTTTCATCAAGTGCCCGCCCAAGAAGGTTTTGAGAACCCCCTTTGAGAGGGAGGGCTGTCTCTCTGCCAGCTCATCTAGAAGGCTTCCTTTTCCTAAGACATTGGATGTGCACACTCATTCAAGTCTATATTTTAGAACTAATTCATTCATGAAAAGAAGCGTACCTCGTGTGGGGAAAGGGAAAAAAATACTATCGAGTCCTCTCATTCTGGTGCTCTAAGTGTTCCTTTTCTGGTTTACATGGGTGCGTGTCCTGTTTTTGTTTTAAGTATACTTCCTATGGAGTATCTCTTCTTTGAGTCTGGAAAACGTTTTCTATTCTGTTACATATTTATCCTTGTTTCTTCCTTTTGTCTTAAAATATTAATTTATCATCTTGGTCAGTTCACTTAATTTATTCAGCTTTATAGTGTAGCACAAACTTTTAAGTCTTCTGTGACTGAAGTTAGAGTCTGATTTAAATGATGTTCCACCATCCTTTTCAAGTCTACACTATGAAACTTATCTAACAACCACTATGAACTTACTCTGGCATTCCATTATGTTATACCTTATCACTTCTGATTTTTACTTTGTAGGGATTTGTCAAACAATCAATTCTCAGGTCCTATACCGGAAAGTCTAGCTTTGGCAACTCATCTGCAACTTGTGTAAGTAGTTTTCTTGCACTAATACATACTGGAGGCATTTTTCATAAACATGTGTGCGTGCACACACTCACACACAAAATAATACAGACGTACACACACACACACACACACAGAGCAAGTTTGTTTGATATTTGGATTTTGAAGCTAAAATTTGTTGTTCTTCTTCGTTTCAAGTTTTATTGTCAACTCCTTGAGTTTAAATGTGGTAGTGTTTGACCGATTTCTGTCCTGCATGCCTTGATGTTAGCAGTTATCATATATACCAGTAGGGAGAAGATTTTCATGCTTTTAATGAATGGTATAGTGTCATAAGTTGAAAAAACTATTCATGAAATAATTTTACTAAATATTAGTTTCTGTGGATTTTTTTATTTGACCTCATGTTTAGATAAATGATACCACTCCTTTTGAAATTCAGCAAGAATTGAGTTGGAGTATCTGTTTTGTATTTAGTTTGTTAAGAAATTTAATTCGGATGTAGAAGATGGATATTTTACCTTTTAAATTCAAATGTGATGTTTTGATGTATTCACCATAGAAGAGATTGACCAACTTCCAGATGTAAATAGAAATGAACCCTTCCAGTTTCCTTGGAATTAGTTTAGAACGAATTGAAAGAACTTATTTCATGCTAGTTTTGTATAACTGTGAATTGAAAACATTAACTCTGGTATGCACACTTGCCATCAAATGCTTATGCCAGAAATGGTGCGGAAAACCCCATCAAATGAAACCAAATCACTTGACACATTGGTGGTAACATATACTAGTTGTCCTCATCATCCAAGAATAAAGTGCTTTCTTTTGTAATTCAATCTAAGACTTGGCTTAATCCATTGTTCATGTGCATTTTTACTTGCACATTGAACAATAGGGTAAGACAGCACATGCTGCATTGTTAGAAGCATATAAAGGGAAGTTAAAAATAGTAGCTGAAAACTGCTGTTGAGAATATAATGTAGTGTTAGTTTTTTGGACTTTGCTGGGTACTGGAGAGATGGATTTGATCACTATATTTGACAGCTCTTCTAGTAGATTTTCCTCTTTGCCTTTGTTGATAAAGAAATCAAGGCCCTTTTACTATTTCCCCCAACATCAAGTGGTCAAGATGAAGTATAATGTGGGTTCTCATGAGCAGTATATAATACCAAGCAATTATTCATGCAACTATTTATGGAAGTAATTTTTTTAACAGAACTGCCATATACATTCCTAAGTTGTTTTCTGGTAGTATTCATGTTCATTTCTGGGAGGATGTCTCATTCTCTGTGTAGTTGTTCTCTTTTACCTTCATTTTTTTTTCTCTGTCTTCATTGCAATGCTTCCACATTGCCAGTTCTTGGAGGCTGGTAGGCAATTGAACTTATGATGAAATCTATGCTGTCACATTTCAATCCCAGATTCCTTTTCTCTGCGTTGGTTTAATGAATAATCACATCTTAAAGGATTGCAATTTCTCTATATTTGAGAAGGAAAAAGAATTTTTTTATCTTTTTCAGAAAAGCTGACTGGGAAAAAGTTGTTTCTTGCTCCCAATTCTGTCACTACTTTAAAATGCTGAACTTTTCTTTGGTGTCAAAAATCATATGATATCAAGCCAACACTGAAACAAAACAAGATAGAAGCTCTATTTTAGCTTGATATCTACTCATTAAAATCTATTTTGAATTTCCGATTAGACTGCCTCTTTACATATTGCTCTTTCAATTTTCTTCTTTTCATTTTTTAGAAAGTACCAATTCCACCTGTTCACAAACCTCCCTCCTCTCCCCTAAAAGAAACTAGAGTTTTTTTTTTGCAACCACTTCATGAGCTCCATTGTGGATAATCCCCTCGGTATATTAGTTTTTACAACTTTGCTTATTGGTAGATGTGCCACATTGTTTTCCTTTTTGTTTTATTTGATAAGCAAATTGATTGAAGAAACACCAAATGGTAACTATTTAAATACCCACAGCATTTGCATTAGAAATCCAAATGGTTAATAATTCTAGTGTTGATTACCTATTATTTTCCATTATTGTATTCCCTCGACATCTCTTTGTTTCCAGGATGTTGAATGGTAACTCATTGGAAGGGCGGGTACCAGAGGAACTTTATTCAATTGGTGTGCATGGTGGAGCTATTGAGTATGCTTCCTTTCTAACTTTCACGATTCTTTTAGTTTATTATATTATTAATTTTCTAGCAATAAAATCTTTGGCTGGACTGTCGTGCAATTGCATTTGAACCTATGTGCAATATCCTTAAATCTCTTGATTCTACTTTTACTTATTTAATTTGTTAAGATATGTCAAATATTTTATGTTCACCTCAAATCCTCTAGAGTATGAAATTGAAAGACTTCTAATGCTATTTGACTTATTGCCTAAATACCTTGCTCTTTAGAGGACTACATTTACCAAAATAGTAAGCATATACTGTAGGTCCATAGTCTTTAGTTGTCTGTGATATTGCATTATGAGATCTTACTGGATTCATGTTGTCTTAGTCTGTGCAAGAGAGTTGCCTGTCGTTGATTGATGGTTCACAAATCATAATTTCTTGTTTTTCAATCAATTTGATTATCTAGCAAGATGGGCAATCATAATATGTAACAATTCAATTCACATATTCTTCAACCCTGAATGACTAGTCTGTTGGTTGCGTGTGTTATTCCTTTTTAGCCATATCCTTCCAAAAAATTTGGTATCCGCATGAATTTCACCTATGCTATTATTGAAAAGGCGATGCATACCCCTGTTTCGCAGTCACTTTCTCATTACTTAGGAAGTCTTATCCACCCACTCTCCCATTTTGATGTGAGATCTCATTTCAGTTCAAGTTGGAAATGGTGATTAGTATTTCATATTAATGTATGAAGTATAGGTTACTCTTTGCAGCATCAAAAGATGCTAACAGACAACTCTTTACTTTCAGTTGCTGAATGTTTGGCTCCATGTTGCTCGCACAATTTCTGGAATATACCTATTTGCTATTTCTATTTCTTTTTCCTTTTTTGGAGATTAACGTTGCTTAAGATGGAAATTGAATCAATGCCTCACCCCTGTTACCTTTCAAAAGTACCCATGAGCCAGTGGTCATTTTGTTATTTTATTCCCTGATGAGTTAATGTCTCTTTAACAACTCATTACCGGAAAAACACTTTGTTTTACAGTCTATCAGGTAACAAAGGGTTGTGTGGAGTACCATCTTTGCCACAATGCTCTCTTTTCTGGGATAATGGTCGCTTGTCCACTGGTGGTAAAATTGCTATAGGCTTATCCTGCCTAGTATTTGTTTGTTTGCTTGTATTGGGATACCTAATCTGCATCAGGAGGCGTAGACATGATTATGAATTTGCTCCACCTCACGATCTAATGTGTAAGTATTTTTCGAGGATGTTCAAGTTTGTCATCTTCTAGTTTCATTACATGCATTATGCTATGGCTGTCAGCTGGTCTGATAGGTCATCTGGCACGATATGTTGTTGAATTTTAAGGCATGCATTACACGGAGCATATTAGATATCACTCTTATAGAGGCCAGTCAAATTTGATTAGATTTCACTCTTATAGAGGCCAGTCAAATTCGAGGCCGCACTCCACCTTTGGACCTTATTTTGACTTCCTTTTATTGTAGAATAGTTTGAAACCATTGATCATTTGGAATTATCTATTCCTGATAAAAACCTCTTAAAATTCCTATGTTAACAACCACTTGGAGATGTTATTTTAGAATTAGAATTAAAAAAAAAAACTTTCATGGATTAAATTAGGATCTGGAATCAGGGACTGGGATTATACTTGAAGCAGTATATAATATATTAAACTGCAAAAGGAGTTCAACAAGGATTGGGACTTGGGAGTGAGATGTCATTCAAAGCACAAACCTCCATACAGGAGAAAGGTTGCATGTACCCACCACTGATAAATTTTTAGTCAGTGAACTTCTGCTGCTAGATGATGTTGTTACTGTATTGTAGTCCGTACTTTTGTTTGCCCAGATCCCAGAGTTTTAGTTAGAGATATAAAACCAGTGCATTTAGTTTTCATCCTTCGATGGCTATTTTCACAATATGAGCTTAGAATCCGTCCAATGTGACTTGTCTTCCAGAGTCTTGAGAAATCCATCCAAACAAGCAATGGTGTCTTATGCCCCATGATATAAATCTTCTCATCATCAAAAGAGTTTCATCCTTGTTAGGCAAGGAAGCTCAACTTTCCTCTCACACTTGTCTCTATCTGAAATATCTTTACCTCCTAACTCAATCCACATAGATCTTAATTGTTCGTAAGTAGCACAGTGTGTAGTAGCAATAATACTATCACTATCACCTTCAATTTGACTTTATTAGCTGTCATTACAAGCGCTTTCTCATCCTCGGTTATTTCCATTTTATATTCGATGTTATCATACCTAGCCAAAAAGAAAAGGTAAAAAGAGGAGATATTTTTTCCGGAGTTTCACTCGTCAGTAACAATAAGACTATCACCTTCAATTTGGCTTTATTAGCTGTCATCACGGATGCTTTCTCATCCTCACTTAACTCCGTTTTAAATCTAATATTATCATACCTAACCAAAAAGAAAAGGGAGAAGGAGATATTTTTGCCGTAGTTTCATTCATCCTGGTCTGACTTCAACCATTCTGAAAGTTGACTCCAAAACTGTAGTTGCTGCTATGAAAGAATTGGGGAGCCATTCAGTTTGCATGTGACAACTAAGTGCTCTCTATCAAATTTGTCATTTTTGTTTCATTAGCTAGTTGGTTAGGTATCATGCATTCTTTCCTGTGTCTTGATTGGCATTAGAAATTCAATTCATACAATTGTATTCTCCCAGCAATGGCTGCCAAGAGAAACAGGTACCAGAGGCAGAAGTCCTTGATGCTTCTTGAAATGGAGAGCCAACATGCCAAAGGATTGCCATCGCCTTATGGTCCCCAATAACAGTCTTTTAGAAAAAGATAGTATTGATCTTGATATTCTTCAGCTCACTAAGAGAGCATAGAGAGGGGACCCTGGATGCAGCTATTGCAGAATGCTCAAGTAGATGTGAGCGGCATCCACTCCACAAAGAGGACTTCGTCTATTTGGAATCTTTCAACAATGGAAACAAGATGGGTTCTTGTAAAGTCACACTGTCTATACAATGCAATGTATCTGAGAAATTTTTTTTTTTTTCTTACTGACAAAACAAACTGGATAAGCCATCCTGATGTATCATACCGGCTTTGCAGCATTTTATGAGAACATGCTGTGAGTTCGACTTCAATTTATGAAAAGGGCATTGCACATTTATACCAATTGGTCCCAGTTTTGGTAGCGTTGGATGATAAACGTTTTGGCTGATTATTTTCTCAGTAATTATTTTCAGCTGAAGCATTGTTAATTCATCTGTTATGGACTGGCATTTCCATCCTGTAATATCCGCGACAAATTTACACAAAGCTGTTTCTGGTATTCACCGTGGCTAAGCTATCCATCGTTCGGATGGGTTGTGCGTGCTTCTTAAAGATCTTCTTTCTCCACTCCAGGCAAACACTTTCAATAATGTTTACTGTTTTCTGATGGCTGTGCCGTTTCAATGAGATATTCTTTAACTGTTGACTCTCTTGTAGAGCTGGTGTCTATGACGTGTAACGCTGTTTATCTGTGTTATAGCAGAAATCACCGTTGATCAAACCTTAAATTCCTATTTGTTTATTTTTATTAAGTGCTGTATAATTTAAACTCAGATGACACGTGTATATATTCTTTGCGAGAATGATTCCTAAATTAAAAATAAACAAATATGATTACACACACACACACAATTTCAGAGTAATCTATGAGTGTGGATGAACTTGACTGTTTTCTCATGGTAAAAAACTCAAGCTTTCATGTGTGAAATTGTGATCAGTGACCATGTATTACAGTGAAAGGATTCGATTAACATGTATTTTCAGGATACTTGTTAAGAGTCATTTAATGTTCTTAACATCTCCTTTTTTTATTCGAAATTTATCATAAACAATTAAAAAACGTTACCATGTAGAGTAGCACTCATTTAACATTTTTAATAAATATCAATGATAAACTCAAACAAGAAATCGATGAAAAGGGTATTTAGAAATGTGTTAACGATTATTTTTAAAGTGTTTTTTAATTAAAAATACATCAAAATAATATTTTTTTATTTTTTAAAAATTATTTTTGACATCACCACGTCAAAAAAAATAAAAAAATATTAATTTTAAAAAAATTCAAATTTTTCAAAAATATTTTGAAAATATAAAAACAAAAACTTTAATATCCACGTGATGATTGCTAGCTAACAGCTGAAGAAAGAGGGATGG
>Ga0307511_10008555_pt1 | contig 10237 bp, 13 predicted proteins | sample 13_EM_MG_FD_200266 | JGI IMG/M metagenome (GOLD analysis project Ga0307511, IMG submission 200266) | Populus trichocarpa ectomycorrhiza microbial communities from riparian zone in the Pacific Northwest, United States - 13_EM | ecosystem: Host-associated > Plants > Roots > Unclassified | place... | reverse complement strand
CAGGTATCTAGTAGAGAGTGTGTGAGCGCTTGGTCACCGTTCAAAAGTACTGTTCGACACTCGAGGGGTGGGGGGGGGAAGCATTTGGGCGGATAGGATTGCAGGGCCTATTTTAGAAATAAAACAACATAGGTAGGTCCATTAGGATAACTGCATGGCATGCAATAGGTAGCAAGCAATGGATAGATTTACCACAACTTAGCAGTCAACGGCCTATGTTCCTGGGACCGTTAAGGGCCCTAGGATAAGTGAAGGCCTAATTCTGGGGTATTTGGTTCCCTTTGTCTGACGTTCGGTGGTCATGGACGTATAGAGAGTGCAGGGAGTGGGCCAATCTCCCCGTCCTCCCGTCGGGGATGGTTTTCGTGGTATACGGCAGGCGTCTGAATATGTACAAGTATTATGTATGGAGCCTAGGATCCAAATACTTACTGACCCCCTCCCTGCACACGAGAACGCCACACCTCAAGTGGGATAGAGACGCCCTCAGGGGAGTCATGTATCCCCAGGAAGGCATGACTCCATCAGATCGAGAGATCCCCAGACCTCCTTCTGTGGGTGCGGGGAAACGCAGAATGCGGCTCACCTACTGGCGTCGGGAAGCGTAAATAGACAATGGGGGAAGTGGGACGATATTTGGACGGATACGGAATGTTTGCACGAAGACGGTCGATTTCAGTTTGTCCAAGTGGGGGGAGTTGGAGTTGGAGTTGGAGTTGGAGGTGGGAGAGTTGATAACATCGGAGGAAGGAGGTGGGGGGGGGGGGAACTTGATATGTATTTAGTTGATTAGTTAGAGGGCCGGCACGGCGCAGAGGTTGGACAATCCAACAGAGTGGAAACGCGGAGGCGTGCCCTCGTCATATACCATAGTATAAATACGGGTACTGATTCACAAAGAAAAAAAGAAAAAAAGAAAAAAAGGACTTACTGGGTTACGTTCGAGACTGCTGAATCCCCCCCCCAAAAAAAAAAAAAAATACGGAAATACACAGTGTGCGCATCCGGAGGGTCATAGGCTCAGGGTAATACAATGTACCGGTTGTCATGCCCAGCCCGGCTTCAACGCAGTCACAATCTATCACACCGAAACCCCTATACAATTCCTATCCTCCCACGCACACAGCCCTTCTCTTCAACATCGACCTCACTACATACCCCCACGCAGATCGTCAGCCTACGTTACCTTTCCAACTATTCTCACAGCCTCAATATCCTGCCTACATTCTGCCTATATTCTTGTACTCTTTCCCAAAGCTTTCATCTGCTATTAGACATGCATCTCTTCACCAAAGCCCTCTCGGCTATCAAGTCCTACATTTGGACCTCAACTCCGGTCGTCTGCACTATGACGCCTCGCCTCGCAATCAAAACCGAAGATGATATAAAGGCCACCATCCACCACCGCAACCAAGGCGCGAGGAAGAAGGCCCAGAAAAAGGGACGTACAACCAAGGGCAATGTCCCGGGGACTCCCACCAAGCCAGTCAACAAACTAGCCAATAAGATCAAGGCCCAGGACATGGCCACCCCAAGCACGCACAGCAGACAATCCCCACCTCGACCCACATCTCCACCAACGAAAGTTCAAAAGCAGCGACCAAAGCGGGACGCGGGGAGATTGCCCAGACTAAGCCTGTGCGCAGAGAAGGCGCAATCTCCTTGCCCTCTCCTGGTTCAAATGGAGATAGATCAACGCAATCCGGTGGAAATGGACATCGATGGAGTTGATCAAAGCTATCCGGTTGAGATGGAGATTGATGAAATTGATGAAAAAATGTATGCATGAGCTTCGCTCAATTAGACTATAATATCCCGCTAACAGTTAGAGCAGTAGCGACGACCTCGACATCCCTATGGAGGATGCACTCCCCGTGGTTTGGCAGCTTCCATACCTTGCCGTTGGTCTCGCTCCGCCCAGGGACGGCAATTGTGATGTGGAGATGGTTGATATCTGAGCCGGAGAGCAATCAGGTACGTAGTGGTGAGCAGGGGGAGATTAAGGGATTTTGCTGAGTGCGGGGAGCATCAGCCACCCTTGGTGAGAAGTGGGAAGTGAGGAGAAGGCGAAGGAGGTGAGGAGAAGGAGGTGAAGAGAAGGAGGTGAGGATAAAGAAGTGAAGTGAAGGAGGCGAGGAGAAAGAGGTGAGGAGAAGGAGGCGAGGAGAAGGAGGTGGGAGGAAGGAGGTGAGGACGGAAGAGGGAATCGCCAATACCGGGAATAAGTTCTAAGGGGAAGCGAGGGATGCAGATAGATCCTGTAACTGCAAGGAGAACCAGAAACCTCTCATGCGGGAAAGGAGGACTGTGTGTGTGTCTTCCCGTCAGGGGCGGGGGGTAGAGCGAGATTACCTTTTCGATTTGCCCTCGAGCTAGAAGTCTAATGATGACGACGACTTGCTGTGAATCACAGTATCAATTGATTCTTGGTGAGTTTTCTGATACGCTCTCTGTTCCAATTCCCCGCCCTGGATTCCGGCTAACCCACCGAAACTAATATTACAGGAAACTAGGAGGTGTCGATAGTATAGGCGCGGGTGAAAGTAGAAAAGCTTGTGGACTTCGCCCATGACTGGAAGAAAAACAGAGGTAAATACGGAGGAGTCGGGAATAGTGGGGACGGACAGAGAGTATTCGAAGGTCAATGCTTGGAAAGGTATGTACTTGAAGTATTGTCGGAACTATTTCTGGAGGATGGTACAAGGTACTAATTATTTCGTAACATTAGCACAGGGTTTAAATTTTTTTTTTTGAAGTCTAAATGCCCAGTCAGCCTAAGGCTATGAGGCGGAGGAGCGCAGGGTGGAATAATGAATACCAACACGAAGGACCATATTAGGGACTGTGGCTTAGTTTGTCTTTCGTATGTTTGCTGGTATGCACTTTTCCGCAGACTCCACCTCTCGGATTCTCGCTTACCTATGTAGGAGAACAAATATACTGGAATCAATGATTCAAGAAGGCAAGAACCTTGAGGACAATTTCTGCGAGGGAGCCATGGAATAGCTCAACTATAGCTGAATTTTTCATAATGCACTCTTTCCATTCCCATGGCAAAAACGGGGTTTTCGGCTACTTTCTGGGGCAGGAAGCGGTCACATAATAACTTGCGCAAGGTTGGTTTTCCTGTTACCTAACCTTCCAGTATTCGGGTGCTAACATCGACGGTTTCAGAGCCTCTCTAAGAAATAAAAACCCTCAAAGCGGAGGTTCAACGGTGCCTGGGAAACACCGGGAGAGCAAAAGGCGACTCGAGCTTATCATAGCGTCCGCGGCTCCAGCCTGTCCTACACCTTCACAGACACCACCGGCTAGCAAAAAAAATCTGCCCCGATGGTTGCAGAAGCAAAGCCCTTAACGGCCACCAAAGCATTCTATCTGAGCTGGCAATTGGCCCAACTAGAGCAGGCATCGCAAAAGGCGCAATCTAGTGAGGGCGAGCAGGACCCCACTAAGGATGAGAAGGTCTCGAGTAACGATAGGGAAGCCTCCGGTGAGAGTAAGGGGAATCGGAGTGGTAGTGAGTGAGGAGGCTGTACCGATGGCAGGGGGGGGGGGGAATCGTTTTGAGGGTCAAACTCAAACGGAAGGAATTGTCGAGGAGCAAGTCAAGGGTGGAATGAGACATAGATGGCATCACCGTGGGGCAAGGGCCGGGGGTGGATGGTAGCGGACCTAAGTTCAGGCAAAAAAAGCGGTATCTCCTACTTGTGCAATGTCAGTTTCCCTGTTCTTGCCTAATGTAACGGGGCACCTATGGACTTGGACTGTGGATGGCTCCAGGGAGCGCCTATGGTTATGACAAGAGGAATGTTGTATTCAAGAGTATATACAAGACGTTGCGTGAGGAGGGGAGGACAGCGGGAGAGTAAGGGAATACAGGAGAGTTATATAGAGGTCCCGCCCTTCCAAATAGCCAATGAGATAAACTCGTGAAACCAATATCCAGCCCTCGATCCTGTACATGCTTATCAGCTCAAACCGTCCAGCCTGTCCAACCAAAGAAAACCCATGCATACTCAGCCCTCGTATCAACCGATCACGTGCGTCCAGCCCTTGGGGGCCATGCGCCGTGCCACCTAACCTTCTAGTCTGGTTGCTAACCTTCTACTCTTGGGGTGCTAATATCTGCAGTTTCAGACCCTCTCTAAGAAATAAACACTGCTAATCCATCATGAAACGCGCAGTGTAGGTATATGCATTAGTTCAGCCATAGTAGTGCTATACTCATCTGCAAAAAATAGCCCCAAATAAAAATACTATAACCGCCGGCTCTACCCCAAAGCGGAGGAAAAGGGCCGTACATCACAAAGGGGCAGTGGCGAAAGTCTAGGGCCTAGTTATTCGCTAACACCCTTTAAGCAAGTGCTTTCTGGTTGAAACAGGTATCGACACAATTCAAGTGAGAATTATGTCTAATATTACGAACAGCCCACATACCTCCCTCGCCATAAAGGGATAGCTGGGAAGCTACTGCGTGTCTTGAGTAACTGGGCTTGTGGTTGTTCAAGTGGGGAGAGTACCTCCTCCGTTTATAATGTTCAAAGGTTCAGTTTGTCCGATGGGTGTTATCTAGGTACATGGTACATGTAATTTAGTCCCGAGATTGGTTGCCAAGACCGCTACTGTGCGTTTGGTTTCAGCATTCATTTCGGTTTCCAAAAAACTAGTTGGACGAATGGATCAGTCTAGTAGTCTGGTTGGTACGGCCGCTGCTGTGGAGGCAGACTGGCCCCAACCTCCGGGACAGATAGCAACGGTTCTCCTGTTTCTGTGGAATATCTTCAGCCACAAGGTCGTCGCAAGTAGCCCCTGACCGCACGTTTCGGAACATGGAATGAATGGGGTTACATAATCTGATACCCAGACAATTACAGGGGTTATTCTATTATTCTGGAACAACGGGAAGAATAGAAACAACTATAGCTCTGCCACCACCAACGGACCAGAACCCAACGAGACCAAGAAAACTATCAGGCGCCCCCAACAAGCCAACGGCACGCAAACCAACGCAACCACCACCCAATCACCAGTCCATCCCCCAACACGGACCAGAACTCTACACAGGGGGCATGGCAAACCACAGCCAAAGAGAAGCAACGGGGGAGATGCTCTAGCGCAAAACTTACACTGCCGAATGCTACCGCGAATACTAAACCACAATGCCTTTCCTCTGCATCTACTTCAGGCCTCAGGTCACCGATACTCGGTTCAAGCCTTGGCTATAGGGCGTGGCACAAAACTGAGGTGATATATCTTCGGGGGAGCATACATCATCACTAATATAGTCATGACTGCTTAACCCATTGCCCGACACTAGCACCTCGCTCGTCAATGCGGGAAACCATGCGCAGGGAACATGTGAACACGGGGAGGGCGACAAACATGGGGAGTCTGGCGTCGTCGCTATGGAGGGGGATGGACCGCATAGGCCGGAGAGTGAACTCGTCGATGACAATGGGAGAGACTGGGGGGGGGATGATAAACCAGGTGAATATAGACCCAAAGAACAATATGAATAATCAGGAGATGACAATGCATGCGAAGACAATGGGTTGAAACAACTGGATGAAGGATTAAACGACGGTCTGGAAGATGAAGTTGCAATCTACTATCGCAATCTACTATTCCACTAGACCTGGGCACGAGATGAGATGTCTCGAGACTGGCGAGACGAGGCGTCTCGAGACACCTAGGCAGCAGTCTCGAGATTGTCTCGAAACTTTGTGATATCGGTTCTTGGCACATATAATATCCTTTTTATAGTGGCTTAGGTTATCCGACAAGGGTAAAAGACTCGAGACTTACGAGGCTGTCTCGAGACCGCCTGGTACGTGACGAGACGTCTCGAGACGTCTCGTGCCCAGGCCTATATTCCACCCAACCAGACTATATCCCTGTACTCTCTTCTCAAAAACACCTATATCCCCGCACAGCCTTTGATTCAATCTAGAAATGATGGAACCAGTCTGAGTAGTTACCGCACTACCGGCACCGATATCACGCACATAACGAAAGACCTCGCGAGCTTGTTCAAATTACACAAATACAGTTAATGAGCAATAATCAACGCTGTTCATTCAAGTACTTACGGAGCAAGGCCTTAACACAGAGGAGGAAAAACGGAACGGACAACCGCCAATAACATAATACAGGGATGTGTAGCTCAATTTGGAAATCCTCGGAGCTATGGGCAACGCTGCCAACAATAAGGTGGCGACAACATTGAGGCGGGGTGTGAGGGACGACATTGCCAGCGATAGAGCCAGTTTATTCTTCAAACGACTTCGTTGCTTTACTACACTTCACACCATCCAGATGAAGACAGTCGGCATGCTCCCGCCTACCCACTATTCCATAAAATCTCACGAATATGGCCACTTTGTCTGTCGTTGCGTCAGGGACTCGTGAGTACGACCTTCGTGGCTACCGGCCAGACCTTTGGATGCTATGATTCAAGCTTCATATCCACTACAACATGATCGATCCCAATGTGTCCTATCCCAGCCCAGTGGGTCTGAAGTTGCATACCTTGTACCATATGCAGTTTGCAAGATTCCCGGATCACTAAGGGAAACTCAACCCGACATTTTCAAACTCCTCAGGTCCCTGGCTGGCCTCACAGTGGTCAGCCTTAACCAGGTGAGAAAATCTTGTAACTATATGGAATAGCGGCATCGCGAATTAGGCCGCGGTCTTATTAGCGAGTTTTTATGGTATATGAGGGAGTACACTTGATTAAGCAATATTTACCTAGACACGCTCTCGTCACATACTGGAGACTCTCCACAGCATAGTCATATCGTGAGGAACTCTCGTCCGGGGCGTCTTCCTGCACAAGGTGAGAAGGGTGGAGGGGATAAAGAAGATGCACGGGAGGCATGAACGTTGTTGAGCGAGGGCTTGGGGCGAATTAAATCGCGGGGGTTGGGTGGCGGAGAGCGATTCATCCTTCAATGCACCGTTGAGGTCAGAGTACCTAGCAGGGAATTGCATGTCAGTTTTCATGTTATTTACTACTATCGCGTCTTGGTTCTCTACTCGAGACCCTCGGTCCTGGCACAACAAATATATTATCATTCGTTACACCGCCCACATATCGCCAGAGATGGAATAGAGGGTCCCTATGTTGTTTTCCAATTGTTCTTCTTTCTCTATAGTTGCTACGTACGTGGGAAGTTGCACAATTTTCATAGTTAAGTACCGAGAGTTTCACCTATTGTCTGCTAGAGCAATCTGTGACTTCCGACAGGAATACCCTGATTACGTGTGAGCTGCTTTGGCTACGCTCTCAAGCCAACAAGGGGATGAGGGGATATGGTCTTTAAATTTCAGGGACCTCCTGAACCTAGTGTCACGCATGAGAGTCGAGACAAGAGTAGGAGCTTTTTTATTTTTATTTTTATTTTTTAAAAAACTCATTACTCGTATGCAGCCCTGTAGGAGGGCTATGACGAGCCTACCGGAACTCCGGTAGGTTTCAAGGCGACCCAAGTTAATCTGGGGGGCCCTACGCGCGCGGAAAGCATTAGATACAAAATGACAAAATGAGCTAGCGCCCCTCCGCCTCCGCCCTCCCTTCGGCTCTCCGATTAACTGCTTCCTCTGCCACGCCCCCTTCCGGCCCTCCCCAAGGAATTCTTCCACCGCCACGCCCGCTGTCCCGGCCTCCCCCTAATATGTCAGGTCCCCCTCTCAGCTCCTAGGCCATTCAACTCAACTGAAAGAGTAGGAGCTGATTTCCTGCGAGGGGGGGTGTTGTGAGCAAACGACATTGCTGAGACACATTGTCCAGATTGCATGCATACTTCTCTACGAACCATATCCATGTCCGGTACCAAGTTTGGGCTCGCTTCACGGCAATGATGGAGGCAATTCTCCCCGAACGTGGTAGCAAGGATTTTCTGCTATGATCGGGCCGGTCATTGTAGGAACAACCGTGGACCGGGAGAAGCCCTTCAATATGTACTCTCGCCGAGAAGTGCGATGTACAACTGCCCTGCCTTTTACCAACTCCCCCGTTTTTCGATTCACATCCTGCAAGTTGACCAGGTTTCATCTATGTTACACGAGTTAACGCACCTTGATGCGATATACTCCCCACCCACTGTTGACCACGAATACATGTATATCGGTGTCCTGGGATTAAATGCCACGAAAGATGCCCAACCCTACGCATTTTATGCGAAGGACTTGTGGCTGGCCAGACCCAAGCATTACCCAGCACCATCCCGATCACCATCACCATCCAGCTCACGAGCTTACACGACTGACTCCGAGTCGGATGATGAAGGGACCTACAGGCGGGAAACTACCCGAACCAGTGCTTAGACACACTATACCACGGGAGAAGGCGGGGGGGAGGGAGCCAGGGCAAGGACGGGAGCTTGAGAGGGGAGGAATTAAAAAAGGGAGAATGAGGAAGATCAATAACAACCACAACGACAACTACAACGCCCCCAAAAATAAAAGAGATGGAGGCAGTGACAGACCGAACCATGAATGAGCTAGAGGCCCGAGGGGAAAAAGACGATGCGCGAAAAGCGCAAGGGAAAGAGGATGACGGGCGCCACAAGGCGCAGAACTAGAATCGGCAAGTAGGAAGGTCAGAATGAATGGAGGGACTACGAGAGCAGGCACCGAACCTATGACCCCTAGGGCACCCCTACACAAGCGGAAAGGGCCCAGAGGAAATGCAATGCTGGTCCGGAGGTATGGAGGAGTAGGAATGGAGATAAAGAAAAGGCACACAAGTACGCATACAAGTGCAGCCCCCCTCAAATTCAGAGCGAACGAACATCATGAAAGAGCCACGGGGCTGGACAGACCAGCGGGAACGAAGAGGAGGAACTCATCCGGAACCACCTCCGCCCCAGAAACCGTCTGCTCCCCCAGAATCGCCTCCTTGCCCGGAATCATCTCCTTCCCCAGTATCGTCTCCGGAGGCAATTATGTCTGGAACAGTCTCTCAAGCACAAATTCTACCCCGACAACCCCCACAGCCAAATTTGTCGGAATCTAATAAACCTGGCGAGCAAGAACCATGTTTTCCAGCAGCAATGTACTTACCTCCCCGCCTTCACCTACCACACCAGAGGTCTCGCCCGCCCCCATCACCCTCACTACGAAGAGTCCCCCAATGGAATTATTGTATTGGGAGCAAGCCAAACGATCGCACAACTAGAACAGACTGTAGCCGACATGAGAAAGGAGATAAGAAACGAGATGAAGGCGAAGGTCGAACAGGCGATCGGGGTCCTTGGGAAGGACATAAATGAGGGCCAAACAAGGATCAAAAACCTCATCAACACGATGTTGGTGGGGGTCAGAACGAAACTCGAGGAAATAAACAACCGAATTGCCAAGATTGAAAGCAGGCTGCAAGAGGGGACGGAGGAACGGCGAGGGATTCGAGAGGAAGTAGTCGATAGGCTGGATGGCTGAGGGAGCGGTTGCAAATGGGGTGTGTAGCGGGATGAGGAAGATCAGACCGGATGTCAAGACAATCTTAACCAGCGTAGCGGAGGGGGGAGGGGGAGTTGCCAAAACCTGAAATATTTACTTTAATTTCTTTTGTATTACCAGATGGGTGCCGCCGCTCGTTGTTCGGTGGACACGGGAGGCGTTGTGGTGGGGCAGCCATCGAGACCCCATGTACCTATGGGCCATAAGAGAGCACACTATCATACTGGTATCATCCAGCAGTAAGCAGTACTCCATTCCATCCTGGGCCCCCAGTATAGTCTCGAAAGAGCATATCTGGATGACGAGCATCCCTTGAGCTGTCCTATAGTACATAACCTAGTGTGGTTTCGTAATCCCTCGCAGAGTATAGAGCTGTAATCCACTATAAGAATATTCTTATTTTTTATCCACATAGGCACACTAGGCGTCAGCATTAATAAACTGCCATCTGGAGAACGATATGGTCAGGGTAACAGGATCTAGGTACTGGTTGCCATTCCCAGCCCGGGGTGTCCCACCCTACCGTCAATGCAGTCACAATCGATCCCAGAGAAACCATCCCCAATCCACTTCAAGCAGAATACTTTTCTTCCACATATGTACATCTACTTCACTACCCACACGCTTATCGCCAGCCAGCGCGACCTTTCCAACCCACGCATTCTCCACATTCTTATACCTACTCGAGTTGCGCGAACGTTTCGTTACTCAGCAGGCGGCTAATGGTGTGATAGGAGTCAATGCTGTCCCTACCGACGATCAGGTAGTAGAC
>Ga0307511_10008554_pt1 | contig 10237 bp, 9 predicted proteins | sample 13_EM_MG_FD_200266 | JGI IMG/M metagenome (GOLD analysis project Ga0307511, IMG submission 200266) | Populus trichocarpa ectomycorrhiza microbial communities from riparian zone in the Pacific Northwest, United States - 13_EM | ecosystem: Host-associated > Plants > Roots > Unclassified | place... | reverse complement strand
CAGCTAACAACTAGATAACCATGCAGTAGATTACTGCTAAGTAATCCTGTTCTAGCTTAGGTACCAAACTTCAACAATCTCTAGAATATAATATGGAGAAATTGTAGAGACAAAGGTAAGAGAGAATGATATCCAGAGACGAGACATGGAAGAAAGTGATTTCATATCAGAAAAATTGGAACTTTCTTTCTTACAGTGCAGCAGAGCACAGTAGCCAAAATACAGCACAACATACAATATCAGACATGCCTTTTGTGTAGTCACTTAAAAAGGTGGATTCTGCTCTTTGTTCCTTTGTTCTTGTGGTTTCAAGACCCGTTTCTTGTGGATTCAGGACAAAAGTCTTGTGGATTGAAGGGTTTGCCTAAAGGATTCAGATATTTCTATCCCTTCAATTTCTATTCAGGGAGTTCTTCTGTCTATTGGTAACCCAGAGGAGAGAAGGAGATGTCAAGAATTTATTTTGCACCTAATTAATCGCATTATAGCTAGGTGTATTAGAGAGGCTAAGCTTAAAATAAGGGAACAAAGTTCGTCGCAACAAATCTAAAAAATAGAAAGAAATTGTGGACCACATTAGCCCATCGAACTCAATGTGGTTTTCCTTTCTTCAAAATGAAATCTCTAGTTTCGTGGAAGAAATTCAATCAAGAACAAAAAACCATTTCTATGCATGTTGCAAGAAAAGCAATGGTTTTCTGAGGAATTTGTCATCAATACCACAACATTTATGTCATGGCAACCTCAACAAAACCTAAAGCAAAGAATTTGTCATCACAAGCATCAACCGCTGGCCGTCCTCAACAGGCTGTGAAATTTGCACGCCGGACATCTAGTGGACGCATTGCCAGCTTTTCACATGATGAGGATTTGGACTTGTCTGGTGAATTTTCAGGGCAGAATGACTACATCAATTACACTGTTGTCATGCCCCCCACCCCTGATAACCAGCCTGCATGGCCATCCTCAGAAAATAAATCCGATGGGCCTACGAGCCGTTTTGGTTCCGAGGCACAGAACGCTTCCAGGCGGGTAGGAGAGCAAGAAGATAATTATGGAAGCCGTGGTGGCAATGGCCGCAGCAATGACAACTCAAAAACGGAACGAGGAATGTCGATAATGAAATCAAATAATAGATCAATACTGTCAAGGAGCCAAACAGGAGATTTTGATCACAACAGGTGGTTGTTTGAGACAAAAGGAACCTACGGTGTTGGAAATGCGTATTGGTCAGACCAAGACAAGTATGGTCAGGATTCAGAGCTGAGCAAGTCGGATTTTTTGGACAAGCCTTGGAAACCACTCTCTAGGAAGATTAGGGTTCCAGCAGCTATTCTCAGTCCTTACAGGTGCGCTCTTTTATATGTAACAAATGAATTTAACATAACAGGAGCATAGTAGATGGTAGATAGAATTTCATTTATAGAATGTTCGCTCTTTTCTATGTTCACTGCTTGACAAATCTTTGCAGAAAGCTGAGTTTACCCTCGATTTTCTTTCTGCTAGACCTTATAATATATAGGTTTCAGCTAAATTAACGAGGGTATTTAGGCTTTTTATCTTTGTAAAATTTATCTTAGAATTTGCTAAACACAAGTTTTGTATGAACAGGATACTTGTGGTGATCCGTTTGGTACTTCTATGTTTCTTTCTTGGGTGGAGAGTCCAGAACCCCAATCGTGATGCCATGTGGCTGTGGGGCCTGTCTATCGTTTGTGAGATTTGGTTTGCTTTCTCATGGCTGCTAGACATTTTTCCCAAGTACAACCCCATCAACCGATCCACTGACCTTGCTGCTCTGCGTGACAAGTTTGAGCAGCCCTCCCCTGCAAACCCTCATGGCCGGTCAGACCTTCCAGGAGTTGATATTTTTGTCTCCACTGCTGATCCTGAGAAGGAACCTCCACTTGTCACTGCCAACACAATTTTATCGATTCTTGCAGCTGACTACCCTGTTGAGAAGCTCTCCTGCTACATTTCTGATGATGGTGGTGCCATACTCACCTTCGAGGCTATGGCTGAAGCTGTTAAATTCGCAGAGGTTCTTTTACAATCTTGAACACCAAAATGAACGGGAAAAAAAAAGTAACAAAACAATTTAGCCCAGTTTGAAGTGATTTAAACCTTTAAAAGCTAGAACTGAGATTCCCTACTTGATATTTCCTATCGAAGTCATTTGGCATTGTTGCTTTTCACAGAAACCAATGGCCCTTCATTACCAAAACACAAATGACACCAATAAACAATTTTGTGCTTTCATTCAATGTTTGAATGAGCATCGTCCCAAGATGAGTTTCAAACATACCACTCTTTTTGCTGCATTACGGACAGTATATTGTTTAATTCAGAAAATGTTATCCCTTACATCCAACGAAACACAAGTTGTGATTTCGTTGAATATTTGTTTAGTGATCGAATTTACACACATAGATTCTACATGCTCTAACTAAGCATGCTTTGTTTGATTGTTCGCTCAGGTTTGGGTACCATTTTGTCGAAAACACGACATTGATCTGAGGAATCCGGATAGTTACTTCAACCAAAAAACTGACCACACCAAAAACAAGAAACGGCCTGATTTTGTCAAGGACCGCAGATGGATGAAGAGAGAGTATGACGAGTTCAAGGTCAGGATTAATGGTCTGCCAGAGGCAATACGAAGGAGAAGCAAATCATTTAACTCTAAGGAGCTGAAGAAGGCAAAAAGTCTCGCCAGGGAGAAGAATGGTGGTGTGTTGCCATCGGAGGGGGTTGGTGACGTCCCTAAAGCTACATGGATGGCCGATGGTACCCAGTGGCCTGGCACATGGCTAGATCAAACAGCGGATCACAAAAAGGGGGACCATGCTGGTATCTTGCAGGTGATTACACTTCTAAATGATTTCTCAATATATACGCACATTTATAGATCCGATGTTGATGAAAAAGGATCAAGTAATTGCATGAAGATAACGCCAGTGTTGTCTCTTGATTTAAATGGCCTCTGCAACTCTGTCTAATATTTTCTTGAACAGATTCTGTGCTAATATGCTCTTGTGCTGAATTAACTTTTGAAACTTGAATCTGTTACCATTCACCCATGCAGGTAATGACTAAGGTCCCAGAAAATGAGAAGGTGATGGGTCAGCCAGATGAGAAAAAATTAGATTTCACTGGAGTTGACATCAGGATACCAATGTTCGCATATGTATCGCGTGAAAAGAGGCCTGGCTTTGACCACAACAAGAAGGCTGGAGCCATGAATGCATTGGTTAGAGCTTCAGCTATATTGTCCAATGGACCGTTCATACTCAACTTGGATTGTGATCATTACTTCTATAATTGTCAAGCTATAAGGGAGGGAATGTGCTTTATGATGGACCGTGGTGGTGACCGCATATGCTACATCCAGTTTCCACAAAGATTTGAAGGGATCGACCCCTCCGATCGATATGCAAATCACAACACTGTCTTCTTTGATGGTAATGCTTTGGATTTAACTTCAAATTTTGCAATGAAATTGATAACATATTTATTATGAAAATAATCTTCGAGATTTTGAAATGGCTAAGCATACTTTTGGCTATACTCTTCCAAGTCGTAATGGGGATTTTCTGTCCATGAAAACATATTTGTAGAACTAAAGAAAACACACATGCCTAAAACTTTTCAGACATGTTGATCCTCTACTCCATCTGTTTCTAGGATTAGTTTTTGTTTGTTTAACTCAAGTCATTTGTATAAGGAACCTGAAATGATACGGATTCCACTTTCTGCCTAGACTTGAAGACACTACTTCTCTGCTGAAGCAGACCAGAACAGGAAAAATAAGAAATATAACACATTGCTGAAAACCGAAATAACTAGTTGTAGTAGGCATGAAGAAGCTAAATAGACTATTTTATTTATTTCTATCCATATATTTGTAAAGCACTTTCCTATATTCCATTTTTAGAAAGATACAAAGATAAGAAAAAATACCAACTGAAAGGTTTTCATTTGTTAATCTAAAATTTCTGGTTTTGAAACCTCGAGGCATCATCATCAAGATATCTTGAATGTTACCTTCTTACAAAACAGGAAGTATGCGAGCACTGGATGGTCTTCAAGGTCCGGTGTATGTAGGAACAGGGTGCATGTTTCGTAGATATGCACTATATGGGTTCCTCCCACCAAGGGCAAACGAGTACTTGGGCATGTTCGGCAGTACGAAAAGAAGGGCTCCGGGTCAATTAGAAGATGAGTCAGAGGCTCAGCCCCTTACATCGCACCCCGACTTGGACCTGCCAAAGAAGTTTGGGAATTCAGCAATGTTCAATGAGTCCATAGCTGTTGCTGAATTCCAAGGACGGCCGCTTGCTGATCACAAATCGGTGAAGAATGGCAGGCCTCCTGGTGCACTTCTCCTGCCACGTCCTCCTCTAGATGCACCCACAGTTGCTGAAGCAATTGCTGTAATCTCTTGCTGGTAATAATCATACCAATACCTTCCTATATCTATATGATTCTTGTACCGAGAACCTCATTTTTTAGTTACAGCAATCAAATTCTGAACGTGGTGTTTTGATGTCGAGCACAGGTGTGAGGACAAGACTGACTGGGGGGATAAGATAGGTTGGATTTATGGCTCAGTCACGGAAGATGTGGTGACTGGTTATCGGATGCACAACCGTGGGTGGCGATCTGTGTACTGCGTAACAAAGAGAGATGCCTTCCGGGGCACAGCACCAATCAACCTCACTGACCGCCTTCATCAGGTGCTACGATGGGCTACTGGTTCAGTTGAAATCTTTTTCTCCAAAAACAATGCCTTATTTGGAAGCCGGCGACTGAAATTCTTACAGCGAATTGCATATCTCAATGTTGGCATTTACCCCTTCACTTCCTTCTTCTTAGTCACTTACTGCTTCCTCCCTGCGCTTTCCCTTTTCACAGGAACCTTCATTGTTCAAAGCCTGGATATAAGTTTCCTCATTTACCTCTTAACCATCACTGTAACACTGACTCTCATCTCCCTTCTTGAAATAAGATGGTCCGGTATTGGGCTCGAGGAATGGTGGCGTAATGAGCAGTTTTGGGCCATTGGCGGAACTAGTGCTCACCTTATTGCTGTGATCCAAGGCCTTCTAAAAGTCGTAGCTGGTATTGAGATTTCTTTCACGTTAACCTCGAAGTCTGCTGGCGAGGATGAAGATGATATTTATGCTGATCTTTATATCGTCAAGTGGACAGGTCTCTTCTTTATGCCACTTACCATCATAGTAGTCAACCTTGTTGCCATTGTTATTGGGTGCTCGAGGACACTATACAGCGAGATACCAGAATGGGGCAAGTTGATGGGAGGACTCTTTTTCAGCTTCTGGGTGCTGTCTCACATGTATCCATTTGTGAAAGGCCTGTTGGGAAGGAGGGGAAGAGTACCGACAATTGTTTATGTCTGGTCAGGCCTGATTTCCATTACTGTGTCTTTGCTTTGGATTTCAATCACTAGTGAAAATCGTGGAAAACTTGAGGTATAATGATGACCAGCAACAAGAAACCGTGGTCGAAACACTTTCCTTTTCTTTTTTCCATGGTGTAATTTTCTTAGATGTATTTCATTAGGCAAAGAAAGTAATGTAGCCAAGATTGGCATCATAAAATTAGCAATACCTGTCCCTTAATTCCTGATTACTTTCTCGGAAACATATCAGCATATTATAAAGTTCAGTATCATTTGTATTTGAATCACTATCTTGAACACGGTGCAGAAAACTTAAATTCATGTCAATTCACTATTTACAGGTCTCAGCTAACGAATATATTGGGGGATTTTTTTATTTGCTGCGACTGGTTTGTGATTTGCTATGGATTGAGATTACAATTCTATACTGAAGAGTTGTAGTGGCTAATATATTCAGTCGTTTTATTGGCACCCCCTTTATTTCGCTTTCCTGAACCCCTTTGTCATCTGTCGTTCTCTGCTGTCAAAACTCCATAGATCCGATCACCGAATCTTTCAATAAGACCATAACAATCTTTTCATCATCGTAAACAGTATTCCAATGTCAAAAACCATTTTCAAGTCAAAGTAAAACACAAAAACCTGGATTTTGATTTTAAGTTTAAGATTTCCAAGCATTAAAACACCTGAAATACAATAACGTCCGAGTCAAAAAATGGCATGAATAAACTGGCATGAACGAGACCTTCCTTTTGGTAATGGTCTCACCTCCAGTAATGGCGAGACATCATAGAAGCACCAATCCAAATACCCCATAATTCATGTATGTCAATCGAACAGTCAACGATTCATGAGCCTCCGTGCATTTTAGCCATCGAGATATAGTTAATGAAAGAACACTTGATAAAAGGCACGTTTACTATTGCAGCTATTACATAGCTGGGAGATGATGAGCTCTGTGAATCTCAAATCCTTTTGTATTTCCAGGTATTAAAATCACCAAATCTGCTGTGACCTGAACAACAATATAGACGTCTATTTTGGCTCCTATAAATCACTGATAAAACTTGACAGATTGTTTCAGCTCACCAGCCTACAGCTCAAGTAGCGATGTCAAGTACATATGGCTAAACAGCGTCCCAACGGAACAAGAAAGTCCATATGTTAATTTATAAGAACACATTATGGACTGCACAGGTTTGAGAAGGCAAGGAATGAACAAATGGAACTTTACATTGTGATGTGAAATGGGCACTGCTGTATTATTGCCTCCAAGCACTGCAATTAATCATAGCAGAAATTCACGCATCCGTACTGGCCTTTTTACAGCATTTGTAAAACCCTGCGCAGATTGGGAAAAGAGGGAGGGGAAGAGGATACAGTAAGCATGTGATCTGATTTTTGTTCAAGTATAAGTTGTTAAAGCAATGAACTTCATTGAAATTCTATGAAGTCAACAATGGTCATAAAACAGATTAGGGTTTTGCTCCTTTTTAAAGCTTTTTAAGAGTACAAAAAATAGCTGCTACCAAATGAAGTTAACATTGATGGTAAAACAGTGGGCAGATTTTATCGCTTTTCATGATTTTAGTTGCCAAAACGACAAGAGCATCAGCATTCAGTAACGCAGTCAATCAAAAGATCCACTAACTAATAGTTATAATATACTGTGCATTTGTAGAAGCCCGTCTTAAGTTATACTATCATAATAAAAACATATATGACAGTGTAATAAAAACAGTGGGCAGATTGACTACCGGTTACACCAGAAATGTTGATGTCGCACAGCCAGGCTAGTCATTTTATGTAAATCGTGGAGAATGGCAAAAGAAAACTTAATACGTAGTAACAAATGTAGATGGGTGTGGACTCCTGCATTTTCTAAACTTGAATGTGGAGTCAAGCCTGACAAACATCATTTTCTATCCCCTTTGCTTTTTGTAAACCAAAATGTTGATCAAATAAAAAAACCCCACGTATTTATGCCTAACCGGTCTATGAAGCTCATGGATGGACAAACAAGAACGAACTATCTATTATCATATTCAAAAGTTTAGCGATTTGCAAATATGAGCATACCTCATTAAATTTGAATATCAGAGGACGTGAATCTCTTTCCAAGGTGGTTGTCTCCCATCCAGCACTGTCAGTACTTTGAGAACCCTTACTGTTTGCTTTCCTAAACCTGGTTTGACAGTGAAGAAATACATGTCAGCAACTAAAGAAATATGTTACTATTTCCATGTAACTTGGCCATGCTAACTCTTTATGCATAATTTCTAGTATCAGTCTGAGTTAGACGAAAAAGGGTTTTCTTTTTCATTAACAGAAATTTGAGGGGAGCCTATCATCAGCGTATCCTAATATATCACACGTTTTCTCAATCATACCCTTTTTAAAAAAAACAATTTATCGCAACCTTAGGTTTATCCACATTTTCTAATATGCTCATTTGTCAATTTTTTCCATAAAAATCAAGTCATGTGTAATTAAAGCATGTTAAAAAAATCCTTATATACTCATTTGTAAATTAATACATTTATTTGTCGATTTAATTTAAAGTTTATTTAAAAAATATATAATCATATTAATTAAATAATTAATTAAATTTATTTTTTATAAGATAAACATCAAAGGATAACGTAAAATATAGTTTAAAATAAGATATATTTTGATTGTAAATATATATATTTTATAATAAATTAAATAAACTAATATTAGATAAAAAAAAATTACTAACTCTTGAGATGGCATTTAAGTCAGTTCATAACTAGCTTTCATGTGCAGTGCATGTGACCGTTAATTTTGATAGAAAAAATTGAAGGGTTACGATAGACTAGTTTTTTTGTACAAGAATACGATTAAGGAAACATGAATTATATATAGGTATATCCATAGGTTTTCTCTAATTAGAATTGCAATTCTTATACAGATTTTAGTTGAGAATCACAAGAATTGACGATTATGTTGCATTTTATCAAACACGTCTACATCTAAATGTAACCTCTAAAACAGCAAAAAATGTACAAGTGTGATAAGCAAGGCTATGCAGAAGTCCACATTAGCCAGAGCTTTACTGCAATAATTAGCTGTGTTGTTAAACCAAATGAGCTTGTGCAAACTTTGGAACGAATATGTCACTTCGATGAAAGATACATAGTTATATGAATAACATGGACAAGTTAGAAACCTTTATTAGAAACCATGAAAATGGAAGTTAAGATCTTGATATAATTGAAGATTGCAAGCATTGAGATGATGGCACAGATAACTGGATGTTTGTTAGGTATTCATACCTGTCAAAGAAGCTGGTAGAGCTTCTAGGAGGCTTCTTTGGATTTCCTGAGGATTTCAGCTTTACATTGGACAAGGCCCTTGTACTAGAATCCATGATCGGAGATGTTGCTGAGTCACTTGGAACACATTGCCCAGAATTTATCATGCTTTTTTGATTGCCGATGCTGTTACCAGAAAATGCAGCTGCATGGTTAATTTTGACAGACTGCACTGCACTCTCCCGCTCTACCAAGTACATATTTTGTTTATTGCACCCATCTGTTAAATGTACAGATCTACTTGCTTGCAAAATCTTATGCTTTTCCACCTGAAATCCAATTTTATTATAAGAGTAAAAATTTGCACTCCACAAAATAGTTAAGAAGATCGAAGTTACCCTTGAGACAAATACCCATATAAAGTGTGCGCAAGATTGAATTCCTTTTCATGTTAAGAAAAATAGATATGATAACCATGACAAACTATTCTTTCTTGAATGAGAGATCAAGAAGTAAAACAGAAATCACGTGAAAGATTTCAGATCTCACAGTAGACTAATATGGCCTCACTTGTCCTCCTATTTCAGGACCAAAATTTGTGCCCTTTAGCCAGCCTCTTATCATTTGCAAGTAAATATTAATAATTGTAACTTTCAAATTTATTTGAAAGATTTCTACTATATCTCATCAAAGTGACATTTTATATGTTATTTAATGATGAAATTGACTTGTCATATCCGGTACAAGACCAAGTTACTGAAATGCAAGCCATAATACGTGAAGAGTGAAGACACCAGTGTCATCCCTGATAATGTCCAATAAAAGATACATAGTATGGTTGACTCAAGCAAATGCTGATGCATGAACATCTAACTGAGAGATTGGTGATGCTTGCAGTATAAGCAGCGTCCCAAGACATCATTTCAGTCAAAGGTGCTGAAACAAGGAACAGATTTAGATACACTGATAACTAGACTGATAGTAAACCATGCACCGGCATGGGAGACAGACTCAAGATAAGATGATGACAACGAGACAAAACCAGCTTGTTTTAACACATGCTTACTCTTTTGATTATCACAGTCCATTTGGACCATACATGCCTTTCAAAACTACACCTCTATTGAAGTCGAACTATAGAAAAGTTGCAACAGCGATAAGTTGCTGGAAAACAAATCCATCACTACTGAAAAGAACAAGGCAACCATTTAGTTCACATTACAGTCTGCAGAAACCAACTTAGGGATCTTTTGCCTTCTTAAATTTTGGATCTTAAGGTGATCATGATGCTAAATTAAGACTACATTAATAAGCAATAAATTACTCACTCACCTCGTGCACCAAAACCTGCTTCACGGCTAAGGGAAGTGCATAATGACCAGAACTATAGCCCTGTTAATTCCAAAAAAAAACATGCGGACAGCAAACATGAGATATGGAATCATACTGGCTTTGCAGAGACTTAAAGAACAATGCAGACCTTGAAGTTAATGAATTCATGAATGGGAGGATCAACAGAAAGCGACGCAGCATCTAAAAC
>Ga0307511_10008553_pt1 | contig 10238 bp, 5 predicted proteins | sample 13_EM_MG_FD_200266 | JGI IMG/M metagenome (GOLD analysis project Ga0307511, IMG submission 200266) | Populus trichocarpa ectomycorrhiza microbial communities from riparian zone in the Pacific Northwest, United States - 13_EM | ecosystem: Host-associated > Plants > Roots > Unclassified | place... | reverse complement strand
CATTTTTCTGTATCTCTCACCTTGAGGTCAGTTTTCCTCCTTTGTATGAGTTAAATGCTGCCTCCAATTTTTTTTAAGACATGCCTTCTACTTTAAACTGCTTGGTTTTAACTTTTGCATTATGACTCGATCCTCTTTTAATTGTAGGCCACATTTCTCATAGGGCTATTAGTCAAATTTCTTCCAGCATATCTAAGTTTGCCTTAAGTTTTTTATTATTATACTAAGAGGATCAATGAAATGATTTGTAGCCAGGGGCCTTATTTAGGATTGTATCATGGCCTTACTATCATTGATAAGGAAGAATGAAATTTCACATATGGAGGATATTTTAATAACATTGTATTACCATAAGATTTCATCTTGGAGATTTACCCATGCCATTTTAGCTTCTTCTTTTTTTAGCCAATTTAGGATAATTTGTTTGTGATCTCTATTTTCCCATTGGTTTGGGGATGGGACATAGAGGAAAAACTATGATCTATACATGGCTTTAAGAACTACTCCCTTGTCTTCTTGTTATTAAACTAGGTACCATTTTCTATGACGAGAACTTTAAGGAGCCCAAAATGATAGATATTGTTTTTTTATATCAAGAATATGAATTTGTTGGCAATTATATTAGCTAAAGTTCTGACCTCTACCTATTTGATGAAGTAGCCTACGATAACTAAGACAAACTATATTTTCCTTAAGGCTTCAAAGAATAATTATAGGAGGTCTATCTCATACTAATAGAAAGGTTAGGATGATTCAATGATGGTCATTTCTACTAAAATTTAGCATAGCACTGGAGAAAATCTTTAGCACTTGTTACACTTTTTGACCATGTTTATGGCATCTTAAAGAATGATAGGCCTTTAGACCTGTATATATGCCATATACACCCTTTTATAGATATCCTTTAACACATAATTATTTTTCCTTTATGGGTAAGCATTTTAAAAATGAAGCCAATATTGATCTTTTACATAGGTATTATCTATAAAATGATCTATTATGAGTAGATATTATATTATATGAGTTATCTAGTCATATATATCCATGATGAATTGAAAGATGCTCATTTGTCCCCTCTCTTACTCGATACTTGACCATTCTAAGATTTATATTCAAACATTAAAAGAAAGGTTGGAGTTTTTCAAATTTATCAAGAGTTCTACCTTATTTTATTTTTTCTTATTGGATCCTGGTGATAAAGATTTCGTTCATTTCTTCTTTCTTGAAGGCTAACTGTCCAATACCTTCTGCTAGTACTTGATCATGGAGGACACCTTTATATCAAATTATCGTTCAAATTAACCAATCATGAGTTATGATTCATTGTATACTTGGAGGGTATAGGCATTTATTGCCTCAACCAAACAAAGCCTAGTTAGGAGGGCTTAATATTCAACCATGTTATTGGAGAAGGAAAATTCAAACCAAATCTTATACTAAAAATAAAATTATCTTCAAGGCTTATTAGTAAGATTTTGGTCCACATTCATGAATATTAGAGGACCCACTCATATATAGTTTCTATATAGATGGGGGAAGTGTGCACATAAGTGTTACATCTTGTTCATAAACTGTTAATTTTATAAATAAATAAATAAACAAAAAGAACTTGATGATGAAGTATGCTAAGGACTAAGGTTTTATGGCCGACCATAATTGATACTAGAGACCAATCTTTCCCAATTTAATGTATCACGTTAAGAATCATTAATACAAGCCTAGTTTATAGAGAATTTCTTTAAGATACTGATAATTCAAAACAATAATTTGGTGCACTTGGAAGTGAGACTTTAACTTTCTTTTTATGCTTACCAAGATGAGGTCCACCTGTTTTACCTTCAAGTATCTTATCTCAGTGTTGTGATAGTCTTGCTAGTGTAGTGCACTAGCTTTTAAAATTCATAGAGTTTTAAAGAGTGAATCTCATAAAAATCAGTTATGAGAATTTTTATCAGAACAAGTTATGGAGAGAATTTTCATAAAGAATATTATATAAACACAATTTATGATCAATATCACCTAGAAGAAAATAAAGCTTGTAAACATGATTCTCCGGGCTTGGAAATAAAATAGAAAAATCTAAATAGGAATGGGTAGGTTTTCTAGATAAAATCCTAAGGGAATACAATGTTACCAAGAAATACTCCACATGAGAAACTTCTTATCTCCTTATTTATGATACCAAAGCCATTATACCAACCTAAATCAAGTTCTTCAATGACAAAGCACTTCACTACTCCTTCTAGCAGAATGGTAAAAAACTCAGTGCAAACTAAAATTTGCTTGAAGAAACCCAACTAGCAGCCTTTCTATGAAAAATAGGCTACTAGTAAAAGATAATCGAGTACCACAATGCATAAGTTAAAAAAAATGGCATTTTGAGATGTAAAAAAAGGTCTTGAGAAAATTAGAGGTAGCATCTAACTTAGAAATATGAGGAAAACTAGCCCAAAATGGAATAGGCCTTACAAAGTTAAATGACTGATCGAGGTGAATAATCATTTTTTTTTTCAAGATATAAATGAGAAAAGTATTTCTGATATATAACACTTGGTTCACTTAAAGGTATACCATCAATAAAAATCAATTGTGTACTTTATAGTTTCTCTATGAATAAAAGTAGCATTTCTCTTTATTTATTTTTGCCATAAAATTATCTCCTTATATTGTCTTTGTATAACAATCACCATCAAAATTCTCTCCATAGTTTGTTATTGTAATAATTGTCCTTATAATTTATTTTTATGTTTATAAAATATAGCTTTACTTAGGTACGAATTGATCCCCAGTCCAGATGCAAAGCACTACTTTGCTCAAGCACAAAACACTATTTATATGGATAAAAGAAGCTCATCGTCACACTTGGAAAAAAATAAATTCACAAGATCATAAAAGCTTGATTACATCCTTTTTAAAAGTACAAATGTCATCAAGAAATGATTTCTCAATCTACCAATAATAGAGACCACCCTAATGCATCGGGTTGACTCTTCCTCTTACATTGACTCCTCTTTGTTGAGCTACCCCACTAAAGTCCTTACGACTTACTCCCGTTTGCTTGCTCCTCTTTGGATTTAAAGCCACTTCATCATCATCATCATCAAGCTTAATACCTAGGTATTGGGTCTAAGTAATAACCTTTGTATGTTGTACGAAATTAGTGAAGTTTGGGTCGAGATAATATGAAATACTTAAGAAACATTTATACACACCCCATTAGAGAAGTTGTAAATGTGAAGATCATTTATCATTTATATGATCTTTCCTTCTAAGATCTATTTAAAAGCCCTAGACCTCTAGTACATCTATTGAAACTTCCCAGGGGCACCCCTCAACACTCATATGTAGTCTATTTCTTTTTAGGCTCATCCAGACTCCTTCTTAGCTACACCTAAGGCTAGTCCATCTCCTCCTAGAAGTTACATCTTCTCCATATTTGTGTAGAGATTCTTGATATCCAGCTAGATAATTTGGCCATCCTTCTGTTGTAGACTCCTAGTGAGGACATTCTTAAAAACTTTTAATTAATTGTCTAGGAAAGTAATGATCTCTCTAAACCTTCTTTAGATCTGGGTCTCTTCCTGGCCACAACAATCACATGAAGCATATGATATGTCCTTTTAAAGTTTGGAAAGATTGACATGTATTTGAAAGACCTAAACTGAATAACATAGTTAGATACAAGTGTAAACTTATAAAGGAATAACAACTTAGAAAAAAAAATTATATACTTACATTGAGGAAGAGATTTTCAGTGGTGTGCATATATCTAGATAAGCTACCACTCATCTACCTATCTATGTCCATAAAATCTAAGACAGGTGCAAGAAAGCACCTATAATGGGTAGCCCAACCTATCCTTGGATGGTGGGATGATTCAGGAGTAGAGTAGCCTAGGCAGGAGCTTTCTCCCTTAGTTAGCTTAATCCTAAAAGGAAGAATATGCCCTGACCTTGGTCCCTGGGCTTGAGAGTCCTTTAAAGATACGTCACCACCACCATTGTTGGTTGAGGGGGTAGGGGGTAACACTTATAATTCTAAGTAGAGTACTAGTGTTAGAGTTGGAGTAGCATGAGAAAGGGAGGGGTTGAGTCCTTTAAAAATATTTAATTTCTTATTAGACTAAAATAGGGCTCATTTTTTCTCTTTCCTTTACGATGTCAGGCTACCATTCTTACTACAACACTTTCAAAGTCTATGGCAACCTTTTTGGTTTCTTTATTTTATTCTTTTTAGGTGATTTTGTCGTATAAATTCTTCTCTTTAAAGAAAAACAACAACCTCTTTTATTAACCACAAGCTAGATTTTTCAAAAGGTGAAAAACTCTTTCACTAAAAAGAAGGGGGATAACATATTTTTGGATTTTACCCTTAAATTAGATGCAACAATGCTGGTAAAGGAAAAAGAGAAATGGCTAGGCTACAATTCAAAAGCAAAAATAACTTTACAACTATGAAAATTCCTATGTAAATACCTACTAAATGTTTTTTTGGTAAGCATTGTTGGGCTAAGTGATTGATGTTACTTAGTTATGAACTACTTTATTTGGTTGTATATAAGCCTCTAGACCTTACCTAGGCTCGATCTCGTATTGTTGGGTCAATTGGGGTCTTTTATAAACTTAAACACCATTATATTTCTTAAAGCCCCAGTGTGAAGACAATTAATTTGTGGGAGACCACTAATTACTCTTCTCTCTATTTTTTTTATATGTTTAGTTTTTCCCTATAATATTCCATTGATGAAACTCTTTGCCCAAGATGAATAGTTATAGAACCAAGTCATACCTTAGGTTGCACTTCCATACCAGATAGCTAATGGCTATACTTAAATATTATGGGAAATGGTTTTTCGCCATGCTACTTCAGATAGTGTTTGAAGACAATTAAGGTAACCTACCCATTTAAGTGTAGCTGGTCGGCACAAAGATTACAATAGAAGAATGTCTTTATACAAGCCTAATAAAAGGAAGGAATGCCCATACTTGAACATAAAAAAAGGAGTTGTGATTTCTTTCCCCCATGTATGTTGATAAGTACTTAAAAGTGCATTTTTATTAAGGTTTTAAATCATTATATTGCACTTGAAGTATCAGTAAATTCCCTAACCTCAGCATGTTTTCTAATAACAACTTTTATAATATAATATATCTTTAATTTATGATAAATGTTTATTTTAAATACAGGTTTACAAATTCAGAGAGGGCTAAGCTTAGAGAAGAAATTCTAGTTAGGGTGGTTCAATTCAAATTGGAACGCTATTTGATTTTTAGGTCATAATTGGATCTGTAGATTGTTGATTTATGTGTGTTTTATCTTGATGAAAAGCTAAGAAATAGACCTAAAACATTCATGAAGAGTGCAAGATTCAATACTACCATTTTGAAGTTCAAACCTTGGCAACAAAAGAGAAGTCTAAATTTGTCATACAATTCAAAAATTATTTTGGTGTTCAACTCATATATCGAGTTCTAGAAGTCCAAATAAGCCCATTATTATTATTTTTTGGAAAGCTAAGACAAAAACCTACAACATTCATGCATATCTTATATTCAAATTCTGATGCTATCAATGATGTTTTGTTCAACCGTCAAATCAATAGTTAGTCACCAAAGCAATAGTTCTAAATTTTAGCTTATAAAATGAGGCATTTTCCATTCATTTAGACAACTTGTTTTTCATATCAAGATCATGCTCTTGCTTTTTTTCTTTGTATTTTTGTAATGTTAAATTTTTATTTCATGTTATATTCTCATTAATCTCTTGTTTATGCTTATCATTTCCTTTACTATACTTAGTTGATTTATATCATAGTTATGTTCTTATATTGTTTATTTATGTTTTCTTCTTAATCATATTTAGTTAAGTATATTTTTGCCAAGGTGAAAAGGTTACACTAATGGAGAAAGAATAAGTATAGTACAAACTCACCTGCAATCCTTATTTGGTTTCTTCCTTAACAGTTGCTACTTACTGGGTTATTAGGCCTTGCATGGCTAGTCTTCGATGGGAGCATGTTCCCTCTTTGACTTTGTTTTTTTTATATATCATATTTTTGCTTCTCTTTCGCTGCTTCTCGGATAGTTGGCCAATGTATGTATGACCTGGCTGTATCCGGTTCTGTTCTGATTGGGAGTTTGTTCCCTTTTTAGTTCCCATATATTTTGTACATGTATATGAACTTGCTGGTTAACCAGCATGGTTACTTTTGATCTTAATACATTCTTATATTCAGATAAAAAAAAATATAATACAAACTCAACATGAACTTTAATATGATAATTAATAAAGAACCAACGTGGACTTTAATACATTCTTACATTCTGATAAAAAAAAAAAGTATAGTACAAACTCAACATGTTGTTGGTATAAGTTAGCATCATGAATACTTGACAACATTTACAAGTATTGACATTACTCAAATAAGATAATTAATACGACCATTTTAATAACTTAAAATGAGCTAACAATGATAAATCATTTGATTAGAACCTTCTTTGTGTGTGGTTTCTAGTTGAGTAATAAAAAGAGTTTTGACTATACTTATTAAAATGTCATTGGTGGATCTTCTAACATTAACAATTGTTTTGTCTTTGTTTAATCTTTACATTAATATCACATCTCAAAGTTCTCTTCAACTCTATTTCTTTTATTATTTATGGTTTTGTATACTTAACCTTCATGTGGATCGACCCTGTTCTTGCCAGGATATTTATTAATTTAACACTCCTATACTTGGGAGAAGACATCAATCATTTGATCATGTCAAGTTTTTGGTGTCGTTGCCTAGGAGGTAAGTTATTGTACAAGCTATAAATTGTTTTTTCTTCTTCTTTACACTTCTATTTTATCTAATTTCATTTTTTTTCTTCTTTTTTTCTTTTCTTTCTACGCTTGCATGAAAGTTTGGTCATGCATATTAAGTGGTAGACTATCTAGGAAATCTTTATCTTCTTTAGAAAATATGGTTGAAGAAGATAACCAATCATTTTATAATGATAATAACCATTTTAGAAAATTCAGAGACCACTTGAATTTAACAAGAATGAGTGTATAATCATGCATGTTTTTCCCTCCTTCTGCATTTCACTTCAATTTTAAATCAAGTAGCATTCAACTTTTACCATTTTTTTATGGATTAGATCTAGAAAATCTATACTTGTATTTGAGAGAATTTGAAAAGGTTTGTAATACTTATAATGACTTAAATTTGTAATATGAACACCATCAGATTAAAGCTTTTTCTTTTTTTCTAAAAAAATAATGTTAAAACATAGCTACAAAATCTTAAGTTAGGATCTATTCGTGTTTGGGATGAAATGCAAAAAACAATTAAAGAAGTTTTTTCCTTTTTATCAAACAAACTCTTTCAAAAGAGAAATCACCACTTTCACTAAAAAAACTAGCAGAAACATTTTACCAGTGTTGGGATAGGTATAAAGACTTGCTTAATACTTGTCCTTATTATGGTTTTGAAACATGGAGATTAGTTTTACATTTTTATAAAGCTTTAACACTTAAAGATAGGCAAATGGTGGAATTGATGTATAATAAAACTTTTTGAGATAAAGACCTTGATGAAGCAATGGAGTACCTAGACTTGTTAGTTGAAAATGCCCAAAATTAAGACACTACAGGCACTTGTGAGGCACCAAGTAAAACTCAGTCTCATATGTCTAGTGGAGGCATGAACAACGTTAGGGAAGATCATGACCTCCAAGCCAAATTAGCATCTTTAGCTAGAAAAGTCAATGTACTATAATTGAAAAAAAGTGGTCGATTAAAATCTATTCAAAAAATTATGTTTCAAAATTGTGAAACTAATGAAAACTCAAAAAATAATTGTTTAACTTTGCCTTCTTTAAAGCAATGTCTCCATGAACAAGTCAATGCTTTAAATAGTTTCCAAATCTCAAATCTCAAATCCTAATCGATACCCGTAAATATACAACCTTGTTTAGAGAAATCATCCAGATTTTAATTGGAAGAGTAGTAATAATAATGCACAAACTTCACATCCACCCTTTTAAGCACACCAAAATTTTGAAAATTCTTATGGATATGCACCTCCTCATGGTCCCCCTCTTAGAATAAATCTTGAGGAAGCAATGCATGCATTCATTGAAAAGCAACAGTCAATCAACATTCAAAATGCTCAAACCATGTCAAATTTGAAAGATACTCTTGCAAAATTCACATTTGCTCTTAGTTTTCAGGAGAAAGGTAAGTTTCCTTCTCAACCAGAATAAAATCCCAAAGGAAAATACAATTTAAGTGCGAGTAGCTCAAGAAGCCAATGCATGGATCAAGTCAAATCAATCATGACTCTTCGTAGTGGTAAGGCTATTGAAAAACCTATTCTTAAACCTTGTGAGAAAGATGATGAGTCAATCCCTGAGGGTAAGGAAGAGGTCAAACCTGAATATTGTAAAGAAATTACTGATTCCCTACGAATACTTCTAGTTTCTCATATCATGACCAACCAAAGGAAAGTGAACCAAAATTCTAAAATCTTTGAAACTTTCAAATAAGTAAAGATCAATACACCTTTGTTGGATGTTATTAAACATGTACTCTCTTATAATAAATTTTTAAAAGAGTTGTGCACCGTGAGGAGAAAACTGAATGTGAAAAAGAAAACCTTTTTAGCCAAACAAGTAAGCGTCATTCTTCAAAACAATAATGCTTTGAAACATAGAAAACCTGGTTATCCTATAATTTCATGCTTTATTGGAGAATATAAAATTAAAAAAAAGCTTTACTTGATCTTGAAGCTAATGTGAACTTACTATCATATTAAGTTTTTCAAAGTCTCAATCTAAGTGAGTTAAAACCAACTTTATAACTCTTTTACTTGCTGATAGATATGTAAAAATGCCTAGAGGAGTTATTAAATATGTGTTATTACAAGTTCATAAATTCATTTATCATATGGATTTTATTGTATTTGATACACAACTTGTTGAACATGCAATTCAATTCCTGTTATTTTAGGATGTCCATTTCTTACAGCTTCTAATGCATTGATTAATTGTAAGAATATAGTGCTCAAGTTATCTTTTGGAAATATGACATTGGAAATGAAGGTTTTTAACATTTGCAAGCAACCTAGAGATGATAATGATTTTAAAAAGTAGACTTTATTGAAAATTTAGTTTATGATCAATTCGAAACTACTTCTAGTTGATTTACAAATTATTTGTTTTCAAAAAGAATCAAATGCAAGTAGTTGGAGACCAAAAATTAAGAAATTGCCACCATGATCAATTAAGTCCATACCTTCAAGTGTTCAACCACCAAAACTTGATTTGAAACCGCTACCATTTAATCTGGAGAACTCATTTTTGGGAGAAAATAAAACTTTTCCAGTAATAATCTTTTCCAAACTTAATGCATATGAAGAAGGTAAGTTATTACAAACTCTAAAAATGCACAAAAATACATTAGGATGAACCATAGCTGACATAAAAGCAATTATTCTTTTGATTTGCACATATATAATTTATTTGAAGGAAAATGTTAAACCCTCTAAAGAAATACAATGAAGGCTTAATCCTAATATGAAAGAAGTAGTGAGAAATAAAATCATTAAACTTCTAGATAATGGAATCGTTTATCCTATTTTTACAGCAAATGGGTAAGTCCTACCCAAGTTTTACCCAATAGGTCTGGAGTTACTATAATAACAAATGAGAAAAATAAGTTAATTCCAACTATGGCTATTATTATTTGGTGTATGTGCATTGACTATAGGAAACTTATCTCAATGATTAGAAAAGATCATTTTCCTATACCTTTCATGGATCAAGTCCTAGAAAGAGTTGTAGGTCATTGACACGACCAAAAGATTGATGTCTTTTCCCAAGTGTAGGAGTGTCGAAGTAATAAATAACCCGGCAAGACCAGGGTCGAATCACAGGGAGGTTAATTGTATAAATTATAGTTAACAGCAACACAATAACAACAATAATAATAGTAATTATAATAATAATAATAATAAAAAAGAAGAAGAAGAAGTTGATGAGAACTTTGAGATGAAAGATCAATATGAGAATTAAACAATGATAAAAATAAATGTCAATGTTAGAGGATCCACTAATGGTATTTCAAACAAGTATAATATAAACTCTTAGTATTCAATTGGAAACCACACACAAAGGAGGTTCCAATCAGATTATAAATTGTTAACATGATTACATTAGTTATCTTATTCGAATAATGCTAATACTTGTAAATGT
>Ga0307511_10008552_pt1 | contig 10238 bp, 8 predicted proteins | sample 13_EM_MG_FD_200266 | JGI IMG/M metagenome (GOLD analysis project Ga0307511, IMG submission 200266) | Populus trichocarpa ectomycorrhiza microbial communities from riparian zone in the Pacific Northwest, United States - 13_EM | ecosystem: Host-associated > Plants > Roots > Unclassified | place... | reverse complement strand
GTCCGCATCCGATGTAGGTGGTCTCCTACTGGTCGTGTTTGAAATGACTAATTGGAGATTGCCTTTAGATTTCTTCTTCTATCGAGACTTCCGTCTCCACGCCCCTTCAGGCCTTGTACGTTCCTCATGGTCCTGAGGAGGGTGCTGGTCGTTACGTGGCTCCCCTTCCCCGTCGTCATGCGGAAGGTATGGGAACTTATCTGTCTAATCTGTACATTCGTCAGGATGTCACAAATTTACAGGACTTTGCTAACATTTTGTGTTCTGAACTAGATGGCGCTCACTACCTCAATGATGGACATCATGTCCAGATGTTGGGTCGCATTGATGAGTTGTCAGTTCAGTTTAACTTGCTTCGTGCTGAGCATGCACATTATGTTGATGAGCATTGGATTCCTATGCAGCAATTCGCACGTGGAGTCCTATCCGCTATGGCTGTCCTTGCCGACACAAGTCCAGAGAGCCCTTCCTTCTGTCGAGTTTGTGGAGGAGGCAATGCTCCTTCTGGACCTTCAGACATCTATGAACCGTCCCACTCCCCTCCCGTTGGTCTCATCTCCAACGACCTCTCCACCTTCAGTATCCACGACCCCGCCCACCAGTCCTCCGACTCCTTATCTGTCCCCGGTCTCAAATCCTGCACTTCAACCTCTGCGAGTTCCTTTCTACACTCCTCCCCATCGTCGTACGTCGACATCTCAAACGGTGTGCCAGTTTCTCCTGCTTTATCTTTTCATGAGAAACTAATGCGTGCTATTATTTTGTCAGACTACCTCTTCTACCGACGAGAGGAGGCCTTTATCTTGTTGGGAGAATTGGGAGAACAGGAAGCCGTACGCTCGACAGACGGCAACGCCTCGGGATCCTCAGCAGCGTTTGAGGATGCAAGTGAGGAGGTTCTGGCAACAGAGGCAGGCAGAGTATGGGACGATAATGGTGCAGGAAGTGTTCCGCCGTACTCTGGCTGACTTAGGGGTGGAGACAGAGCACAACGTGTTTGGTTGTCCTGACTGTAGGTGGGAAGGTCGGGACGTAATTTATTGTCCCCGTTCTCGTCATCATCGCGACCACCCCTTCCATGAGTGTCCGGGCATGGGGCAGGAATGTTGTTAGCTAGTACATTGACTGTATTAGCTATTTCTAATTTATTGTGCTTTGGCGTCCCTTTGTTCATGTTACGAATCTCGTTACATAATCGTGTGACATCGTGCATGGTCACCTGAGTTCGTGACACCACCACTATATTAGATATCTTCAAGTTCTTCATTATATTCATATGTTGCTTGATATGTTGTGAGTGATGAGAAGTATGTTGTGGCATGTTGAAGTTGGTTGTGTGAGAAAACAGACTTTGTCGTATGAGGAAAAATAGTGTTAATGTCTTAGATGGAAAATGGTGCAAAACATAACACCTGGTATAGGGACAGGTGAATCATATAGAGTTGTTCACTTGAGGTGTTGATTTGATTCAGGTCAGAGTGGCCCTGACACCTGTTTGGTCTAAAGAAGATGCTCACCCCTGGTGAAGAAAGGGCCAGAGATCTATACCAACAAAGCTGTCAGATAAAGGTATTCACCTCTCAACTCTCATCTAAATTCTTAGATGGTTGGGGTTATGGTGAGGTCCTTCCTGATTGTTATGGTCTCTCATATTCCAGTGACAATCATCTTGGCTGGACTATTACAAGCTTGAAGTGTGGAATGAAGGGAGTTGAGCCATTACCTCACCAAAGCTGCCACTGAGATGAGGCAAGTTACAGAGAGGGCTGCTGCCAAGTCAAAGGAGACTGCTAAGCTGTAGATATAGCATTGAGGATATCTTGATCTGCACTTGTGGTTTGTTCATATTCTCACCTTTTCAAACACTAGGAAGTTCCATGGTTTGTCAATTTGGATTGGATATTTGACTCCACACCCTTCCCTGGAATCTTCTATTGCGTACCACAAATGCAGAGCCCCCTGGTGGAGCAGTGGAGTACAAAGGAAGGCCCTGGGGAGGTGGCACATTTTGGGCCAGTTCCAAAAGTCAGTGGGCCTCATCTGTGAGCCACATTCTCCCAAGACTGCATGGCCCTTTCTTTCCTTGTGTCTACCATTGTGTGGTTTGACTAGTTTTGTGTGATCTAACCAGCAACCAAACCAATGAAGATCTGGAACCATATGTAGACCTTAATGAGCAGTTCTATTACAGAATTGTATGATACAACATGTATTTAGCAAAGTGCAGGGGTGAAATCCAGAATTAACAGCTCTCCTGACTCATAACCAGCAACCAGATACTGACCATCCCACTGTGCTCTGCTAGGGTATGCATATTTCCCAACCAGTTGGAAAACCCCCTTCCCGGTGACCATATCCTTGATCATAGATGGGCAAGTGTCCCATTTGGTACCACCAATAAGGTCAAGGCGGGGTCTATCCAGGGATGTGTTGGATAACTGGATAGGGGAGGAGCCTGAGGTCCCAAAGTCCCACCCCTGGGTTTGTGAATCCTTGAAACAAACCAAAACTTTCGAACCACCCATGTAGAGGGGGTCAAAATATGCCTCATCCTCCAACTCTACTTCACCCATAGGCTCTCCTGTCCATATTGACCATGCTTGGATGGACTTGTTAGCTAGGCAAAAAACTTTAGACCCATCCCCTGATATCCTAACACCCCTAGCTTCAGATATAGTTGTATCTACCACTTGGAGGAATTTACCCTCCTCAGCATCCCTAATATAGAGTTTCTGGTCCTCATGCCAAACAACAATCAACCTGCCTCCCATTGGTTGGACATCTCTCCACCCCTGGCGTGGAGCTGGGATGTAGGAGGATGCCTTGCAAAGTCCAGTCAAGATGTCCCATGTTTTCACCACTCCAAATGAATCACTTGAGATAGCAACACCATCCCTTACTTGCAGACTTACAGACCTAATTTTGGATGGTGTGAGTGGAGTGAATCCCCTATCAGTTGCACCTGGGTCTGTAGATGGGGCACTGGTTTGCCAGAACTTGATTGTATTGTCTGTGGATGCTGTGATGAGGGAGGAGGGAAATATGAGGGAGGTAATTTCATTAGTGTGTCCAATGAGGGTCTTGATGAGGTGAGGGTCTAAGCCTGTGATGTCCCAGATATAGCAAGTGTGATCAACACTGCCAGCCACAAATTTGCCATCAAAGGAGAAGCAGCAGCATACAAAGTTGCCACTGGAAACCTGGAGTTTAGCAACAACTACCCTGGAGTCAGAGTTTTGAACTGTGGCAACATGCCCCACCCATGAAACAAAATTAATCCCATCTAGGGAGAAAGCAACACCCCAGCCTCTATGACTGGGCCCAATCTGGCAACCATCAATGCCCCACTGCTGGACATTGCCATCATAGTTTGCAGATATTAGGAGTTGTGGGTTTGTGGGGGAGAAGCTGATAGACCTCATAAGGCCACCCAACCCATCTATGATACAGAAGCAGTCCCCTGTCTGAACATGCCACAAATGGATTGCCTGGCCGAACTCTGAGGCAATTGTGGTATTGTCTGATGAAATGGCAACACAGCAAACCAAACTGATATCACCACTAAAGGTCTTGACAACCCCACCAGTCTGGACATCCCAGAGTTTGACAGTCATATCAGCACTTCCAGATACAAGGAATATACCATCCAATGAGAAGGTGATAGAATTGACTGCCTTGGTATGTCTATGGAGAAGTGCCATCTGGCTGCCTGTGATGATATCAAAGACAGCAATCTGACCAGATTCTAAACCAGTTGCAAAAACACCCTTCTTGTATGCCAGGGACAATGGTCTGCTATTAAGGGAAATTGTGCGGGAACATGTCCCCCATTCAGCTGGGCCCCCCTTTACCACCCTGACTACTTGTGATAACTCTACACTATAGTACTCACACAGCCAAGCTGAAGGGGGGCAAAATGGGAGGGTAAAATAGACATGGAGGGGAGAACCATAGATTGTGTCAAAATATTCCAAAAGAAAGTGCTGGCTGTCCTTTGTCCACTTGCAGGAATTTCCTCCCTAAATCAACATGAGCACAGGTCTCGCAAGTGGACTCTATATATACAACTCACCTTCATATACCATTGTTCTATGTCATTGAGAGCATAAACACCAACATCGAGGTTTCCCATCAGGCTGAGGACCTCAATCCAATACAGCAGCTTGGTTGTGAAGAACTCATCTATCTCCTTCTGCACTTCTTCAACACCAGGGCTGCTAGCACTGGTTCTCACTAGGTGGGCTGTCCAGAACCGGCATGCATACCACAATGCATCTCCAACATGGACTGCCCTAAGTGCAGGAAGATCTTCAACTTTCCTGAGAGGGGTGAGATTGTCCAGATTGCAGATGTTCCTCTTCAACCCCCCCTTCATCACATTAAGGCATGAAAGCAGGATCTCCCTATGATAAATTTGGGGGTCTATTGAGAATCTGGTGTCTATGCATCGCCCTGGGTCCATAAGGAAGTCAGGGAATGATTTATGGAAGATCCTGATTGGATCATCTTTGTTGTCTGGGACAAGGAGGAGAGAATGGAGGGCACGCAGAGTGCTGGATATCCTGGATTGTGTGGTGCAGTTCCTGAGAAGGTCTGAGAGTGCCTTTGTTGAGAGTGGATTGAAGATGAGTAGCACTGTTCCCACAACCAATCTAACATGCAGGTAAAAGGCTTCATCCCTGCCATGGAATGCCTGTCCTAGGACTTGGTTGTAGAGGATATCAATCCCTGCCTTCCCTTCATGAGAAGTATCTTGGGGGAGTGAGACAATGAGAGCAAGCCTCTCATCAGGTGGGTCACAGTCAGATGCAACAAACTTGACAACTGTAGAGGCATAGATGAAAAACCCAGCTGCCTTCTTGCAGAGAGCATCAATATCATCTGAGCTTGGCCAATCCTCCATCAAGTCACAGGTGCTTCGGTCTTTGATGATCTCTGTTAACTGAGTCTTCAAGAACAGCTTGATATCACTATCCACCAAAGCAGGTTTGACATCATGGAGTCTTAACACATCTGTGTGAGGCTGAAGCAGCTCCAGGCGGAATCCACTGCGGATCCTAGGTTCTGGCCTGCCTGTGATGAAGAACTTGACAAGAGGGATCTTGTCCACATAGCGGGAGAGTACAGAGAGGAGTGCAGATGCTGGTTCTGTATCATGACACTCATCAAGGGCATCAATGATGATCAGGGTTGGAGCCTTCATTGCCTGGAATGGACCCATGAGGAGTTTCTCCAGTTGTGAAGTGAGTGACTCCTGTCCAACCTCAGGGTTTGCTACCAAGACTGGAAGCAACTTCTGCCTGAAGTCTGGGTGGTAGTGGGCAAGCTGAAATGCCAGGGTAGGAAATATTGAGCGAAGATTGCTCCTGTCCTGAAAATCACGTGAACAGAAAAAGCTTGCCCCCAGTTTCCCATCTGCAAAGCTCATCTCTGCAAATGTCTGAGCAATGGTTGATTTCCCTGTCCCAGCAAGGCCATTGAGCCAGAACACCCTTTTATCTTGCTCACAATTTAACCAGCTCTCAAGCTGGAGGAGGACATCTCTCCTAGTCCCCTTCATACACCCATGTCTGTCTCCACAGAGGTATCCAGCATTGGTAGCATGATACATGCTGTTGAGAAGGCTGATGTCTGCTCTATCCTGTTTGGTGGTCACTACATGTGAACAGATATCTGAGGAGCAGGACTCACAATGAGGTGGCAGCTCTTGCTATAGATATCTCGTTGCAAAGATGTCTGGTACAGAAATTAAGCACAACCAGCACAAGAATTCTGCAGACAAACCTGATAGTCCATCATGGCATCACGAATATCTTCAACCAAGCCACTGAGTTTATCCATATCCTCAGAACTGTTTAGGAATCTTGTAATCTTGCCCCGTTCTGTAAGTGGGATGAGGTCTTGGAGAAGCTTGTCCAGTTTCCTAGGAATTCATCCATGTCAGACCAACTCTTGACATTAGAGAGAGTGGGTTACTGTTTGAAAACCATCCTCCTCCCTTGTTCATCAACCTCACCATCAGGGACTGGTGCACTGAGTGATTCTGCCAATGCTTCAACACGAGGTAGCAGTGATTCAATTGTCTTCCGGCAGGCAATAGTTTGCTAGGACAGCTGTAAGCATAGTGTGTGGGGCAGCATGAGCAGAACATTCTTACATCACAATGGCTCAGGATTGCAGAGAGCCCCCCTGCAACAGACTTGAGAGGGGGGAAAACATCTGAAGACTCTTTGACCAGATTGATGGCTAACTTGGTTGTGGCATATGCTGTGGAAACCCAGCTTGATTTGCCCTTAGATGTGGCCCTCGGGTCAACAGTATGACCTGGGGGTTCTGGGTGATCACCATCACTTTGGTCTCTTCCGGGAACAGATAGATCTTGATTGGAAACTAAGTTGGGGTCTGTGTTGCACAAAAAAGTATTGTTAGATGGATGGATCATCCAGGAGATAATGCTCTGGGTACCATTGGACTCCTGATCATGAGAGGTCAAGGGACTTGGCGTCAGCATAGTTGAGGCACTAATCCTCAGGGCCGGAGTTGATTCAGTGGGATGTGGCGCAACCCGATCAACATTGCTTGTGCCTTTGAGGGTGGTTGTGGCATATGTAGTGGAACTAGAGTTAGACTCGCCCTCAGATGTGGCCCTCAGATTGATAGTATAACCCGGGGAGTTTGGGTGGTTGCCATCACTTTGGCGGCCTCGGCCCGTTCCGGGAACGGATAGGATTTGATCGGAAACCGAGTGGGGGTCTGTGTTACACGAAAAAAGTGTTGTTAGATGGATCATCCGGAAAATATTTGTCTGTGTACCATTGGATTCCTGACTGCGAGAGGTTGAGGGACTGGGCGTCGGCATAGTTGAGGCACTAATCCTGAGGTTTGGAGTTGAATTGGTGGGACGTGGCGCAACAAGATCAGCATCGCTTGGACCTGAGTCGAGAGAGCCGACCTCGCTCCTGGCTCCACTCCGCGCTCGGCGATGCTTTCTCGGTACAGTGAGGAAATTTAGCCACTTCATCTCGCTGCGGGGACGATAGATGGTGGTGCGATAAGAGATGGTCGGCCTCGTGGAACTAACTCCATTCTGGGCCGAGGCTAAGCGCGGGGGCCTGCCAACACCCAAATCCAAAGCGGTCTCTCAAGCCCCGGTTCCCTTTTCACGCACGAGGAAATCCTCACTCCTTGGTGGTGTCTTCCTTCGACGTCACACCACTCTCTGTTTCTTCAAGTTCCCCCTCCTACCGCCTTCGCGCGCCGGTAGTTCACTCGATACCGACACCCTTTTGTCAGCCTCACTTGGTGGTATTTCCACCAGTTTCGGCCGACGCAGTCGATTCCCCCAAATTACTCAGCACGAACGCCTTCACCGTGGACCAGACCGACACCAAGTACCTCAACCCCACAGGTGCCAGCCTCACTACCAACACTCGACGGCAAGAACGAACGCGATCTCATCGATGGACCATTCGCGGTCGCGGAATCCGACCCCGGTGTCCTATGGAGTATCGGACCGTATTCACACCATCTACCGCTTCGACCTCCACCTCCTAAATCTGTCGAGTGACAACGCTCGCGCCTCCATGGCCGTTTTCCATGTGGTCCTGGATGTCGAGAGGGGAGTGGTTGGCGTTGTAGAGAGGTCCAGGGTTCAGGATGATTGAGACCGAAACGATGTCTTCGCCGTACGTCATGTATCATTTTTTGCATTTGCCGGCCGTCTGAATCCCGTATTGCGGGTGGAGAGGTAGCACGCTGTTCTAGATCCATGTCTCGTTCGGTAGACACACGACAGCCTCACTCGGTACGCGACATCGCATCCCGATTCCCATCCGCCTGGCGGGCCGAAACATCCCAGACCCGCCGACATACGAGGGCGACGAAGGCACTCGCAACCGAGTCTCCCAAGGGGAATACAAAAGCCGAACGCCCATTAGAGCGTCTCCGCCCCACCTCGAAAACCTCCCATCACCGAGAGGAAGGAACCCATGAGCACCAATGCCTGCAGGAACAATGAAGGCGAAACGCGCCAATTCGTTGGCTCTGCCCCTTCCGAAGGATGGTATGAGTGACCGTGCGGTTCTGCCAAAGCGATCCTTCCTCATTTCCCTCAGACATCTCGGCCTGGCCACGCTGAGAAGGATGGGATCGCCGATTCCCATCCCATACTCAGTCACAGACGAATACCCTGGTAGAACCTAGGGTGAACTAGCAACACACGTCATTGCGCCGAGGATGTCTTCAACGAGGTCCCCGAGTTTATCCGTCTCCCGATATTGTTAAAGAAATACAACCCGCCCTGCTTTTCTAGTGGCGCTAGTTCTAGTGGAAAGCTCTCTTGCTTCTACTCGTCACACTCGGCTCCGGAACTGCGATTTCCAATCCGGCGTACTGACAATCCTCTGTCCGCCGATTGGTCGCCGCCTGCTGGAGCAATCAACCCATCGTGGATTGGTATGGAGGGGGTTGTACATCGCAATGTTTGAGGAGGGCATTGAGGTCGCAACGGGATCGAGGGGAAAGGACCTATTGCTACCTTTGTCAATACACGTGCAGTGGAATTGCACTCGCTCTGGTTTTCAGCAGATCAAGGGTGCCATTCCTAAATTTTAGACGTTCTCCAAGATCGTGTGTGGTGAGAAATGATAGAGATGCCTGAGTTGTGTGAAGAAACAGCCAGAGACACTCTGTCTGGAAAATCCTCCCCCATTGAGTTCCCGACGCGTGTGAGGTCGCGGAATGATTCCGCTAGCACGACGGGTAGATCCTCACTCAACGGAACCTGTCGAAGCCAAAGTCCGGATTCAATACCCAGAAGTTCAGCCACCGGTGGTTCAACTAGGAGTCGGTTGTTGTCTGATCTCTCATTCGTTTCCGGTTGCGAGGAGAAACGATGGAACTCTCGCGTTCCCCCCGCATTGTGCATTCCCTGAGGGGGAATGGGTGAACCACAGTTACGCAAATACCTTGTTCAGAGGTAGGATGGGCGTGGCCAGAAACGGACCTCGTTTGTGGTCGATGGCGCACTGGTTCAGATGTGATATGAGCCATGCGAATCCCGTCTGTCCCGACCGGAGGGGAAATGAATGGAAGGAGGGTTTGATTCCTTTGTGGGGGTGGATGTGGGGGTGAAAATGCCTCCGAACGCGTTGGATGGGACTGGAGACGCGTGTGTAGGTGTGTATGTGTGTTTGCTACGCCATCTACTGGGACTTATCGAGTCACTCCGTAGGCGCGCCCCCAACGCTAGATCGCACCGTTCAGGAATCTCTAGATCTCCGACCTCTGCCCGAGTTCACGCGTATCCCTCCAACACTTCGCATCGATCTGCATATCGCCGAACCATCTCCCCAGCTCGTTCCTACAGGAGGAGCCTCATTAGGCATTCCTTCAGCGACGGATTCTACCGCCAATGACCCCCAAGCCCCCCACCTAACCCTCCGGTCTCGCCAGCATCAGCGGATGGCCCCCGATCAATACCGTCCACCGAGCATGTCAGGCAACTGGCATCATCCAAAATCCCTTCTTCCAGGATCGGACGATTGTTCCATTACAGTGGTAAGCCGCCCCCACGCGTGATCCTTTGCACCCACAGACCTGATATCTTCACAGGTCTTGCGGCCTCGCTCGGGTATGGGGCAGCCTCGGAGATCGTTCGCAGATCGGTGTCGAGTGAAGAATCCTCACAAAATAGCGGTTCGTTGATGTTGACCGAATCGAACGTCAAACGGTTGGTGACCAAGTTGACGAGGATGAGGGGTACTGCCCTCAAAGTTGGCCAGTTTTTGAGCATACAAGGTACGTTCGAAGGGTCTCCTTTGGTAAAGAACTTATCGTTGAACGGCTTTAGACACAGATATTTTACCACCTGAGGTTGAAGCTATCTTCCGAAGAATGCAGGATAGCGCGCATTATATGCCAGATCGGCAAATGGAGGTACGAATCTAATCTTTCGTATTCGAATCGCGACTCATTGAAGGATTAGCAAGTGATGAAAGCTTCGTTTGGCCCTTCGTGGCTCGATAACTTCGAATCCTTTGACCGTATCCCGTTCGCCGCAGCTTCCATTGGTCAGGTCCACAGCGCTGTCTTGTCCGCTAGGGTTTCACCTACCGGTAAACCAGAACCCGTCGCTGTCAAAGTCCAATTCCCGAACATCGAAGACTCCATCGAGAACGACATCGGATACGTCAAGATGCTCTTGACTGCTGGAAGCTTGCTGCCAAAGGGGTTGTTCC
>Ga0307511_10008549_pt1 | contig 10241 bp, 12 predicted proteins | sample 13_EM_MG_FD_200266 | JGI IMG/M metagenome (GOLD analysis project Ga0307511, IMG submission 200266) | Populus trichocarpa ectomycorrhiza microbial communities from riparian zone in the Pacific Northwest, United States - 13_EM | ecosystem: Host-associated > Plants > Roots > Unclassified | place... | reverse complement strand
GGCGTGTCGAAAATCGAGATTGCGGATTTTGTGTCGGAGCTGCCGGATCTCGAGAGCCAGGGTAAGCGACACCCCGGAGGATTGGATGGCGAGGTGTGATGTATTGGTGGAGACCGCTGTAATATAATGTACGATAGGGGTCCCGGATAACACGTTTGGAGAGTAGCATGGGTGCGATTTCATCCCGCCCTCTAGCACTTGAGGCGAATTCCTTCGCCAGTAATTCGTAGACTGTAGTACTACATCTCTGCTATCAACAGCCAACTGGTTTGGCCAATCCTCCGGCAGGGTTTCGAAGTGAGGGGGTCAAGCAGCCGGTTGCAAAAAGGGGCTAGAAGTGTACAGAATCGTCTGAGATGTTCGAGACGCGGGCTCATTTGATATTCCTCGTTCGGTTTTTGTGGAAGCGCATATCGTGGAGCATGCGAAGATACAATTTCGCTGAACCACCAAACGGACTCAAGGCCACTCCTGGAACGCGTAACCGCTTTCCCCACCTGCGGAGCTTTGCAATCGCTCAACAACAACACACCATATTACCACTTCCACGTTGATTATATCCTGGTCAAGCAGGTGCGGAAACCTTTGTCCCAGGACCTTAATAGGAATTAGGAAGCTCAGTTGGGAGATATCGACGCAGACATCATTGTATTAGATGAAAAGCCAAACCTTCGATCCCGATGGTGCCGGGTACAAAAAGCACGTACCACTATCTTCGAATCCGCTGGCACGTTGCCGCACAAGCGGCCAAAGATCAGCACCATTCTTCCTCGCGCCGGGGTTTCTCGCGTATATTGTGGATAGGCCAGGGTCAAATCCAACGGTGGTCACCCTCAACACCACATTGAACCTGGGCATGAAGATCATCGGTGAATCTCAGGCACAAACTCTCACTCATCCATCATCATTGCTGACACTCCCATAGCGTTTACCTCCCGCCTGTGGATCAAGCGCACACCGAACAATACTACACCAGAGAATATACGACACAGGGCCGGTGACATCCAACGTAGGGTTGATGATATCTCCAAGCAATCCCCCGGTGCCGGATGGAAAGACCTGCCACCGGAGCTCGTGGATGAGATCCTAGGTTGCCTCCTGGGCGACTTGTGCTCGCTGAAGGCCTGCTCCCTGACTTGCAAGCGCCTGTTTGGTGCAACCCGACCCCTCATCCACCAACATCTCGTGATTGATTCAAGGCTGTATCATTCCAAACCGAAGCTATGGCTTTTCGGTCGTCGCAAGAAAGACCCCGGACCCTTCGAGCGGTTGATCGACGCAGACCGTTTAGGCGTGCTACCTTACACCCGACACCTCATTTTCAAGGCGAAATTCCCGTATTCTTCCACCTGCTTTGATCCGAGCGACCTGCAGGAACACCTTCCACGCATTCGGTCGATCACCAAGTTGCATACTCTCACTCTCCAATCTTTTCCTGTCTCCCAGTTTTACCCGGTTGTTGGCGAATATTTCGGCGCATTCTTCAGCACTTTACGACACCTCGACATGCGGAACACCCATGCCACGGTACAACAGCTCTTATATTTTGTCTGCCAATTTCCGCTATTGGAAGACCTGACCATCGTGGTTTCGTACTGGGAGTACATCAATCACCGCGTTCCAACGATCACGCAGTCGCCGCCGCTTCGGGGTAAACTCGTTTTGGTGCGGCCGGCTTCGCTGGGGCTCTTCGAAGGTCTCGCAGCTCTCCCTGGCGGACTCAACTTCCATTCAGTGGAATTTTTCGGGTGTACAAAGTGGCGCTACCCAACTGCGGACTCATCGGTCATCTTGGGGGCGTGTAGCCGTACCGTGACGTCTGTCTCTTACTTGTTGCGCACGGGAGGTGACGAATGTGAGTCGAATACCTCCATCCATGTGCATATCACGATGTAACCATCGGGGACTTTAGCGATACCGCTAGACCTCAGCAAAAACGTGGTGCTGGAGAAATTCGAATTGATCATCGATCTGGCCCGTCTTCCGATTGGTCGCAGATGGGCCTGCCGGACGCTCCAAACGGTAACTTCGCCCGCGTTCAACGAGTTTGTGATTCGGAGTCTGCACGGATGGCGTCCGTGGGATCAGCAGAGTACTTGCGGTTGGGAGGACTTGGACGCATCGTTAAGTGTCCTGGCTGAGCGTAATCCTGATTTCAGGGTTGTGTTCAGGGCAGTTCCCCCCCAGTCCCCCCATGATATTTGGCATACCTGTGAGGAGGTTCGCTCGCTTACCGCGAGTTGCTTGCCACTTGCTTCGTCAATGGGTTTGCTGAAGTTTGAGCACGCGCATGATGCAGAGGACATAGATTGGAAGATGGATCGTCTGGATCCCAACTTGTGAGTCTTGCTGTCAGCTTTCGCTCGACTCGGTAATCATGCCGTCCTAAACCAGACTCGGTATATACGACTGAAGACGGTGGGTGGAGTGTGAAGAGTGAGTACAAGTAGAATGAGTTGTGGTTAGTTCTAACTGGCATCACGTGATATGAATACGATAGCTTACACCGTTCAAATACAGGAGCCTCCAGACCGAAACAAACACCCTCGCGAGCTCCGCCACTCGGTGGACCGATCATCCTACCTCGTCTCTGGTTGTAACGGATACCTAACACCCCTGTATCCCCCATTAATCGTGTATTCGTACGTGCGAGTCCATTATCGCACCTCATGGGTCCACCTTAGGTATCAACGTCTACCCCAACCGTCTCGCGCGCAACAGCACATCGAATTTGGCTCTCCGTGTGACAGAACCCCTCACTTCGTACCTGCATGAGGCGCCACAACCCGCGAGTTTTTCGTGTCGCCATACTGAACAGTGGTTCCTCATCGCGTCCCTTGGTCCCCAATTTCACTCGTACTCCATGGCTAGCCAGGCCCTGGGACCTTCATTTCGCGGCCGACGACGTCCAACTCCCCACGGCGTGTCTTGATTGAATTCCATGGGAATCTTCGCTTATTTCAACGTAGTTGTTCTCCTAGCTTTATGTTCGGAAAGCCCGACGCAGGATCTCCACCCCGCCGTGTTGGGGCGAAACCCGTGTTGAGAACCTTCAAGCCGGCTAGGATCCCAACGCCAAGCCGAAAGGATCGTGCTGGGTGACATCATTCGCAGTATTGGCTCTGGACGATGCTATGCTGTATCCACTCCCCTGACATCGCAGCAACTCCTGCCGTCTATTGAAGAAGGCGGCGGGTCGCCGGCCGAGTCCTATCAGATGTCACCTTCGGGGGGATGGAGCGTGGATACTCAACTTAAGGAAACCGTGGCCCGTGCTGGCGTGAGCCACACTGATCCCGTCAGAGGTCGTAGATGCTCGCAGGAGTCGCAGCAAGACCATAAGAACTAGCATGGGAGCTGGCGAACGGACCAAGGGCAAAGAGAAACAACAACCCCCTCCCGACGAGACTGGGAGATCTGACAGGCTGCGGACTGGCAGGGTTGACGAAAAACGACAAGCCAGACGGGGGGAAATTGCCTCTATAGAATCCTGGTGTCTGAAATGGCCTATCTAATCTAGAGAATGAGAAATGAAAGGAGAATAAGAGACTGACTATAGACCGAATGCTCACAAACAACGCGAGATTTAGAAAACGAGCCCTATGTAAAAGACTGGTCGTACAAACCTGAAAATGTTGCCTAAACAGAGAAGAGGAGCTTCCGGAAGACTGGACAAGAACGAAGGGGGTATCTCTGCGCCACGCCCGAGAGGGCAGGGCGATGAGGAGTCCCACACAGCGCCGCAAGCAGCCAGTGCGTAACACATTTCCTCCGGGTGTGTCTCCATCTAAAACTAGCCGGGTGAAACTCCCAGCGCAACCGGTGCTCGTCACTACACCACAAAAATTCGCCGATCATCAAAAGATCGTACTGGGTGCGATCGACGGGCTGGTGGGAAATGGGAAGCTGCCAGCCTTTGATGCGTTCTCCGCCCACTGCCTCCTCCAGAGGAATTAGGCCCTCATACACGCGTAGCGCGACCAGATGAAGTCGCGTATAATCGATTTGAATCCCTAGCCTTGCTGCCGTGACGAGGTTCTCAACAACGGGGATTGAACTCAAACGATTCGCGGGAACTCCGGCGTACGCCGACCCAGCGCCAGCCCGGACCCTGGCTCCGTGGCTGTTTCCATGCAGCGGATGAGTTCTTTATTCATACCAAGCAACACCCGGGCGTCAGTGATAAAACTGATCAGAAATCGCCCTGAGCGGTGGTCTTGGAGGTGGTGGCCGGGGCGTTTGGTGACACTGCATTGAGTCAAGTCCTTTAAAAGACTGGAGATTTGCAACAAATGCCCTCCAATGGTGTCCGACATGTTTACACTCACCCCACTCCTGTCGCTCCTTCTCATCCTCCCCCACGTCCTCTGCTTCAATGCAACTGCGACCTGTACGATCCTAGAGACCAAACTCCCGGCGTCGTCGGTTTTCTACTCAGGTAAGCGTTTCGCCAGTTTCACAACATATAGTCCGCGAACAAGTGTGCTGGTACAGGCTCCGTCGAGTACACCGAAGCCATGCGCCATTTCTCTACAGTGAATGTCCAACAATCGGTTTGCGTTGTACAACCCGCCACCCCATCACACGTTTCAACGATTGTGGGCCTTTCAGTCCCATCTCCCATCGATCAGAAGCACTTACCTCGACTTCCCCGCAGCTCAGGACATTGTCCGTCACAGGAACGCCGTTTGCCGTGAGTTCAAGATGACGCGTTCGCGCGAATGATCGCCTGGAACCCGCCACTAAAGAACAAAACTCTGTAGGTCAAGGGTGGTGGTCATCAGACGAATCCGGGATTCTCTTCAACCACTGGTGTTCACATCAGCTTGAAGAAGTTTTCCGGAATCGACTACGACGCTAATCAGAAGGTGGTTACAGTCGGCGCAGGGTTGATTTGGGATGAGGTTTACGCTGCTCTTGATCCTCTTGGGGTTGGAGTTGTTGGAGGACGTGTTACCGGAGTACGTGGTTATCTCGTAACATGCTGTGGACCTTAGGGTGATTAATTCGTGCTTCCAGGTCGGCGTCGGCGGATTCCTTCTTGGCGGAGGTGGGCCACCGTTCACGCTGATGCACGCATTGCAATTCAGTTGACCCGATCACCTGCGGCTCCACTCAGGCTACTCTTTCAAGACGAACCAATACGGACTCGCTGTAGACAACATCATCGCGTTCAACGTTGTCTTGCCCGACGGTACACCCGTGACCGCTACTGAAGACAAGTACGATGACCTCTTCTGGGCTCTTAAAGTAAGGTTACCACACAATCACCGGACTGAATCGCTCTAATCGTGGTCGGCAGGGCGGACACAACAACTTTGTATGTCATCAACCTAGCAAGGGTCGTGGCAATCGGGACTGTGCTTACCGGGCACGCAGGGAATCGTCACTTCTTTCGTGCTCAAGACTCATGCGCAGGCCGGCGGTATCTGGGTAAGCACATTTATATTGAACGTCGTCACTGGAAATCCCACTCAGGGGGTTTTAGGGTGGTGTCATCGTCTACGGTCCAGAACAATACCCGGCCTTCGCCGCTGCGCTCGATAAATTTGTGACTACAGTGAAAGATCCCAAAGCGTCAATTCTTCCCACTTACAACTGGATCTGGGGTGACGTCAGTACAATCTCGCTCCTTCCCGCGCCTCGCATGATCTCAACCCCCACGTATTGTTGGTGCCAACGGGACCGATGCTGATCCCTCGGTGTATTCAGGGCGCATCCATCCTTAGCATGTTCTTCTATGACTCACCAACTTTGCCGACTGGTATCTTTGACGACTTCCTGGCTATTCCTCAGACCCGCAGTGACCTTGGGACCCGTGGAATGGCGTCCATGGCCGCCGCCGGCAATTACAGCGGACAGATCTCCGGACACAGGTAGGTCATAGAAGTCCCCTCGGTCGGCCCACGGAGCGCAGAATGAGTAGAGGAATGAAAGTTAATAATTTCTTTCCCCTTGTTTCAATAGGACCTACTTCAACACTGTCTCTGTGCGCGATTGGACCCCGTCTTTAATTAAGCTCGTCAAAGAAGAGGCAAGGGTGAGTCCAGCCCGTATCGAGACTTGCCTTCCTCGTCTGGAGTGCTGATAAGCCCGCATAGTACTGGGGAACGACCCTCGCTCCCAAGAACGGTATCTTCTTCTCCTACAACGTCGAGCCCTTCCTCTATGACCACCTCACACACAACAAGCTCCCATCGGCCTACCCTCCCGATTCGGCTCGTAACCCCGCCGTCGTCATCAATCCGATGAACATCTTCTTCGAATGGGAGAACCCTGCATACGACACGGAGTACCTCGCTGCCATCACAGAGTCCGCTACTCGTCTCAGGAGCCTCGTCGCCAAAGAACAAGGTTCTTTGTACGAGAATTCCCCGAGGTACAACAACTATGCGGTATACGATACCCCGTTGGCCGCAATTTACGGTGAGAACCTACCGCTTCTCCGGAAGTTGAAGAAAAAGTATGACCCTGAGGGAGTTATGAATTTGGCTGGTGGATGGAAGTTCTGAAGTCCTCGAACCCTCATACCATTCGTAATCGGCACAGGGGGAAGTATCCAACTTTTCAGTTATTATTTATATTTTCCGTGTGTTGGATTCTCTCATCCGTTATTTATGTGCCCTAGGGGTATCAAAGAATTGAGTAGCTTGGAGGTGTGTATCCTTTATAGAGTTTTCCAGTTGAGCACTTAGGGGGAGCGCAGTTCATGTCCGAGATGTCTGAAATCTGGGGACTAGAAAGCGAATTTTGAGCGTCGGCGCCGAAGTACAACGCCAGGGACCTACATACCTGGCCCGGCAGGAGATTCGAGGATATGGAGACCGATGTACACCCTCTCCGTTTCTCGAACTGCGCCCGCGAGACCAGCCCCCCGCCAGGGGGGTGCAGGCCTTACACGGCCATGGCCGATTGGTGCGCTAGCCACTTTGTTAGACCCTTGGATATGGTGAATTAAATGGTCCATACCACGCGTTGGTGTCTACGACAACTCCCCTTGTCGACAGGTGAGGGGGGGTATGGAGGGGTGGGAGCTTGGCATCGGATCGTTGGCGGACGTCTGGTTGCTCTCATCCCGTTGAGCGCGGTCGGAGGTCTCTTACTGATGCCTGCGGGCCTCTGGGAAATACCATGTGCATATGCATCAGGATCCAGAGGCTCGCGAGCAGGTAAGAACGAACCTTCCGTCCAGCTTTAGGGACTCCGAACAAGGCTACCGCCGTATGCGTCTCCGACATCTTGGGGTGTTGTAGGGGCACTCGCACTCACCGTGACAACTTTATACACCCAAATCTGCAAAATATCCATGGGCGGAGATATCATCTAGAGGACGTACCCCAAGAAATAGAAATTGTGGTGCGGTGTAGGTTAGGTAGTTACCGGTTTCCCAAAGCCCCCTCCAGCGGCCTATTGTGATCACGAGGAGGGGAAGGTGGCGATGATTTGGCCGTGAAATCATATGTGCATAGTCAAATTCGTAAGCTTGGGGTGGGGGTTGCGCCCCCGCGATCGGTCTCGCGTTTGTGATCTTCGCAGCCATCTTGGATTCTCGATCCCAACTGTACATTACTGCCGTATGGACGAGGATAAAACACTTCCTGAAATCAATTTAGAAGGCGTTCTTGGTCCCATTTTCTGCACAACGACTAGGTGGGAACCGAGTGAGGGGCCGTAAGTGGTTAATGGTAAGATCGCACCTCCAGCGCCGACAGGTGGGAGTCGTGGGACTCAGGCGCAAGATTCCGAATTGCGGCTGCCAGGCAATACAAATAATCCTAAAAAAAGCAAACGCCAGCATTGGCGATGGCCTAGCGCGTATAACTGGAGTCGTGCAATTCACCTTGTTGGTTCCAGACGGTCCAACGGATCTCCAAATAACTGCAGCGATGACTTCCAATGACTCGTTCGCCACTGGCAAGAATGATTCACGTCTGTTCTTGGATTTCTAATACACCACTTACCAAAGGACGGATTGTCCTTTCGACCAACGTAAACCTTGCCAGAGCTCAGTCGGCGCCTGAGATTCCCGTGGTCAAAGCCTTACCTGAGCCTATGACTGCCCAGTCAGACGGGCCAATACCGTGATGAGGAAAACTCGTGATACCTTGTGAACAACCACGACCTCCTCACCGCCCGGTCCTACGCCGTACACATCTATGTCTTCTAAGGTATAGCCCGCCTGCAGCCAGTTCAACAGACGCGCCTGAGGCTACATACTCGGTGAGCTTACCGCTTCCCGGATATCTAGGAAAACCGTCAGTGCTCGTGGTGGACGGTGTACTCAAAAACACCTTTGTTACCTAGAAGGTCACGGACTTCTGCCGCAAAAGCCGGATCTACGGTGAGCGCCACGCCTAGATGGTGGCGTCAATTAGATCCGAGTGAGGAAAACCAGCAAAGCGCCATTACCCCATACGACGTCCGTGCCGGGGAATGGATCCTGTAAGCCGAAAAAAACGTTACACCGTAATTTCGCCAGATGCAGGGTGTATGAGTCCATACCGACGGAGAGAACTCATGCCAGTCCTCTTGGTGAACCAGGGTGACCACTCGACCGGGACTCTAGATCGATGCCGTCGAGTCCGTCGTCGAACGCTGTGGACAGCGCTAAGTCCTCACCTCCTCCGTACCGCGATGATCAGGAGATCTCTGGGCGAACCGGCGCACGTAACCTTTCAGATATCCCGGTACTAGTAAACCCACAACCAACTCTCAACGGTCCCGCGGGCTACTAGTAATGGCGCCTTGATTAGATTTACCTCGAGAGATCACGTGAGGCGGAGGCTAAGAAATATGATACGCTTAACCGTACGTTTTTGTGCGTAGGTAAACCTCGTACTACTTACCTTAAATATCAAAGAACCATAACCAAAAACCACGAATGGTTCAGTCATCGACGTCAGTGCTGCTGCGTCGTTCGATCACCAGGAACCCGGAAAGCGACGCCCGATCAGATGAGAGAGACCAAACACACCAAAACACAGGTACAACTGGTCTGTGCGCACGCACCGGGGGGATATATAATCGGCGCCGGGTCGCACGATCAGTTTTCTTTATCTCTTGTGCTCGGGCATGTACTGTCGCCAGTGAGGTTTCCACCGAGGCACAGTTTTTTGCTGATTGCAAATTACACATCCTGACACGTCCGACGCGCTTCGGCCGTTGGCAATTTTTGGAAAAAATTCTCTCCTTCATGGCTTTCTTGATCTCTCCTGGTGATGACCCGCAGTGGGTCTGAAGGGATTTCATGACTAGGGACTTTCTGTAGTTTGCCCAATAAAATTTACTTTTCCCTTATTAAATGCGTTCGATATGTCTCTTGCTTCTTGCTCTTGAGTCTGATTCCACAAAGCGTACGATTGCAAAATTTGAAAACATGGATCACATGCATATGTAAGGTATATGGTGCTATCTAAAGTAGAAGAACTGGATGCTTAGAACCTCGGACCACCTACCAATCCCTCAATAGAATGATGTTCGAGCTCGTTCCTCGCCTTGAGAATCGACGCGTGCATCTCCTTCATCGCTACGCTCAACTTCGCCCCAAACCTGTTCATGATATCCCTCTGCCACGTGTCGTACTTGGCGTTGACCCTCGACTGCACCTGCTCGTAGTCGATGATGCACACGCCGAAGCTCTTCTGCGTCTCAGAGGTGTCGAACGTCGAACGCGCCTTCTTGATCTCTGTGAGGAGCTGTTGCCAATTCGCGAGCGAGTCTCCGAGCCGATTGAACACGTATTCGGCCTCGAGATCCCACAGGGACTGGAATTGCAGCCACTTGGCGACGTAGTCCTTGAGTTGCTGGACCTTGTTCTCGACCAATGCGAACGGCCGTTGGAGGGTATTGTCCGAAAACTGTGTCAGCTGAAAGGGGGGTAAGATGGGTGTCGGTCGGAAACGATATGAGGAATCAAACGGCTTTTCGCTTACCAACGAAGTATATGTCGTTTCCGACACAGCAGCGCTCTGCATCTGCAGCCCGATCTCGTACCTCGAACTCTGAACTCGGCGCAGTCGACAAACAACGCCTGGGGGTTTAGTTAAGCGCCAGGCCACGCTGTGCTTTGAATCCAGCCTCACCTATCCAATCGTGTAACTGCCTGACCCACGTCTGTCGCGCGTACTCGATGGGTGGGTCCAGGAAGATGACCTGATTCTGGATCCTGATCTCATGTACGATCGGCTTGACCGTCATGTGTCCCTCAAGGAACTGGACCGCCAACGATGAGCCGACAGCAT
>Ga0307511_10008548_pt1 | contig 10242 bp, 8 predicted proteins | sample 13_EM_MG_FD_200266 | JGI IMG/M metagenome (GOLD analysis project Ga0307511, IMG submission 200266) | Populus trichocarpa ectomycorrhiza microbial communities from riparian zone in the Pacific Northwest, United States - 13_EM | ecosystem: Host-associated > Plants > Roots > Unclassified | place... | reverse complement strand
CCAACCCCCCCCGTCTCCTCCATCTCCAGTCCCCTCAGCTCCGAGGGAAATGCCCCCCTCACCCATTCCCAATACTGCAACCACTTCTTCCCCCTACCGGCGGGATTATCTCCCAGTAAAGCCGCTCCACACTCCTTGTTCACCGCCACACTCGCCCTTAACGTACTCCTCACCAGCTCCGCATGTTTCTCCAACTCCTGCTTTACCGCATTGTCCTTAGGCTTAAAGCTCAGAGTTGTCTTAAACTTTTCGCTGATATCATCCACCCTTGCCAAAGTCTCGTCCTTTGCAAGCACAGTCAACTTTGTGAGCATCAGGTTGCAGAGCACACGAATGTCATGCTCATCTTCAAGGCCAGCAATAACACGAGTATAGAAATCTATGGGGTTGATGCCAGAAAAAGAAGTTTCGAGAAGCGCATACAGGGTTTCGTAGGCAGATTTGCGCACCTCCAGGCCATCGTCGACTTTGTGCTTGAACGGACCCATCTGTACCTCCCGAACAAGTTCAGGGCGGATGACACTCTCACGATATACCAATGGGAGTAGTCTCTCAAGATGAGGCATAATCAGGTGAGGCTTATTGTGGGCGGCGGAATTGAGCGCCGTAAGAGCCAAACGGCGATTTTCAAACTCCCTATCCTCAACCATCACAGTCAAAAAGTCCACCACAATAGGGCGTAGGAGCTCATCATATGAAGCGAGGGTATCTGTGAATGTATAGCGAATGGCGGAGATGACCATCCCTCTAACGGATGAATCGGAAGAATTGAGATGCTTTTGAAGCTCGGGGAGGAAGCTGTATGGGTCTATAATTGTAAGGCGTCCCACACACTCGGCGCCAACAGCCTTGGAGTCGTCATTCTTTGCAATAGCAAACAAAGAAGACCACATATGCTTGGTGTAGGGCTTAATATCTGCCGTTGTGGAATTGGAATGCTGAATGATCTGTTTCTCTGGTGTGAGCAGTGATCAGTTACATGAGGGATGTTTGGAATTACCTCTTTCAAGGAGTGTAGTAACAGGTATTGATCCTTGGCATTATTTGCCTGGAGTCTTTCCATAATGACTGGGAGATAATTCTCAACACTCCCAGCACTAGCTAAACCCAGGGCTACAGCAGCTGCAATCGGCACATCCTCGCTCTTAGCCTGGAACTGTTCTAAGAAAACCTCCGGGCCTATCGGGAATGAGGGGCCCCTATACCTATGTCAGCTCCACCTTTCTGCCAATTATGGGAAATAGATGCTTACATCTTCAATCCGGCCTCACCCAGCACCATCAATGCAAGACACTTACGATGATCGTCACCAGCAGTTTTCATTTCTGTGACAAAATCCTCAACACCAACATTGAGTCCGCCCTGTTTCCCGCCTCCACTGACGAGCAGATTGCCTATTACTTTCGCCACAACTGCTGTTTCCCCAAGAACACCTACGTCTTTAAGTAATCCCATCATCAGATCTGTTCTTCCTTCTTCACTTTCTCTACCGATAGCGTTCACAAGCGAAACCACGCTATTCAAAGTACTTCCGCTACCCTGGTGAGTTTTGACGAGAGAGCAAACTGCCTCTACCATAGGTTTGGTGACTGGTACTTGCTTCGTCTCAATAAGTAGTCTCATAATAACTAGCGTAGGACCTAGCAGATGGAGGTCGTTGAGAACCAGTAATGGGGTCAAAACTCCAAGAAGCTCATTACGCGCCCCCGCAGTCAATAGTTTCCTGCCAAATTCATTGCTGACAATGCTCCTAAGGCCATCTAAGCTGGCTCCTCGGAGCGACCTGTTGACCTTTCTCAACTGAGCACCCAGCTCTGTGACCACCTCACTGACCCAGTCAGCCCTCAAATCGTCAGTTGTCTTTGCATTCTTTGCCACAAGGTCAATCGCCCGAGCAGCTGTAATTCGGGTTGTCTCGTTTCGGAGTCGTTCCAGAAGGACGTCCAGACCAGCTTGCCTCTTATCGTTGCTAATTGCCTCAGTAGCGGCAGAGGTACGACTCAAAAGGATTCCCATGCAATAAATGGCCCTCTCCCGGACCTCGAGGTCTGTCTCAGAGCTAGAGATTTTCTGTAAGATGGCATCATAAAGCTGATTTAAATAGTTAGCACCATATGCTTCTTGACCTTCGGCAGTCAGCATCTTTATGATTTCAGCAGCGGTTGACAGTGCCTGGCTGGAAATTTTGTAAAACCTCTCCTGGATAGCTGCCACCACTGCAGGTACTAGATCTTTGAGATATGGTTCCACAACCTGGCGAGGGTGTTCTGCACAAGTCTTCCCGACAAGCTTTAGGACCTCGATTCTCAGACTTGAGCCCGTAGCTGAAGCTGCAACACCTGCACCAGATACACCTCCCAGTGCTGTTGCACCGGCTGTATGGGTTTGCCCAGATAAGAACCCAGTTCCTCCCTTGGTGGCATCGATGATAGGATCGATAAACGAGGCCAGGACATCTTGAAGACCACCGTGCAAGACATCCACAACGGCGAGCAATAGGGTAATGGATGCTTGTTTGGTTGAGAGTGTTGTTGTTTTGCCCTTTAGGGTCTTCGCTAGAGCCTTGGAGATCCTTGGAATTAGACTTGCAAGACTGGCTGTCGGTCCTTGAATTTGTATGGGGGTCGAGGTTCGGTCTTCCACCATGGCTTCAATTGCAGATACATCTGACGGTTCCCGTCTTCGCTTCCTGTTGGCGGCAGTTGGGGAGCCAATAGGTGCAGATTCCGTGCAGATCTCACCCGTCTTACGAACAAGAATAGTAGTGGTTGCAAGAACCTCTAACCGAACATTCTCCTCCCTCTCCGTAAACCTGTCTACGAGAATGGGAGCTACTTCTTTGTAGAGAGTTCCATCCTCGAGTAAATCACCCGCGCGGGTCCTGATGATGGTACTAAGCAATTTAGCAGAGCATCTCCTGACCTTCCATGAGATATCATCTTCATCACTGAAGTTCCCATCTTCTTCAAAGTCCTCTCCATCATAGCCCTCCTCTTCCTCATCATCCTCCCCATCCATGTCTTCATCACCTTCCCCGGGATCAGCATAATTAGGATCGTATTTTAAGAACCGAATCCCAGCAGCCAACACTTCCGCAGTGAACCTTCTCATTTCTCCGGAGCACATGTTCTGGAATGCTTCCAAAGTAACCAACGCAGCCTCCTTCAACTCGTCTTGTTCCATATCAGGCTCGTCACCAAACTCTTGGTTCTCAAGGTCTTTACCATTGACTAATCCTAGAATAAATGGTGCTAGAGTTCTTAAGTATGGTCCAAATCGATCAGGGATTGCCTTGGCCATAGCTCCAGTTACCGACACATATAACCGGATCCTTTGAGGTGAAGTGCCCTCAATTTTGAACGATTCAATGAGATGGGAAATGAATGATGACAGAAGGATATCCGGAGAGTAGACGCATAATAAGGATAGCGCAGTCACAGCACGCTTCTTGACAACACCACTAGATCGATCGTTCTCAAGGATTCCCATGACTTTGACTTGGAACTGCTCAACCTCTGCACCGCCGAGAATACCTCCAAAACATCGCAGAACTTCAATGAGGACATCGACACTATCAATGTTTGCCCCCTTTTGAGTATCCGGATCAAGCATAGCTAGTAATTTTGGTATAAGATGCCGTGAAATCGCATTGGTTGCTGCGGCCACAACCTGCTGATTTTGCGCCGCTGCAGGAGTGGTGACAGGCCCGGTCACAGCATGGATGCTGCCAGGTCGAGGGAGATTAGAGATCACTGTGCGTAGTGCCGTAGAGGGGATAGAAGGGTCTGCAGAAGTGATGGCAAGCTGGGCTAATCTGTCTAGTATCGGTGCAATTTGTGTCTCTTTGACCTTTAGAACTAAGGGACCAAGGCTATGTAAAGTCAGCCTACAGCTTTCCATACACACGAGGGGACAACTGATACGCACCATTTTACAGCCAAATTTTGAACCTCCCCATTAGCATCATCCAAAGCTTTGATAACCCCGTCGACAACTCTTGAGGACAACCCAGGATCTGAGGAAAGCGGATTATTATTGCTCATCAAGTGTGAATGCAAGTCGTTCAAGCTCATGAACCGGAAGTCCGAATCCGGATTATTGAGCTTCTCCAGGAGAGCCTGGATCTGGTATGATGGTTGGTTTGCCATCTTTATATAAATGTCGCTCACGCTTCCAACAAGACTTGGAAGGATCCTTCTCGATTAGCTTCTCGATTAGAGAGTATTTTGGGAAGAGTTTAGTGAGGAAGCCAACAAACTACCGAAATCCGGGGTATTGTAGCTCAGTAGCTAAAGTTTGAGGTGGTTGTTGTGACGAGTATGGAGGGGTGCTTGTTGCCCGCTGCCCAGCTTTCACAACCCCACACTATCGGATTATCTAACACCAGTCCACTGGAATGCAGCTAGGTAGGTAAACCTCCTTGTTCTTGTTTCTCTGTACAAGCAACCCAAGGCCGATATAATGCCCCTGCAGCCCTCTTCTCACAAGGAGACTACAGAATAGTGAGCTTTTCGTTATATTACAGCATCCTCCAGACATTTCCCACATACACCACAACCGCAGAGCCTCTGGAGGCTCGGCTCGCTAAAGCCTAACGAGTTCGCTAAATCTCGGAACAAGCATGCGCAAACCAAATGGATGAAACCGCACACACGCTCCAGCTCTGAAGAGCTCCAGGTTCCTGATCATGAGCCGGAGCACTGTGGGGTTTATCCATCACCCCCTGCACGGCAAATACGATGCCAAGGGGCGGCTTTGAACCGAAGCAATTGCGCATTCTGCCCATGCAAACCGCGAAAAATATTGGTGCCAAGGCAGATGTAGGTGACCTCATAGGAACAATAGCCGGAGGCTGTTAAAGCTTTAAAGCCGACTAAACTGTCTCTTCACTCTTCATCCATCTCCCTAAGCCCAAATCCAATAAGTGAGCATCTACTCTAATCTATTGCTGCAATTGACTCCATTCGTTGCATTCTGCTAATCTGCTACGACAGTACGAAAATGTTACCATTCTTACGTACTACTGCTCTGAGGCGAGGGCCAACCTTCGTGGCCCGAGCCCGAACCACGAGGCCAATTCCCCGTAGGAACTACGGAAGCGAGGTTCACTCGGCACAATCCAGCAGTGAGATGCCTTGGATAATTGGCAGTGTCGCCTTTACTGTACCTGCTGTATGTATACCAAAATCCCGCCTCAGAGGTCAGATTTAGCATTGCACTGGCATTGACCAGTGGGTATTCAATTGTTTGAACACGACCTAATCAGTCAAACCAACATGTTCCAGGTTTTCTATCTCATGTCTGGAAACTCAAGTTCCCCGGATCACTCTGGTAAACACTCCAGTCAACGTGTTACCCACGATTCGCATTCTCCAGTCGGCAAGACTGTTGAGTCGGCAAAGCAATCCTTGTCTGATACTGCTACCAAGGCTTCAGAGGAGGCTTCTGAAGTGGCCGAGTCTGCAAAGGAGAAGTCTTCTCAGGTGGCCGAATCAGTGAAGGAGACAGCTTCAAAAGCCACCTCTATTGTCAGGGATGTCAAAGAGGAGGCCAATGATACTACCAATACTGCAAAAGAGACTACTGGAGAGGCTGTCGAGCGAGCGAAGGAGGCCACTGGCGAGGCTGTTGAGCATGCGAAAGAGAAAACAGGTGAAAAAGTCGAGGAAGTAAAGGAGGCTACTTCCGAATTGACCGACAAGGCAAAGCAGGCCGCAGCTGAGACCGCAGAGACAGCTAAAGAGAAGGCATCTGAAGCATCTGAGAACATCAAGGACAAGGTACTTCTGGATGATCCCGAGGTAGGGAATACCCTTACAGCCCACCACCCTTAGGCACTATTGTTAACATGCATCGTTTCCTATTACTAGGCACCAGGAGCGGAGACCGACATTGCCTACTCCGGGCAGGGAATTGATGCTACCTCACGAAAAGCCGGAAGCTTCAACACCCAATCTGGAAAGCAGGAGGGCCTCTCTAATGGCAATACCGGGCATGCGGTAAGCAAATGCAGTATCCTTATGCAAGATGATAGGTGCTAATATCTATGGTTAGGAGTTGCACCACGGGCGAGGAACGGAAATAAGTAAAAAGGCAGAGGGTGTTCACGAGACGGCTAAACTCAAGGGCACCGTTGACCCTAAGAGGACCCCAAGCAGCTAAACTTACAACAATTCTTCAACCATAAATTTGCAGAGCTATGAGGAGAATAGGCATGAGCAATAGCTCATCCGGCACGGCGTTTTTCCCCGTTTTCCATACAGCTCACACGTCTTTTCCACAATTATCCCGACTGTTCCCATCATTATTTGAGTGTATATATCATCAAAAAAGAACCGTTATTGAGTTCCCCCAGGATTTTCCTCTGGCTGGGCCAACTCGAGAGCAGCAAGCCACTTTGCAAAAATATGCGTATAAATTAGTTTCTTAGGAGGCCAGTTTACCAGGAGTTGGGCACAGCAAATCTGGCGAGATCTAATCCAGCTTCTACTTTTACTACTTTTACACTGCTGACTAGGGAATACCGAAAGGCAAGTTTGAATACCATGTCAAACAGATTGTTTATGCTGAAGGCGAATAAAGTAACCTTCCAACTTCCATGCAGGCCTTGTTCATATCGAGATCCCCAGTGGGTATAGCTCCATCCACACATCCAAAAATAAGCAAAGGGCTTATATCTGTTGACCAGTGCCCCACAGTAATTCTTGACAAACCGCAGGGTTCCGTAGCGTCAATTTTCGCACGATAGCAGGAGCACGCCTTGTCAGGCTACTCGCTTGCGTAAGTCGCCTACCGGTATACTGTATGCGCCTGGTGTCATCAGGGGACGGAGGCGGGAAACTGAGCCTTTCCTACGCGTCCCAAAGCTTAGCATTGATGACTAGCGACCTAAATCACTGCCATCTTGCTCACAAATAAAAATAAATTCATCTTCTCCAACACTTCGGCGGGGCCTCCGGACTCAAATAATACAATATCTTCTCCACCACTCTGTCGCTTCGCTCCTAAATAAACTCTATACAAACAGAAATCTATCCTTCAGAGTAAACTTCGGTTCTGCCATTCCTAGGAAACCCCGATTTATGAAGACCATTCCCATGCAAACTTATAGCTATAACGCCTTCAGTAAAACAAAACAATTCATAACACCACCAGTACTGAAATCTATAATGAGGCTATACATATGCAATGTGTGAAATCAGCATGCGTACTTTACGAAATCATTTAATACACTTCCCGTCTCACTTTCCAACTCCCATGCCCTTCGTTTCTGTTTTGTCCCCATTCATAAACTGATCAAACCCTTCTTTCAAGATGAGGCCCCCAATAAAAAAGTAAATCGCACGATTAATTTTCGCATCTGTTTTGTCGGACCTGCGCTCAATTTGGTTCCCTAGGTCCTTAAATTTGTTCCCTAGGTCCTTCCCTAGGTCCTTGAGGTCTCGCTTCACCTCATTCAACGAAAATTTGATATTTCCTATCTCAACTTTGGTAACCGAGGCAGTTGTCTTCAATTGCTCCATATCGGTTATGATAGCTGTGGCGGCCTAAAACATCATTAGTATGATTAAGTATCTCCAAAGCGTAGCTTCAAAGCCTACCTGATGATTATCGAATTGAGCACCATGTTCCACCGCAACAAGTGGTGGGTTGAACTGGAATAAACGGAATCATCAAAGGTGTTACCTCCAATAGACTAAACCACTGGGTTAGTAGGAACAAATAATAATTAACCCTGGTTGATTTACCTAAGGAGTGGTATAGTTCCGACGTTCACTGTATAGACCTAGAAAGCGAGTACGGTTGTTGAGGCGAGCACATCTAGTAGCAGCGAGTCTGCCTGATCTAACAACGCTAGCGATAGGCATCTTGAAGGATCGGTATTCACTCGGTGTTCGTGAGTGTGTGTACAGCCTGTTGTTGTCTGTTGTTGTCTGTTGTTTATCGTTGTCGTAAACCTGCTCGTTGTTTGTACTGGAGATAGTCTGGTTGGCACAAGCCCCTCGGAAGAGGTACTGGAGATGGAGATGGAGGAAAACAACGAAATATTTCTAGAGTGTAACTTGGTTATACAGGCAAACCTAGCTATAGTGAACACCAAGAATCCGACCCTTTTGCACCTATCTTGCATTAAGCGTCATGCAAGGGGGTTTTACGTTAAAGCCACACACTTGATGCTTGTATTTGATGCTGAATATTATGTGTGGCTTTGACGCCTTGTATGACGCTAATGCAAGATACATTCTTTGTCTCACCAGCCCAAGGGATACTGTAGCGAGGGTACTTTCTGTGCCTATCATAGTAAGTTTTAAAATCTCCGCTGAGCTTCACTATAGCCAGGTTCATGGTTTGCCTGTCCGCCGTGCAGGGCCAATGGCCAGGAAGTCAGCAACCTGACAGCTCCCATGTCAAACGGCCAGGCTCACCGGGACCAGGACTTGCTAAGCGGGGCAGGGTTGAAGACAGCCAACCAGACAAGGTATGGAGAGAGCTATGTACATATATTACCCTGGCGGGTCGTGTAACAGCGAGTTGATTGACCGGCGGCGCAGCTCCGGGGAAATGGTAAACATAAGCTTAAGTATTACCTGCTGTCCAGCTGTATTGTTGTTCTTCTTCCATAATCACGACTCACTACAATCCTTTTGCACTTGTCGATAATTTAGGCGTTTTCATAGTTCGGTTTAATTTATATAAACAAGTGAGCGTCGAATGCAATCCCCAGATCCGGATCTGCTTCGGCGCCGGCCCGTTAAGAGATCGGCGCAACTATCCTCCGCAAGGCTGAGACAGCAAGGTACCAACGATACCGCATTCTACCCTTTCCCAACGTCCTTGGGGCCACCAGCACCAATATACACACACAATGGACCCGGACATTGTCGCCTTCCGCTGGATGTCCTCAGCGTCATAATAGGATATCTCTGGGAGTCCCCAGCGGACCTAGCGACAGTATCTCGTGTGAGCCGGATTATGCACTACCTAGTGACGCCATTGTTGTATCGTGAGGTTCGGCTGCGCGGGGCGGGGCCTAGGGCAAAGGGTAGAGCAATAACTACTAGTGCCCAGGGTGGTGAAGGAGCTGAGAGTGGGAAAGGGAAGAAGAGGAAGAGGGATAGTGGGGATAGTGGGGATGAGTTCGGGTTTAGTGTAGATGCAGATGCAGATGCAGGAGGCAGCGAGAATGGGATGTCGGTGTTTTTGGTGGGGCTAGCCACGCTACAACGGTCGACAGTGTCAAAGGTGGTGAGGAAATTGGTGCTGGAGGGCGAGTTGGAGGTGGGTAGTTTTGGGAATATTAATGGCAGTAGTACCGGCGCAGAGAGCATACCGGGGACCCTCAATTGGTCTGAGAGTGATGGGATGTTTGGGCTGGCAATTGGAGGTACCGTGGGTAGCTTGACGGACCTGCAAGAGCTCAGGTGAGCACATCTCTCTCGTGGCGAGTTCCGCACCTGAGCTAACTAGAATGATTGCCAGCTGGAAGCTGAAAAATGCCTACATTCACCCCATGCTATGGTACTCCCTCGCCCGCCATCCCACCCTCAGCACCCTAACCCACCTCTGCCCCTCATCAACCACTCTCCCTCCCCGGGCCCACATCCCCACGACCTTCGTTCCGGCTTTCCAGAATTTAACCTCCCTATCTGTCCTCGATATCGATGCATCTCACCCACCAGACGACTTTTCCAGGGTCGTTTTTGGGACCCCGGGGATTGAGAAACTTAAAACGTTAAGGCTAAGTTGGGTTGACGGGAATGCATACGAGAAGCAAAAGGCAGCAGGAGTAGGTGGGGGTTTGGTTCATGTATTTGGAGCTAGGGTACGGTCGCTTGCTGCCTCGCGCGGTAGCGGTGGTGGGAGTGCTGCGCAGCCGGCAATCAAGAAACTCTCATTGAAAAAGCTGGAATTGATGAACCTCTATATTCCCCCCGGGGATCTGTCAATGGAACTCCTCTTCGACCATAACACAATCGAATTCCTTACCTACCTCAACTGCTCTATATTCGACTCCTGGCCTACAATATTCAGCCCCAACCTCCCACCTCTCCCTCTACCTCTACTAGCACCAACCACAACCCCTAGCCCCGCCACCTCAACCACCTCCCCCGCAACAACTACCACCATCTCAAGCACTTCCTCCTCCACTATGCGCCCACCTTTTCGTCCCCTCCCTTCGCTCATCACCCTCCGCACAGACTCCCTCCACTCCCCCACCCTCCACCTCCTCTCCCACACCCA
>Ga0307511_10008547_pt1 | contig 10242 bp, 9 predicted proteins | sample 13_EM_MG_FD_200266 | JGI IMG/M metagenome (GOLD analysis project Ga0307511, IMG submission 200266) | Populus trichocarpa ectomycorrhiza microbial communities from riparian zone in the Pacific Northwest, United States - 13_EM | ecosystem: Host-associated > Plants > Roots > Unclassified | place... | reverse complement strand
ATTTACCGTTGAGACTATTTTATGATTTTATGATTCATGTGGTTTATTTTTTAAGATTTAAATTATTCTTAAAACTTGATTTTTTTTTTTAAAAAAAATTAGGTTAGGTTGGACAAATTCTCCACCCAACCCTATCCAAATTAAAAATGCAAACGGTTGTAGATTTAAATACTCTAAGTTGGAAAAAGTTGGAACACCATCCCTAGATTGTATATAACAATGTGTATAGTTTCTTAAGATGATATACTTTTGTCCAACACTAATCAATGTACAATTTTCTCCTTTTTTTTAAACCATAATCATATGTTACTCACTCAAATATATGATAATATATGATAGTATATATATAGATGTGGTATTTGAAAGTGTGATAGTGATTGCTTTTCAAAATATTTTTCGCTTAAAAATATATCAAAATAATATTTTTTTTATTTTTAAAAAATTATTTTTGACATTAATACATCAAAACAATCTGAAAAAATATATAAAAAAATTAATTTAAAATAAAAAAATAAATATTTTTAAATACAAAAACAAACAAACGGATTTGAACACAGATTAATATTATTGTGTTTAGGCCCTCAAAGCTGGACCACTTTGATTTTGGAAAATGTATTCTCTCCCTCTTCGTTTTCTATCTTCCAATTTAATTAGATTTCAGAGTTAGTGAGGAATATCATGCAGGGGAATCTGCCAAGTTTTGCGCAAAATTGACTCATTAATGCATACTATATAATATTGCATAGGGGGGAAAGAACGGTAATATTTGGCAGCATTTGAAAAAATAAATAATTTAATTAAGTAAGTTCGTGCCTGCATGAAACTTTTTACTATAGGAAATAAATCTGCATTCGAGTAATATTTCACGTTATAAAATCCATTGCAAGTTTACATTTATAATATATAGATTAATAGATAGATTTGTATATAGCTTTTGTCACCATCAACATTATTAATAACCTCATTGAATGAAAAAGTGTTTAATGTTTTTTATTTTTATTTTATTAAAAAATGTTTTTGATTTCAAAAAATATTAAATTTATATTTTTTAATAATTTTAATATGATAATATAACAAAATTATTTTAATATATTAAAAAAATATATTTTAAAAATTACTCTACAAATATAGAAGGTGACAGCCAAGGATCACCTTTGTTAGAAACAGCTCCAAAATCATTCAAGGGACAATTGGTCAACCAACCATAGAAGTTTCCATCAATTACTCTGTCTCACACATCATCATTATTGATTGACAACCATAATTATAAAGCTTCACACATGTTGCAGCCCACATGCAAATTTGATTTTAATTTTGATTTTGATTTTTTATTTATTTTAAAATTTTATTTGAATTCTTCATGTACAGGACTGCATGTTTTTTAATATATTTGTGGGAGAGTGTGTGTTGTTCAAGAAGAGGATGATTATAGTTGTTTTTTAAAATATTTTTTTATTTTTAAAAAATTATTTTTAACAAGTGAATTTTTTGTAATTATTTTTTTCGATATTATTGTTCAAGGAAAGAATTTAAATAGTGGCAAGAGGCAATTTATTACTTCTCAACTGAATTTTTTTTTATTATCATGTAAGCGCACGCTAGGGTAATTTCATATTTATCCTAACATAAAGAATAATAAAAAAATTAAAAGTACAAATAAAACGATCAAAATGTTTTTGAAAGTCAAAATATTAAAATTGATATTGAGGGGTTTTTTCATCTTTTCTCAAAGGTTTTTTTTTATATTAACATGTCAGATGAATAACAATTTAGTATTTGTCTAAATACTTAAAAAAAGGGTGGGGCACGTGTATACCACCAGGAGGTTTATGGGAGGTGCCAGTGCCCTTATGGTGGAGTGTGCGGTTGTCTTCTAGCTTTTAAAAATATCATTTTATCGTGTTATTGAAAGCGTCAATGTATAATCTTCTTATTGGTGTGGCGCGTGTCACCGGTAGTGATTTGGTTTGTTATTAATGAATCTTTTTTTTTCTTTTCTCTCTTCTCCCTGAAAATTACATGTTGACCATCTTTGTTGTTTGTATTTCAACTTCAATCCTTATTCTTTTGATTTTTTTTTATCTTGTCATTTTTGTATAAATTTTATTTGTTTTCAATTTTATCATTCAATTTCAATTTACCAAATATTATATTCTCCAATTTGGTCCTCATTCTTTTGATTTTTAATTTTTTTCCTTGGCTTTTTTATAAAAGTTCTATTAGTTTTCAACTTTATCATTCAATTCAAATTGATGGTATTATGTTTTTTGATTTGGTCATTATTATTTTGATTTCTAATTTTTTTTCTTGATTCTTTCGTAAAAGTTATTATTCTTTTTAATTTCACTCTTTAATTAAAAATATTTTTTTATGTCAATTTTAATCCTTATTTTTTTGGTCCTTTGACTAAATTGATTTTTTCTTACAACTCTTGAATAGTGTCAGTTTGAAAGAGAATATTTTAACATCATGAAAGAGTTATTTTTATTGTCTAGCACTATTAACTTGTAATTTTCATCAAACACCACTACAATCATATATCATTTTATCATTAATATAACCACATTTTATTATATCATTATACAATAACTCTCCACCATAACCACCCACCACCACCATTGCCACCGCCACCACCACCACTTTCTTTGACTATTTTACCATAATCTCATCATAACAATCTAACACAACCACTAGTATAACAATAACAATCATCATCGCCACCATCATTATTGTCACTGTGATTGTGATGTTGTCACCATGACTAACTTGTTATTAAGATAATTATCATTTCATCTTTATTTTCGCATCACCATTACCACAACAATTATCGTCTTATGACCAATTATTATTATCGATAATATTAATATCACAATACTATATTAACTATGATTATCATTAACGTTGCGATCATAATTATCAACACCACATTTATGACAAACATTGTTTTTTTTTTCCATCTTAATTATTTTTTAACCTCATTCAAAAAACATTAATAACAAATATTAGATATTATAAGAAAATATTTTTTTGATATATCCAAACAACGAAAAATAACTTATTTTTTAGAAAATTAGTTTTTATAGAAAAAAATATATGATTCAAAAAACAAACGGATTATATATATGGCAAGCATGACAATTAAGTATTCTTCCATTCTAATTAAGCGTGATTTAACTTTAAAAACTAGGTGGTAATATTTATGGGAAGTGGGTAGGGTTTTTTTTTTTTATATATTAAAGAAAAGGTTATAACTCAAAATTCTAACAGAAATTGATATCAATTAAGTTAATTCAATAACACTTACAACATGATACACTTCAAAGTATTGAATTTACTTTGTGCTTTTCTACTAAAGTGTTTCCTTCCCTATTTTTGAGAATCTGTTAAAGGGTTTCTTAATAAAATACATGGTCTTTTGGCTTACCCACGTTGTCTGCATTACAATTTGGTCTCACAGACACAGCTTTGAGGAGGCTTTAAAGTTCAAGTGTACATGTGTATGTCTCGGGTCCACGCAAAACCACCTTCTCAATCAATGGCCTTTTTCACTTTTCTGCACTTTTACAAGCTCAAATCTCCATGAAGAAATCCGATCCAAATCTATCCTGAAAAGTGAAATAAGTACTTGTGTTGCAAGTTTTCGATTTCGTTTCTTTTCTTGACCTGGCTTCAAAATTTCTTGTTCGCAAGTTCTTTCTTTGCTTAAGGAGGTAACTCCTGTAGAATCCCATCTGCAATCTACGTTATAACAACAACAATCATCAATCAAGTATATATCTGACAATACAATTGCAAACGTAGTTGAATTAAAAAAAATATTAGGTTTATATATTTTATATTTTTAACCGTGTATTATCATATTTCTATTTCATTTTAAAAATTTAAGTTATTGAATTATTAGTGAATTTTATATTAATATATTATAAAAAATTTTAGATTTGAAACTTATATAGATAAAATAAAAGTGCTGAACTAAGATTATTAAAGTTTTAATATCTTCTCAAATAATTATATTAATTTAAAAATTTTAATTGTTAAATGAATTTATCAATATATAATAATTTTTATGTTAACTTCTTAATACACATCGCTACATGGGTCCTCGAATTCATTAAACTAGTCAATTATATATTATTAATCCGGATGATGTTGCGGTAGAATAATTTTCTTCTATCAAAGATTCAAAATGGAGATCACACACAGCAATTAATTATATATACGACCACAACATAAGGGCAGATTCTTCCTTGTTAATTAGTAACCTGTAAGATCAGTTTTATTTAACTGCTCTTTTAATTAAGTTGGAAATAAATTATATGATACGGAGTTTCTTCCATAGCAACGTTTGTTTTTGGGGTTGAGGGTATAAATTATACCCATGGGAACTCAGTCAAACAAAAGTATGGCTGGTTTTCAATTTCAGTGGACTTATCTGAAAAAAGATAGTAAAAACAAAAGGAGGATAAAAGGCAAGTAACGATAGACTAAGAGTGAAGCTTCAGAATCATGGACACCATGATGATCCATCTGATGATGACAATCTGAAAAATCACAGATGAAGGTACAAAACCGTATATTACACCATAACAGGACCACTACTACGAATCCGATCTGTTTTAAGATTAAAAAGAACATCATCAAATAAAGGAAAAGGTGATAGATATATATACTATACAATATACTTACAGGGGAGAGAGAGAGAGAGGGAGGGAGAGAGGGAGCTGTCTTTTAAGAACCAATGAGACAGCAAGTGTGTTGTTGTCGGATAAAGAGTCTAAATCGCCACTTGTAGACCACAAACCTCTTTTTTACAAGTCCCAACCTTTAGTTTGGACCCCCCCTAACATATAGCATCTCATCACGTGAATAACCCCATGTGACCCTTCTGCTCTCTTGTCTCTCTACCATCACTTGAATCCATCCCCATAACTCTACTCGAATATTGTCTAACTCATGGTAATTAATCGATCCACTTCGTTATTCACCATAAAAAATCATAGCCGTTTCATGTATTAATGTGTCCATGATGTCCTTCTCCACTTCCATTACAATCCTTTCACCTTCTTCTCCGAATGCAATTTCACTTTGATCCTTCAATTGGGCCAAATCTTTGTCTATTAACCCATCAATGTCTTTGAGATCGTGACAATCAGCGCAAGGGAAGCTCCTAAGCTTTGTACATAACATTTGAACCAAATGCGACCCATTCATGTGACTAATTCGATCCTGCTGACTAAACATGCCTAACCTAGTACTACTCCAAGGTTTCATGTTGATGTATGGACGCAAAATGTCGACCAAAATTTCATCAACAAGATTGAACAACAATTTTCGATTGCTTCGACGGTTTAAGGTGCGATTATTCTCCCAAGTACTGGTAACATAGCTAGGAGTGGTAAGATGTTCGAGGTAGTAAAAAGTTGAAGGGTTTAGAGGATGAGAAGGAGAAAACCACCTAGTAAAAGACACCGGGGTATCTTTGTCTACACCTGTACGTTTTAGTATTCTAGTAATGTACTCATATTCTTCTGCTGATGCTCCATCTCCGGTGGGGATAATCTTGGTGGCGACACCGTTATTACACCTATCCTCATTGTTTTTTTCTCGGGAATCGAGCCTACGCGTCGCTTGTTGTTGTTTGTACGACTGGCTCGAACAACTAGATAACTGTGAGCTCCATTTCGATTCTTGAGCAACATTTGATACCTATATTTATAACATAACACATGCAAGAAAAGTAATCTAATTATTCCTTGAAAAATATTCAAAATGTGTATCTTATAACTAAAATTTTGAAAAAGGAACGGGAAAGTAGTCATGTAGCACCTGTTTTTGAGGGATTTTTGTCGCTGGAGGAGTAGGGTCTTTCTTGACAGGAAGGAGAGTTGGGAGAGAGATGTTGAGGTCATTTGATAACGGGGTTTTCTTGCATTTCTTGTCAGGAATATTGGCTCTTGTAACTGATGTTGAAAGTACAAATGGATCTTCCTTGTTGGTTCTGATAATATCTGATGATTTTAGAGGTTTCTTGATGAGTCTTGATGGTGGTGGATCAAATTTTTCTTCAGTCACTTTCTTGCAATTCTCGGAAGGTCTCTGCTGATGCTGATGGTGGCATTGATCCTGCAGGAGGACCTGAGGCAAATCTGGCTTTGTTGAAGGTTTGGTATTTTGAGACAGAAGTAGTGATGGTTTTTTAGAATGATAATTATTATTGTGGTCCTTGCAAGGTAGAGTTGTGATTGGCTTGTTTTTGGGTTCCAAGAATTTGAGTCTTGGAGAGCAAGAAGTTGTGGTCACGTAATGGTTTCCTGGACTATTACCTGTAACATCAACAATTTTTGTGCTACTTGGAGCTTTGGAGAGAATTTTCTTGGACTTGTATTGACTAATAAGCTCAAGCTCTTGATCTCTTCTTCTTGTTTGCTCTCTATCTCTTACCGTGTTTGTAATATCCAAGCCGACTTTCCTGCTCACACTTTCTTTAACTTGCTTCACAATTTGCCTTGCATAGTGGCCTGGACTTCTGTTCTCTTCTTCAACTTTGAGCTCTATTCTTTTCAAAGATGAGAGACGAGAGAGCGCCAAGTCTTCACTTACATTTTCTTTGTTGATTTGGAGTGACAAACGGTGCTCTACATCTGATCTTCTAGCTGACGATATTCTTGGTGTCTCAGGCAAAGAACGAGTGCCTGAGAAATCATGGTCCAAACAACTTCGAGGGCTACTTGTTTTGCTATGGAGAGGACGTGGTTGTTGAGGTCTGCAATGTTGGTAATGAAAATGGGATTTTGGTGGAAGGTTTGGTGTGCCGAGAGTTGATGAAGAAGAATGGCTTGGCGAGTTGGTAAGATGATCAGGTAGAAGATCAAGCCCCATAAGTCTAGCTACCAAATTTGGTGTCTTGGTTCCTGGAGAAGAGCTGATCTCTGATGAAGATGAATCATTTGGAACTCCTTTTGTTTTAATTTGAATACCAATCTGGATTTTTCAAAAAGAAAATCACAATCTATATCATCATTATTATAATCATTACTAACTTTACTGAATAAAAAATCTTAGGAAACGAAAAAGGTGATAAAGCTCCCAAGGAAAGAGTTTTTGAAAAACCAAATTCTAGGTGGCTAGCTAGCTAGCTAACATAATAAAACTTACAGGGATATTGAGATTTTCGTCTTTTGATGATGGCAATGGAGGTTCCTCTTCCAATTCCAAGCTATTCCTTGGTGCTTCAACACCTAAGTCAAACAAAATTACATTACTCAAAGTTTCTCCAAAAAACAAGAAAAGAGAGAGAAATGGTAAAAGAGCTACCTTTTGGGATTGGATGATCCTGCAGAGGAAGGAAAGAGTTGGGCTGAAGAACGTTAGAAGACTGTTGTTGAAACTGATTTAAAGCAAATAACTGAAACACAGCACACATACAACCAGTAGATAAATTAGCAGTATCTTTCTCTCCCTCTCTCCCACCTTCACGGCCACCACCACTACCACCACCACCTTTCTTCAAGGTTTTACCACCACCCCAATAATACCATTCCTTTCCCATGTCTAGTAAGAGTTAATTTCTCTTTTGCTTTTGTTTTTGCTTTGAATGTACACAAGAAACAAAGATATGGGTTGGTCTAAAAAACAAGAAGATGAGGGTGATGATGACAAGAAGTAGTAGTAGGAGTAGGAGCAGGGGTTTTAGATTACAGAGATAGAGAGAGAGAGATAGGAGCTTGAAATGTTTATAGGTGGCAGATTGAACTTTGAAGAAGCGGAAAAAGCGGATCCATGAAGCATATAAAATCAAGTCTAACAACAACTTTTGATTTTGGTTTAATTGTATTTATTTAGTCCCTCTACTTTAGATATTTTCTTACTATGGTCCTGCTTCTTTTTTCTACTTCTTGATCCTGAAAAAATAAATCATAGTAATTCAACTGGCCGGGTTAACTTAGAAAACCCTTAACCTAGAGTCTAAATTGGGACAAGTTTTTTTTTTTTATTGAAATCAAGACATGCTTTAATTTGAACTGAAAAAAAAAATTAAGCATGCCAAATTAATCTTGTTGGTCTATAACTTGGTTAACTCGACTAAACTTGGTTTAAATTCAATCAATAATTGTTGACTGATGAGTTGACTTGACAATATTATTTTGATAAAAAAAAAATATTAACTCAAGTTGTCTTAATGATCTATAAATTGACCCCATAATTAGAGATATAAATCTTTTTCTGAGTCAGATTTTGTACATATTTTAACGTCTATGATAAAAATTGTAGTCTTTTGTAATAAAAATATATATATTTTTTCAACAATCAGATTTTTTTTATCATAAGTTTTAATATTGGTTATATATATATAAGAAATACATTTTATCGAAAATTTAATCACTATCGTAGAATATTTCATGTATTCCATACTCTAATCTATAATATGCACGGCCTGACATTCATATATAAATACAGTAAAACATATTATGAAGGTATTCTTTTGGCCTTCATTTTTTATGTAACGTCGTATTTCTAATCCTTTTCTTTTAGAAAATCTGCCAAAGTATCAAAGGCGAACGGGGCTCCCAGGCCTGGACATGTCTCGCTGAATGCTTGGCGTACCTGAAGGAGATTAGTAGAGACCAGGTGAGCCGAAGTGAGTCTAAGGACTCCTCCCGCACCCTTTCTTGTGAGCTACTGCTGTAAAATCAGCAAGGACTCAACCCAACCAACCCGACACTTGAATAGATTCAAGTTAAAGAAAAAAACCCGAGTAATCTAGTCAAGAATCTAGATTGACCCATAATCTAGGTGGACTTGATGACTTTTTAAATTTATTTTTTACAAAACGATATATTGTTTTGATCTATTTGTTTAAAAAAATTAAAGGTTAATCTTGGTTGAACATCCTGATCCTTGACCGAGCCTTGTCACAGGGATGACCTTTTGGTTGGGTTATATAACTTTGCTCTGAGCACCGAAACAAATGGAAAAATAACTTTGTCGATATTAAAGGGACCATACTTTGAACAATTGCGAGGATGAATGTGATGAATTGTATGACAACCCATTTTTATTTGAATTTTTATTGAGGAATTAAAATGGCAACAAAATAGAGTTTTTTTTTTACACAGTAATTTTTTTCGGTAAAGTAACATAATTGAAAAAAATAATTGGAAAACTAACACACTTTAACGAGTCGCAGATAACATTTACGACTCGTTTTTCACAATTACCATCTGCGACATGTGAGTTGTAAATGACATTTGCGACTTGTTTCGAATTAGAGTATAGAGTTGACCCAGTTTCCAAGTAACTCTCAGAGAACTACACAAACATCACGAGCAGATGATCCATCTAGATTAGGTGGTAATGCTAATAGACAAGTGTCGGTGCTTGAAATTGTTAATATAAAACCTTAGTTGGGTATGACTTCTGCTATATATTGCTATGGAGAATCAAAACCAAATGATGACGAAGATGAATGTCACATTGATAGAGTTGTGGTTGATGGAAGATGGAGATGATGAGTTAGTTGGGTCTGTTAATCAACACATGACACCTCTTGCTCCTGAATTTGAGGTTGTTAGTGTGGATGACCAATATGGATGCAATGATTGGGCTGATAGTCGTAGGCATTCAGGCTTATTAGTTAATGAACTGGAGGTTGGGAAAAAATTTAGAGACACGTTTGAATGTGTTAATGCAGTAAAATGATGACATATAAATAATTCTTTACAGTGCAAGGTTCATTGTTCAACAAAGTCCTATGTTCAGTTGCAATGTGTTTAGAAACCGGTTTGTAGATGATATTTGCATACGAGGTATCACTAAATGTCTGATTTATGAAAATTTCTAAATTTAAAAGGCCACACACATGTCAGAAATCCTTTTATTTTGCAACGCCATATCATATTGACTCAGATTTAATTGTTGAGGTGATGTTGACAATTGTGAAAAGAAAGCTAAGTACGAGTGTTGCAACGATTCAGGATATTGTGGTGAGAGATTATGGACGTAAAGTCTTTTATTGGAAGGCATGGATGACCAAATAGAAAATATTAAAGAGATTATTTGGTACACATGTGTTGTAACCCATTTTCGGGACCCCGCATAAAAAAAAAAGAGAAAATAAAAAAAATATATAATCGAAAGAAATAAAAAATGATAGTAGTGAGAAGAAGATGTTAGAGCGCCTAAGAAATAGTCAAAAATTGGTTAAGGAGGTTCAAAAATACAAAGTTTGAAATTTGACAGTAT
>Ga0307511_10008546_pt1 | contig 10242 bp, 10 predicted proteins | sample 13_EM_MG_FD_200266 | JGI IMG/M metagenome (GOLD analysis project Ga0307511, IMG submission 200266) | Populus trichocarpa ectomycorrhiza microbial communities from riparian zone in the Pacific Northwest, United States - 13_EM | ecosystem: Host-associated > Plants > Roots > Unclassified | place... | reverse complement strand
AGTGACCGACCCCATGTACGGCTTGTCGCTGTACTTCATGTGGCTGTACACCATGTCGAAATGCCGCTTGTTGACGGGCAGGTCGACCGGCTCACAGATGGTGCCGCCAGAGTGATGCAAGGAGGTCGCCATGTAGGCGAGCTTCACGAAATTGCGGAAGTCCTCGATCTTCGCGTAGCGCCGACCTTCGTCCAGGCTGCGCACGAAAGGTGAGCCATAGGCGGGCGCAAAAACCGTGCGATTACCGCCGATGACGACGGTCCGAGCCGGATTGCGCGCGTGTTGCGTAAACTCTTTGGGCGCGGAGCGGCTGACGATCGTCCGGCACAGGCCGCGGGGAAAGCGTACACGCTCGCCCTGAATGTCGGCGCCGGCCTCCTTCAGCAGCTGCAGTGCTTCAGGGTCGTCCCTGAAGTCGATACCAATCTCCTGGAGGATGGTATCGGCATTGTGCTCGAGCAGCTCCAGCCCTTCGGTCCCGAGAACCTCGTAGTACGGGATCTTCCGGGTGATATAGGGAACGAACGCTGCGCTGCGCGCCGTGCGTGCCGCCCTTTTCGCATCGCGTCCGCTTGGACGGCGTGACCGCGAGGCTTGACCTTGCTGCTCGTCCATATCGTACCCTCGAAATTATGAGCGCCATCTGGGCACACCGCCCCTATTATGGGCAGGCGGGGAAACGAACACTGGCCGATATGCGGCACCGACTTATGCGGGAGCGTCGGGTGCCCGGGTGGTGGGCCGCCGCAGGTCACCGAATCTGAAACAGGCTGGTCGCGATCAAATCGAGCACCTGGACTCCCGCCTGCGTCGTCAGTACCCATCGCCACTTCACTATGCCCACAGCGCCGGAACGCGAGTGATGCGTCTGCATCACTTCGATGCGCAGTTCGAGCTCGTCCCCGGGGCGCACGGGATTCAGCCACTTGAGCTGCTCCACTCCCGGAGAGCCAATGGATTCGGAATCGGCCAGGACGCTCTTCACGGCGAGATCCATGGCAATGGCGCAGGTCATCCAGCCACTGGAAATGAGCCCCTTCCAGCGACTGTTTTGGGCGCGCAGCGGATCGGTGTGAAACCACTGGGGATCGTATCGCGTGGCGAATTCCACGATCTCAGCCTCGGTCACTGCCCGGCGGCCGCCGTTGATCACCATTCCGGTTTTGATCTGCTCAAAGCGCATCGCGACTAAGCGTCTGACCGCCGTCAGTGCTTCTTACCCTCTTTGTTCTTGGGCGGCTTCGATGTTGGACTCTTGACAGCGGCATCGGCGCTGGCGGCAAGAGCCTGCTCGATCGCGTGGCGCGCCAAAGGCTCCATCACGGAATAACCGTCGCGGTTGGGATGCACGCCATCGTTGCTGAAGGTCTGCTTCATCGCGTCGCGCTCATCGGCCAGCGGCTCGTGGTAATCCACGTAAATCAGGCTCTTTTCGCGCGCGAACCGCCTGAGCCACTCGTTCATCTCGACAATATGTTGAGCGGGCTCCAGCACTGTCGGACGCCAGGGAAATAAACCCGCCGGAGGTACCGACCCAAGCACGACGCGTATGTCATTTGCACTCGCGAGATCCACCATGGAGGCAATGTTGTTTTTGATTGCCTCGAGCGTCGTCGGTCCGCCATTACCGGCGAAATCATTCGTACCGGCGAGGATGTGGACGACCGCTGGTTTCAATGCGATCACGTCCTGGTGAAAACGTACGAGCATCTGGGCTGTCGTCTGGCCACTCACGCCGCGGTCGATGTAGTTCTCGCCGAAGAAATCGGGATGGGCAACCTTCCAAAGCTCGGTGATGGAGTCGCCCATGAAAACGACACGGGGCGCAGTCGCACGGCGCAAGGTAGCGTTCTCAGCTCGGTAACGGCAAAGGGACGCCCAATCGGAGTGCAGGTGCTCCTCCTCCGCAGTGTGCAGTGAGTTGACGGTGTTCAGGTCCGGCGGCTCGAATTCCCGGCCCTCACCAGGGTCAAGGATGCGCTCGTGCCAATCCTTCATCGGCTTATCCGTGTCACCAGTTGCTACCGTGGGAGCGGGACAAGGCTGCTCGACGATGCCCACGGGGCGGACGGGAGGCTCTCCCGGAGGCCGGGCGATTGCCAACGACGTGCAGGCGGCGAGAGCCAGGATCAGGGCCCCGCGGGTACTGGCATATTCTGCGAGAACCGCTGTAACGGCTTGATCCATCGAGTCGTACCCTCACCGGCCGCATGTGTCCGAAGGTGCGAGAGACTACGGGAAGCGCACTAGGCTGTACAACCGCCGCGGCGGCCCTACAATCGCAGGCCACCGCCGCAGCTGCCTGCTCGGCCGAAGAGGAGCGGATGACCGACGCAGCAATCCATTGTCGCGCGTCTGCCACCTGCGCGTTACCGGGACGCCGAAGTTGACATGCACATGACAGCAGTGATCACGCCAGTGACAGCGATGCAACCTAATTCCGAGGTCCGTAAGCGACTGGCAGCGGTTGAGCTGTGCGCGTCCGGGAACGCTTGAATCGCAACGCTCTTCTCATGGCCCGCGGCCAACTTTCCTGGGGGATCGCGCACGAGCTCGACCCCCGATAGACTTGCAGTGTCGCTTTCGCCCGACTACCCCCAAGGAGATGATTTCGTGTCGAACGTCATTGATTTTCTGCAGAGACTCGACCAGGACGCCGACCTGCGCCATGCCCCCCGCGCGGCGCTCGAGCTGGCCCTGGCCGAGGCGGATATCGACCCGGCTTTGCGTGAGGCACTGCTCGGGGCCGATCAGCGCAAGCTGGAGAGCCTCCTGGGTGCGGACACCAACGTGTGCGCCATGGTCTCGCCGGGCAAGAAAGAAGAGGATGAGGAAGAAGACGAAGACGACTTCGACGATGAGGATGACGAGGACGAGGACGAAGATGAGGACGATGATGAAGACGACTTCGATGACGACGAAGACGACGAGGATGAGGACGACGAAGACGAGGAAGAGGAAAACAGCCTGACACCTCGCCGCTCAACCGTACGTCGTGTGGCCTAGACGCGCCACACATCGTTCTGCCGACTCTCTGCCCGCCCGGCGTTGGTCGCCGGGCGGCATCGGTCTCGCCTTGCTCGTTGCGGCCCAGGCCGTAGCCGTCTTTACGCAGCCCGCCGCAGCATTTCAGCCCGGGGAAGCGGCCGCCCTACTGCAGAAGGCAGACCGGATCAAGACCGCTGATCCGGCCGGATTCGCGACTCTGCTGGATTCGTTACAGGCCCACTCGAAGGATCTGTCTGCCGCGCAGCAGGAATTCGTGCGCTATCTGCAGGGATGGAAGAGTTCCTACGACGGGCAGTCCGAGACCGCGCTCGCACGCTTAGGGACCACCCTCCGGGAGACTCACGACGACACTCTGAAATTTCGCGCCAACGCCTCGATCATCCACATACTGCTGATGACCTCGCGTTACGAGGAAGCGTTCACTCACCTCACTCAACTCCTGGTACTGTTTCCCAAGAACACCGACCCCGCGGCTCGCGAGCAGGGACTCGTAGTCGCCGCACAGCTCTACAACGAGGTCGGGCAGTACGACCTGGCCATCCGCTACTCGCAGAAGCTGATCGACGAGAACTGGCTCGGCCGTGGCATCTGCAAGGGCTCGGATCAGAAGCTGCGGGCCGAGGCGGCGAGCGGCAAAATCCGCTCCGTTGGACCCGAGTTCGCCGCGGCAATCGAGGCCTGCACCAAGTCGAACGAACTCGCCTATGCCAACTACATCCGTACGTACGCGGCGAACGTCTACATCGCGAACAACCAGGTGGACGAAGCTATCCGGCTGCTGACGGAACACTACCCGACAGCTCTTCGGAGTGGCTTTCGGCTCCTGATCTCACATTTCGAGTCGCGGCTCGCCGAGGCCTATCAGAAGAAGGGCAATTTCGCCGCGGCGCGGCAGTTCGCGACGCGCACGATCGCGAGCGCTGTGCCCAACGAGCTCGCGGAGCCCCTGGTGATGGCGTATCGGGTGCTCTACGAGCAGGCTCGGCAGGCGGGCGACTTCAAGTCGGCGCTGGAGTATCACGAGAAATACGCGGCTGCTGACAAGGGATATCTGGACGTGACGACTGCGCGGCAGCTTGCGTATGAGCGCGTTGCGCACGAGAGCGTTGCGAGCAAGTTGCAGATCGAGGCCCTGAACAAGGAAAACGATGTGCTGCAGCTAGAGCGGGCCCTCGGCGCAAAGGCCGTGGAGAACAGCCGGCTCTACATCATGTTGCTGCTGATGATCGTGGGGTTCGTCGGCTTCTGGGCCTACCGGACCAAGCGCCTGCAGCTGCATTTCATGAGCCTGTCGCAGGTAGACGGGCTCACGGGCATTGCCAACCGCCCACACTTCCTGCAACAGGCGCACGACGCCCTCGAGAACTCCCGCAAGGCGCAACACCCGCTGTGCATCATTCTGTGCGACCTCGATCACTTCAAGTCCATCAACGACAAGCACGGCCACGCGGCCGGCGACCAGGTCCTGCGACAGGCCGTCGCCGAGTGTCAGGTCCACATGCGTGCGAGCGATCTCTTCGGCCGCTTCGGTGGTGAGGAGTTCAGCTTCCTGATGGCCGGCTGTGAGTTGGAACATGCGCAGCTGCGGGCCGAGCAGCTGCGCCGCGTCATAGCCGGTATTGCAGCCGACGGCGCAATGAGCTCCACGGTGTCCGCGAGTTTCGGCATCGCCTCGACCGCCGCCTCCGGATATGACCTGAGACAACTGCTCGCACATGCTGACTGGGCGCTGTACGCAGCCAAACGCGCGGGCCGCAACCGCGTGGTTGTGTATGACAGCAGTGTCACGGTCATGGGGGCCAACACGCCGGCGGCGCAGGAACCGGAGACGGCCGAGTCCGAGATGTCTGATGCCCGGATCCTGGGGATAGCGGGAAGTTAGCCGCCGCTATCCCTTGCGGAAGGATTCAGAACTTTCCTTTCTGAAAGTCCTCTACTGCCTGAATGAGCTGCTCGCGGGTATTCATCACGAATGGGCCGTAGCGCGCCACGGGCTCCCGCAAAGGTTTACCCGCGACGAGAATCACGCGGGTGATATCGTTTGAGTCACCTGCGAGCCCTACCTCCGTCCCCTCGCTCAGAACTGCCAGCTCTCCGGTCTTTACAATGGACTGCTTGGAGCCGGCTGCAACGCGCACCGACCCTTCGTAGACATAGATGAATGCTGCATGTTGCCCCGGAAGCTCATGTACGTACTGCGCCCCGGCCTGCAGCGCCACATCCAGGTAAGTGGGGTCGGTGGCGGGCTGTGAGATCGGTCCCTTGACCGCGCCCACGTTGCCCGCAATCACCTTCGCACTGACACCGGCTGCCGGTGTTGCGACAGGGATTTTCTCGGGCCCGAACTCCTGGTACTTCGGCTCGGTCATCTTGTCGCGGGACGGCAGGTTCAACCACAACTGGAAGCCGCGCATCCGCCCTTCCTGTTGTTCCGGCATTTCCGAGTGCACGATCCCGCGGCCCGCAGTCATCCATTGGACGCTACCGGGCACCAGCACACCTTCATGGCCGTGATTGTCGCGATGGCGCATGCGCCCATCCAACATGTAGGTGACTGTCTCGAACCCGCGATGCGGATGTTCCGGGAAGCCCGCGATATAGTCCTCCGGCGCGTCCGTCCCGAACTCGTCGAGCATGAGGAACGGGTCGAGCTCGGAGAGCTCCGGCTGGCCAATGACACGCCGGAGCTTCACGCCAGCGCCATCCGAAGTTGGCATGCCACGTACTACGCGAACCACTCCACGCGGGGCCGTGCCGGTGGTACGGGCCGCACTGGAACCTGTCATTTCAAATCTCCTGCCTATATCAAGCTGCTGCGCGAATCGGTGCATGTATCGTAGCCACCGCCGTCTCCAGACTCTGTGCGCGATGCTCAGGCGAGAGCCCCAGCCCTTCAGCCCGCACGAACTTCACATCACTGATGCCGATGAATCCGAACACATGCTTCAGGTAGGACTCCGCGAACTCGGCCGGTGAGCCAGGCGCATAGACACTGCCGCGCGCCACGGCGACAAACACCCGCTTGCCAGTCGCGAGCCCTTCCGGACCCGTCTGCGTGTAGCGGAACGTTTGTCCTTTCACGACGATACGGTCTATCCAGGCCTTGAGCTGCGACGGAATCCCGAAGTTGTACATGGGGGCGCCGATCACAATTACATCTGCACCGAGGAAGTCGCTCATGGCTTGGGCGTTGCGTGCAGCCTCGCCCTGGTCTGCCTGCGCCAGGGAGCCACCCGTCAGATGGGGCAGCGCGTCTGCGGCCAGGTCCAGGTACTTGACCTCGGCACCCGGATTGTCTTTGGTCAGCCGCGAAACGAGCTCGCGGCTGAGCTGCCGGCTGGCCGAATTGTCTCCGAGGATGCTCGAATCAATGTGAAGGATGTTCATGGTGGTGTGGCTCCCAGTGTCTGTGTCCATGGCTGAGAAGCCTATTCCTTGGAACAATGATTGATAATCCAGCTAAATCGGAACATATTGTTCCATTGGCGGTATCAATAGCAGGCGACCATGCAACCCCTGGACGACTTCTACTATTTCGCCAAAGTGCTCGAGCACGGTGGCTACGCCAAAGCTGCCCGGGTCCTGGGGATTCCCAAATCACGCCTCTCCCGGCACGTCGCAGCCCTTGAGAACCGCCTGGGCGTTCGGCTGCTCAATCGCTCGACCAGGCGGTTTGTCGTAACCGATGTTGGGCAGGAAGTGCGGCGCCATGCGTTGGCGATGCTTGCCGAGGCCGATGCCGCTGTCGAGGCCGTGGAGTTCGCCCGCGCCGAGCCGCGAGGCCCGATCAAAGCCAGTTGCCCTATCCAGCTGGCCCAGACGGCAATGGCCCAGGTCCTACCGGAATTTCTTGCGCGCTATCCCAATATCCGCCTGATGCTGCATGCGACAAACCGGCGGGTAGACGTGCTCAACGAGGGATTTGACTTGGCATTGCGCGTACGCACGATACCAACAGGTGAGGATGGCCTCGTGATGCGCAGCTTCGGCGAGTCGCGTCATCTACTCGTCGCGAGTGGTGCGTACCTCGAACAACGCGGCCGCCCTCAGCGGCCCGAGCAGCTCGCACAGCACGCCACTCTCTCCTTTACGCCGGAGACAGATCGTCACGCGTGGGATCTGCTTGATTCCAGTGGTGCAGCCGCGCGGATCGAGCATTCGCCGCGCCTCGTCTGTCACGACTTCCCGTTGTTGCGCGCCGCGGTGTTGGGCGGACTCGGCATAGCGCTATTGCCGGAGAGCGTAGTGCGAACGGACATTGATGAGGGTCGCCTGGAGCAGGTTCTACCCGCCTGGACGCTGCCGCTCGGCATCATTCATGTCGTATTCCCGACGCGGCGCGGTTTGCTGCCCTCCGTGCGGGCCTTCATTGACTTTTTGGCGGAGCGGATGCCCGGCCAGGTCTGACGGCACCACCAGACGCGAGAAACCCGGCGTGTTGCAACGCGTGCTTCACGGCGGGCCTGCGAATCAACGTGCTCTTGCCGAACAGTGACTCGACGAGATCCACGGCCAGCGCAGCGGTTTTGTTACGCACGTCCAGCGCCGGATTCAGCTCCACGATGTCCACGGATCCCAGCCGACCAGTATCGGCGATCATTTCCATGCAAAGCTGGGCCTCGCGATACGAGGGTCCGCCCGGCACAGTCGTACCCACCCCGGGGGCAATTTCCGGATCCAGAAAATCCACATCGAAACTGACATGTAGATGAGTGTGTGGATCGAGATCGGCGAGGGCCAGATCCATCACCTGGCGGACACCCATCTCATCGATCGAACGCATGTCGAATACTTCGAGCCCCTGCTCGTGCACGAAACGCTTTTCACCGGAGTCGACGCTACGGATACCAACCTGCCGGATGCATCGCGGATTGATCGCCCGCGCGCTACCTCCGAGTTCCACCAGCTCGCGCGGCCCAAATCCGCACAGGCATGCCAGGGGCATCCCATGCAGGTTGCCGCTTGGGGATAACTCGCTCGTGTTGAAATCCGCGTGCGCATCGAGCCACAGCACACGCAGATCCAACCCAGCCTCGCGGCAATGACGCGCCACGGCGCTGATGGAGCCTATGCCCAGACTGTGATCACCGCCCAGCAGAATAGGCATATTGCCGAGTGCCAGGTCCTTATAGACGGCGTCGTGGACATTCCGGTTCCACTCAAACACTTCCGCCCGGTGCCTGTAGCCATCCACAGGAGGCAGGGACGGATTCGGCGGCCCGTTCAGGTTGCCGCGATCGATGATTTTCAAGCCATGACGAGCCAGTGCCGCGCCGAGCCCGGCCACGCGCAGGGCCTCGGGGCCCATAGAAGCCCCACGATCACTCGCGCCCACGTCCGTTGGAGCCCCGATGAGACTCGCGGTGCGCAAGCGGCGCCCCATCACGATCCCACTCGCGCATCAGCCGCCCGCAACGTGTCCGCCGAGGGCCACTTGCCAACGGGCCGACGACCCCCACCGCCGTTGTGTTCGAGGCCGCCGAACAGATCCTTCGGATCGTCGAGGTCCGGCACGAGGTCAATTTCCTCGGGAGCCGTACGTTGGTCACGATTCAAGCGATACAGATATCTGAGGGCGGAGAAATCCGTCAGTGCGAATCCCACAGAGTCGAATATCGTAACTTCCTGCTCGTTCATACGCCCCGGCGATTTGGCAGCCAGTACATCGCAGAACTCCGTCACAGGGAACCAGGACTCCAATTGCTGTATCTCGCCCTCAATCCGGCACTGTGGCTCGAATTCCACGATCACGCGGGCATCGGGCCTGCGCAGGATGTCCGCATGCAGCTCGGTCTTGCCGGGACAGTCTCCACCTACGGCATTGATGTGCATACCGGGCCGAATCATCTCGGGTGTCAGGATCAGCGCGTTGCGCTTGTCGGCGGTCACTGTCGTGACAATGTCGGCGCCTTGAACGGCTTCCGCCGTCGAGCGGCAACGCACGATCTGCAGACTCTGCAGCCCGAGGCGCGTGAGATTGCGCTCCAGCTTCAGGGTTGCCTTGGGGTCCGTGTCATACAGACGCAGCTCGCGAATGCCCAACATGTGCTGGAAGGCGATCGCCTGGAACTCGCTCTGTGCGCCGTTGCCAATCAGGGCCATCACGCGGCTCGAGTGACGGGCCATTCGGCGGGCAGCGAGTGCCGACATCGCAGCAGTTCGCAGTGCGGTCGTAAATGTCAGCTCTGACAGCAGCAGCGGATAGCCGGTTTCAACATCGGCGAGCACGCCGAAGGCAGTAACCGTCAGAAGTCCCTCAGCGGTGTTCTTCGGGTGGCCGTTGACGTATTTGAAGGAATACAGACGCCCATCGCTCGTCGGCATGAGCTCGATGACGCCCACCGCGGAATGCGTTGCGTGGCGCGGTGACTTGTCGAATTCGCGCCAGCGGCGGTAGTCGGATTCGATTTCGTGGGCGAGCGCTTCGATGAACCGCGCCGGTCCGATACGGGTCACGAGCTCCTGAACGCGCTCAACCCCAATGTAGTCGACCATGATCCCCTCCCGTTGCGGCAGCTGAAGCGCTGCTAGTGTCGGGGGTGTGTCAGCCAATAAATAGCCAGAAAGCTGATCAATTGCACTGCATTTTTGAGCAGAATGCCACCTTTGGCTGGCGTTTTGACTAGAATGGGGCTTTCTTGGAGCGGAGAACGCCGTGGACGACATCGACCGGCAGCTTCTAGGTCTGCTGCGCGACAACGCCAGGACCTCCGTGGCCACTCTCGCCCGGAAGCTGCGGGTCGCGCGTGGCACGGTGCAGAACAGGCTCGCACGACTCGAAAACGACGGCACGATCGTGGGCTACACCGTACGCCTGCGGCCGCAAGAGGAATCTCAGCGGATACGTGCGCTTACAACAGTGGCCGTCGAGGGTAATCGTACTGACGAGGTAATCCGATCGTTACGCGGAGACCCTGCCGTAGGCGCGCTGCACACCACCAACGGACGCTGGGATATTGTCGTGGAGCTTCGCGCCGACAGTCTGGAAGCCTTCGATCGCGTATTGGGGAGAATCCGGCTCATTGAGGGAATATCCAACACGGAAACCAGCTTATTGTTGTCGACCCATAAGTTGTAGCGCGAGCCCGTCAAGGCCTGCTGTTGTCGCGCTATCACACACCTCCCGCTAGCGAAGAGGCAGTGCGGCCAACGCCTGCGGTTATCGTGCTTTCACACCCGCGTCGGTGCTACGGCATACCGATGTTCCGACTCGCATGTCGTCACATTCGGTAT
>Ga0307511_10008545_pt1 | contig 10242 bp, 12 predicted proteins | sample 13_EM_MG_FD_200266 | JGI IMG/M metagenome (GOLD analysis project Ga0307511, IMG submission 200266) | Populus trichocarpa ectomycorrhiza microbial communities from riparian zone in the Pacific Northwest, United States - 13_EM | ecosystem: Host-associated > Plants > Roots > Unclassified | place... | reverse complement strand
ATTAACCTCCTGCGAGAACTCCCTACCATAGCACTCACGAAGCCAAGATAGGGTAGGGCAAAGTGGGAGGGCAGAGTGGTAAATATGGGAAGGAGAGCGCTGGATTACATCAAAATGCTCCAAGAGGAAACGCTGACTATCATCCACCCACTTGCAGGAAACTTCTGCCTGAATGAGGATGAATAGGAGTTTTCTGAGTGGAAACCACATACTTAACTCACCAACATATACCATTGATGTATATTCTTGAGGGTATAAACACCAACATTAAGGATTTCCATGAGGCTGAGGACCTCAATCCAAAATAACAAGTGAGTTGTAAAGAACTTGTCAATTGCCTTGTGTACCTCCTCAACTCCACAACCCCTGTTTGGAACTTCTGCAAGATGCTTTGCCCAAAACTGGCATGCATATCCCAATGCATCCCCAATCTGTGACTTACGGCGAGTAGGGAGATCTTCAACTTTGTGAAGGGAAGAATAATCACCCAGGTTACAGATATTCCTCTTCAATCTCTCTCCCATCAGTTTGAAGCATGAAAGTAGAATCTCTTGATGATGAACTGATGGGTTGATGTAGAATCTTTCGACCTTACATCGTCTTGGGTCCATAAGGAAGTCAGGGAAGGATTTATGGAAGATCCGAACTGGATCTTGCATACTGTCTGGGATGAGGAGGAGTGAATGAAGAGCACGTAAAGCATTGTACATTCTAGACGGTGTGCCACAATTTCCAAGGAGGTGTGAGAGAGTGCTTATTGAGAGTGGGTTGAAGATGAGGAGAACTGCCCCCACCACAGATTTGAAATGTGAGTAAAACTCTTGATCTATAGTGTGGAAGGCCTCCTCCAGGACCCCAGTGTATAGTAGATCAACACCTAATCCACCCTCACAAGATGTGTCTTGTGGAAGTGAGATGATAAGGGCAAGCCTTTCATCAGGTGGGTGGTGCTGGGATGAAATGAACTTGATCACAGTTGAGGCAAAGATAAAGAAGCCAGCTGATTTTTGGCAAAGAATCTTCACATCCCCAGGACTTGGCCAATCTTCTGTGAAATCACAGTTGCTTCGGCTTTTGATGATATTGGCCAAGTGGGTTTCCAAGAAGAGTTTGATGTCACTATTCACCAAATCAGGTTTCACTTCATGGAGCCTGAGCACTTCTGTATGAGGGCAAAGTGACTCCAACCGGAATCCAGAGCGAATCCGAGGTTCAGGTCTGCCAGTGATAAAAAACTTTGCAAGGGGGATCCTATCCACATAGCGGGAGAGGATGGATAGAAGTGCAGATGCTGGTTCCTGGTCATGACATTCATCAAGGGCATCAATGATGATGAGGGTTGTGGTTTGCATTGCCTGGAATGGGCCAACAATAAGTTTCTCCATCTGAGAACAGAGGGATTCCCGTCCAACATCAGGGTTTGCTGTCAAGACTGGAAGTAGCTCCTGTCGAAAGCCCTGATACTGGTGAGCGAGCTGAAAGGCCAGGGTGGGCAGGATGGATCGAAGGTTACTCCTATCCTCAACATCCCTTGAACAGAAAAAGCTTGCCCCAAGCTTCCCATCTGCAAAGCTCATTTCTGCAAATGTCTGGGCAATTGTTGACTTGCCAGTCCCAGCAAGACCATTGAGCCAGAACACCCGTTTATCCTGCTCATCCCCTAACCAATTTTCAAGCTGGTATAGGACACCTTTCCTGGTCCCCTTCATGCATCCCTGCCTGTCCCCACAGAGGTATCCAGCATCTGCAGTATGATACATCCCCTTTAGAAGAGCTAGGTCTGCTCCATCCTGTTTACTGGTTATCACATGGGGTGGGTGCTTTGGGAGTAAGACTCACAATGAGCCGACAACTCTTATGATAGATATCTTGTTGCAATGAGGTCTGAAATAGATGTTAGGTGGGGCAGGAGCAAGCATTCTGAGGGCAAACCTGATAATCTATCATAGCATCACGGATATCCTCGGCCAGTCCACCAAGCTTGTTTATATCCTCAGCACTGTTCAAGAACCGTGTGACCTTGCCTCGCTGTTCCAGTGGAATGAGGTCTTGAAGAGTATTATCCAATTTCCTAGTAAATCACACACATTAGGCTGGCCCTCCACCTCAGAGAGCATGGAATTACTGTTTGAGAATCTCCCTTCTCTTTTCCTCCTTGACCTCACCCTGGGGAACAGGTGCACTTAGTGATTGCGCCAGTGCTTCAACCCGGGGCATCAATGACTCAATTGTTTGGCGACAGTCTGTTGTTTGCTAGGACAGTGATAAGCATCAATGGTGGGGTTATGGGGGAGAGACACGTCATACATCACAATGGTTTAGGATGGCAGAGAGACCTCCTGCAATGGACTTAAGAGGGGGAAAGACATCCGAGGCATCCTTCACCATATTGATAGCTAACTTTGTTGTGGCATATGTAGTGGACCTCCTGTCTGATTTGGCCTGATCCACTGCACTGGGCTTAACAGCGCGTTTTGAGGGTTCCGAGTTTCCGGCCTGTCTGGACCTGACTCCGGCCGATTGCGTGGGATGAGAAACGACATCGTCTGCGTTCCGCAGCATGACAGTTAGATGGATCACTCTAAATGTGGCTGTCCACATACCATTGGACCCCTGAGTTTGTGAGATTGAAAGGGCTGATCTCGACGAGATCGAGGATCTAATGCTGAGGTCGGGTCCAGAGTGCGGCGAAGCCGCCAGATCATTTTCTCCTCCTCCGACGGGATTGACCTCGCCCTGGGCTTGGTTTCGCACTCGACGGTGCTTATGCGGTAGGCGGAAGAACTCTCGAATCCCCATATCGTCGCTCTGTCGATGTAGATGGTGGTACGATAGTGAGTCACGCGAATGGTGCCGTGGATTACATAAGAGCCAGCGCTAAGCACGGGGAAATGTGCTCCAGCGTAGCCTTAAGGGATCTCAAGCTTCCACATTACCTCTACTGGTTGCTTCTTCCCTTCGCTTTGTAGATTCTGGGGTGACCAGTGGCTGGCAGCTCCACCTTTCGCCCAACTTCTGTCTCATCTGCTCAGGGCGCTCAACACCGCCACTCCCCGACCTCTTCGGACGATCGTGGACGCTGGCTGTGTGATCATGGCGGCCACCACTCGGCTGTTTACGTGGCGGGCATTCCAGCACGGACGAGATTGCTATCAAATATCTTGACCCCGCCGGTCCCAGCTTCACTTCTGACCTCCTCGATAACACGAGCGAACACGATCTCAAGTGCAACCTGTGTGCCATCAACGGATCCCACTCCGGTCCCTTCGCGTGCAGGTTCAATTCGTCAACTTTCTTGACTTCACGACGTGGAATACTGGAGTCCACCACCTTCCTCCTACCTACGGCTTGGTTTTCTGTTTTTTACGGGGGGAAGATAGCCACGCACTGCCGAAGAAGGGGTTGGGCGGTCTCTAAGACGGGAGGGATGATCCAGTGTAGCTTTGGCTTGCGAACCAGTTAGGAGGCAAAACTTGCCCGTCCGCGGCGACCATTGCCACGGGAAGAGGCCGGGAGATTGAGGGAGTTCAGGATGAAACAGAAGGGTTGTCTTCGTCCGTACGTCGCCCACTCTCGTTTCGTTGTTTGCGTGCCACCTAAATCTCGTAGTTATGGATCAGGTAGGATCGAAGATGAAGTCCTTCGAGCTACGAGCCACTCCACCTACAACCATACCATCGTCTGACCCATCCACTGCTTCGACCAAGGCGAGTTTGAAAGACACTACGAACTCCCGAGCAGCGTTCTGTTGGTTGCTGCTTAAATGTCCACAACTCGTATCCTACCCCAAGGTTCAACCAAAGGGTCTTGGATACAGCGCTGTCATTTAAACTTCTTTGATAAATTACACCGCGCTCGTCAATCTGCCCCGTTGACTCGGTCTCCCTGACGCCGTCACCAGGACCACCCGCGACGAAGCCACTGGTTAAACCCGGGATCTCCGCGCTAGCACGGTTAGACCCATACGTGGTCCCGCCGATGCGCACGAGTCCCGCTTCTCTTTCCACATAGCCTCTGGTAGTTCAATTCCCATACGAATACCACGTCGTTGGAGTGACAAGACCTGACTACATCTCGGCATCCACAGATCACGTTTGCATTGGGATATCTCTGTTCAATATAACCGTCATCAGGTTACAAGAGGGCTGCCTCACAGCCCAACTATCGATTCAGCGCCTGAGCCAACTATTCAATTCCGGAAACGCTTCGACAGCGGAATCTTCCATCTCCTCTCAAGTCGATACTTCTCACTCAGGGTGATAACGACGGCGCTCCCCGCGCCGGTGACGATAACTTCGGTGACGGCCGCTCCGAACTCGCATTCTCGTGGCTCGGTCAGAACAGGCATTGGACTTTGATAGGGGCCGATGAATGGATCCGAACAAATCAAGCCAGTGACGCTAGTATCCTCATACTTACTGGGGGAACAATAGCGGCCCACGACTACCCCTACCCCGCTCGCGACCTCAACCACGACCCCGGCCAGTGGAACAACAGTGGCAGAAACTTCATGGAAGCAGATGTCTCGGACCCTCAGTGAGCCATGATTTGGCTCATGAACCTCGATCAGATGGGAGAGATCGAACTATCCTACCTCCAACCGACGCGGTCAGTCGACGTATTGCTGGATCAGGGTAGGGAAGTTGGGCGGTGGAGGGGCTAGGACTTTCCAAACCTTGGGGATTCGTTTGGTATAATACACAACCTCAGTTCTGGTCGAAATGGCTGTATTACTCACACTTTCGGGTACTTGCTTCTGTAATAAGGTGTGGGGCCGGCAAGGGCCAAAGCCTGGGACCGCGTCCAGAGCATTCATTCACGGAGGAGTGAGCACAAACAAATGACGGAATGTGAGTAGCCAATCGAGGCGGTGTGGTCCGATCAAGTGACGGTGGTTTCCCGAGTGTTAGACACCCTTTCGGAGCTCCTCGCAACTTTACCGAGGGTCTTGTTATAGTTTCGGATGCAGCTCACCATAGCCTACTCACCAGACCACACAATGTCCATAATTGCTTGGATCCATCCCAAAGGATGCACACCAGAGACCTACCTACTCTGTGAGCAACTTGCATGTTCGTTGCATACACGCAGGTAACTTCACAACAGGCAGGTACATTGGGCTGTGTGTTGCACAACTCGCAGAACAGGTGGTGCAAAAAAAACGCGGGGGGGCTCTCACGGGGATGCAGCGACGATGACAAACAAAACAGAACTTTATAGTAACATCCTCGGGGAAGGAGGGCCGGCACGCTTTAATGTCACCGTGCAGGCATTTAGCCAGTCAGATAGCAACTAGGTGAGCAGTAAGTGGAAGGGCAGTGATGTTGAACGGGCACAAAGCACCCGGTCGACAGCGTCAACCGGTCCAATAGTGACCGTCCGGATCACGCTTATCAGCGACCCGGATACCCGGATTGATGGCGCCTTAATGGCTGCCTCCATTATGTCACGTGTGCCCTTAAGGCACCAAGCACGACCAAACCTGGTCTGTGCGCATTATGTAGTATGTATAAATATGCGGTCCCCCACTCTATGCAATACATCACCTCTCTTCTCTCTTCCACCATCTCCTCTACTCACCAAGCCTCCCTCTCCTCTCACCCCAAGGTAAGACTTAGAGTATCCTCATAGTATATCTTGTATTAGTATAGATATACTGGTGCATGCTCAACAGGTTATGAGCCTGGGCAATGCCCCTCCCCTACTGCGCTTCTTAGCTGCGATGGGGAGTTGCTCTAATCTTACCTAGCGCCCTTAGTGGCTGCTTGCGCTATCCATGATGATGCGCAGGGGTGAACAACCCTGTCTCCCAGGGTAACCACCTAGAGACATCATTGTCCAACATGTTCATGTTCGTAGAGCTCAACAACGCCGCTGTCCCCATGCAGTGTACGCCTCTGACAGGAAGGTCTGTAGTGTGCCCCCATACACACCAGGCGACGGCAAAAGCTAGGCAATCATAAATCGATCCTAGTGAGAACCTCCGTAACAATGACTACCCTCTTAGCGTGGACACCGAGGCAGACAGAGAAGTCACATACCTCTGACGCTGCTGACTAGAGCGCGTTTCACTCATATGTTGCGAAATATATGCTGACTATCTCTTGATTTGTAGATCTTATCTCATCAAGATGACTTCCATGCTCTCCGCCGTCCCCGTTCTCACTGGCCCCAACTACCAACAGTGGGCCCCCGCCATGACGAGCTTTCTGTTCAGTCAAGGACAATGGGAGGTCGTTGAAGAAATGGCGCCTTCCCCTATCAGATATCAGGCTGCCACCAACGACCACCCCGAAATCGAAGGAAACGAGGACAAATGCAAAAAATGGAAAAAGAATTCCTACAAGGCTGTAGGAAATATCCGACTTTGCCTCAATCCAAACATCCAGTACAAATATCGTACTAAGATGGATCCAAAGAAGCTCTGGGATGCTCTCGAGAGAGACTACGGGAAGATCGGAATTACCTCCATCTACCTTGAATTCAAGAAGGTCCTCGAGCTCAGGATACCTGACAACTCCGACCCAACTCCCGCTCTCGACAAAATCGCCTCCCACTTTGGCCGCCTCTCCGAGGCAGAAGTAGAACTCCCAGAACATCTCCAAGCCCTCATCACCATGGCCAAAATCCCCCCCTACGGCGAGTATCTCGCCCAGATCATGTGCCAAGAGGGAGATATCAACAAGATCACAATGGAAAGCGTTCGTCGTCCTATGATTCTGGTGTGGCAGCAAAAGAATTCCAAGCGCCCCCAGAACCCCAACCAGAACCAGGCCAAGAAGATCAGCGCTGTAAAGCGCAGTCCAAACGAGCCCTCCTTCCAGCAGCAACAAGAAGGAGAAGGATCTGGTCAGGGACAAGGACAAAACAGGAAACGAGGAAATTGTGCTGGAAAGAACCGAGGACGAGGTCAAGGAGGCTTCAACAATCAACAAGCTCGTCCTACCGAGCAACAAGAAGCCCCCGCTCCTCCTCCTCCTACTCAGCCCTCTCCTCCTCAATTCCAGTTTGGGCATATCGCCTCTCCTGCCCTTCATAGGACAAACCCGCTCTCCATTCGATCCTTTCAGCCTCCGCCGATGTTCAAATCCCAGCCACCTCTTATCAAGAGGATTGCTCCTGAGGAACCACCAAAGTCAGTGTGGCCTTCCTTCTCTGCCACCCACTCCTTGGCCAAAAGCCTTGGGGTTACTCCTACCATCCAGACTGTCAAAATTCTGGAAACGTCTGAGTTGACGAGGCCTTCCTCCTCCGATCCTCGTCCTCAGGCAAAACGGAGGAGAATCCAAGAAGATGACGAAGTCATCGACTTGGAGTGGAGCGAAAACGAGGCTGACGTGTTCATGGAGGATTCCACTGGTCCGTCTGGGACTACTCATAGGTTCGTGGCTACGCAGTGCAGCTTTCCATGCATCACTGACGGTAATCACGCAGTGACTAAACGTCAACAAACTAACTACCCACCCAGTTTCACTTCGAGTGTACAGAAGGGCAGAAAGGTAGTAAATAGTTTAGATGTAGACGCGCGAATAATGATGATTTTTCCCTCTTGCCACGAAATCGAAAATGAGATACCAATAGAGACTGAATGGATGCTCGACTCAGGAGCATCCTCACACTTCACATTCAACATGAATGATTTCGTCGAATATGAGCCAATCGAGCCTGTTGATATACAAACGGCAAACTCGAATACGAGCATGATTGGTAAAGGCACAGTTCTCTTTATTATGGAAGAAGAAATCGTCAGGATTTATCCTGTCTTCTATATCCCAGACCTTAACCAAAGAATCCTTTCTATGGGTCAGTTCTTACAATCTGGGATGTTAACCGTCGGAACATCTAAAGTGATTTCAATATTGGAAAAGACAAGACTGTGTTCTTGAACTTCCACCCAAGACGGCGAGGACATACCATTTATACAATGAAGTCCCTCCTCGGTATCGGTGCTCATCAAAACACCATACAAACTATATATCAAGTGGACTATGAAATCTTGCACCAGCGCATGGCGCACCCCTCTGATGAGGTTATGCGACGCGCAAATAAATTCGTCAAGGATTTTCCTCGTGTTGATCCCCCAAAAGAGGATCATATCTGCCCAGGATGTGCCCAAGGAAAGATGCCAAATAAATCCTTTCTGCCATCCACTCAAAGGGCCACCAAACCTTTCGAACTCATCCACTCCGACCTAAAGTCATTCCCGATTGAATCTTATCACAGATTCAAGTACTCCATCGTCTTTTATGATGATTATACTTTCCATGCTTGGACCGTTAACCTTCATAGCAAAGACGCCGCTCTCCCTGCTACAAAGCACTTCCTTGCAATGGTCGAGACAAAGTACGGGACGAAGGTCAGGAAATGGATGTCTGATGCTGGAGGAGAGTATACCTCAAAGGCCTTTAAGGCCCTCCTCAACGATAAAGGGATTGAAACCCTTCAAAGCATCCCATACGTCCATCAACAAAATGGACGTGCTGAGAGGCTCATCAGAACACTGACGGAAAAGGCTGAATCCATGAGATTGCAGGCTTGCCTTCCTCAATCTTGGTGGGAATTCGCCCTCAATCATGCGACTCATGTTTATAATCTCACTCCCCAGAAGTGACTCCATTGGCGCACTCCGAGTGAGATTCTGACCAACATCAGGCCCTCAGTTGATCACCTTTGTGTCCTGGGATGTGCTGCGTACGTCTTCATTCCTGCTGAAGTACAAACAAACAAACTCGCACCAAAGTCTGAATTGATGGTCTACCTGGGTACTCACCCAGGAGGAAAGGGTTGGATATTCATGTGCGGCCCAAATAATGTCATCTTCTCCGCTGCACATGCCCTTTTTGACGAGTCCATGTTCCCTCGATGCCCTAAACAACAGGGAACACGTGCAAACACTCGGCTGCAAACTCCTGCGCCTGCACCATCCCCCTGCCAAGCAGGGGACAACTGCCAGTGCCCCATTCCTGGTAATGACATCGAGTCAAATGACGACGATGAGCCGACACCTGTGGTAATTGGCTGCTGGGATAAAGGAAAGACAAAGGAGACCAGAATACAGGCTAGACAAAGGGAAATTGAGGAACAGATTCGCCGCATTCCTGTTCCTTCACAAGCCCCTCCTGTCACTATGCCTCCTCATTCTGAACCCCAGGCACCTCTCCCAAGGAGATCCACAAGGGAGAAAAAACTCCCTAAAAAGTTTGACACCAGCATATATGGCAAGAAACACCCTGTTGCTGTAGAAAAGGACATCACACGTCTGAAGGACTGGAAGAAAGTGGTTGGAGAGCCCTCTAGTTTACCAAGGGCTATTCCCGGCCCCAGCTCTCGCCCTCTTCCTGTGGAAGAGTCCTCAGACGACGAGAACCCTGATATCCAGGAGGATGCTCCAGTTGTCGATCCCTCCGATGAGGAAGAAGGAGATGTCGAGGAATCCCTCGAACCTTCCTCTGAGGAGGAGATTAACCTGCTCAAACTGTGTCGGGAAGGGGGAGTCGCTTTCCAGCACTTTCTCATTTCCAAAGCTATCTCACCAATACCTGCGGAAACATTACCCAAAGAGTCCCCAAAAGAGTGGACCTACAGAGACATACTACGTCTACCCCAAGACAGTCTCAAGGAATGGAAGGCCGCCTGTGAACGAGAACTCGAGGCTCTAAACAGGCGAAACATTTTTGAACTGGTTCCCCGTCCAAAAGGACGGAAGGTCATCAAAAACAGATGGGTTGCCTATGGACTTGATGTCCGAAATGCCTACCTCTACGGCGAACTAGACGAGGAAATCTACATGGAACAGCCTGAAGGATTCAGAGAACCAGGCAAAGAAGACTTTGTATGCCAGTTACGGTGTGCACTTTACGGATTGAAACAAGCCGGACTCGCATGGTGGCGAGCCCTGAAACAATCCATGGAAGAACTGGGGTTCGTCTCCCTCAGTTCTGATGCAGGAGTATTCATTAAGAGAGACGGAAACTCCTTCGTCATCGCAATTATCTATGTCGATGATGCGATCTTCTGTGGCCCAGACAAAACCTTTGTCCTAGCTATGAAGGAGGCCTTCATGAAGAAATGGGAGGTTTGGGATTTAGGAGAAGTAACGGAATTCCTCCGTATGCGAATCACCCGTGACGGCAGCAAGATTCATCTGTGTCAGAACCGACCTCGCCAACAGGCCTACTGAACCGATGCTAGTCTCTCTTAGAGCTCGGTACACGAAGTTGTGGGGCAACCGCGGATTTCTTC
>Ga0307511_10008544_pt1 | contig 10243 bp, 9 predicted proteins | sample 13_EM_MG_FD_200266 | JGI IMG/M metagenome (GOLD analysis project Ga0307511, IMG submission 200266) | Populus trichocarpa ectomycorrhiza microbial communities from riparian zone in the Pacific Northwest, United States - 13_EM | ecosystem: Host-associated > Plants > Roots > Unclassified | place... | reverse complement strand
GACTGCATGAAGAAAAGCTGATGTGACAACCTTCGGACATGAGCAATCCGAAGCCCGCGACTTATCACAATATACATCATCGCGGAATACAAATAGTGAGAGAATTGTCGAAGGTGAGAATAGCGCCCACCATAGCTGTTAAGCAATCGATTCTACACAAAGCCTACAAAGTTCTAAGTTAACGTTTAAGTTCTGACTTTATCTCGGATAAGTCTAGAGGGACCTTTAGTTTTGCGGAAGAATTATTCGGAGTTCTGAATAACTTCTTTGTGGCAATAGAACACATGGCCGCTCTATGTTATAGTTGGAGTATCCGCTATATAGTAAATAGAGCCCCCGTGACAAACGGGCAGATATCACAAAATTAACGCACGCCTTGTGGGCTCAGGCAAAGACAATTACTGACCAACAGGCCGCCCATAAAATCATCTACGATAGGGCGAAAGCTACCTATGATGAACTCACCATTCTTTGTCAACGGGTTAAACACGAAATTGCTGCTCTCCAAGGGGAAGCAATTGGTCAAAAAGAGGCTGTTGAAACCCTTACTGACAAGATCAAAGCAACACTAGTAATCCAGTGGGAGGCTCTAATCAGAAGGTTAGGTGAGGAAAACGACAAGATTATTTGTGTAGCGCTAGCTGAGGTCGATCAAATTAAAGCCGATCTACAGAGCCTTCATGACTGGAGTCAGAAGGCCATCAAGCAAGAGCAAGATGATCGGTCCAAGAGCTGTGAAAATAACAAGCAGTCGATCGAGACTCTAGACCGAACTACCACCACCATTAAGCGCAAGCTTAAAGACCTCGAGAATACCACAAGCAAGCGCAAAAGAGGAATCTCAGCCGATATTGAAGAAGAGATTCGAAGGCACCGAACGCCTCCCCCACTTCGCGATGGACTAGGTAGAGGATTAGGTGGAAATATCCCACCACCTCCTCCACCTCCTCCACCTCCACCACCAGACACCCGCATTACCTTAGAACAACAAGTTGCTCCTGTTCCCTTAGTCAAGAAGGAACTCCGAAACCTTCCGCATCCTTCCAAGTTCGATGGTACTTCCTCTAAGCTGGAGGAATTCATTCAAAAAGTCGTTAATATTTTTGAACGCATGCCACTTTCATATAGCACCACCAGCGAAAAGATCCTGTACGTATCGGATCGATAAACGGGTCGAGCTGATGTTTGGTACCATGCTAACCAGGACAAACGTTTACCAAACGAACAAACCAAGTCCCTTGAATGGGACTCCTATGGACCATTCAAAAACTAGTTTATGGAAGCCCACCCAAACCACCATGAACAACGAGAAGGTAAGCAGACCATGATTAAGGACTACCAGTGGAAGGGCGATAGGATGGTTGATTACATCTCTCGCAATAGAGCACATCAATTGATAGCATGTCTATCAAGAGAGGCGCTCTGGGAGCACCTTGTCAACTCCATCCAACTAGAGGTCAGAACTCATATGATCCGAACAAGTACTGACAAGGACGGATTAGATAAAGTCCCCACAAGTATTGATATGTGTTTCCATACTATCGCCAACGCAGGATCGACCTTGGAGTACGAACGGGGAAGAGAGACCTATGCACGGACCGAGTTCCATCACAAGGTGGATAGGGCATGTGGGACAAAAGAGAAGAAGGAGGCCAATAAACCCTCGGAGGCTACCAAGAAGGATGACACTAAGCGTGTGCAGAAGAAAAAGGCAAAGCCTAAATCTCAGAGCACCAGTGCGAAATCCGACAAGTCCAATACCACCAAGAAAGCTAAAGAACCTGGGGAAGAGCTTGTCACCTAGGCTATAAAAAAGGCACGGATGGCATCTTCTCAGTGTATCGAATGTGGTGATCCGAACCACATCAAGAAGGACTGTACGAATGCTTGGAAGCCTACCAAGGAGGAGAAGAAGAAGGCTGATAAGGGGAAGGAGAAGGCAGTGAAGGTGCCTGTGATTACGGCAACAGTGGACGTAGTTCCTGAGGCAATTTCCTATGGTCGTATTATGTCGGAGGACGAGTTGGACTTTGAGGTAGACGAGTTGGACTTTAAGGTAGACAAGTTGGATACTCAATAGAAACGCAGGCTGTCCTGTACGTCGGGTCAGGCAGTCTTGCAGGATTGGTTTTCGATTTGTATTGTTAGGACAGGCATCTCTGTTAAGGAATCGAAGGAGGAACATGAGGGGGAACTTATGGATATGGACCCGGTTTTGATTTGTTCTGTTTCTCGCAATCTTTTTGTATCACAAAATACAAAAAGAGTTCAAAAACGATAAGCTGAGGACGAGTTGGCTACTCTAATCAGCGCACTCGAAAAAAGACTACGAACGGTGGCGGTGTTGGATATTTCATTGCTTCGGAATCCTGTTCCTAATTTTTCTTTGGTTGGAAAATCGTTTGCGAAAGTGTTAAGGCCTGGTGGAATGAAGTTGCATATTCCTGTTAAGTTATCTTGGGTTTACGGTGGAAATACAAGAGTAATAACTGTGAATGCCCTCATTGAAACTTGTGCCGAAGTGACGATTTTGGATATGGATTTTGTGGAGCAAATGATGATGCCTTGGGTTAAGAGGGAGAACAGACTGAGATTGGAGAGCGCCGACGGCTCCCTACTTAAGAGGTCTGGAACTGTACAAGTCAAACAAGTACAGTTGGAGGTCCCCGATGCAAGATCGGGAAAACAAAAAATGCTTGGCCTTGTTACAGAGGTTGCGTGCCTCGAGCCAGTTTGTCCACTCATTTTAGGGTTCGATTGGATTATAGTGCACTGCGATAAGCTCAGAGTTACATCTCTCTATGGTCTGGAGCTTAAGCGCGGTTTGGAAATTGAAGAGGGAACGAATTTCTACGAGTTTGATGAAATCCGGGAATATGCGAAATATGTCAGTTTAATACATGTGGGCGAAATAGAATCTCCCCGAGTACCCACTGGTCAGGCGTTCGATGTAATGCCGATCTCAGCAGCGGAGAACCTACAGGCACTGGCAGAGAGATGGCCAACCCAGTACGGAGATTTTGTACGAATCTTTGGAAAAGAGGCGCATGCTGCCCTGCCAGCATATGGTGAGCAAGATATGACTATTGACCTTGAACCGGGAAAGCAACCACCCTCAGGGAAACTCTACCCTCTGTCCCCAGATGAACTCAAGTTACTAAAAGAGTATCTAGATGAAATGCTGAAAAATGGGAAAATTTGCCCTAGCAAGAGCAGTCCTGGCACCCCTATATTTTTCGCGAAACAGGCCAATGGCAAGTTGCGAATGGTAGTTGACTATCGTGGACTCAATGCCATCACCATTAAAGACAAGTATCCTCTACCCCTCATGACTACACTAATGGAAGAAGTCGGAACATCTCAAATATTCTCGAAGTTGGATTTAAAGCTCGGCTTTAATTTACTACACATAGCAGAAGGAGACGAATGGAAAACAGCGTTCAAAACTAGGTGCGGTCTGTACGAGTATACAGTTATGCCATTTGGATTAACCAACATACCATCTGTCTTTCAGTGACACCTCAATAATATTCCCACGGAGAAAATTGACTGAGGTGTTGTTGTGTATATTGATAATATATTGACATATTCTAAGACAGAAGAGTAGCACATGGAACTCGTTCGTTGGGTCCTTCAGAAGCGTATGGAGAATAATCTATGTATTAACCTAAATAAGTAATTGTTCCAAGTACCAGAAGGGGAGTTTGTGGGTTTTCAGGTAGGAAAACAGGGATACAGATTAGCCAGAAGAAGGTTGAGGACATTGTGAACTGGCCAGCCCCACGAAACGTCAAAGAAGTACAGAGGTTCATTGGATTCGCTAACTTCTATCCCCGATTCATACAAGGCTTTAGATCCCTAACGTTACCGATCCAAGTACTGACACATAATGGGGTAATGTGGAATTGGTCAGAGCAGTGTGAGAGAGCATTTTTGTAATTGAAGCGCAAGTTTGCTACAGCACCTATCCTATACCATTACCATCTTGAACGAAAAAAGCAGATCGTGACAGATGCCTCAAACCTATGCAAAGCTGGTATATTGTCCCAATATGAACCAGATAGGCGTTGGCACCCTCTGTCATACTATAACAAACGTTTTCTACCTGCTGAACTCAACTATGATATTCACGATAAGGAGATGCTGGTTATAGTTAACTGCTTTCAGGAATGGCGACACTTTTTGATGGGCGCACCAGAGGAAATTGTAGTCTTTACTGATCATAAAAACCTCGAATATTTCAATACCACTAAGTTGCTGAACTGGAGACAGGCACGCTGGGCGGAAATTCTGAGTTAGTTTAACTTCAAGATTGTCTACCGTCCAGGTGAAAAGAATGGTAAGGCGCATGCCCTATCTCGTCGGGTGGATTCTGAGCTTGAAGAAGAGGAGGAGAAGCAAGACCTAACAATATGTATGTTTAAACCATGGCAATTCCAGCTTGGTGAAAACGAAGAGGCCCTCCTAACCCGCCATGTTATGGTAGCGAATGCTTCACAAGTCGAAGAATCTAGTTGGTCGAAGGAGTATCTGGAAGCGGGGTTTCTGGATCAACATTGGTTGGGCATTAGGAATGCCTTGAAGACAGGACAAGATTATCCAGGCCTCCAACACTACGGTATAGAGAACGAAATGGTGACTTACAAACGCCGCATATATATTCCAGGCAGCAACGCTCTCAAGTTGATGGTTGCACACCAATGCCACGATGCGAAAGTCGCAGGGAACTTTGGACGAGACAAGACTCTGGACCTTATGAAGAGGAACTACTACTGGCCAAATATGGAAGAATGGGTACGAAACTATATACAAACCTGTAATGCCTGCCAACGCAACAAGACTGACAGGCACAAGAAATACGGCAAACTGGTACCACTCGAAATTCCATCACCACCTTGGGAACAGATATCTATGGATTTTATTACAGATCTTCCTAATGTCAAAGGCTATAACTAGTCCTGGGTTATTGTAGATAGGTTTACAAAGATAGCACATTTCATTCCCCTCAAGAATCGGAAGGCAAAAGACCTGGCCCTGATCTTTGCCAGGGAAGTTTGGAGATTGCATTGACTACCAAATTGGGTTATTTTGGATCAAGATACGGTATTCATGAGTTCATTTTGGAGTGAGGTTATGAGGTTGTTGAAGGTCGAGTTGGACAAATCGTCAGCATACCATCCCCAGACTGACGGTCAAACAGAACGAGTCAACCAAATCTTGGAACACTACCTACGTACGTTCTGTATGTGGGACCAGGATGATTGGGTTGACCTGCTGGCCTTTGTAGTGTTCTGCTACAATAATACTGTCCATACTGCGACCAAGCAGACGCCATTTTTCGCTGCTTACCACCAACACCCTGATAACAACTTCAAGAACCATAGGGATAACGCAACCGAAAGCAACAACCCTGAGGCAGGCAAGACAGTTGAGGACTTGGATGCTATAAGAGAAGCTATGAGGGAAAACATGAAGGTAGCTCAGACCCGGATGGGTAAGTACTATAACCAGAAAGTGGCTAACAAGGAACCGCAATTTAAGGTAGGAGACTGAGTGATAGTCAACGCAAAGAACATCAAAACGAAATGACCATCCAAGAAGCTGGATGTCACAGGGGCTCTATTAACCATATAGCGGATACTAAAACTATAAAATAGAGCGGCATCATGTTCTATTCGCACAACGGAACTTATTCAGCACTCCGAATAAACCTTCGGCATGTAAAGTCCCTTCTAGACGTATCCGCACCTTCAGGCTTTAATCCGCAAGAGAAGACGCAACTGTCCAGTTAAGGCGAAATCACTAGAGTAGCACTGTGAGGTCAAAACCACAGATGAAGTCAGAACTCAGAAATTGTCAACTTAGAACTTTGTAGGCTTCGTGTAGAATCGATTGCGTAACAGCTATGGTGGGCGCTATCCTCACCTTCGACAATTCTTTCACTATTTGTATTCCGCGGTAATGTATATTGTGATAACTTGCGGGCTTCAGATTGCTTATGTCCGAAGGTTGTCACATCAGCTTTTCTTCATGCTATCGCCTTCTGCACTTAGTCTGCCAGCGTTTCAGGTACTGCAGAGTTATACTACACACTTGACTCAACTAAGAATACTTTTCCCAACTGTATCTCTAGGAGATTGCACTACCTATTCTTGGTCACCGCTTAAGCGAGATAACCATAGTCTTATTCCAATGCCAGAGTAACTTTCAGATAGTAAACTTAAAGTCGTTCACTTTACAACTCAGAGTGCTTGGTTAATAGATCTGGCATCATCCATCTGAGTTGTCTAGTGTCCATTGAGAGCCTGCCTCTTATACGCGTGTACCAGATTCAACTGCTTGGAACTCCCCGGATATGACTCCGTTGATCTTTATTAAGGTCTCATTTGAAAGCTCTTTCCGTGTGGAATCTAATACACTAGGTCCGTTACCTACTTTTGTCAACCGGACATATGCTAGAACCTGTAGAAGTTATTTTAACAACTTCAACAGCCTATAACTCGCCCAGTATAACAATTATCGCAAAATAGTTTCCAGGGATGGATTCAGCGTGCAAAACTACCCCTAAAACCAACTTGAACCGAAAGTTTCTGAGAACTTTTATTTTCGCTCCCATTTTCATTGCGCTTTATATTGTCACCGGAAGCACTTTAGTCTAAATTATGCCCTGGTGGCTTAATCTTTATATTTCTCTCTAGGAAGATTTTAGGGTAACCCGAAACAGCTAGGGGTGACGAATGCGGCTAGTAGGATATGTCGGTAGGACCGTAAAAATATGCTGATCGCAACCGTGGTTACGGTTTCACTATCGGGCTTAGTCTCGTCCCGACATAAGCTTCCGAAGTTGCTTACCGGGGGGGTGTTGACGTAAACCGCATTTGGTAAGTAGCTCATTTAGTAGGTCCAGGGTAAGCTATCCTAGTTCAGGGTAACTTGGCAAGTTCAGGGTAACTGCTCCCATGCAATTTTTGACTTAGAAATGTTTTCTCCAGTCGTATAGTAAGAAACTTTGTCTAACTGTAACTAGATCACTAGTAGTCGGAATCACACGAAATATGAACTGTAGCTCCAGCTACACGTTGTTAAGTAGTTCCTGTATCCCTGTACTCAGCAAGCAATATTTCTATTGTCGAGCTGTACTGCAGATTAAGGTATTACTGGTATGAGTAATAGTTTCTAGTAACGCGCAACACTTATTATTAAGTATTCCTTAGACATGTATAACATATCCTTGGGTCGTTCTGTATAATACAAGTACCCTTAGGTGGGCCGGAAGTCACACCGTGACACGGAACTACAAGCTAAGGGGCAAATTCAAAATCAAAAAACTATGTGGCATGAATGCCTATAGGCTCAAATTACTCCCTTTGTCTGGCAAAATCCACCCGGTCTTCTATGTTAGCCTTTTGGAACCTTACCGCCAGAATACCATCCCGGGAAGACACTCACCAACACCCCCACCAGTGGATCTCGAGCAGCAGGAGTATGTGATCGAGAAGATCAAGACCACGGACATAAAAGGTGGTCACGTAAAATATCTGGTATCTTGGAAAGGATATGGACTAGATGAGGATACATGGGAACCTTACGAGAACCTGAAGGATGGTGGTGAGGACGTACTGCGCCAACTCCATCTGGATAACCCTCGCAAACCACGGGACCCTTAGGTATCAGTTTGAAGGATTCCTATTTTTTCCTCTAGTAGGAATTAGGTTTTTTGGATGATTTCGTATGCTTTTATTTTTTCTCTTTGTCACATAAAACCTGTCCCATAGGTGAAAAGAGACGTTCGTAGTCGGGGTGGAGCCGTACTAGGGGGGTAAAACCCCAGGCCCAATAAATATTTCTCAGTTTGAAAACTTTGACTTATTACCATATTTTCAAATAGGTTCTTGCAGACAAGATCCTGTAGGAGGGCGGTATTGTCACGGGGTGACTACCGGCCCACCTAAGGGTACTTATACTATACAGAACGATCCAAGGATATGTTATACATGTCTAAGGAATACTTAATAATAAGTGTTGCACGTTACTAGAAAATATTACTCGTAGTAGTAATACTTCTATCTGCAGTACAGCTCGACAATACAAATATTACGTGCTGAGTCCAGGGATACAGGAACTACTTAAGAACGTGTAGCTGGAGCCACAGTTCAAGTTTCATGTGATTCCGACTACTAGTGATCCACTTACAGTCAGACACAGTTTCTTACTATACGACTGAAGAAAATATTTCCAAGTCGAAAATTGCATGAGAGCAGTTACCCTGAACTTGCCAAGTTACCCTGAACCTACCAACTGAGCTACTTACCAAATGCGGTTCTATACAACACCCCCCTGGTAAGCAATTTAGGAAGCTTATTGCGGGACGAGACTAAGCCCTATCGGGAAACCGTAACCATGGTTGCGATCAGCATATTTTTAAGGTCCTACCGACACATCATACTAGCCGCACACGTCCCTCCAAGCCCTTTTGGGTTACACTGAAATCCCCTTAGAGAGAAATAAAAAAATCAAGCCACTAGGGAGTAATGTAGATTAAAGTGCGTCCGGTAACACTATAAGGGACATTTGGAATCTGAGTAAAAATACAAGTTCTCAGAAAATTTGAGTTCAAGTTAGTCTTAGGGGTAGTTTCGCACGCTGAATCCATTTTTGGAATCCGTTTTGCGATCAGAGTGAGACTGGGCGAGTTATAGGCTATTGAAGTTGTTAAAATAACTTCTACAGGTTCTAGCATATGTCCAGTTGACAAAAGTAGGTAACGGAACTAGGGTATTAGATTCCACACGGAAAGAGCTTTCAAATGAGACGTTAATAAAGATCAACGGAGTCATATCCTCGGATTTAAGGGCAGTTGAATCTGGTCCATGCGTATGAGAGGCAGGCTCTCAATGGACACTAGACAACTCGGATGGATGATGCCGGATCTATTAACCAAGCACTCTGAGTTGTATAGTGAACGATTTTAAGTTTACTACATGAAAGTTACTCTGGCATCGGAATAAGACTATGGTTATCTCGCTTAAGCGGTGACCAAGAATAGGTAGTGCAATCTTCTACAGATACAGTTGGGAAAAGTATTCGTAGTTGAGTCAAGTGTGTAGTGTGACTCTGCAGTAGCTGAAACGCTGGCAGACTTAGTGCAGAAGGCGACTGCATGAAGAAAAGCTGATGTGACAACCTTCGGACATGAGCAATCTGAAGCCCGCAAGTTATTACAATATACATTACCACGGAATACAAATAGTAAAAGAATTGTCAAAGGTGAGGATAGCGCCCACCATAGCTGTTAAGCAATCGATTCTACACGAAGCCTACAAAGTCCGAAGTTGACAATTTCTGAGTTCTGACTTTATCTGTGGTTTTGACCTCGCAGTGCTACGCTAGTTATTTCACGTTAACTGGACAGTTGAGTCTTCTCTTGCGGATTAAAGCCTGAAGGTGTGGATAAGTCTAGAAGGGACTTTACATGCAGAAGGATTGTTCGGAGGTCTGAATAAGTTCCGTTTTGGCAATAGAACATATGGCCGCTCTATTTTATAGTTGGAGTATCCGCTATATAGTTAATAAAGCCCCCATGACAACTATAACCTCATCACCCCAAGCAGCAGGGCGGTGATAAACCCCTGCTTATTTGTGTAGGTAAGAGCCTACCGAAAACAGTCAAAAGGGGACTCAGACAGTCCTATATAGTCTATACAGGACTAATGTTGTTTTACAGGAAGCTCGTCACCCAATGAAGTTGGACAGTGGTAAGCCCCCTACTTCTTTTGCTAGGTAAGAGGGCACTGAAAAGAGGCCAAAGAAGACTTCCAGTTTAATTATGCTTACTTTAGGCAGGATTAAGTGACCCGGTTATGGTATTTAAGAAAAGAAAGGTGGTGGAGGTGAGTCCCGCCAGTGACGGCGGTGATTGGGTAGGGCACTTGGGTGCCAATGATGACTATGGCGCCAAGAAATATTTCGAGATTTTGGGCTTTTACGAAGAAGGCGTCCCCAGGACCCTTTATCAGATCTAGCGCACGGCTATGCAACATGCAATGGCCGAGTTTAGTGTATATGGGCCAGGGGAGACAGGTCGTGACAGGTTTGCCCGGTTTTGTGAATGGGGTGCTGCGCGAGCGGCAAGGCCAGAGGCTACCCCTGTTCGAGAACCAGCCGCAGTGAGACCTTTACCAGTACCGGTAATTATTCCACCACCAGTCCCAGGCAGGCGCGGTCGTAAACAGCCCCTGGCTCC
>Ga0307511_10008542_pt1 | contig 10244 bp, 11 predicted proteins | sample 13_EM_MG_FD_200266 | JGI IMG/M metagenome (GOLD analysis project Ga0307511, IMG submission 200266) | Populus trichocarpa ectomycorrhiza microbial communities from riparian zone in the Pacific Northwest, United States - 13_EM | ecosystem: Host-associated > Plants > Roots > Unclassified | place... | reverse complement strand
CCACCCAACGTCCTCCCCCTAGAGACCTCTTTCTGCACCTCCGCATCCCGCGCCATCTTTACACCAATCACGAGGAACATCTTCCCACCATTGCGCTGAGCAGCAGTCATGATATCCTTCTTGTACTCATCATGACCAAGCAGAGCTGCCCAAACAAGATGATGTTGGGACAAACTCAAAGTGCGAATCAGAGCAGAGTCAAGACGGTAGGTGGTTGTTGAGACGGTCGAAGAAGAAATAGATATCCCTAGCATAGCCGTGAGGAACGAGTTGGTTCTTGTAGAGCACCGACTACTGTGAGTCACCGTCGCTGTAGTGGATGAGGAGATGGTGAATGGGAGGTTAGAGAAGATCAGGCTCGTTTTATATTTTCCTAGCTCTCGTGCAAAGTCGGCTTCATCCCCGGCATCTTCATCGTCGACGAGTGTTCTGCTGGAGGATGCTCCCGAGGAATTAGAGGAGGAGCTGGATGCGATACTCGCCTCTGAAGCTGAAGTAGACTGCCTGGTCAGAGAATTATAATTTGACGCAAGCATAATGGGGTATTTATCCAGACCGGGGATCTCTGCATAGGGAATCACTTGTGAAGGGGTGTATTCCTGCAAGGGGCATTTTACGTTTGCAACGAGTCGTCCTAAGATACTAAAGGCGTTGAGGAAGGGGATGGCTTCATCGAGAATCACGTCGGAGGGTTTTAGCCCCACCGTGGGGATGCTTGTCGTGCTTTTGTCGTTAACGTCTCCATTGCCATTGGTTTGAGAAGCGGATTGAGGTATAGCAGAGGAAGTACTACTGGCTCCAGAGGTTGAAACAGTGGCAATACCGGAGCGGGTGGAGGATGATGAGGTCCAGAGGAAGGGTATAGCTGGGGTATTCGCACCAGTACGAGTTGCTGCGCAGAGAGTGAGTTTTTGTGTCAAATGCATTACTACGGTGTATATCGTCGCATGCCAGCCGACTCCGGAATATCAACGCGAACGTCCGTAGACACGGCCGCAACTCGGCCCAACCCGAGGAATTATAGTATTGTATTTGCGCTTGGTAGTCTGATAGGCACGCTTGGGGAGGCCGGAGGTTCCACTCTGGAGCAAATTATTGGGGAAATTCAAACGTTAAGCCTGCACTTTCAGCAGATTTGTTGGAGGTTTTATTTCTATTTCTTGCCCGCGGAGTTGCTGGACTCCAGGTGCGGTTTCAGCCTCCGATTCATGTCGGCAGCTGGGGTATTGTACCCATGCTATGGTGGGTAATAAAATCAAGCTGCTATGAATTCTTTGCGGCCATTGTACTACAGCATTCGCAGTTACTTACCCTGCATATACATATATACCGTCGAGCCTATTCTTGCAATATCAGGAGTTGGGAAAGGCTTTGGTTGTACGACGACAGGTGACGTCATGACAGCCAAACGGAGACGGCTGCAGTATTCCCCCAAACGTTTGTAATTATTATAATTTGGCAGCTACATATCTATGTACGAGTGCAGCATAGGGTAGGTGGCGTACATATACCAACCCCGGTGCACCGGTTCCGAGACTATGGTACCGGTACACCACTAGTTGCAAATCCAAGGCCTCAGGTGGAGCCCATGGCCGAGATATCCCTGGTATAGAGTACTCATGTCGCCGGAAAGTAAGTCCGTCAGATGACTGTTTTCCGGCCAACAGAGCTCAACTAAGACAAAGTTACCTGATGAACTTATATTACTTACTTTCCAGCGACCTAAGTAGGATATCGATCAGCCGAGATCATCGACGCTCTAGCCTTGTTGAAATAGTGCCAGGATCTCGTTCTGGTCTGTCCGCCCGGCCTGTCCGGCTTGTATGGAGAGGTAGACCTGACGGACTGACCAGAATCCTTGAGCGGCTACTTGCTGTCTAGAACCGTTCAGCAGCAACAGGCTGACTATCCAAGGGCTTCATGGTCAGCGGGCTGTACATGTTAATGTTCTAGTTTACAATCACTGAGGTGCATGCATTGGTAAATTTACAGTCGAACCTGTCTAAGTGCATGACACTCGTAAGGACACCTTTTGATGCATTTGATGTTATGCAATAAGACCGAAAACAGCTGGCCCTAACCAAAAAATTCGTCAGCGGGTTGTGATGCGTGTACACAGGTTCGACTGTAGGTATTCGGCGCCCGTAGTATGATAGTAACCCCTGAATTAAGGTTTCATGGAAGGTCTGTCACTTCTAATGGAATGTAAAGCTAGCCCAGCAAGGGGCTATGACAGGCCAGCCCTGCGGGCTACTTAAACTGCGCCAGTACAGAATGTACATGCAGAAACTATGTCATGCAGTGGGGCCGCAATGAATAGGAAAGGCGTATTAGTTTTGTGTCAGGCGGGTAGCGAGACTAGGCAGGCGAGCGATACTATTTTTGCTTGGGGTGCTCACTAGGGCAATATCAAAATTTCTAAGGTCAACTCCAATATACAGATGCCTGTGTATTCTTAGATTTTACTGAAGATACAAGGGAGTTATGGAAATCTGTAAGCGGGGCATGGAAAGCGGGGCATGTCATGTAAGCGGGGCATGGCAGGGAAAGAGAGGTCATTGAGGTTGATCATGATTGGCTTATTTGGCAATTTCAAATTAAAGTATGTCGGCTGTGTCCATGAAAGCGAACCATCATTTCATCTACTTGCATGTAGTTGACTTGAACGGTAGAATGGTACTCAGCCCAGACTGCTATAGTCGACATGATAAAGTGAGATGTCGTTGCAATCATATCAAATTTTAAGCAATCGCGCCTTCCTTATTTCTTGCAGCGCTAATCTCGCCATGGCTGCAAGATGACTTCCAAAAAAGCAAAAAGAACCTGCACGATACTAATACCCGGCTAGGCTACCGTTTCATGTTTTTGCTTCTACCGTAAGAAGGTATATCCTAGCCTGCTAGATGTACCCATATATTACTGTATACTAACAACTATAGTATGCATGTGCTGTACTCCGTTGTTTAGAATTACGTGGTAGAAAAGTACTATATCGACTTTAGAGGATATAGTACCTAGCATGAGAGGTAGGAATGTCATATTTGTGATATAATGTAGGTGAGTTCGGTTTCTATCAAAAGGACCCATATGCAGTGTAGGGGTATAAAAGAAGAGCTGAATCAGACCGGTTTTGAGGGAGACGAGGCTAGGTTTCGAGTTGCCTTTGCTACACAGTATTTCTCAACATGTACTGGGAGCCCAACAGATCCAGAGTCTGGGAACGAAACGACAAAAACCTCACTAGGTATGGAGATGGTACCAACTAGACTAGTGGGGATGAGGCTACGTTAGGTGCAAGTACCACGAGAACTCTCACTGCCGAAACCCTACCATTTAAATACCAAATGAGCGACGGTAAATTGTGCGCATGGAAGTAGTTATTTTGCAATATGTTCAATTCTGATTACATGTGATATATTATTAGCTATTGGAAGGCTGCCGCTCTCAACTACTCTGGATTCTCCTCCATCCACCCTAGACTACTAACCGCTCTGTCTTTTCTTTCAACCATGGGACCATAGGACCTCGGTGGGATTGGACCGATTGGTTTATGGGCGATGAGGTTATTTTTGCTGAGCTCAGTAGTACCTACTATAATACCCCGAGAGATAAGTGGTAACTGATCATAGGTCTGGAATATAGCTAGTGAGGGAGGTGGCCAGGGCATTGGCAAACATCCAGCAAGTGGCTATAAATAACGAAGTTACGTATTGACTACCACTGATATATTATTATCGATTTCGTCGCTGTTCTGACCCATTCAGCAATACGGCCCAGTCAGCAATGGGCCGGCCCATTGGTCAATGGGACGCTATTGCTGGTTGGGACGGCCCATTCACCAATCTGCATAATATTCTTCATACGAAACTATGGAATAATTAAACCAGACATCACTAAACAAGTAGAAGTATGAAAAATATAACATAAATAAAATACTAGGAATTAAATCGCCCAGAGGTACAAAAAAATATAACATAAATAAAATACGAGAAATAGAACGGCCCAGAGGTATGAAAAATATAACAAATAAAATATAACAAATAAAATGCTAGCAACCAAGCCCTTTTCCGCAACACCATAGAATGCAATGTACTATCTAAATCAGAGGCCCCAGCAGAAGCTGAATGCGAAATAGAAGAAAGAGTTTCGTATGAAGTAATAATATTAGAATATTATGCAGATTGGTGAATGGGCTGGGCCCATTGCTGACTGGGCCGTATTGCTGAATGGGTTAGAACATCTACACCTTCTAGAAGGTGTAACGGATCTAGAAAAGTGTAAGATGCCTTTACCGCGAAAGAATGAACCTTAGGGGAACCATATAGGTGGGAACTAACTTCTTTCCCATTGGTGTCCTAGCCCGGAGAAAGAACTGCTTCGTCCAACGTTTTAAGTTTGGGTAGGGCAATGCACCTCAGCGAAGCAGCTCCTTTTTCTTTTTACATCTCTATTCTATTCCCTAGCCTACGAAGTTGGTAAAAAGTGAAGAGATATATGGGATACAAACTCAATTTTAATTTTGAAATGTATATCTGTTCTGACCCATTCAGCAATACGGCCCAGTCAGCAATGGGCCGGCCCAACCAGCAGTAGCGTCCCATTGACCATTGGGCCGGCCCATTGCTGACTGGGCCGTATTGCTGAATGGGTCAGAACACCGCACGCCCATTTTCATAACATATACACAATATCTGACCGGTGCGAGGCATATAGCAGTGTGAGGCCAGCCCACAATGTACCCTCCTGTAGAGTTCGTATCAAAACTAGTCTACTTGCGAGGTGAGGAGCGCAATGCCAGTAGTTGCAGGACAGTGTCACATACTTGAGTTGGTAATTACTATCAGTAGTTGTCAGAACATTAACAATATTAGTTGAACCAAGACAGTTATAGCAGCGAGCTGGGGGTCCTGAAAGGGATGTAGGTGAATTTGGCCTGTAATATGTGCATGTGTAATTGAGATTGATCTTCATGAGATTGGTAATACAGCTGCTCATCAAGCAGAGCGTGCTCATATGTACTCCGAGCATCATTTTCTGGATGGATACTACTTTCGTTGAACATTGAACTTCCGGCAAGCTTGTTGAGGCCAAGACTGCCTCCTACGGAATCTAACGTACAGATATGCAAGTATATAACATAGAGTAGAATTGAAACACGCTAAATCCCATTGCGTATACATGAGTACATGCAAATTACCAATGACCATCATTCCCCCTAATAAAAGACAAATATCCTCCCCAAAACCCAATCCAGACCCCAAACCAGACCCATTAATAAATACCTGTTCACAATATATGAGTAGCTGTTCTAGCAAATAGCTATCCAAATCTTGTCCATTAACTCCTTCTAGGAAGCTGGAAGACAGTTCCCAATTATGAAGCTGGCGCAAACGCAGCCTAGGCCACAAGGAGCGCCAAACCCACATCCTCCTCCACAGGTCGCTCTTTGCCGAACCACAAGGGGGTTATCTGTGCGGATTTGCTGAACTAAATATAGAAACGTACCTTAGCTACACCCGTCTGATATTCATATTTTGCTGCATACATACCTGGAGAGAAACCGGTGTCATCAATGCCGCGAGCTTCAGCACCCGTTGGCGCTGCAGTAGCAATAGGGGGCATACCAACGAGCATACCGAAGAACATGGTTGATTCAAAGATCATGAACTTCATGGCTGGGGTGAGATCGTGTGTAAGTTAACGCTGATCGTGGGGGGTAATTTCTAGTGTGAGAGTGACTAGTATTGACGTGTGAGCTGCACTGAACTCTTGAGTTTTGGTCTGGGGGGAAAGGTATCAAATAATGGATGGGAGAAGAGACTACTTAAAGTTATTGCCTACCACACATTGGGAAGGACCGTTATCTGTGTTAATTCTCACTCGACGGCACTGACGGGACTCTCATCTAGATACTGATTTGCTCGTACTGATGTATCTGGGCCACTGTTGACGCACCTCCTGACTGATAACTTTTGTCTCGGTCCATGTGTTGAACGCTCATATTCCAAAACAGTACATATCCAATATCTTGCACTCCTCTGCATTGTATGCTCCGATTGCGGAGGGGGGTCGGGAATCGTTGCTGGTTCTGTCCTGCAACCGACGTATGATCGTCTGGTTGGTACCTATGGTGAGGTACGAGATTATGAATACTCAGGGAATGAGGTGCACGCACAATCCTATGTCAGCTTTAATAGAGTGACAATCAACTTAACAAGCGCAATCAGAAGGTCTCGGAGCCACCGTAAGTGATCAGCCCATTCGGGGCCAACTACAAAATACCGCATAAATCGAGAATATGAAGGCACCCTGTCATTTCATGATCAGCGTAGCAACGGGTTTTGTCTGGAAGGGTAAGGGGGAGGTCTTGATGCTCAATTTATACGGTAGGTCCATTCTAATTCCATTTTATGATTATGAAATGTACGCATTCCCAATTGGGTAGTCTCGCTCAATAGGGATAAAGAGAAAAATAGCGGACGGTGGTGGTCGTACGCAGAGGCATGAGGGTGGGAGAGAACCCCTGAATGGCGGAGGGGAGAGAGGGGGACATGAGTGGGACTATGAGGGGTACAACATAATTATGCATTAACAAATAAGCAACAGGGAGCCAAGTGGGAGAAGGTGAAGAGGGGGTTTGGTTGACTCAGGGAATTGAGTATTTGTCTAGGGGGGCATATGCTAGGAATCTGAAGAGGTTCTACAGTGGGGAATCGGAATTGGGCTACCACATGAATTATGGTGGTTAAGAGCCACTATTAGGATGCGTCACTCTAGCATGAGCTGAGGAGACGGAGACCAGCTCCCCCTTTTGTGAACCTTATATTTAGTCTGAGTAGTTCGACTGGAATTCCATCCTGCATAAAAGTATCCATCTTACACTGCCCCTAGATCTCAGCAACGGGGAGTAGCAGGGGGTCTTCACTACTATTTTATGCAGTACAGGGGTCGGGGGATGTGCAGGAAGTTCATGTACTCAAATCAAGTGGGCATAGGGAGTACTTATGTATACGTACTCTAAATATCGATGACCTCTATGATATATAGGGCGGAGGGGAACATGATCGACGAGGGCACGGCGGCAAGCAACTGAACTCGGGACACGGAAATTCTACTATATATATTTTGTAGCGCTGAAGAGCATAACTGACCGGCGGTGTCGAGACCAGGTGGCGAAAATGATTACCACAACTGTCGGAGCCGCCTATCTACTTTATAAGCGCTCCATGGCTATATAACACCAATTGGCTCTGTTTGCATAACGATCGTTCTCCTACACCTAAGTTCCCGTCGCACACCTTACCGTAGTAATTTGGGAGTAAGATTGCTGTCTCATGTACGAACGGGCGGTCGAGGGGCCTTGAATTTACTGTCTTGTACATGGACTTCACACTTTAGAGACCTGATACTTTCTTCTCCCGGATTAATACGGTATTGGCTCTACTTGGGCTTCCAGCTTATTGTCCCCCTGACCTCCGTCGCGTTCCTTAATTATAGACTTACTCCTATAGGCTCTACTCGTTTCTATGGCTACTGTAGGTACTCCGTATATAGAGTACACTGTAGCTTGCTCCTATAGGCTCTCCTACCGGCTCTAGTTGTGCTCTTTACAGGCTTGCTCTATGACGGAGGCGACAGGGATTGGCCGCTATATGGATCGACCGCACTACATGGATCGACCATACTACATGGCACTACCTGGATCGGCCATATCTGCCGCACGATCTGCCGCACCGTACGTGAGACATGTGCAGGGTGCACAAAATGAACCTCGGCATCCCGTACCACCTTCACACCAATCACGAGAAACATCCTCCCAACGCTGTGCCTTGCAGCAGTAACATCCTTCTTGTACTCGTTATTTCAAGTAGAGATGCCCAAACTAGATTCTGTTGCGTCAAGCTCAAGGCGCAAATCAGCGCAGAGTCGAGGTGGTAGGCAGTTGTTGAGGTGGTCGAGGAAGAAATAGATATGCCTAGCATAGCCGTTAGGAGCGAGTTAGTCTTTCTGGGGTACTGACTCCTGTGGTATAGTGGAGTAGATGGCAAATGGGAGATTTGCAAAGACAAGGGTAATTTTATATTTTTCTATCTCTCGAGCAAGGTCGGCTTCATCCCCGGCAACTCCATTGTCGATGAGTGTTCTCTCTGAGGATACCCCATAAGAATGAGAAGAAGAGCTGGAGGTGGCGCTTGCCTCTGAAGTCGAGGTGGATTGTCTTCTCAGAGCATCTCTATTTGGCTTGAGCACATCGGAGGTTACCTCCAAACCGGGGACCCTTGCACCTGGAATGACCTGTGCAGGACTGTACCCCGCCAGAGGCATTTGGCGTTTGCAATGAGTCGTCCTAAGATACGAAAGGCGTCAAGAAAGGAGATGTCTTCACCGAGAACCAGGTAGGAAGGTTTCAGCCCCGCCGTGGGTGTTATTGTCGTGCTTTTGCCGTTGTCTCCATTGCCCTCGGTTTGAAAAGCGGGTTTAGGTATAGCAGAGGAAGTGCTGCTTGCTGCGAGGCGTGCAACAGTGGGAGTACCGAAACAAGTGCAGGGTGATGAGGTCCAGAAGATGGGTATTGCTGGCGTATTTGAAGCAGTACTATCGTCGTAGTTAGGTTAACGCTCGCAAGTCGCGATTGGTCTAATTCGAGGAATTGGAATATTATAGTGAAGCAAATTATCGGGAAATTCAACGCTGAGGCGAGCTCGAGACAGTCCTGGTATGGTATTGTTTGTACACCAAGTGAGTGAATTTGTCAAAAGTGCGCAACTGAGACTTGGCGACAGGAGTATACCGGTATATACAAACTAGATCAGCCTGCATCGATATCATTGGCGCTGTAGCCGATCTGAAAGAGAAAACCTTTCCTACGCCTGTAATATATTATAAGAACTTGGTGATCAAGAAACAATGTTCCGGGCTACAGCCTCAACTCCAAGTCCAGCTAGGCTTAGTAGGGTAGCCACTTCCATATTAGGCACCGGATAAATACATGTTATCGCGTGGGGGTAAGTGTCCGTTCTTTGGCCTTTTTTTTATATTTTAGCAGAAAGCTCACGAGGACCAGGTTGTAAATTACCAGTACCCTCGTACGTTGGTGCCAATTCCTGCCGAAGTGCCTCTTTTGCGTGGCACCCAACAGATAATATTTGCCATTAAAAGAGAGTATAGTAGTATTCTACTCTGAAAAGGTAGATATTCTACGGCAGGAGCTTTAGGGATTGTGTGGAGTCCTATACCGACTGATACCAAGGAATTGCGAGGCGAAATAATCATCTGGGGAAAATATGGTCAATCTCCTGACGGATTTGTAATTATAGCAGCGGGTCTGATTTTATTCCGACAAATTTGAGTTTGCTTAAGACATTCATCTGACTCGTGAGACCCTATATCTTGATCAGCTGAGGGAGGTGACTTAATATATTTGATTGAATACAAAGGAACGGGTCCAGTTTTGGAACTTTTCTGTGCTGGACCCGCGTAAGTGTTTAGACGTACATAGTTGGTATATAGGTACCCGAGCTCACAAGATAAATAGAGAAAGATCGCCAGATATAACCAAAGTCAAAGCAGAATATGGATTAGACCAGGAGCATCTTAACCGTTACCCTGAAATGAGCCTCAGATCAGACTGTATACCGAAAAGTTATACTATATGAGGATTCAATTATGTTATTATAAGAGCTTTACCAAAATTTTAACAGCCTTTTGCCGTGTATTTATATTCCTCGTAAACTTGGGAATATGCAGACTTGTTATTATTACAAAAAGGGACTTTCCAATTCCACCTCGTTGAACATTCCCTTCCCCCAACTTGGATCCCTATATTGAGAGATATAGGCCCCTTGCAAAGGCTTGTTGCAGTTCATATATATGAGTGTAGTGGTTTTATATGCTGGGCAAGATACTAGGCATTGAAATGTAGCTCCACGGTTAACACTTGATCACAATAAGATGAATTGCATGGGATACCAGCCTAAGGGTCAATACCATCTAGTTTTGTAATATAATTAATTACAGAAGGGTGTGTACATTTGCAGGGTTACGGTGGGCCTCAGGGACTTCAGTGCTACTAGAAACTAAATCTAGTGCGTAACAGCTAAGTGGAAAAAGGTTTCATACCCCCCCCCTACATAGAGAGGCCCAAAGCTACATATTTTAGGATTTTGTATGGGAAAAGGATAAGACATTTGTTGCATGCTTATGCAGGGCATGAAACCTTTTGCTACCTAGCTGTACATACGACT
>Ga0307511_10008541_pt1 | contig 10245 bp, 6 predicted proteins | sample 13_EM_MG_FD_200266 | JGI IMG/M metagenome (GOLD analysis project Ga0307511, IMG submission 200266) | Populus trichocarpa ectomycorrhiza microbial communities from riparian zone in the Pacific Northwest, United States - 13_EM | ecosystem: Host-associated > Plants > Roots > Unclassified | place... | reverse complement strand
CATCACTGTCGCATCACGCATATATCTTTCGACTGGGTATTCCTGAGTGCAGCCGTTGGCGCCGTGGATCTGCACGGCGTTGTCAGCCGCCCGCATGGCCGCTGTGGAGGCGTGATACTTTGCGATGAACGTCTGCATGATCTCCTGCGGATCGCCGTCGTCCTTCAGAGCTCCTGCGAGCCGGCATAGCGAACGGGATGCCGAAATGTCCGTAATCATCTGCGTAATCATCTGCTGGATCAGCTGATGTTCCTTCAACGCTGCACCGAATCGATGAGTTCGGTTGACGTATTCGAAGCAGGCGTCGAGACAGGCCTGCGCGATTCCCAGGGAGCCGCAGGCGACGGAATACCGACCGAGCCCGAGAGCCGAGAGAGCGACGGGAACCGCGCCGAAGCCGGGACGTCCTATGAGAGCGCTCTTTGGGACGGGACAGTTGCGGAAGTGCAGCGAGGCCAACATCGAGCCCCGCGTTCCGGTCACGCCGGTAATCGGCTCTATCGTCAGGCCCGGTGCGTCGCGCTCGATGAGAAACATGGTTGGCCGGCCTTCGCTCCGGGCCAGCACGACAAACACGTCGGCGATCTGCCCGAAGGTAATCCACTTCTTCTGTCCCTCCAGAACAAATCCGATGCTCGTAGGTTCCGCCGTCGTCTCGATGCCGTTGACATCGCTACCCGCGTTAGGTTCGCTGAGAGCGAAGGCACCGATTGCCTGCCCACTGGCGAGTGCGCGAAGCCATTTGGACCGCTGCGCTTCGCTGCCCCAGCGGAAGATCGTGAACGACGCCATGTCATGTACGGTGAGCAAGCTGCGCACGGATGAGCACGCACGGCCAATCTCCTCATGCAAAGCGCCGTACGTCACCATGTCCATGGCCGTGCCGCCCCATTCCGGAGCCAGGAACGGCGCCAGATATCCCTGTCCTGCGAGCTTGGTGCGAATACCCTCCGCGAGTGCCTGGGTGCGATCGTGAGCACCCGCATGAGGGGCGATGTGTTCCGCGGCGAAGCGGCGAAACTCGTCCTGCCGCCGGATCGATCTCACAGGGGTGTCCATGGGTTCACTTCCGTTATTGACCGCGGATCAAGGCATGCAGGCGCATGAGCTCTTCGCCGATCTTCGCCATGAGCGCGAGGCACTCGGACTGCGAGCCCTCACGGCTCGCCCGGCGCCAACCGGCCGGCACCGCGAGTCGGCTCCTCCAGAGGCAATGCTGTTGCTCCACATCATTCACGATGACTACGAAACTTTCCTCGTTCACTGAAGTGCCTCCAGTTACCTGATCGTAGAAATCTTCAAACTCCCGCGTCAAGCCGCATGCAGCGTGAAACTGCTCAAGATGTTGGAATGGCTATGGAACCGGCGCCGCACGCCACGGCGAATTCCGAGGTCTTCAGTACTCGCGCATCGAGCACCTCGGTCATCACTGTCGGAATCGTCTTTCTCAGTGTCAGCTTTGGCGATCCGCCGTTGCGCCGCTCGGCACACACGGCCAGCAGATACTGCGGTGCCGGTTGGAACTGCCAGAAACACCAGCGACTCGCATCATCGCCCAGGTCCGGTTGGATGGAAATTTGCACCGCGCGCTCGTGCGGATACTGGAAGCTGAACCGCTGGAGCGGAATCGAGAGTCCCTGGCCGCGGGCTTTGATATACGACTCCTTGAAGGTCCAGTATTCGAAGAACCGCTCGGGCCGACGACTCTGCGGCAGACTGGCGAGCTCGTCGACCTCCAGGCGTGCAAAAAAGCGCTCGGCGACCTCGATGCAGGGCGGACGCACCACGGTATTCTCGACATCGATGCCCAGCTCCCGGCGGTTGGTAATCCCCAGCGCGATCAATCCGCGCGTGTGCGATATGTTGAAACAAACGCCGCGACTCTCGTGGTCCGGATTCGCGATTTGCGGGCGGCCGAATTGATTGGGTACGAAGAACCAGTCGGCGGGTGCGACTTTCGCATACCGCGACAACACCGTCCGCAGGATCGCACGGGTCACGCGATACTGTTTGCGAGCATCGGCGCAGCGAAGGCGCGATTCCCGGTGTCTTTCTTCTTCACTCAGGAGCCCGTGCAGATGCGCCAGCAGGCTTTCATCGATCTCGTCGTAGAACACCAGCCAGATATCGATATCTGCGTCAGACAACCACATCCGAAGTCTCCACCCCGGAAGAGGCCGGTCGCGTGGCCGTGCCGGTCGGACGCGCCGTGGCCCTGTCGAGTTGATAGCCGATCACATGTTCCGCAAGCAACTTGCTATCGCCCTTCAGATGTAAGACAAATTTGCGGTCCCAGGATTTGGCTCCGGGGTGCAGGGTCCGGGTGACCCAGTAGTTGAACCGATTGCAGGGCAGCAGAGCGATCCTGACTCCATTGCGCTCGAAGGCTGGCACTTTGTTCAGATCGCCTGGCGGGCATGCGATCGCATTGAGCGACAGCTGGCCGCCGCGCCAGCGGCCCACGTCACCGTAGTAGCTCCTGACTGTCGGGTCGCGGGCAAGGTGCTCGTACGTCGCGGCGTACGCGCAAAAGAAGCGAGCCGCCGCCGCTGGATCGGAATGCGAGCAGAAAATGACACCTTCGTTCAAAGGCATGTATCCCGCGGTCGTCCGGTAAGTCACGCCGATATCGAAACAGTCGTCGAATATGGATTTCAACGACCTGTTCGGGAAGGCGTCGGTGTCCAGGAACGCAGTGTCCTGCGTGAACGCCCTGGACTGAACGTATGCAGCCATCGCTTTGACACGCTCGAGCATCGGCGCCCGGTCATCGGTCGGCAGTCGAATGATCGACAGTCCCGGCTGCGGCGGTGGGGCCGGACACGTGTCGTTGGTGACGAACAACGTGTGGACCTCCCTGTTGAAGCGCGCGCCGGCCCAGACCAGGTGTGCCGCCAGCCGCCGATAGTCAAAAGCGCCGTGGTCGTGTTTGACGTCTACGTAGTTGATGACGCGATGACTCGAAGGCACATCGACGTGGAACGAGAAGATATTGAGTGCGGCCCTCACACCAGGCGTGCATTGCTCGTCGAAGAGCTCGGCATAGCGATCTATTTCCCTCTGCATCTGCTCGCCGGGAGCTGTTCGCGCACACGTTCTTGCGTGATCGACTAGCTCGTTGATGGTCGATTTCGGCGCCATGTTGTAGTCCTCCACGAGGGGCGTTGCCGTCCTTTGCCGCCGTGGAATTCTCTTACGCGGCATACCGTCTCAGCCACCGATTCCGGCGCATCACTGCTCGATTGAAGCCGCACGCTCGGGCGAGCCCGCGCCGTGAACACAATCCAAACACGAGGTTACGCGATTGCAGCAAGCAATCTTCGCAGCCAGGCCCTCCCCCTCAAGCGTAGTGCCAGTAGGCGGTGCGCACGCAGGGCATTTTCGCTATCTGCGCCGCGAAGCCGCTGAGCCGCGATTCCTCGATTCCGGCCAGATCGAGTTGGATGCTCACGAGATAGGAGGTCGTGAACTCGGCGACGATCCGTCGCGGCGGCACGTTCAAACTCTGAAAACGTTCCAGGACACGGATGAGTGAGTCGGCGTCCGCTACGACCCGCAGACGCAGCAGTGAAACCGGATCGGTGTGCAGGTCCGCGGTAACGGCGGCGTGGATCTCCTTCAAGCCAGGCGCTCTTCTGGAACGGTGAATGACATCAAATCGTTCCACGCGTGTACGCTGCCTCGCTTCGCAGACAGTTCTCAATGAGCCGCCGTAGGGAAACCACGTAGGCGTTCGCCAGCGACTCGATGGTCGTGCGGCGGTGAACCGCGCTGCTGTAGCCCCATTGAACCTCCAGCATGCCGTCGACCACCGCTGCGTTGACGTCGATGAGCTCCGGACGCCGATTCAGGGGACTGATCGTCTGCCCGTGGTCCTCCTTCGCCGCGCTAAAAAGGGACCCCTCCGTAGCGGCCCCATCGATCTTCCCGTGGTAGTTGAAGCTCACCTGCGGCTCGATGTTCGGGAAGATCGGTTTTTCGCTCGAGTAGCGCAGGATGCCGTATCCCACGCCATATCCTGGAATTGCGCGCAGTTGCTCCTTGACCCGTCGCAATGCATGCCCCGGATCGGTTGCGGCAGCGATATCGAGACAAACGGGGAAGACAGATGTGAACCAGCCAACGGTTCGAACGGTGCTGACGTCATCGAACAGATCCTCACGTCCATGACCTTCGAGGCTCACGAGCAATCGTCGCTCGGAGGTCCAGCCGCCGAACGCGTCGGCCAAGGCGGTCAGCAGGACGTCGTTGATCTGAGTTCGGTAGATCCCCGGTACCTCGAACAGAAGCCTGCGCGTTTCTTCGGCGTCCAGCCCCGCAGATAGGCAGCCCTGTTGAGCGGGCACATTACTCGTGTTCGAGAAGTCGACCGGTAGCGCACAGACGCCGGCGGATGTCAACGACTCCCAGTACGGGCGCTCCTTCTCCAGGTCAGCGGAGTGAGCGTGCTGCTGGAGCAACTCGGCCCAGCGTTTGAACGAAGTTGTTTTTGGCGGTAGTCGGACAGACTCGTCCGCGGCAAGTTGCCGATACACCGTTTCCAGGTCTTCGAGCAGAATACGCCAGGACACAGTGTCCACGGCCAGATGGTGCACGATGATACCTAAGCGCTGCGTGCGCCCCAATCCGCGATTGAAAAGAATGACCCGCAGCATAGGCCCGGTAGTGATGTTGAGGCTGCGCTGAGCCTCATCTGCCGCTCGTCGAAGGGCCGCCGCCTGCAAGGCATCGTCCGAGTCCGGGAGCTCCGCCACGGTGATCGCGTTTTCCGGCTCTGCGGGAGCGTACTCCTGCACCCATTGACCAGCCACGTTCGAAAATCGCAAGCGTAGAGCATCGTGGTGAGCGGTGAGAAAGCCGAATGCCCGGCGCAGAAGCGGTACCGAGATAGTCTCGTGACACACGAACAGCCGTGATTGGTTGAAGTGGTTCGGCTCCTGCAACTGCAACTCGAAGAAATAGTGCTGAATGGGTGACAGCGGCATCGAGCCCTCTACCGGGCCCAGGTCTGCCTCGACCGTCGCAGCGATGCGTGCCACGAGCGCAACTTCGGCAATCGTCTGATGTTCGAACATCTGGCGCAGGTTCAGGTGCAGTCCCGCGGAGCCTGCCCGCTCGACGATTTGAATGGACACGATCGAATCGCCGCCGAGCTCGAAGAAATTGTCATGAACGCCGATGCGCTCGACCTTCAGCACCCCCGCCCAGATTTGCGCCAGTGTCTGCTCGGTGGGGGTGCGCGGAGCAAGATACTTCGCAGGCTGCAATGCGCGTGCGGGCTGCGGCAGCGCCCGGCGATCGAGCTTGCCGGATGCGGTCAGCGGCAGCCGTTCCAACTCCGCGAAATGATCCGGGACCATGAACTCTGGCAGTTTTTCCCGCAGGTGGGCTTTGAGTGCCGCGACGTCAGGCACGTTCTCCCCCGCCGCCACGACGTAGTACGCCACCAACTGAGCTTCTGCGGTTCCCGGTTTGTGCAACAACACGGCCGCATCCTGCACACCGCCGTGGGATCGCAGCGACGACTCGATCTCCTCCAGCTCGATCCGATGGCCACGCAACTTGACCCGCTGATCGCGACGGCCGAGATACTCCAGCTCGGCGTTCGCCGTGTAGCGAACCCGGTCTCCTGTTCGATACATCCGGCCGCCCGGTGGGCCGTAGGGGTTGGCTACGAAGCGCTGCGCCGTCTGACGAGGCTCGTTCAGATACCCCCGTGCCAATCCGGCGCCGCCAATGTAAAGCTCTCCGGCCATACCCACCGGGACCGGTTCCAGATGTGTGTCCAGCACATAGACCTGCACGTTCGCAAGCGGTTTTCCAACTGGTACGGTGTACGGCTCGTGCCCATTCGCCACATACGCGATGCAACCCGAGCTCGCTTCGGTCCCGCCGTACAGGTTGATGAACCGGCACTCGGGGAGCTCGCGTGCGAGCCACTGCAGCAACTGTACATCGAGTGTCTCGCCGCTGAGCATCCAATGACGGAGCCGAAGCCGGTCGGAGTCGGGATCAACCTCGTCGCTCTGCATGAGCGCCGCAGCCAAAGAAGGCGACGTCGTCCAACGGCTCACGCCGCGAAGCTCTATTTCCTCTAACAGCTCCCGCGCGCTGCGGCCAGCCGGCTCACTGACTACGACCAACTGCGCTCCCTGACTCAAGGGCTCCAGAACCTCGTAGAGCGCATCGGCCGATCCGATCGGGCTCTTGTAACAACACACCGCGTCCGTACCGTACGGCGCGATTGTTTCCAGCGCCGTCGCACGCTGGCGCAGATTCTCCTGGGTGATGCCCACTCCATCGGGATGCCCCGCCGGGCCGGAAATGTAGATCACGCAAGCCAGCTGCTCGGGGTGCACGGCGACACCAAGAGTGCCGTCCGGGGGCATTCGCAGCTCCAGTTTATCGAGACACAACACTCTGGTCGCGTGGTGTGCAAGACTCTGCCTGAGTCTCTCGTGCGTCAGCACCAGGCCAACACGTGCATCGGCCAGCATGTATGACAGGCGCTCGGATGGATATGTCACCTCGAGCGGCAGATAGGTTCCTCCGGCCTTCAGGATGGCCAACAGACTGATTACCTGCTCAACCGAGCGATCGAGGTAGACCCCCACCACAACGTCCGGACCCACCCCTGCTTCGCACAGGTAGCGAGCGACTTTGTCTGATCGCGCCTGCAGCTCGCCGTAACTCATTTGCCCGTCACTGCACACCAGTGCAATTGACCGCGGACGGGCCTCCGCACACCGGTCAATCAGTTCCGTCACACTCGTCCGCGAACGTTCCTGACTCGTGCGATTCCAGCGAATCAACACGGATTCCCGTTCATCCTGATCCAGCAGACGCATTCGCGACAATGGGCGACGCGGGTCGGCGGCCGCTTGCTCGAGAATTCTCGTAAACCAGTGCACGTAGCGCTCGATCGTCGACACCTCGAACGAATCCGCCGGATATTCGAAGCTGCCGCGAATACCCCCCTCATTTTCCTCGAGTGTCAGCAGAAGATCGAAGCGCGCCGCTCCCAGGGAGGCGGATACCTCCTCCACCAGCAACCCCGGAATATCCAGGACGCGGCGTTCGGGGTGATTGTCGAGAGTGAACATCACCTGCACGAGCGGCTGCCGCGACAGATCGCGCGGCGGATGCAGTTCCGCAACCAGCTTCTCGAACGGCATGTCCTGGTGCACGTACGCGGCGAGCGCGTTCTGCCGTACCCGATCCAGCAGCTCGGCAAAGGAGGGATCTGCCGACAAATCCGTGCGCATGACCAGCGTGTTGACAAAACACCCGATCAGATTTTCCGTCTGTCGATGCGTCCGACCGGATATAGGCGACCCCACCGCCACGTCATTCTGGCCACTGAGTCGCGCCAGTAGAATCTGGAACGCGGTCAGCAACACCATGTAAAGACTCGCGGCCTGACGGCGACCCAGTTCGGCGAGCACTGCGGCAAGCGAACGGGGCAGCTCGATCGGCGCGCATGCTGCCCTCATGAACGTCGCCACCGCGGGCCGTGGCCGATCAGGCGGCAGTTCCAGCGCCGGCGCCATCCCGGCAAGATGCTCCTTCCAGTACGCCAACAACCTGTCGAGCGTTTCTCCCTGCAGCCACCCTCTTTGCCACTGCGCAAAGTCCGCATACTGCACGGTCAGATCCTCGAGAGGTGAGGGCCGACCTTCCCGATACGCGGCATACAGCGTGATCAACTCTTTGACCAGCACCTCCAGTGAGGCATTGTCCGAGATGATGTGATGTATGACGAACGACAGCACGTGCTCGCGTGCTGCAAGTTTCAACACGACCACGCGAAACAGCGAAGCCTGGGTGAGAACGAAGGCCCGGTCGCGCTCCGCCTGGACGATTCGCCGCATTTCGCATGCCCGCGCCGAGTCTTCGAGCGCCGAGAGGTCGCGCAGGTCAACGTGAAAAGCGCCAGGCGGCTCGATAACCTGCCAACCCTCACCGCCGCTCGTCTCGATGCGCGTGCGCAAGCTCTCGTGCCGACGTACGATTTCCTGCAGGCTGCGCTCGAACGCGTGCAGATCGAGTTCGCCTCGAACACGCAGCGAGCTACCCATGTTTTGCGCCCCTCGCAGTACACCGAGCTGCTCGACGATCCACAGCCGCTGCTGGGCAAAAGACAAGGCAAGCTGGAGTGGCCGCACCTGCGGCTGCAGTTCAGGTATGCACATCGGCGCTTCCTGCCGCGCCCGCAGGAATGTCAGCGCCTCGTCCTTGCGCTGGCGGACTTCCGCGAACACCGACAGCGCGGAATCGCCCTTGGGCAGGCGGTAGCGCAGCTGCCCGTCTTTCAGCCACAGCCGGATGCCCTGGCGGTGCGCCATCGAAAGCAGGCTCTCGATACTCGCGCTCACGCGTACCTCCTGCAGATCAACTTCAAACCTCGAGGGCAATTTAACGGCCCGCGTACCGCTGTCAATCCCGGAACCGACAGCGACTCAGTCCCGCCGGCCTGCCGCGGCGAATCGATGGACATGCCCGCGCAGTCTGCTGCATCGTTGCGCACATGAGTTTCGATCAAAGCCGCTTTGCTCAATTGTTGGCGCGGGAGCTGAGTCCGTTCAGGACACGCGCGGTCGGCGTACCGGACGGAGCCACGTTGCGTGTGTTCGAGTGCGGTCTCGAGAGCGCCCCTCCCCTGATCATCGTCAACCCCATCGGAATTCCCATCCTGCTCGTGGCACGTCTCGCGCTGCGCCTGGCGGAGTCCTTCCGGGTAATTTGCTGGGAACAACGGGGCGTGAATGCCCCTGCCGCTGATTTCTTCGGGCGCCCTCATGGCTTCGACGCCTTTGTGAGCGATCTGGTCGAGATCGCAGGAGTCAGTGGCGCGACCGACGGTCACCCGATGATCGGGGTGTGCTCGGGAGCCGCGCAGCTGGTTCGTGCAACCGCCACTGGCGCAATCTCACCGAGCTCGTTGGTGCTGGTCAGCCCGCAGTTGCGCTTCAGTGTCGGCTACACGCCCAGCCAGTTCGAGAGAACCGTCGTGCCGTACATGCGTGCAATCTCCTCGGGGCGCCTGGAGATTGCGCAGCAGCTTCTCGAGCTCTCGCAGCGCGAGTTTTTCGCTCCCGGCACGACTGATGACGTACTCCTGGTGCACGCCGCGGATCGCAGCAACCTGAATTCGCTCGATTCTCTGCGTGTCTACGCGAGTACCGCCGAGATATTCACACGAGAGCTTTGCGACGCCGACTTCGGCGCCATCTCGCAGGACGTGTGCATCGTGTCGGCGCGGGGGGACAAGATGATATCGGTCGAGTCCGTCAGGCAGTTGCCGACTCGGATGCGCTCTGCGCGCTATCGCGAGTACTCGGAAGGTGGCCATCACGCCATATTTTTGAACGCGCAGCTGCGCGACGACCTTTACGCCGAGCTCACTACGACCGGCCTGCTGTAGCAGCCCGCAGCAAAGTCATCGGCTTGCGCAGTTTCTGCGTGCAATGCCGACGACGGCTGCACTAAAGGACAGGTACCCGGCCGGCGTGCATCGGGTATGTTGTTTACCGCAGCGCACGATGGAGGGCCGCCCATGAGCAGTGACGCTTTTGCGATCCGTTTGAGAGACGAGTTGAACAAACATCTGACACTCAGCCACCCGATCTTCGATGAGTTGTTCGCCGGCGGGCAAAACTGGCCGCTGTTGCGGCTGATCTCGCTCGAGGGCTATCAGATTACCCGCTATTTCCTCCGGTATATCGAGACTCTGCACTTCTTTTGTCCGTTGCCGAAGCACAAGCGCCGCCTGCTGATCAATCTGTTCGAGGAGGAGACCGGTCATTTCTCCCGCACCAAGAATCATGTTGCGTTGATGCAGGATTTCATCCGCGCCCAGGGCGTCAGCGATGCCGAGCGGGATGCCCATCAGCCCGCCGTCCAGACCCGCGAGCTCATTGACTACCGGCTGAACGCGGTCACCGGCAACGGCACATACCACATTGGGGCGGCGGCGGTGATGATCGCCAGCGAGGGCCAGAGTCTGGAAACAAAGGCGGGACAAGCGCGTCATTCGCTGCTCGGCAAGGTGTACAACCTGCCGGAACGTGACACCGTGTTCTTCTCGGTTCATCAGCAGGAGGACGTGGCGCACGTGCGGGAAGGAATCGAGTTGGTGGCGGATTTGTGCGTTACCGAGAAAATGCGCCAGGAGGCGCTGACCGCCGTAGGGCACACCTGCAGGCTGTTCTGGAACATGTACGACAGCGTGGCGCAGCAGTACTG
>Ga0307511_10008539_pt1 | contig 10247 bp, 7 predicted proteins | sample 13_EM_MG_FD_200266 | JGI IMG/M metagenome (GOLD analysis project Ga0307511, IMG submission 200266) | Populus trichocarpa ectomycorrhiza microbial communities from riparian zone in the Pacific Northwest, United States - 13_EM | ecosystem: Host-associated > Plants > Roots > Unclassified | place... | reverse complement strand
CCACACCTGGGACAAATTTTGCCCTTGATGACATACACCTCGATGCCTTCAGTGTCACAGGCGTGACACTTGACGCTGGGGATCTGAATTATAACCGGAAGTTAGTGAATGATTCTAAGCGATATCGGCAGACCGGAATATGAAATGAGAGAATTATGGGATGCCGCTTGGGGAGATATGTGCCCCGGAATTCGCAAGCATAAACCCAAGGATAACAACCCGCGAATCGCTCCCAGGGAAGGGGGGTGTTGGATAATTTCTCTGGCTGTTCGGCTCACACAGGAGACAGCTACTTACAGGGCAACAGATGAATTTGGGGTCGAGGAAAGTGTGGTCCGCTCTTTGGTTCACTCTGTATGGGTGGAGATGGAAGGGGTCCAATTGCTCTTCACGAGATGCAAACGCATGGTCTTCTTCAACAGTCATTGGGAAGACATGAACACCTTGTTGCATTTTTTAATCAAGAGTGGGTGGAGGGTGTATGAGATACTGAATGCTGAATTATATAGTCGGGTCTGGACTGGATTCTGAAGAAACTTTGGGGTGGATGTTGAACAATGTGCCTATTTCCAGCGAGATATCTCGAGGTTAAATACGAAGGACATAAAGAGACGCACGGCCATTCACCAGGCCAACATCCAGCACGGGTTATAGATCAGGTATCGCCCAGAAACAGCAATTGCGTATGGCGATTTCCCCGACAGGAATCTATTCGACGTTAGCTGTCGGTAAGCCAGGGTGCATTGGGCCCGTCCCCGGATGGAGGGCAGATTGCAGTGCCGGTATATGGGGGGGAGGGGACTTCCAAAGGCACAGTGAGCTGAGATCATACCTTAAGTTAAATGATGCATTAAACTTGGGAAAGGAAGAGGTACTATAGCCTCAGGTACTCGGAGCAACGTCAGTGCGGTCAAACCCTAGGGAAGGTATAGGGAGCACCCCGAATTGATGGGTCCGGATATCGTTCAATTTGCGGCTTCCGAGCAAGCATGTACCCTGACACCAGGCAAACCCACTGCCGCTTCCACATGAAACCCTTGAGTGAACCACCAGTCCTGCGGTGCGGCTCAGTTAACCCGGAGAATAATGCTAGGGCAATGCTTAAGTCTGGTCGCTGGGATTTAGCTAACTGAACAGGTTATCTTGGGCCGCCACGACTGGGAACAAATCAGGGAAATTATATTGTCCGAGAGCCCTGGAACTTTGCAGTCATTGATGAGGCTTGCGGGTTAGGTACAACCTTGCACCTGAGTAGGGTTAAAGATACCTACCTACATGTACCTATTTAACAAGGCCCATAATAACGACCGAGACTTCGGCATGCTATCAATCACCAACACACGACTGACGACGTAGAAGCGTTTCGCAGAGACGGAACTCAACTGGAAATTGATTCTCCTTCCTTGTTGACGTTGGTCTGTATCTCCTTTAGGTGCGTTGCGCCTCAACTCTAAGACCATCAGCGCCAGATAGTGTCAGTCAAAGGAGGGCCGTGCTCCACTAACCAACCACATCACAGAGATAGCTCGACTGTTAGTTCCTTGGCTTTAAAATCGGGTGGTTTGGTCTACTAGGCACCTGCGAGCCTCCCTTGCATGAACGACAGGGGAGGAGTCTGGTGGGAGGGCTCAGAAAATAGTATGCATTAAAACTGACGTCTTCTTGAGCCAAAGGAGCCTGATACAGCTGAGCGGAGAGCTATTGGAACCTTTCCAGCGATTATCGTTGCGTAAAGTACAAGCGATCTTGTGCGACGTGCACAGGTACCAGTACTTCGTCGAACAGGTCCATCATCAACAGGGCGGCGTGAAAACACACTCTGTAGAAAGCCATTGAAATCCGCTTGGGTTGTCCCTAGCAACTGTGGCCCTTGAAGGGAAAGTCGCAGGTTCTAACTCCTCTGCCGCTCATCTTCTGCTATGATACGGCATACGGACGTATATTTATTGTTCATTGGCCGAAAGATCTTGAGCAGGGATTTAGAAGCCAGCTCGGTTTTAAACTGCCCTTTTGATTCTTAACTAATCCGCAATTGCTAGCTCCCTGCCGCAGCAAATCTAGCCGGTCTTTCCTAAATGTTTTAAAAAAGCAGCTTGCTGTGAGAAGCCTCTAACTAAACAATTCCAGAAATACCCGGTTCTTCCCCATTGAACACTCCCAATGATCAAAGATGTGCATCTGCTACGGAAGAGAATGCTCTCTACTCGAATTCGAGATTGTGGGAGATATGTTGTTGCATCGTCACAACACTCTGTCCGAGTATTCCTCTTTTCTGCCAACGTGCACCCTTCTCCTTCTCTAGCATCCACGTGGCAACAAACCAACACAATGTGTGGCCTGCACCGATTTTGAGAACGAAAAGCTTCTCCAAACGACAATTGCCTAGGGGAAGTGACGTTCCCCATCCCGCTACAGCCTAGAGGTGCTTCTTGGCGCGGCGCCGGTCCTATTCCGTTCGGCCGGATTTGTTTCCTGGGAGTTGTTGAGCCCTGCCCTTGGCCAGTTTTTCATGATTTGATAGGTTCAGGATCAAACAGCTCTTACAAATTGAAGCCTCATTGCAATTTGTGGAATAAGATATTGGAATGAAGCATTCGAGGCTTATTTACCAGCAATCTCGATAGCTTTGGAACCTCCGGTCTTTGGCAATTGCACCCCGCTACTTGGCTCTACTTCTCTCGATTTATCAATCAATGCCTCTCCGTCCCTGATCGCAGATTTCGGTTCTATACATGATGTTGGGCGCCAAGAATGAATTTCAACAAAGAACCGTGCAGCTTCGGGTTTTTCGGGACTAGATCTATGGCGTTAGCGACAATTGAGGATACCTGATCTAATATCGATTTGCCCGATAGCAAGGTTTGTTGCAGGAGGCACCACGATCGAAATCCTAGGGATCGCATGAATAGTTCCATCGCAATATCATTTTTTAATATAGCATGAACTTACAATCGAAGTAAGGTTCTAACAAAGCTGTGACCCCTGTATACCAAGTTATACTCAGTTGCAAACGCCGTATATAATAGTACATACTTACCCTTCTTGAGAGTTGTCGATTTTCCAATTACCACCCCAAAATTAGCCACCGCACTACATACTTTGCCATACTCTGCCACCTCTACTGCAAATGGGATAAAAGCCATCACCGATCTCTTGGACTGGTGAGAGGCACTGTTTCATACGCTTCTCTATACCTTGTCAAATTTAGCCTTACCGCGGCATAACGGGAACAATGGCAGCTAGTTTCAGCACTACTGGGGCCCGACATGGACACCGGGATGCAGCTCCTCCTGCCGACCCACCGACAACAGTTCTTCCACCTCTCGCGGGGCAGTGCTTATGTGGGGATTTCACCATTGTCATCTCCAATCCACGACCAGGGATGATTATGTGCCATTGCTATCACTGTCAAATTAATTCGGCGAGCTTCTTCGGGACGTACATCACTACTGGCATGTCAATGATCCCCAACCCTCACGTTTCCCGACCTCTGGGTTCCTCATTCTATTGGTTTTGAGCATCATCAGCTAAGGAAATATGAATCCAGAATCACGGAGCAATATGATGATTATACAATCTCAGAAATCTCGGAAACACAAACCAGAGATGCGGGTGTACGACGCACAGCCGATAGATGCCTCTCACCAGTGCCCAAGGACATTTTGTCTGGGCTGTGGGACTATGTTGTTTGCTGAACGTCAGTGGGTCTCGTTTCGCCAGCACATCTCCACACGCAGAGACGTATATCTGCTCAATTTTTATGTACATTGATACAGGCAGATTATGTTTTCCTAGACTCCTGCACCCACATTGGTTACCCAATGCTATTATAAACCGCTCCAGGGCTTCCAAATATCTAACAATATCTTCCGTCACCTCACCTTCCCATTACGCCAATCACAAAACTAACTACGTGAGCAGCATCGTCTATAGGTGTCCTCGTCGCCAACTGTGGACTATTCCAGAATCACAAATACCACCCAGCGATGAAGCCCTCACTTGAGATATTCACTACTCGACGCTCATCATGGCTCACGAGGCGGGAAGACGCATTGCAGGCGGACGCTATGCCAGTATTTCCAAGCGCTGAAGATGATACTGAGACAGAAGCCGCAACAAGTCGAAGGGGTAGTAGGACCGCGGAGGGGCAGTGGGGTGGAGCAGAAGGCGCTGGTGCTGACGTTGATGAGGATGGGGATGGGGATGATAGGGATTTTGAGCACTATCACAGTGACGGAGAGGATCGCCCGGGTCTTGGAGGATTTGCAAAGGGTGACCCTGAGGTGGAGAGTGGTAGTGAAACTCCCTGCGGGAAAGGGGGAAGATTTTCACCAAGTTCGCTCGTGGAAGAAAACACCGAAACGGAAACGGAACAAGACCCCGCCTCCGGGGAGCCATATGCCCTTAGGGTTGTGGCACAGAAAAGAAGTAATGATGGAGAAGCTGGAGCTCTTGGTATGGGGAGTCGGAGTAGCAGTGGTAGTAGGGGCCGACGCCAGTGATATCACAAGCTTGAGATCGTAGCTTTGCTGGGAGCAGGATGGTACCGATGCCGTCTTCTTCGGTACAGCGGAGCAACGAACTACAACGAGAAGCATGAGCTAGGGGCAATGGGAACAAGTCATAGCGGGAAAGGTCATGGACTAAAATGTGGGGTAGGTGTTTACGGCTTCATCTGGGATGACGTGGGAATACATTTTTGCTGAACCAAAAGGCTGCGGCTTTGCTCACGAGAGTAATTTCCACTGTGACCCCCAGCTTGAGCTTGGCAGCCCTAATTCTTAGGTATATACTCAAAAAAATATAAGAAGCAGAAATACCAGTATTAAGATGCTTCCCTAGTAAGAGGGGCATGCGTCCTAGGATGTTTTTGAAGGGAGCTCATGCTACGTTTACTTTTTCTCAGTTCATCTACTTGGAATATGTAGCGGCTCGTCGGGACAATTATATAATTAAGGAGTACTATGGTATAAGTAAATTCTTGTTTGGAATTCATGGATCCAACACGTTCAGTGGTAAATAGTAAAAGTTTCTCGCGCAAGCCACTCTTCAGCCCAGTTGGTTTAAAAGGGGCCCTCAACGTGTATAGCAGCTTCATTTGCTGCGAGGATACCTACATGTACATATACATGAGATTGAGAAGAACCCGAGGGGGATATTGGAAAGCCGAAAAGACCCGAATCTGGCATGGAAAATATAACTGTTCCTGAGCGATGATTGCCCTTGAGCTTGTGTGGATCTACGTGGCGGATTATCAGCCCCTCTTGATAGAGCAAAGTAGATTGAGTACGCCATGCATGCAGGCCCCAGCTATTGCAACGTTGGCAGCGCGCATCATGATAAACCTCACACGACCGCCATGCATGGCTATCTATCTGCCTAGAGCGGGTTTGGGGGAGAAGGGGATGGAACTGGGTTCTGGTGATAGGTAGGTACCCTCGTGTGTACGTATTCTGTTGTTGATCTCTATTGCGCCCTTGGGCACCGAATTTACAATGGCTCATATAAAAATATTATTGACGGGTATGTGTTCCAGCGAGTAACAACCCGAGGCTTGTAAGGTGGGTGGCTGCTGAGAAGTGTACGTCGTGATTTAACACATCCTCTTGCAAGCACCATCGGTAGACATGCCTGCAGTGTCTTACAATAGAGCTTCACATGAGTCTAATGTAGATCAATTGTTTTCCAAAGGTGTAGAAGCTACTATCAGTCTTAGGTAAGTGCTTGCAGAAGCGATCAGAGATCCACGGAGAATTGCCTAAATTGTTTGGAAAAACTATTGACGTTTTCCTGCAATGTGAGCCCTGCGTATTGATGCCTGGCCCTGGTGAGTATTTGCTATTTCCTGTGTTTTGTTTTTCTAGCCCGTGGGAGTGGTAGTGGTTTCGGACTTTTTGTTTTATCACACTTTGACCCCACGGTTTCTTGGCCCCTTGGGAACAATATTGAAGTTATTCACATTAGTGTCTTGCAAACCCATCGTCACAAGGCTGATGAAAACTTGCTCTTCAAATACCATAGTCATGCTATATGGTTAGGTACTATTGCTGGATTCCTCAAGAGAAATTTCTTCAGAGGCTAGCTCATGCACGTTTAATTTCGACTTTGTGCAGCTGCCCTCATGATTCACGAGGTATGGCGTGAGATTATAAACGGGCATTTTGTCATAGCATATCGATAGCACGGCTTTGGCTGTACGGTATTGTGAAAAAGATCAGTAATAGTAATTATAATAGAGTATTAGAGTATCACCGAGGTCTATCATTCATGCCACTCTTGTGGTTGGCTAAAAATCTACAAATACATGGTTATGTACAATGTGTGTTCAGTTTGCTTTTTTTGTACTTCACACATCCCTTCCCGGTGGAACGGCATGCCTATGCCCCACCGAGCAACTTATATCCTATGGCTATGTGTATAATGAGCTATTATACCTGCCATCCGTGCGCCGCCCCACGGAGCTATATAACGGGGACGTGACGCCAAGACGGACTCGGAGTTTCTCCATTTAATTTTGGGCCGCGTTTGCAATGGGCAGCCGTATATGTACAGCCGATGTATCAGGTGGGTGGAGTAAGATGGGGGATGAACCTCCATAGCTATAGGCTGGTTCTATTTGTGACGTTATTGATACTTAGATACTCAGTATCCTCAGCTTTCTCGAGCACGTGCGGGGTTCCTGGTCCAACATGCAATGTATCGCTAAATGCATGCATGCTGCAGCTGCAGCAGTAGAAGGTACAAGCTTAAGCTTGTACCTTCTACCTACGTATATAGAATGGATTGACTAACTTCCGGTCCGGTCTTGATGTACCTGTCGGCGCTCTAAGCTGCAGATAGAAATAACCAACAATTGCCATTGCTTGTTATTTGTTGATTATCCATGTACACTTGACATTAGACCCGATAGTTTGGCCGGAAGGGCAGCTGCGTCCGGAGTACATACAGCCAGCACCTACCCGGGGTGGACGGGAGCTTGAGAAATTGAAACGTTATCAGATTCAGCATTGTCCTGATAATGTAACTTACTGCAACCAAGGCCACTTCTGTAAGGTTTATTCAAGCTTGTAATTCTTAAATTTGCCAAGCTAGTCCCAGTTGCGAAAGTGGGGCGGGATGTCTTCATGTGGAATGTACTAGCCCTTCCCCACAAAGTAGCAAGTTCTCCACATGAAGCTTTGAAGGTGCCTGATGCACTCTATTAAGCAACACAACAAATTTAAAGCTATTTACGAGCTATATACATTTTACATTGCTTAAAGGGTGTAGTTTAGCATGTGTTCGTATAAAACCAACTTGCGCAAAGCTGATCAATTGATGACGATCTTTAGTAGCTGCATGGAATAGCTTCAAAGGAAAATGGGACTGCAGAACCCTTTTACATCACAATCGATCAGCTGGTCCTCAACTACTATATTGGGACACAAATAGAGGGCAATTTATGAGCTGTGATATTTGGAGTTTGTTAACTCTTGCATGCAGAGTGATTTACCTTTGACGTTGCAGTTAATATTAACAGGAAACGGCTGTCCTCCAACCAGCTGCAGTAAGTGGTATACATTGCAAATAATCCATTCATTTTCAGTATAGATTGGGATATCCTATAGATTAGCTTGAGGGCTTTCAGCTCCAATAGCGGTCTCTTTCCTATAGGCTGCACGAGGCTCTAGATGTGCCAAAGGAGGGCTGAAGACTGTCAAGAGGTTAGCACATGGTTTGTTTTTTCATTGGTTTTTTCCTTTTTTATTAGTCCATTGGTGAATTACGAGATTGCCAGTTAGCCTGAGCACCTCGTTGGACCGGCAATCGTGGTTTGCCTTTGGGTGCGCTTTATGATCACGAGAGTAATAGACAGTATGGCTAGATTATCCTATTAATTAATTAGCCAGGACTTTGAAAGGCGGTGAAGAAGATTCATGTCGTATGATTTTGAGCCACAAGTTATTTTAGTTTCTTGTAGTAATGCTGAATTCCATGATTGCTTCTCTATCTAGTGCATAACTGCAATATTGAAATAGTTATGATGGCAAACTTGTAGACATGGGGAACGTCGGCATGAGAAGTTCTAGCGCATCAAACGTCGTGAACCCCGTACCAATGAATGTCAGCATGGGAAGCTTTATCGGCTTCTAGCGCATCAAGCATCGTCGTGAACTCCGTACCAATTCCGTTTTGCAAAAAATCATCTCGTCAACCTTAAGGGACATCTGAACATCTCATTTTTTTACTTTTCCTACTCCTGACATTACTGGTGATATTGGCATCTCGTTGTCGTTTTAGATGTTTATTACCACCGATCTCGCAAATCTAACAGTTGACCATCGAATATTGCACTGTTTGTTTCTGCACAGCTGGCTAGTGTTGCTGCCAACATGTCCCACCCGCATATCAACAAAAACAATAAAGGACACTATATACGTAGTTAGTAGTTTCAAAAATGTACGTGACCTGTTGTGACTCGCTACATTGGGCGGCTGCAACATTAACGGCAAATTTAGAACTTGACGAGTCAGATCTCAGATTTATGTCAGCAATCAATGAAAGTTCTGGAGTCGTCTATGCAGCGTCTGCATCACCAGTCGAGACTAGAATACTTACGAGCTTATACCTGTTACATTATGACGTTCCTATACATACAGCAGAACACCCAGACTTATTTGGAATTTTTTCTCTTTTTTGGTTCGGTGATATCAATCTAGTGCAAGGATTTGACTTGCGGAGATTAACTCGTTGTTATAATCTCTCAATTAATCAATTTTTTCCCCGACAGTCACTAGTGGAGTCGTAGGTTCCCAAATACAGGTTTTTGTCGTTAGATATATCGATAAACACGTGCACATATCAAACCTCCCGGGATACCAGGTTCGTTTAATTACCGAATGACCTCACCTGATTAAGACAAGAATTAGATATATGATCGATATGGGGGCGATCTGATTCGTTCCACCAGCTGAAGTTAGAATCTGGGTGGGGCCCCCCCTAGCGTGCCCCCAGGCCCCCACTCTATGTGCACGGGCCAAATTTTGAGCCTCGTATTGTGCCGTGTGTAACGCGTGAATCAGTGGCGCGCCCATCACCAATTTGTTGGAACTTCTGGATCTCCTTAGGCCCAAGCTGTCGGAGACGCATTAGCGATCCGAGCCCAAGTCCCCTGTCAGCTAATAGGTACCACATAAGTTGGGAATGAAGACCCCCTGTCTACCCATACAATTCGTAGAAGCGCAGGGGTCTTCATTCTCGGTTTATGCTTTAAAGAGAGCTCCGATGATCCCCGCTTTTCACTAGTCCAACAGATCTGAGCGCGCAAACTAGTTTGCATTCACCGTTTGATTGAGGGGGGCACTTTGTTGGTTTATTTGGCCGGGTTTGCCCTAGAATGTATATCCAAACGTTCCTGAAGATCTAGAAACATATGGGAGAGCCCCGATGTTTCTCACTACTAATTATAAAGGGAATTGTTTCCCAAAAGTAACTGTTTACTTGGCAATTATTAATCAGGGATAACCGGCAACAGGATCTGAACAGTCGGCGCCCCTTTCCCACGCAAGTATACAGATCCAGCGAGTGGTATAATGAGTCAACCCATTTTTCTTGGTTTTCTGCGAGTTCGCAATTATCATGTCTACTCCTTCCAGATCTCTTGGAAGTCTAAGGGATGCTTCTATATATGTATTAGGGCACCGGAGAAAGTGACCGAACAAGGGTAGGACTTGATCTGCAGCTCGTAGGAGCTACGTAAATATTCCTAATAAAAACTCGGGTATGTCAAGGTAACTCATGTTCGCTTACCCAAATACCCTGTATTAACACGTGAGCAATAAAACCAATAGGAGGGGCAAGGCTGGGTGATGCAGCTACAGAGTGAGTGCATACAAGCAATTATCAGGTGCAATGAAAACAAACGATCACATTTTGCAATGTTAGGCAAAACACAGTGATCGGTTCAATTGGCTACACAAATCTCCAGATCAATCTTGCCAGCTACTGACTGTGAAGAAGAACAAGGCCACCTCCACCGTTTCATCAAGAATTAATGAAAGCTGTAGGTACAGTGGCTGGGGGGAATTTACTACGCACCCCCCTGCATAATATGCAGTGCCAGCCTATGGCGGGATGTGAGACATAGAGCAATAGTAAGACAACGACCATAGCGGCCTCGCTGGCATGTTGAGCGGGGTATTACATCTCTATGCTATGATAGAAGGTCGAAATAATGCGGAGCGCTATGTGGAAATATTGGAAGAGTA
>Ga0307511_10008538_pt1 | contig 10247 bp, 8 predicted proteins | sample 13_EM_MG_FD_200266 | JGI IMG/M metagenome (GOLD analysis project Ga0307511, IMG submission 200266) | Populus trichocarpa ectomycorrhiza microbial communities from riparian zone in the Pacific Northwest, United States - 13_EM | ecosystem: Host-associated > Plants > Roots > Unclassified | place... | reverse complement strand
GCACAAACCATGTTTTCCAACCTCATGGGTGGGATCGGGTACTTCCACGGCACGGCCCTAGTCGACCGCTCCAACGCAGATGAATACGCAGAAGAAGACGAAGAGTTCTGGGAGGGTGCGAGCGCGGCACTGAAGAATGCAGAGGTAAAGACCGAGGGGCCGTTTAGTCTGTTTACGAGTATTCCCAGTAGACCGTTTTTCCCGAGGGGATTTTATTGGGATGAGGGATTTCAGGTGTTGCCTATTCTGGAGTGGGATGTGGATCTTGCGTGAGTTGGTGTGCATTTCTGCCCTGTGGTTCAATGCTAATAGAGGGCCATAGATTGGAGATTATCAAGAGCTGGTTTTCGCTGGTGGACGAGGATGGGTGGATCGCGAGAGAACAGATTCTGGGTGATGAGGCAAGGAGCAAAGTTCCCTCCGAATTCCAAGTCCAGTTCCCCCACCACGCAAACCCTCCTACGCTATTCATTGCAATCACGGAATTTATTTTGAAATTCGAAGCGGAGGAGAAGAAGAAACGTGCTTCTTCTGAGAGTAACCGCACCCTTCCTCCCAACCTAGCCCCCAATACCTCTACCCAACCAACCAACCCACTAACCCACCCTTCCCATCACACAGCCCACCTCGGCCACCAATCCCAGAAAATCCTCGGTGGCACGGATAACTCCTCGGACATGCGCACTGCGCACCTCTCCCCCCCGCTCGCAATCAACTTCCTCGAATCCATCTACCCCCTGCTCCGGCGGCACTTCTACTGGTTCCGGCGCACACAACTCGGCGACCTCAAATCCTTCTCCCACAATGCACCCTACCCCAAAGAAGCCTTCCGCTGGCGGGGCCGTACCATGACCCACTGCCTCGCATCCGGTCTGGACGACTACCCCCGCGCAACCCCCCCACATACAGGCGAGCTACACGTGGACCTGATCTCATGGATGTCTGTGATGACACGGTGTCTGCGCAAAATCGCCGTTGCGCTAGACTCCGCCCACGAAAACTCCGAGCAGCCATCTCCGTATGCAGACGATATCGCAACATTCATCACCATGGAATCCCACATCAACAAGAACCTCGACGCACTGCACTGGTCCGCAGAGGAAAACCTCTACTGCGACGTCACCATCGACGCAGACTATGAAGAACCAGTACACTCCTGCCACCCAGGGTATATCTCCCTATTCCCGCTGCTCGTTGGCGGAATAATCCCCCCAGACTCCCCCCGCCTGCCACCTCTTCTCCGCCTCATTACCGACCCGGACCAGCTCGCCTCGCCCTTCGGAATTCGCTCGCTCTCGCCTAAATCCCCCGTGTTTGCGACAGGGGAGAATTACTGGCGCGGCCCAATCTGGATAAACGTAAACTACTTGGTATTGGTTAGGTTACTGGAGTATGCAAAAGTGCCGGGACCGAACCAGAAGCTCGCGAGAGAGGCATATCTAGATCTGCGGAACAAGGTGGTGAGCAATGTGTTCAAGGAATGGAAAAGAACGGGATTCGCGTGGGAGCAGTATGATGAGGGGACGGGAGAGGGGAGAAGGACAAAGCATTTCCTTGGGTGGACGAGTTTGGTGGTCAAGATTATGGGGATGCCCGGGGAGGTGGGGCTGGTACAGAAGGAGTATGTGGATTGGGCGGTTTAAATGCGGCGGTAGGTGGCTGCGTATAAATTTTTTAAGTTATTATCGAGCTGTAGATGGAGATATATATATCAGATCAAAAGTATACGTATGGTTGAAGCTGCTATTTTTGATTTGATGAATGTGTCGGTGGGCTTACCCTGAATTGCGTTATCTTATGCCCAATGGTTTGCCTCTATTTTCTCGAGTAAGTTGGTGCAGTAGTACTATAGATGCCTATTTCGTTTATCAGTACACCTGGATCCGTGCAGCGGAAGCAATATCACAACATATGACAGCTGTCCTTGACCTTGTCAGAGTACCTCAACCCCACCATAGTCAAAGTACACCTATCCATCACCCTCATCATACCGCCCACATCCATACCAAAAAAACAAAAAGAAACATATAAATGATAGTAACACCCTCCCGAAAACACAAAAAACTCCAAACTCATCATCAGCATAAAAAAAGATTTTCCATTTACCTTCCATCATCCCAACTGCAAGAGAAAAAAAAAATTCGTATCCCAAACACCAACATCCTCACTCCGCTGCTTAACTCTGATCTCCCTGCACCCTAATCACACTCCTATCCAACAACGCCCTCAACTCCTCACTAATATTCGGCCCACTCCCCGCAGCAACCACCCTATCCGCCGCATTCCTCGCAGCCGCACCCCCCGCCGCGGCTGCTCTCCCCGACGCTGCCCCCTCAGCCGTCGACTCCGTTTCTGAAAGCTCAGGACCTACCCTCCGTTGCCTTATCTCCGGCAACCCCGTCATTTTAGTCCCAGCCTTCTTTCTATCTGCAGCCTCAACAAGCCTCTTGAACCGGTAAAATAGTGCCTCGGCTCTGACTCTCGTGCTGTCTAGGTCAATGGTATTGCTCAACTCATTGACATACTTCAAGACTTCGTCAAAGTGCTTTAAATCTAATCCCAATTTGGACAGTCAGCAAATAACTCCAGGCTCATATTGTATTGTGTCGAAGTAAACTCACGATCCATAATAATCACCCTATGCCGTTCCAATACTGCCAACGCAATAAACAAGTGAAACTGCCCGCTCAAGTAATTCGTCCACAGCACCTCCCACAAGCGGAGGACATCATCCCACGGAAACTCCCGCTTATACCATACAATAAGCATTCGGAAAAAAAAAAAGAAGTTGGTGGAGTCTGCGGACTGGAGGTGAGCGTAGAGTTTCGGATCCATCAGCTGTACAAGGTGGTCGAGTGTGACAAGCTGCGACCGCATGCCAGACTGGTCGCGGAGAAAGTTGCGTTCCTATAAAGTCGTGTCAGGAGTAGTGAATTTTAAAGCCAATAAGTGGCGTATATACGCACCGTTCTCTCCATAAACCCTACAAACGCCCAAAATGCCGCTGCGTCGTCCTGCATCACAGCGTAAATAGGCGCAAGTAAATCCGACATCCCCTGCACATACCCCAGTCCTTTGTTGTGCTCATTATAAGTGAGCAACATATCCTTCATCTGTTCCATATGCACATTCGTCCCCACTTCAGCAAAGGGTGAATCTGGTTCAGGATGAGGGATGTCTTCGCCAGAAAATATCGGGATATTCCGGTCCGTTCGATGAACATCCTTCTCTAAAAATTAGTGAAGGGAGCGTTCTCAATTAGTTCAAAAACAGCTTTTCAGTATCTGGTTTTGGTTGCCCATGAAAGCTCCCTAGGAGAGGTTACCTACCAATTCTGTTCTTCTGATCCCTCCAATATTCATCGCTGCCTCTCCTCTCCACATCATCCCACCACTTTCCCTTCAGCCTCACATATTCGTCCCTCTTGCTATTCATCAGCGCAGTCCTTTCATCTCGCGTCGAATCCCAAGGGTACACATCCAACAACCACAACCAGATCTCCTTCCTCGCTGCCGGATCCACTCCTCCATGGAAAATCCTTTCCTTGACTTCATCCACAGTAACCTGCAATCTCCCGGTAGTCGGATCAAACCACTTATCCCACTCTTCCATAGTAACCGGTTTCCGCCTCTCAGAGTCCAGCTTGAGCGCCCCCGTCTCAATATCCAATATCTCAAACTCCCCCACGGCACTATCCTCCATTTCCATAGCATCCTTGCCTGCCCACACAATCTTCCTCTGCTCACGATCACTCTGCTCCGCAATCCCCATTGCCCACCTAGCAAGATACAGCCTTGCCGAGTCAAATTCATCTTGCAGAGATTGTACATCTGGATTCTTCAACAGTCTTCTGACTTGCAATGGTACCCTCGGATTATCAAGAATATCCTCCACCGTCCTCCTACTAAACCTAGTTACCCTCGTCAACTTTTCCAAAAACGACCATTTAACTTCCTTGATAGCTCTCGTAAGCGGATCCATACTAGGCCCACCCCCACCCACCGCCTCTACTCCTGTAGCTCGGTTGACAAGCGTTGGTGTCGAGACAAAACTCTTCAAATCATCCGCACTCGGATCCACCAAATATATACTGGGCTCCAATTCGCTCTTCTCCACCCTTACATATTTCCTCAGCCACCTCAAAACTTCGTCCCCACCCCAAAACATATCCCCATTCTCACCAAACGGGTCAAAGTTAGCCTTGGCTCTTTTCCTACTTTGAGCAATCGTTGATTGACACTCGGAGTCGTGGAAGAATAATGCTGGGAATGAGTCCCCGTAGCGGGTGTTGATGACTACTGAACCCCACCACCATCCTAGCGAAGGAGGCCGAACGAGCAGTGAGAAGATCTGGTTGACTGGTACTGCAAAAGCATAAGAGCCAACTGCACTCGTGCCCGGAACGTATATTGTTGTGGGGGGAGGTGGTACAAGATAGCTCTGCCTTGGGGGGGTATCACTACCCTCGTTCGCAAGGTCCACTTTGACGTATGTGTTATATGCATCACCGAGTGCCGACTCTGGTAACCAGGCTAATAGTAGAGTTGAAGCTAAACCGGGTGATGAGGTACTCGATGACCCCTGTGATGATGATGGCTGCGTAGATGTTCCTTTGTCTTTGCCTTTCCCGGATTCATCTTTTGGATGAGGAGGGGGCTTCTGCTGTACTAGAGCAATGAAACCGGGGATATTGTCTTTGGCCGATGGTGTTGGATGAACGTAGACCTAAATGGTTACTTCCTATTAGAATGTGCAATGACCTCCAGCTGAGAGCTTCAAAACCTTCGACTTGCTATACAATAGCTTTACACCCCTCCCCGTGCTGGAGTGCGTTATGGTACTATACTCCTCCTCATCACCATCTGAGAGATCATAGTACGAGTCTGAAGGAGACGCGGGCGGCGTATATTCAACTGTGCTGCCACTGTCCGATCTTGATTTCGTCGACTCCATTATTGCTGCTACTGGGGGGCTAACCGAGCTAGGTATCACTGGCAGGGTGATTTAGTACTTGTATGCTGTTTGTGTAAACTGTGAAGCTGAAAAGAGTTGAAGATGTCTTCAAGAGGACATAGATTTGCCTCAATATCAAAGCTTCGGGATCTTGTCGCTTCAGTTGGTTGATTAACGTTTCTTGTGCAGCAAAGAGGCTGCAGGCGCAGGCATATTGGTTGCGTCCTCTGGCTGACGTCGTCTGGGGCGAAGGCGTTACTCATCGCACATGTGATGCATAAATATGCATTATGCATGGCGATCAATGCACCTTACTTTCCCCCCAACTATTAATTCCATTTGCTTAGGTTCCGCTAGTCTGGTTGGAGGTTCCGCAATCTCTTGCGCCAACCACATGAGTTCGCGATCATTGCAATTATAATTCTTATTTACACTTCATCTGTCAACCTATGGGGGTTCTTACATATTGTACATATCTACATGTCACTACATGTACTTACATCCTCCCGGGTTTCCGGGGGGGCTCATCATGGTCCCTCGTCGGGACCCCATATGAGTAATGAATATGTAAAAAAAATAAAAATAAAAAATATGTACTTACAGTATCTCTGGCTATAAAACCCCAGAGTACATTTCCCCATCCCACCCGCCACTAGAGTGTAGCTATTAAACACTCGAGATGTCAAGTAGCATGTTCCCACAGGCGTGAACTGATGACGGCACGAATCCGAGTAATCGAAGGGCACTATCTACATATGTGTCCCCTTGCAGGACAGATGCTTTTTGTTATTCACCTTTTTTCTTTTCTTTTTTTTCTCAAAAGGGGATTTATAGAGATAACACTTGATGAATAGCGCCTTGCTCAATTAGCACGAGAACACACGAGCGCAATTATAGTCTTGTATATACTAGTCAGAATGTGGCTGCTTTTGAGGCAGCAAAGGTACGGGTTCAGGGTAATTGAAAATAACCAGAATACTACCTATAGAATTGAACTCGAGAACATGATATCCCTGATAAAAGTGCCAGCATCCACCTAACTATCCAACTATACATGCCAAACCTGCTAGGGAACCAACAGAACACCGCTTTATATACCAAGTAAGGGAGACCTTGAGTTTTATAGATAGTTATACATACTTACTTTCAAGTACTTGCCCATAGCTACTTAAGTACCTAGCGAGGCTAAGTATCTAGGCACTTTCAAAGCACCGAATGGTTATAAACCCTGGTTAGAATGGTGATGGGAAAATGAAAAATAAAGTCGGCACACTGCCCTCCTATAATTACTTAAGGATATATATGTGGTTCGGGACTCTACTCGGTATATACGTACGTATCTAGGCCCCGGCGCAGTGCCGCAGTCCGTCGGGTCATGAGTTGAAGGTTTACAGAAGGGAACATGAAAATCGGTGATGACCTCTTGTATATATTGTACTAGGCATATACCAAAACTCTACCAAAATCTTGAACATACCCAAATTATGCAAAAGCAAAACACCGCGAGTAACCATTTTTTTTATCGCATGTATATTCAACAATGTTGCCTCCACCTCTTCCTCCGCCAATCGTGCTTTTTGACAAGGGACAACGTATTCACTGGTACCTAGGACGTTACCAAAACTAGCCTGAAAATGTGTTCCCTCGTAAAATGTTGCTTTGCCTATATGCTTCACAATGCCGACATATATGCTATATGCTTCGCAATGCACATGCTGTTGTCTGATCTTTGGTCATTCTCAACTTAGGAGTTTGTTATATCACCCTCCTATAACAAACCTCACCGCACCTGGGATATGCGGAACCCAATTTGCGCCGAAATCCGCATAAACCTGGTAGGCCCTAGACGGTCGCTTACGCGCCTTTGGCATTCGGGGATTCGGATTAGTATTTCTCTTGTTCAAAGTGCTAGTGGTATTTCGCTTGCGCAATTTCAAAGTCAAAGCTTTCACCGCGTCAATTGCGCCTGCTTCTGTTAAGACTAATGTGCTGCTCTCCCAACTCCTTCTGATCATATTTGACTCTTTTCTGGCAAGGATAAACTCACTAGTAGCATCGGTGGAAGTAGACTTATTCAGGTCGTTGACATTGCTAGAATTGATGGACTTGACAAGGCGCCGGACTAGGGCACCTGCTGCAAGTGGAGGTGCTGGAGCTGGGGCTGGAGCTGGGGCTGGAGCTGGGGCTGGATCAGGAACTGGAACTGGTACTGGTACTGGAGCTGGAGCAGGAGCAGGAGCTGGAGCTGGAGCCGGGGCTGGAGCTGGAACCGGAACCGCAACTATAACTGGAGGAACTGGAGGATCATTGAGAGCTTGTTGGACCTGACCAGGAACGATAACAGCAGGTTGGGCAGGAGCGATACCAACAGGCTGAAGGTTATTGGTACCTCGCGGTCCTTGCAATTGTGCATCCCCGCGGCGGCTATCGACGATAACCCTGTCCCTACCGGCGTGGAAATGTTGCTCATCGGCTACGAGAATCTCGGCGTCGTTCAAGACCGACTTCTCGGACCATGGCCCAGACTCACCCCATGGCGGATTATGTTTCTTAGTCTTGGTGGTCGTTACAGTCGCAGTTGTGACGCTGGTCGTCGCGCTAGTTGTAGTTGTAGTAGAGGTGCGAGTCTTGGTCTTCTTAGTGGTGCTGGTCTTGGTGACGGTCTTTTTCGGCTTGGTCTTGGTTGTCTCGGTGGTGACCGTTTTTTTCTGCTGTTCGGTTTCTGTAAGTGTCTTTGTCTTCTTCTTGGTCTTGGTCTTCTCCTTGGTCTTGGTCCTCTCCTCGGTCTTGATCCGGACCTCTGGGCAGTATTGGCCAGGGCACACAGTGTAAACATCCTCAGGCTGGACAGCAATGATATCATTGTAGTTGCACTCCTGTCCATAGGCGCAGTAGCCATCATTCGCAGCAAGGTCGCGGCGGGCACGGCGAGGGATTGGAACATAGGCATCTGCCTCGAGAACTTGCCAATTGTGCTTCTTCTTCTTGGTGGTAGTGGTAGTGGTCGAGACGGAGGTTGTAGTGGTCGTGCTCGTGGTGGAGCTGGTGATCGTAACCGTAGCCTTCTTTGTGGTCTTTGTGGTCTTGGTCTTGGTCTTTGACTTGGTCTTGGTGGTCTGCTTGGGGGTGGTGACAGTCTCGGTTTTTGTTTGGACCTTGGTGGTGGGTTTGGTCTTTGTCTTTGTCACCTTTTTGGTTTCGGTCTCCGTCTCAGTCTTGGTCTGCTGGTTGTAGCACGGCGGCTGATGGCAAGGATATTCAGTCACTACGCGGGTGGTGGGTGGCAGCTCGATGACAAGAGGCCTCTCAGGATGGCATGGGGGTTGCGGGCAGTAGTAGCCGTCCTCCACACTCAAAGCCTCATCTCTGCGGGCGAGAGCAGGCTGTTGGACGCCGTGAAAGCCGTTGGATAGCTGCAGAGTGTTTCCCCTGCAGAAAGACATAATCAGCATCCGTTCCACATTCTGGCAATCTATAAAGTGCTGAGGGGTAAGAGATAATGGAGCAGGGTGTAATACTCATTGAGGGGGAGCGCAAGAGCTGCTCCGGCAAAAAGACCAAGAGCAAAGATCGAATGCATATTTGATCAATCTGAGAGGGTGTGTGTGAGTGTGATGGCTCCCTATGGCGGCAGCCTGTGGGCTTTTATATACCTTGTTGATGATAGTGGCTACCCTCCCCCAGCCTGCAAAGTGAACATTGTTGAGGCCCGGCCTCGAGGCCAGCTACGTTGGATATAGTAACATGGGGCAATACTGGTACCATTGACGCGAGGCCTGGCCGTGTGAACTTTGTTGCCCGGCCCGGGGTGACTTAGATTAGCCCAGACGCACCCCTTTGCTTCAGCCTTACAGGAGCTCCACATGCTGAATTCGAAGCTTCTGGGGACGCGAGAGTGTAGTAGAGTTGCTCATGATTATGGAACTTGAACCAATGCGGCCCAAGCAAGGACATGTGTGTACGTTTGTACGTAGATAGACCTGTACGATGAACCAACAAGCTGACGAGGGAGTCTAACCAAAGCGTACTACCCCGTAGCTTACCACGCCGTTGAGCCAAATGTTGACACCGCCCAGAGTATGAGTTTAGGAGTTATTGGCCGAGCCAACCTTAAAGGATACTACCGAGCGGGCCGGTGCCATGGGGATCACGGGGACTCACAACTGTGCATGTGTGATGATCCCTAATATTCTATAATATTCTTGATGAAACCAAAAATGTGAACCGCGGCCTCTATTGTGGTTGTGAATCTCACGGACGTCATATAGATATATATGTATCCCTATATAAACTTCAAGTAGTACGATTGAAGGATCCTGAATAGGCACTTACAGTACCTATATATAGTGAGGAAGCGATCGTTAAACTCTACGAACTGTCGACTGAAAGTTTACTATCGGGCTTGGTGACCACAAATGCAACCCTCACTTGTTCCTCCTAAAGCTTGTAGGAAGGCTCGGAGTGACTTCCGGGAACTAGCTCAATAAAACTTCTTGCCCCCCAAAACGAACGACTTATCCCACTAGTACTACAACACAGATAGCCTGATCCCCCAGACTATATTCATATGTGGGTAAATCTCTTCCACTTGACGTAGGGCAATCTCATATTTGCTTTCCTTTTTTGCGGCTGTATAACACATGCTGGATATATTGTCGGGTAGTAAACATAGACGTAGACCTCCGTATGAGATCTACCAAAGCACTAGATACTACATAGAAGTGGATTATGGTGCGAATACGTAAGGTATATATCATGATGATCAGGCGTTGTATGCAGTATACTAAACTAAGTGACCTTGTAGATATGGGACAAGTTAAAGCAAGAGAAGAAGCTGCAAAGGCATGCTAAGCGGGAAGAAACAATTAAGAAGGCAATTTGAGCTGGAACCACATCACTTCAAGATGCATATAAAACCGCTTTCGAAATACTTTTCTTAACTCTGCGGGGGAGATTGCAGGATGCCAAACCACATTTTTGATGGCTCACTCTGAGAAACACATATTGACCTCTATGGATGGTGGAGAAGGCTGTGGTGCAATTTATTGCAAGACTCAAAAATTGTGGTTTTCCACCATGTATAGGGTAATCCCCACCACCTGTTATATTCTATCCATCCTGGTATCAAGTACTTGATATAGATGGTGTTCTGACCCATTCAGCAATACGGCCCATTGGTCAATGGGACGCTACTGCTGGTTGGGCCGGCCCATACACCAATGGCGCTAATGACCGGCCCATTCACCAATCTAGCGACCACAATAATATTCTAATATTATTATTTCATACGGAAC
>Ga0307511_10008537_pt1 | contig 10247 bp, 5 predicted proteins | sample 13_EM_MG_FD_200266 | JGI IMG/M metagenome (GOLD analysis project Ga0307511, IMG submission 200266) | Populus trichocarpa ectomycorrhiza microbial communities from riparian zone in the Pacific Northwest, United States - 13_EM | ecosystem: Host-associated > Plants > Roots > Unclassified | place... | reverse complement strand
TTAGAGGGCAAGCTTAAATTTTTTATGGGAGGGTTAAATTGAAAAGAAAATGAACTTTAACAAAAAGGGAAAAATCAAAAGAATAAGGATCAAATTGAAAACAAATACACTATAAACATTGATTGAAGGATGAAATTGGAAACCAAAAAAACTTTAATATAAGGACCAAGAAAAAAAATTAAAAATCAAAAGAATAAGGACCGAATTAAAAAAAAATACATGACAAGTTGTAAATGAAGAACTAAATTTTAAACAAACAAAAATTTTATAAAAGGTGAAAAAAACAAAAATTAAAATCAAAATATTAAGAACTAAAATTGAAATATCAAAGCAAAGATAACTAAGTTGTACTTTCTAGGGCAGGAGAGGGAAAAGAAAAAAAAACAATCACCAATGACAAACCATATATATATCCTCCTCCATCACGCGACGCACCAAGAAAAAGAGGACATGGCAGCACTTTTAATGACACTATGAAACGGCAGGTTTGGCCACCGAAAACCATTGCATGCACTGCCCAAAGAGTGTGGACGCCTCTAACACGTTGGTGTATGTAGAGCACACGCCACCAGCTATTTAAATTTAAAAACAAATTATTCAACATAAAAAAAATATTCCCTCCATTAATCTAGAAATAACAAAAAAAACTCTTTGAAAGGACAAAAATGCCCATGCACACATGTTTATTTTTCTTGATTCCAAAGGTAAAGATGTATTTTACTGGATGTAAAAAAATAAAAAGAACCAAACACCATTGGTCAACAACTGTTTTTTTTTTTTTACTTATTTTTTTCTAATTTTATTATTCAATATTAATTTTTTTATTATCTAATTAAAATAAAATCAACTTTTTAAACTTTTATCGAGTAATAACCCAAATCATGGACTTTTTTTATAAAAAAAAACACGGTGGTTGTGAACATCGATTTTTATAGGAAAAAAAGTTGGATCTGCTGGACAAGTATATATATAAACCTGGTTAATCTCTAAAATCAATTTTACCAAGAATGAGGTGAGGTGGGATCTTTAGCTTGGCTTGACGAGGAACCTTGTAATTTTGTTTCCAACGCTCAATATCCCATCTTTTACAGATTGTACCTTCAAGAGATCTTGTCAGCATTAGCCTTCATTTCAAATCATCAAAATCTTAAAATTCAGTTAGCTATATTCAATAAAGACAGGCGGTGTCTTCTGTTGACTGTTGGCCTACCATTGCTTGTTAAAAAAGTACTGAGGGAAAGCCATCTCCTATCCTTCACCTACCATTATGTCACGAGGAAAACCTCTTCCCAAGAGATTGGTGACTCTCATCTACTTACTCTGCCGTTTTCTTCACCTGTGAAAAACACACACACGCACCCTCCCTATCTCTCCCATGTTCATTTCAAGTCTTCTGACCTTGAGAATTTTAAAATGGAATCCCTGGGAACCCACAAAAACCTATCCAAATGGAGCAAAATCACAGTAAGAGGCCGGTGCTAGATCAGTCCTACAGGTCCATGTTCATGCATGTATGGCATCACTTGTATGTTTTTTAAGAAATAAAAACATTTAGTGACAGTCTATACAGTAGTACTGTTTCATTATAAATAGACATTTTTCTTGACTGTTAACCTGTTTTACCTACTCACTCTTTTAGCACCACAGATTTTCCTTGTCCCCAAAAGCTTGTTTTGTCTCTGGGGTAACTTCAACTGTTCTTACACACCTTGCATGTTAACAAGAGCTCCCATCTGTACAATTAGTTTCTTGTCGCCGCAGTCTCTAAATATCATTCAATCCCAGAAGAAAAGGTCTTCTCAGCTCAATTGATGCTTATATATTCCTAGCTCTATTTTTTTTCTTGGTGCGAAGATCTTCCCGAGCTGGCTGGCTATATATATATTTCGTTCGTCGTTATGGACATCTGATAATCAGCTGGTTGGTATCCAGGCCGATGGTCATGTGGAGAATGTTGTTGTGGGGCATCTAATTAATGGATGAAAGCGTCGATCCCTTTTGTGATCTTTTCGGGCATTGGTTGCTGATGAAAACAAACAAGATCAAGGACGTTGGATCTTTCCTTGTCTGATATGATCATATATACAAGTTATAATATGATTTGACACCTAATTACCTAATGTGAGATTAACGGTTTCTGGGGCCACAAGTCATCTATGAACTGCTCAACTATAAAAACCGCCAATAGCCAGCTTCAGAACTACTTGAAGAGGTTTTCTTTGGCTTAACACAAGAGTGCACCTACCAATCCGCGTCAAAACCATGTATTCCAAACATCACTTTTGCTAATATTTTCTCCCTTCTGTTCATCTTATAATTCCCAGACGTCACTGTCGTTTATTTCCAATTGGATATTAACCTCTTAATTTCTTCAATGTTTGAGAGCGTTTAATTAATAAGATAAAGAATATTGAAGTAAAAGGATTGTTTTGGTTGATGAAAGTAGAAATAGCATGAGAAAATGCTACTCTTGAGTACAACTTACTCTTGAGCTTGTGGGTATAATTAGGTAGAGGAGAGGGATGTGAAGTCGAACTGTTGGAATGTATACACATTCCTTTGAATTAATTTGTACACTAGCTAGCCTTGATGGAATATAACACCTTTGCAACATTATTCTCTGATAAAAACCACATGCCTTTTCACACTCGAAGAAAAAGGATCAGAAGATATCATCACATGTTCTATGTATTAAGAGAGATGTCATAATTTTATATGATATATATATGATTAATTCAACTATTTATCTCATTATTAAATTTATTTGGATACATGATTTAATGACAGAATAAATTATAATTTAATTATATTATCTTTTTATCAATTATGAATTATTATTTTTATTACTATGATTTCAAATTCTTTTTTAATATGATTTTGATGAGTGAAAAAAAATACCATTTAAGTTAGCTAAAACAAAATGCTCATCAAAGTCAAAATAATAATTTTTATTTATCATTCCAAACATTGAAAATTTTCTTACATTTTGTTTTGTCTCATTCCGCATTAATCAAATAAAATATTAAGATATTCATTATAATATGTAAATCACTGTGAAACATAACTTCTGTCTTTAACTCATGTTATTTTGATTTAACGACAATAATAAGACAAAAAGATATGGAAGTGCTTCATCTACTATTATATATTCTAGTTGTAATTTAATTTAAACAAGAAGAAGAAAGTGTATTAATTTGAAGCCGATACAAGGGGTAATTAATGAACACGAGCCGTCATCTAAAGAGATAATTTAAACAAAAGAGTTTCCCACTATGATCTTCGCGTGATTTTGAAGAAAACCTGACGGTATAAAGTAGGAAAGTCTATCAATAGCATAAAGAACAAAAGCACTGAAACCATTATCTTTCGGCTCAAGTGTTGATTGAGCTCAAAAAGTCTAAGATGATTGCAGCATTTTGTCATGTTTAAGTCTGACAGACAGACAGCGAGATTGTATTCATAAGATAGAACCCCATCTAGCTAGGATCGAGGGTCGCAAGGGAAAGCGCGCATCAGCAATCTTCGTCAATGATACTTGTGAGTGCAGCCACAGGCCACTTAAATGGCCGCACGTTCACTCTCCTCCGTTGGCAACTTTCAAGCTAGCTCGGAGTAGTTCAAGACGTCCAAATCAAAACAACAGTTTATTCCACAAAGCTGGAAATTATTATACAAGGTCTCCGTGAAGACAAAGGAAGCCTTGAACAGTCCTCCATTCGAAACAATGTCTGAGCTCGATGGTCAAAAACCAATGATGCTAAGTATTGTCTCAAGTGCAAGTGCTACAACGTCTGAAACACCCATTGGTGCATAAGAACATTTATGTATGTATGTTCTTCACATAGATTGATTAATAATTTCATTCACTTGCTAATGTCTGTCTGCTCATCAATGTTTACATAAAGATGAGCTCAATCCCTTATGCAGCCAGAGGATTTAAAAAAAAACTGACACGTATAGTGCAAGGACCATACAACATTTAAGCCGACAAGGTTTGCTCAGGGATAGAACTACAGACACGCCCGTGCCTTGTGTTCCTTAAGAGACAAAGAAGCAATGTAAAGACCGGAGATCCTTCATCAATGCAATATATTACAAAACGGTATAGTTGAGATGAGAGCTAATAATTGAGAGGTGCCGGAATTTAAATTAATAGAATTAGTATCTATTAACCAGCTGGTTATTAAACCATGCATTACTGCTGCCAAGTCTATAATTAAAATGAAGAGTTGATCGGTAACTGGAGGTTGATATTATTGTTAATTTTAGAGTTAATAAAATTAATTGAGATACATGTAAATTAATTTAAATATTTATTTAATAAAAAAAATTAAAAGTAGACTTACCCTATCTATTTTTATTTTGGACCGGCACTAGGTATACCGGTTACAACCCAACTAATCCTAGAAATACACGAGCCCTCGACAAGGAATTTTCTATAAGTGCACCGCAATTAATTCATGAACTTTATCAAAAAAGTCCAATGACCCTATGAAATTGTTTGCACCTAGGAAGTAAGAGTCAACTTGAATCTTGAAAAGAAGCACATAGTCAAATCTCAGCTCTTCATATCTTACTCATCAGAAAATAAATTTAGATATACATTATTATTGATCTGGTTTCAAGGAATCCATATAAATATCTATTTTCCAGCTATTATTTATCATTCAACAAAAAATAAAAATAATAATAATATATATAAAATTATAAAATTATAAATAATGTGTATTATGCCACTATCGATATATATACTATATTGAATTAAAATTAAAAAAAAAACATAATTCTTTTTATATTTGGATTAAATTATCATGAAAAAATTCAGATTAAATTATAGAACAAATCATGCAAGGCTTGCAAGCCCCGCCGAGGCTTAAAATTCTGAAGGGGGGGAAAAGGCATTAGTTGAACTTGTGCTAACTCATCATGCTTGGGGTCATCTAATTTAGGCCAAGGACCACAGGTTTATACTTGAAGAAACTAATAAAATGCCCATTAACAGAAAATCCAACAACCAAAGGTGGAAGCAATGTGGGGTTATTTCAAATCATGACCTTTTGCAACACATTACGAAACTGAACAAGATCTTAGAATACTGATCGACAGTAGAGAAAGAAGAGTCACAGAGAGCACTGAGATAGAGCTGTAAAAAACAATTATAAACTCCAAAAGAATGCCATGACGTGGTAATCTTAACGCTAAGCTAGCGGGGAACATGTTGAAGTGGTTAGAGCCACATTAATTCTTGGTAACAAGAAAAATTAATGCATTTTGACTAGGAGAGTTTGTACTCACAAATAGTTTACACCAGATAAACAAAGCGATATAATTAAAACACGCTATCAGCTGCCTAGAATACTCTACAGGTGACTGATGGGACAAATTAGCACTTATAAGGTATGAACTTCAATATTGACCAATCTGAAGTGACAATGACATGAAGTGGTTTTGCCGACTTCATATTTTGGAACATATTCATCTGCTAAAGAACATCATTTGATACTCACAAGGCTGACAACTCGACTTCCTGGGTGCAAGGACGATATGCTACAAAAGTGCTGTCATTTGAGAAGGATCCAGGGTTGAAACAAGTGATTCCTGTGTATTTGAATGCCTTCTGCTCACTTCTGTCGCCTAAAACTATCTGTACATGAGAATGAAATAAATGTCAAATCAAATTCTTGCTGTCGAAGGTCCAAGGACTGTTTTTTGGTTTAAAATTGACAGGTAATTGCTTTAGCTTGTCTCCAAATATGTATACATTAAATAAAAGCCCTTCCACTGATTAAGCCAAACAATTTTTCTCCGAAAACTCAGCTTAAAGTAGTCAAATTCAAGATTTTCCAGAATTTAAAGTCGTCAAATTTTCAACCAAATAGATCAATCAAAATTCTCAGATCTCTTTAGTGCCACGATGTTATGTATTGAAGCAAGCATTGCTCCATACTACATGCAAGGTCAAAAGAGGGGAATATTATGGCATTTCCTAATGTACAATACAAGGCGAGAGAATGGTAAAGGGCAGCAACAAAGAAAAAATAAAAAGACATGAGCATACCGTATGTGGAGATGGATAAAGATGTAGACAATGATCATAATTCCAAATAATTGGTTGAACAATAAGAGGCAGTGGGCATAGATGACTTTGATGGGTTATGGTAGCAACAAGCTGCATAACAAAGTAAAACCTTATTAGTTTCATTGATGAAGGTTCTCAAGACATAATATCAGTTTAGTGTTTGAAAAAGACAAGGTTGAGAGGTGAGAAATAAAGTACATGCTCAAAAGGATCATCAGTCTCTTCAGTAGAAGGAGGCATCAGGCATGAACGACGCATTCTATACAGCAGATCATGACGAAAGAATACAATTTCTTGGGTATAGAACTTGACTCTGCAGTTAAATGAAAAGCACAGTGGTATTAAAACATTAAGCACTCCTCAGCAGCTATAGGAACGGCACATTATGCACCATAAATATCAAGATTTCAAGTGTGCTCAAAAGAAGTCCCTAACGCTTTTAAAGTTAAATGGTGCTGAAATTTCAAGGTAAAAAAAAAATTGAAAATCAACCAAGGTGGATCTTGGAGGATGTGCTATGGACATAGCTAGTATATCTTTACCAGTTTTTAATCATACAATGGCAAGAAAGAGTAACCTGCATGGATTGCTTGCAAATATGGCATTAGGAATGTGCTTCTGAAGCTCTTCAGTTAAATACTTTGGTAAAGGACATCTCGGTAGAACCGTGGACGGGCCTGAAACAAGTCAAAATGCTGATCATTCTCATGTTATGTAACACTATACATCAAAAGATTTAAAGCTATCATCGTTTTTCTACCTGCGTCCTCTGGACCAGGAATAAACATAAACCGACTATGCTCTTTTAGCCGTTGATGGGCTCCAATCATTTGCCCTAGCTTACCAAACTGTGATCTGCATGTTTGTGTGGCGTTTTGTTTCATCAGTCAAGACAACATGATTTTTTTTTCTTCAGAAAGTAATGCTGATGAGAACTAAATAACTATTCTTGTATAAAGATCACTCACCTAAGGCTTGAGAATGAGTGAAAGGAAAGGTTGCATGGGTGAGAACAGAAGTTCCCCATGAAAACAAATAAGGAAGGAACCACCTCTTGACTCTCAAAACCATCAAGAACGGTCTCCAGCTTTCCCATAGCCTTCTCTAAGGACAAAAATATTTTTATGATCAAGTCCCTGGACAGCATATGCGCATATATATGAACATGACAAATGTACATATTTCAAAGACTATGAATCACCTCTTCACTGTCTACCCAGATGTCAGAGAGTATGACAAACATGTCATTTAGAGATCGCTTTTCCAACTCTGCAAGTCTGAGCTATTGAAGTATATAGGAATAGCACTATCAATGCAACATAGTTTAGAGCTACTGCTAGAAATTTCAGAACCATGAATAATATTTCTTCTGTAATCTGAATGAGTGCAAGCTTAATTAAGGATACAGTCTCCTCTTTTGTTAATGTACCACCACCAAAGAAATCATGCTGCGCAAGTGATTTGAGAGACTTGTCCCTTTCCTCTAATGGAGGAAACCCACAAGTAATTACCTTCACCACAGTAGAGAGAAAAGTTAATCACAGACAAAATAAAATGACAATCAAAAAGTTTTAGACCATGCAGAACTTAATATCTGCGCAAGTAAAGACTTCATAGAAACTGTGTCAAAACTAGTGACAAACACAGGTGATCCACCAATTTTCCAAGGAAAGAAGCATCCAAATTATCAGAGATTATACAATTCAGTTATTTTGAATAAATTGGTGGATCATTGTTTGTGGGCACGAGATTTATACTCCTGACTCTGACTTACAGAGAGCACACTTAATAATTAACTTCTACTTTTTTTGGTTATCTTGATGATACTAAAAAGTCAATTTCCATTATCATGAGAACAATGTGAGAGCATGTTTACATTTTAAAAGGGATAGCATGCATCAGAACATTATACTCATCTCTGGATCCACAAACTATATAATTAGCAGCAATGGATTCAGCATTACAATTCTCGACAAAGGAAACCTAAAAATCAAATATGCTAACCTATGGCCTAGTAGGAATTATACCAAACCAACAATGGCTGAAGAGTTCAAACTTTCAAAGTACAAGAAGAAAATTGATGGGTTGTAGGTGACTAATATTAATTTTCAGATGGCATAAACTATCGACACCAACAGCAAATTGTACAAATGCCAATACACACATGAAGATGCAACTTGTAGCTGATCCAATTGCTTCCAAAGACAGTTCAAGTTAAAATGCCAAGGATGCATATTTTTAAGTCAAAATAAATAGGAGAATTTTTCAAAAGCAGTTATGTAAGCAACAATCAACTTTTGGCAAAGGCCCTTCTATGACATATATTGAGGGAGCATTTTAACATACGATAATATCCCAATGTTGGAAAAAAACTAAAGCATATAGAAATCTTCAGAGAAAGGAAATAACAGAACCAGGACAGGTTAAGGCATGCAACAAGAGGAAAAATAAAACTAACCTGGTAAATACCATTCACGAGCATCTCACCTTCTGCAACAACTATTGTGTTCTCTGATAAAAATCCTGTAGTTACTTTGTATTACTTGTCAAGGAAATTAACACTTTATATAGTTTACGTGGTCATTGCCATAGCAGCTAACTTCATATGATCCAGTGGAAAAATAAAGCATAAACTAGCAAGTCTGGAAAAATAACATGTTCCCGTTGTATCTGACATTTTACAGAATAAATTAACCTTTTCATTGCTTTTCAAGTCATTCATGAGAAAGCAAGAACCCACATATATGATCAGCTAGATAATACAATAATCACCTGGACCAAGAACGATAAGAATCCAAGAAAAGCCGATATCAATGTAACTATGTAGAATAAATTTAAAAGCAATTGCATACAATTTCCTCTTTAAGCATGTCTGGCAAGTAACAAGTTTACAGGACAGGATGGGGATGGATTTCAGTTTCAAGTTATGGAAAAAACATTATGGAAAAAAAAATAAGTCCAAAGGATATTGCTTTAGACAAGTCAATTTCCACCGAAGCAGTAAGATCTTCCAAGTAAAAATGTCCATCCTCCAACTGAGATATCACACCCATCACCCATCTTCTCCCCATTTGCCCCACCAGAGACTGAATTGGAGCTATCTGCAGCGCATACAATACAAAAAAATATATCGCTATAGAACTTCAGAAGTACACAAGCAGACATTTAAGATAAATGGAGACGAGGAGCCCACCTCACAACTTCCATAATGCGACATCTCAGTATGAAAAGCAGGCTTGGAAAAATGTGAATCGCGTAAAACTCGTTGATACAATAACAAAAACCTATCTTTATAAAGAGCAGCTTTTGCTGAAGCATCACCATGTATATGCAACCCCCCTGTATGTCTACAAATACCGAAGTAAAAGAAAAAAATCACTAAATTCCCCCCATCATACCAAAAAACAATAGTTAACAAAATCAATAACAATTCCCATTTTAATTAAATTGCGCATGCAATTCCTAAAAAACTTAAAACAACCAAGAAAAAAGAAACTAAAATATTAAGCACGAGAACCCACTGATATATTCCATGGGATCTATAGCTGAGCATAAAATATAATTAATTAATATAAAAATAATAACTAAAATACCAAAATTACAAACAGAGTAACAAAAATGAAAATAAAAAAAAAAAAATCACGTACTCATGAAACTGCTTTTTGATTGGATCATAGCGAAATTTAGGTATCAAAAAAGCATCAATAACACGAATAGCAGAAGTCGAACTCGAAACGGCACCGTTAGCTATGAAATCTTCATCAACAGCATCATCAGCTTCCAATAAAGCAGTTATAGCACGACTCACTGGTTCTTTATCAAGGATCGAAGATCTCACTCCCAATTTCTCTGCAAAATAAAGTAATTAAAAAAACAATTAACTAATCAAATGTGATTAGGCGAATTGAAAGATGAGGTTTGGTTTTAATTACGGGATTGGGATTGGAGGTGATCGAGGAGGAGATCGAGAGCTTCGTCTTCGGCGCCGAGAAAGCGGTTGGTGAAGGAGAGGATTTGATCGAGAGCGTCGATTTTGAGAGTGTAGCCTCTTATTTTGAATTTCTTTTGTATTAGTTTTCGAACTGTGCTGCTCATTTTCTGTTTCTGGAGCAAGGTAGATGGAAGGGAAGGGGAGGAGAGGAGAGGAGAGGAGAGGAAAAGGAATTTT
>Ga0307511_10008534_pt1 | contig 10248 bp, 15 predicted proteins | sample 13_EM_MG_FD_200266 | JGI IMG/M metagenome (GOLD analysis project Ga0307511, IMG submission 200266) | Populus trichocarpa ectomycorrhiza microbial communities from riparian zone in the Pacific Northwest, United States - 13_EM | ecosystem: Host-associated > Plants > Roots > Unclassified | place... | reverse complement strand
AAATGACCTAGACTGAATGGCTCATAAGTCAATATTTGTGAGGCGAGCATCACTATTTCCCACTGATACTGAGGAGGCGGTTGCTCAGTTGGCTCGTGACCATTGGCCAGTTGGACGTGCACCTTGGTCCCTTCGGTGGCAGGGGTGGGAAAACAAGACCGTGAGCTCTTGCTCTGTGGCGTTCTTAATTGGATGTTGGATGGCTGTCAAGTGCCACGTACGGCTGACAGTCGGACATAACTGGACATGGGCTGTATTTAGATAACGTGTCCAACGGTAGTCAAGTGACATCACCGTTGTCCTCTCCTCAGACATGATCGAGTGGACGAGTCCGGAGTAATATAACAATTCCGCACTCAAATGTGAACGCGGGAGAAGTCACCCGCCACTGTTTCCTGAGAGTCATTAATAATAACCTCCCACAGAGTGAATAGTATGGCAACGGGGGGCAAGACGTCTCGGCCCAACGAGGTGTCAAAGGACACCAATGGTTGGGATCCCATCACGCAGTAGCAGACTTGTTCTTGTTGAACATTGCTGCCATATTTGCTCCTCTTTGCACTGACCGTCTCCTTTTGGGACGGACTCGTAATGTGTTTGGCCATTGGAGAGTTCATAAATCATAAGACGGTGCTCACCTATGAACGCCTCCGACACTGCCACTTGGGAAAAGTACAGGACACGGCATCCTCCGTGATAGATGCCCAGGTTCATCCAGGGGTGCGTTGCGCCTCAGCGTGAGACAGGGCATTCTGCAGTTTGAGGTGGAAGGTGCCCTATACAGGCAATCATTTGGAACAGATGGTCGACACAGGATTACCGAGGTAGTGCCGCCATGCAAGCCTCGGCGAAAATGTGCAAGGAGTGTGAACGATGCGCAGTAGTTCCGTCTGGGGCGGTGATTGTAGCCCGCGACGAATGAAAGAAGCAGCTGAAGAAGAACGTCAACAAGGATTAATGAACCCAGTGCAGGGCTGTCTGCAGATAAGGAATAACCCAACGAAGAGCCAATCGGGGAATGCACGCGTCTGGGTTCCTCGGTCCAGGTTCGGACACGGACAGGATTGGCGCGGGGACGAAGACGAACGTTGCCAAAGCGATGCGCTGTTGTTGTTTTCCGCCGCCCTCATAAAAGGTCTCTGCACGGGTCCTGTCTTGTTTTCTTTTTCCCTCTTCGCGCTGCGTATGTCACGTGCGAGCACATTTCCCACGGGTGCCGTAGATTGCTCGTCAAGACCTGCCATACGAGAGACACTGAAAGCCATGCTCGCCCTCGTCCATCCTCTGCCCTCGCCCGCAGACCACAGAAACGTAGACAGACCACTCGAAATCAACATCAGCGGGCTTGCATCAATCCCAACCCGAGCACCCAAGCCATCTCACCGCAAACACTCATTACACTATCAACCAGAGTCCTCGTCCGCACCAAGGACCCCTTCCGCTTCTTCCACTGTGGCCTGCCACTCGTATCCCGCTCGGCCAAATGCCGTGCAGTCCCAGCATCCCGCCAATCATCAGCCGGCGTACTTTCCTCCAAAGAGACCCCATCCTTCCGATAAACAGTCTCCCCGTGCGCCACAACAACCGGCGTCCCAGCAAACGACCGAGACCGTCGACATCCATTCTTATGCTCCAGCAGACTTACTCAGACTGCTCGCATCCCTGCTTACCCAGATCGCATCCACCAACGATGCCCTCGCATCCACAGACCCTGCACATACCCTCTCCGCATTTTCCCACCCCATCTCTCCTGAAAACACTGCGCACACTCCTCTCTGGTGTTCCCTTACATCTGCATCTCGCTCATCCCTTGCAAACCCCGCATCCACTCTCGCCTTCCACGCACGCAACATCCCCACCATCCCCCTCGAGGCATACCTCTTGCGCATATTGCGTTATTGTCCAACGACGAACGAGGTATTCCTCGCTCTCCTTGTATATTTTGATCGGATGTCCCGTTTGGCCCACGATGCAACGGGTCGGACATTCGTTATCGACTCATATAACGTGCACAGGCTTATCATTGCCGGTGTCACCGTCGCCAGTAAATTCTTTAGCGACGTATTTTACACCAATTCACGATATGCAAAGGTCAGTCTTGTCACGGACGATTGATTTTTTGTTCTAGCAAACTGCGCGCTTACATTGGCGCTGGTTAGGTCGGCGGCCTTCCACAAGCTGAGCTTAACCAGCTCGAGCTTCAGTTCCTCCTTCTCAATGACTTCCGCCTTGTCATATCTCCAGAGGAAATGCAAAGATACACAGAACAACTCATCCTTTTCTCTCGGTCCCAACAGCAGCCCCTCGCCCCTCCGTCTCCGCTCCTCTCTTCGCCGTCGTCGCCGTCGTCATCGTCTTCACATACATACCCACCCAATCCGTTGCTCCGTACACCGCCAAATGCGCATTCGTCACAATACGCACATACCGGACCCGCGCGCGCAATGGGTGCCATAGATGCCTACGGTGGAACCGTAGCACCCGATCGGACGCCCAATATGCGTGCTGTCCATGTACCACCATCACTCTCCTCCCATTCTACACACACCTTCGCCAATCACTCCTATACTAACCACCAAAATCGCCCCGCAAACAACGCCCGGGACGACGATGCAAGCAGCATCTTGAGTACGGACACCGAGACGACGGAGACCGAGGGTGGGGACACTACAGATGACGAGCCAACGATAAGACCGCCGAATTCAGGGAGCTCGTGTTGTGGTGATACCCTCGAGGACACGATGAGTGGACAGGATGAGGGCGTGTTCCAGGCAGACGGCACCCGGGAAGGTGGGTGTGACAGCGAGCGGAACGAGCTGCAAGGTAAGTCGATGCCGAGGAGAGTAGACAGTCCCCCTGAGATAGAGGGCGATGGAGACAGAGCCGACGCGACGCCTGAGCTGAGAGCGCAGCGTCGGCTTCGCGAGATTAGCGAGGACATTGGGATGGCCAGTCCCTAGAAAGGACTTCACCGCCATAGGTTTGCATTCTCGATGCAGCTGTTATTGCTTGCTAGCATGGTTTGTAAAAACTGTTTGCTCTTTTTTCCCGCTTTTGCGATCGTCAGGTCCTCTGGTACTTAATTAACTCTTTCTTCTTTACTGATTTCCTCCCATGCGATCCCTTCTCCGCTCCGTATTATCTGGTCTGGCGCGTTTAACTGACTACACATACCGCAAGCACAGTACGTACATACAATTTTTCTCACCTTGCATTATCCCCAATTACTTCTCATGGCTATAAAGAAAGGAGCAACGCTTTTTTTTGCTTATGGTACACAGTTTTCTTTTTCTTTTGTCCCCTCTGTGAATACGGCTACCCTAGATTTTTTTTCCTTACCAAAAAATGTAAAGTGTAACAACTCCGATCCTATTCTTATGATCGTCTGTCGCCATCTCGACAGCCCCGATGGCCCCTGGATCATGACAACGACCGGATGGGTAACATAACTGCTTAATCCAGTCCCATACCCACCACCACGCCGCGGCGTAGGTTGATCAGGGTGTTTGGCTCATAGCCTTTTGACCTGGAAGCATGCTTGGACCTACAGAATCACCCAGATCGCCACAGGCCCATAGACCGACTTCTGGCAGATCTGCACAACTCCCGGGTCCCATGACCAGCTGTACCTTAGTATCAGGCACTGTATACCATGGCCCACAACCCCACACCGGTTCCCCTGAATACATTGAGCACCCGATTGCAACCCGATTGTGCACTTAAGTGTGGTGATAAGCTAACCGAGGAATAGTGATAGACTACGGACATCCTCTTCCTATCCAATGAAGACGATTACAGCTCATCCCGCTTCGTGTCCTCTACAGGGAGGCACAGCGCAGGAGTCGTACCAGTAACCTGGTATTCACACTTCTCGGGCTCCGACACGGTATGCAGCGCATTTTCGGTGCCACACTTGAGAACGAGCTATTTGTCATGCGTGCGTTAGCCCGCACGAGAGTAAACGGATGGGGGATCATGACGCATACCTCGAGACTCCGCTGAGGCCCATTCCAGCACTTCGCACCCTGCGTGTATCGTTGTTTTGTATAATACTCGGGCGTACCCGGCTCTGCGAGCGTGTTCCATGAGGTGAATTTGCTACAGGTCCGGTTATGATAAATATAAGCGTATGAAACAAGGCTGCGGAGCACAGGAAAACAGGAGAGGTGCTTACCCCAGACTGAATGAAGAACCGCCTTTGTTAGGCTTCTGCCTCGCCTCGTCGAAGAGACACACTTCATACGTGTACCTAAATGCAAGGTGAGTACGCCACATTTCTGCCAGTTAACGGATGAATGGCGGAAGGAACGCACTCCCCCGTATCTTTCTCCAAACAGAGGCCATCGAGCTTCTTCCACTCTCCTGCAGCACCAAAACCCTCGGGGTCAAACAGATCAGAGAGGTCTTCGCGTGCGGTCTGGAGTTCGTCATGGGTGAGCTTCAGGCTATGTTCTGCATCAGAGAGGACTTGGCGTGCACGGCTAGCCTCTGTGTAGATGTCACAGAAGAGGAATTCAGCATGAAGACAGAAAAGGGAAGAAAGGATAGTACCAGAAGTGGTATCGGCGCCGCCAGCTTTTATGCCAAGTATTTCCAACCACGAGAGAAGCTTTTCCCGGAATACCAGATAGGACGGAACGAAGGCGTCAGGGAGATACGATGCCACATCGAACACTTTACACAGCTGAGTCAACTGGACGTTGATCCCTCAGAAATACAAAGGCTCACGAATCGAAGAATGCTCCCCGACAAGCTTCTCATGTTCCAAAAGGAGCGAGACATGATCGACCTTCAACAACTTGCCCAGTTCCCGCTCGATCCTATCTGCACTCCACAGTTCATCGTCCGCGTTCTCTTCTTTCTTGTCTTCTACTTTTGTGCTCTCGGGTATACCATCCGCGGATCCTTCGTCCTCGCCCTTCCGTACGTCATTGATGTGCGGCAGGCCTGCAAGCGTCTCCCATCCGCGCACGGCCTCGAGGACGGCCATGTCCTGGTAGTTGGGATTGTACCCTGTTCGAAGTGAATCAAGAACATCGCCGAGTGCTTGTTCACGCTCAAGGTGTTTCTTGTATTCATGTTGGAGGGACTTCAGTGCAGTATGCTGTTCCAGAAGGGACTGGTACAAGGCTGGTTGATAGAGAATGGTCAGTACGTGGTTGTTAGATGGCCAAGGGTGCGTCATTGGGGACGTACGCGATAGTTTCTTGCGTTCCAGCTCAGAGGCGGACAGCGATTCCGCCTGGTCTGCGATGCCTAAGGAAATAATCAACTTCCCAACAGAGCAGGGTGGGCTAATTTTTACCTCTCAATCTCGCGACTTCCTTTTCCCGTGTCGCAATCTCCTGCTCGAGATCTGCAACAAGCGCCTCCAGCCTCTTCTTTTCCTTGTGTGCGAATGCAATATACGATGCACGAATCTTCGAGCCCTGTAGTACGGCCATCCGTGCATCTATATACCTCGCATCCTACAGAAGTGCCTGCACACGCACCGTTTTGCGCAACTTCGTCTCCTCCTCTGTCTTCCTCCTATACTCTTCTCCAGCTTCCTTGCACGTGTCTGGGCACACGCCTGGTGCCTCGTCGGACCCGTCACAGCATTCTGGTTCACAAAGCCCGTCGTTCACCCTCGAACTCCGTATCGTCGCACCAGCGTAGCCCGCGTTCTTGCAGTAAAACATGCCATTCGGGCACGCACTCGTTCCTGGATTAAAATACGTACACACCATCCAAGTTAGCCCCAATACACACTCCCAATACCAACGCACCTGGTTCATCGCTCCCGTCAGGACAGTGGCAGTAGTCATCGTTCACGGCACTCCATGGGATCTCCTTTGACCCATCCAAACACGTCCATGTCTGTCGACCTCCCGTGGACCTTGGCACGTATTTCGTGATGAGGTGTGGTTGGACGCCGTGTGTCTTGTCGACCGCTGCGATAACGGGGAGAGGTATTGCGGCGAGGAAAAGCCAGCTGTACAACATCAAACCAGGCCGTTAAGTACTTAGTGTCAAGTAGCGAAGTATGTAGCCCACTTGCAACACCGTGTTACATTACATAATCAAGCGGAAACCGGGGTTTGCCGCGACACTGCCAAAGTCCGCTGTTGAAGCCAAAGCCCTCATCGACATCGACGACGACGCGGCCTTCACAGTATGGTGAGTTGCGAGTTTACCACCTTGTAGAACACCGTCTTCGGTCCTGTTGCATTGCACTTGATGCCCATTCGTGCGCTGCATTGCATGGATGGCTTTGACGCACTCCAGATGTGACCCAACGTGCTAACTCACCCGTTTCGTTTTCCACAGGCCAAAGCAAAAGCAGCAGCAACGTCCTCGGGTGGAAAAGCTGCCAAGAAGAAGAAGTGGTCCAAGGGTAAAGTTAAAGACAAGGCCCAGCACGCCGTCGTCCTCGACAAGCCCACATTCGACCGCATCATGAAGGAAGTGCCCACCTTCCGTTTCATCAGCCAGAGCATCCTCATCGAGCGGCTCAAGATCAACGGGAGCTTGGCCCGTACGGCGATCGCCCATTTGGAGAAAGAGGGCTCGATTAAGAGGATTGTCCATCACTCGAGCCAACTTGTCTACTGTGCGTGTTTCTTGCTCGAGACGTTTGAGCGTGTTGTTGACTGGCATATGGCCGAACAGCGCGGGTAACCGCCTCAGATTAAAGCCCATCAGCCGCTTGTTCCATATGCTTGTCCATAAGCTCATGTATTCCACTTTATCGCATGCAAAACTATGCTTATAACTGGCATTCATCGAGCAACCCTGTACTATAACACTCCTGTAAGGCCCTACTAAGAACATTGGATACCCTTCAATGTGCAAGCACAGCTTCTGGAGCCCCTGAAAGAATGAGCTTGATCGATGTATAGTCTGACTCGCGCTAAATCCATTCTCTGGACTTTTACATCTCACCACATTCTGCCAAGGAGTTGTTGGTGAGAAACTGAAGCATGAGTTGGGGCTGGACTTTACCTGTAATCTTCACGCTCAGCTTCGGCTTGTTGTTTGCTCCAGTAGGAACAGCCTCAATTTTACGGAGGGTCAGCATGCCGTCCACGACCTTGCCGAAGACCACATGCTTTCCATCCAGGAAATCGCATTTGGCTGTTGTGATAAAGAACTAGAATGAAGTGTGCGAGTTAAGTGAAATTGTAGCCAGAGGTCGCACACCGTACCTGGCAGCCGTTGGTGTGGGGACCAGAGTTAGCCTGCACCATTATTAAGACAGGTCGAGAAGTACATAAATAGTCTAATTTGTACGCACCATTGATAGGAGTCCTGGTCCTGTATGCTTCTCCTGGAAATTTTCGTCCTAAAATCCATCAAATCAAGTTTCTGGTAGTATCGCATATAACCCACTCGAAAGTTTGCCCCGTATATCGAGAACGAACCCGTTCCATCGCCATTTAAGAAGTCACCACCTATCATAGACAACGTTTGGATCCATCATCATGGTCACTTGTTATCAGGGTCCGATAACAAACCTTGACACATGAAGTTCGGGACACTATACATATAGCGCCGCAATCAGCTCAAATCTGATGAGTATACGAACATACCGACAGTTACATACACTCTGCGGACGAAAGTAGGTGAGACACGGAGGATCCATCGAGACGCAAGTAGCCCACCTGTGGAACGTCGCATTCTTGTACCCCATGGGCTGGGAATTTTTCCTATTAAAATTTAGAGATATATTGATCCATGAAATGAAGAAATATAGATTACCTGTACTCCCCCGTACAGAGCTGTCGAAAGTTTTCCGCTGTTCTAATGTGGAGTTGAAGTTCGCAAAGAGAAGTGATGCATTTGAGTACGCACTTTGGTACGATATCGCTGAAGAGTTCCATCTTTATCCTTCCAGCTGGCGTTTCTCCGATCTGGATATCCATGAAGACAACAGGGCGAGTCGACGACGACATGGTTTCAGTACTTGGGGGCTTGAATAGACACTACAGGAAAGGGCAATTTTGCCACTTTCTCCGTCAGCCATTCTACTCTTCCCGCAGTTATACACAACATACGCAGGGTTTCAACACACTCGGGTCGCGTAGGGCTGCAGCCAATGGCTCAAGTAATATTGGCGACTTGCAATCGGGCGTTTGAATGAAACCCTATTTACCTGATCGGTGCTGAGACTATCCCACTTCCTAACATCAGTCCCTATGAATACAGATCCTTTCGATCACTACATCGGCATCGATGTTGGAACGGGCTCAGTTCGCGCTTGCCTTGTCACATCCAATGGCACCATCAAGGCGTCCAACGCCCAAGATACCCTTACTTGGCGGGACCCCCAAGATCACCGTATCTTCGAGCAGTCGACCACCGATATCTGGACCAAGATATGTGTCGCAGTCAAGAATGTGCTCGAATATTCCGGGATTGACCCTGCTGCCGTGAAGGGCGTCGGGTTTGATGGGACATGCTCGTTGGCTGTCACTGACTTCCAGGGAAATCCCATCGTGGTGACCAAGGGAAATGATATGGGAAAAGTCGGCGATAGGAACATCATATTATGGGCAGACCATAGGGCTGAGGAGGAAGCAGACCTGATCAACTCTACGAGGTCGATCGTACTCGATTATGTTGGCGGAACCATGAGCGTGTGTCCATCCCTTTCGGGCACGCCGATCGTATTGATCATGCCTATACAGCTCGAGATGGAGGTTCCAAAGATCCTTTGGCTTAAAAAAGGCATGAGCCCCGAGCTCTTTTCCCGGTGCCAGTTCTTCGACCTGCCGGACTACTTCACATACAAATGTACCGACGATAACACCCGCTCGTTCTGCTCGACGACGTGCAAGTGTTCCTTCGTGCCAGACGAGGGCTGGCAGGAAGACTTCTTCATCAGTATCGGGCTTGCAGAATTGATTGATGGGGGTGAATGGAGGCAGATTGGCGCTGCAAAGGGACGTGTGCAGGCTGCTGGAACACCAGTCGGAAACGGGCTCACGAAGAGGGCTGCAAGCGAACTGGGACTCCGAGAAGGTACAGCTGTGGGAAGTGGACTCATCGACGCGTAAGGCTACTTCAGTGATAAACTAGTGTCTTCCGTGTTCATGTGTTCTTTACAGCTACGCGGGGTGGATGGGTACTGTGGGTGCTCGATACGTGCAGAATGGCCAACTTTCGGTCTTTCCTTCTCTTGACGAATCTCGCCATCGACTTGCCGCTGTAGCTGGAACAAGTACATGTCACCTTGTCCAAGTGATCAAAACCTTTCCTGACATCCATATCGCTTTATTAATTGTTTCACAGAGCAAAGAAGGCATATTCGTGAAGGGAGTGTGGGGGCCTTACAAGGCAAATGACCTGTTCTCAAAAGACAATTATGCTGATAGCCTGCAAAGGATGCAGCATTCCAAGGTTGGTGGATGAACGAGGGTGGTCAATCTTCCACAGGACAACTCATTGATTTCATCATCACGACACATGCTGCGTATCCCGAGCTGGAGGAACGCGCCAAACAGGAGAACAAGAACATCCATCAAGGTAGCTCACCTCCCCCTATTGTTTCAGAGCCGTTGATCGCCTGCTCATTTAGTTCTACTCGATGTCCTCAAGAGACTTTGTGCGGACAACGGAGTCAAATCCTTTACAGAACTACTAAAAGATGTGCACTTCTATCCTGATTTCCATGGTATGGGACTTCCCCTTCTAGCACTAAACCAAAGACCATATGTATGCTGCGTCCAGGCAATAGGTCGCCTATTGCTGATCCTCGAATGCGCGGAGCAATTATTGGCCTTGAACTCGTAAGTCCTTTTCCCGGCAGTACTAATACTTCATTGAGCACCTCATCCAGGACGCATCTATCAACGACCTTGCGCGCAAGTACTACCTCACCCTGGAGTCCATCTCACTCCAAACGAGACATATCATTTCCACCCTTAATGATGCCGGACATGACGTGACATCTCTCTACCTATCTGGTGGTCAGGTTAAGAACGCCGTTATGATGCAGCTCTTCGCAGACACATGCGGGATTCCTCTTGTGCTGCCGACGAACGGTGGAGAAGCTGTCGTACTCGGTGCAGCGATGTTGGGGAGAGTGGCAAGCGAGGGTGTGACGGCGGCGGAGGGCATGTGGCGAATAATGGTGAGCACTGAGCACCTTGATCATTATTTGTATCTCCTGACGTTTTGTTTCCTGCAGGTTGAGATGACTCCGCCGGCGACACTGGTTACCCCTGCGGCTTCGGCAAAGGTCAAGCAGACTCTCAATGCTAAATA
>Ga0307511_10008533_pt1 | contig 10248 bp, 8 predicted proteins | sample 13_EM_MG_FD_200266 | JGI IMG/M metagenome (GOLD analysis project Ga0307511, IMG submission 200266) | Populus trichocarpa ectomycorrhiza microbial communities from riparian zone in the Pacific Northwest, United States - 13_EM | ecosystem: Host-associated > Plants > Roots > Unclassified | place... | reverse complement strand
ATATATATATATATATATATATATATATATATATATATATTTATAAATAAAATTAATTGATTTAGAACATAAAAAGAGGCTGCAGGCTGGAGAATTGTTCAATAGAATCATACAGTGTTCTTTTTTCGTTCTTAATTAATTATGTAATATTATAGAATCAAAATCCATTACCTATTACTTGCCATCTATTACAAGAAATCTTGATATGATCTATTTCCATGCATAATATCTTTCTATAAATCCACACCTGATAATTAATAATAATAATAATAATTCGAAGTTTAATGAGATAGTGAGATGTCATAGTTAATGCGCTTGGCATGGCTAGAAACTTGCAATGCACCTGGTCATGGTTGGAACTCGGAACCCAGATGACTCGCCAACAAAGCCTGTTGAGCACAGGAAAACAAAAGGGAGACCCACAAACGTCCTTGTACAAGGATGGATGAGGTCTCAGAGCTCCCGTCACCGAGCCATCGAAAGGCCCTCCATGGACGGTGCCTGTTCTGCATGTGACCATCACCCTCATAATATTATTGCTTTCATGGAAATTTACATTAATGTTAATTGCTGGTTTCATTTTCTTGTTGATCTGTCGCTTTTAATGGTTATTTCACAATTAACTTGAATGGACTGCTGCTGCATGCTGAAATTCCAAGGAAATAATAGGCTCGACCTAATAAATTAACCCGAACTTGATTTGATTAAGGTCTTTAATTAAACTGAAAAAAATATTAAAATTAGTAAATTTTGATTGATTTGGTTAATATTTTTTTACTTGATTGATCTAGATAAATTCTATCAGATAAAAATAATTAAAAAAATATTATGGTATTATTTTAATAGAAATGATTGACTCGGTAACCAGAGTTATTTTCCAAGCAAGTTTTTAGATGGAGTCTCTAACAAAAATGATAATGAGAATGAGAATTCTATAAACTTCGTGGACTTAATTTTTCTGCTAGCTCAATAGCTTTTATCTTGCATGAAAACAAAATTCCAATTCGTCTATTCCTTATATTAAACTTCGTGGACTTAATTTTTCTGCTAGCTCAATAGCTTTTATCTTGCATGAAAACAAAATTCCAATTCGTCTATTCCTTATGCAAAGCACTTGCTCGTTTTATTCAAGTTAACCTATCAGCCTCACGAGCATCATATAAAATGTTGTTGATGATTCAAAAACCGGGCACGATCATATTGTTTTCCTTTGATAAAATTATATATAAAAAACAAAAGAAAAAAAAAGAAAAGGAAAAGGAGACCCATGTTGCTTTGACTAAAAAATCATGATCCATCTCAGATTAATTAACTAATAAACATATCTTTTAACTTTAACAAATCCCAAAAAAAATCTCTGTTTTTTGGGATAAAAAGGCAGCAAGTAAGGGCAAAAGGGATGATGAAAATGATGGTAAACTTTATTTTTGCCTGGAGGACATGGATGAACCAATGGATACCTTAAGCGTTTAGCTCAAGAAAAGGATAAAGGCAGAGAGAAGCAAGAGAGAAAGCGAAACACAAGTCTCTTTGAATGGCTCTCGTTCTTTCCCTTTTTAATTTCCTGTAAAAATTAAATGGAATCTTCTTGTCTTGTCTTCTCTTTAGGGCACAGAAGCTCAAGATTTATTATGAACTCGCACCTTGGAAGTTATGTGTACAAGTAACTTCCAAGATATTCACAGATAAACATGAATCATTCCTTCTTATCCAGAATCAAGAAGGGAAAATTGTAATCGCGGGTTTGGTATTGAAGTATAAAGTGATTTTTAAAAGTATTTTTTATTTAAAAATATATTAAAATAATTTTTTTATTTTTAATATCAACACATTAAAATATAAATAGAAAGAAGAGCAGTAAAAATAAAAATTATAAAAAATATCAAGAGAAAAAAAGATATCTTATACGTTAACATGTGAAAATTTCAATGTAATTTCATCAAAATTAAGTTTTATTCAAATAATTCTAAGAGTACATTTCGTAAATTGGCATAAATTCAATAAATTCTTTTAGATAATAAATCTTAGGATTTGAAATTAAAAAAAAAAAAAAACGAAGAAAGTATATTGTGTCCTTCTTGAGCATCAAACCGACCGGTATTTAATCCATTCAACTATTTTTCAATTTTAAAGTAAGAGCTCAAACCAAAAAACCTCTTCGAAGGTAGAAAAAAATAGTTGTCGGTTGAACGAGAACTCGTTAAATCAAAATATAAATTAAAATAGAAGTGTTCGCTTGTGTGGTTTGAAGTGGGCCTCCCATGCTATTTTTAAAGGTCCATGGGCCATGAAGGTTAGTACAGATTTTAAATGGGCTATTAAAGGGTTGACCCAAAACTATCTTAAATTATATGGGCATGGGTTTGGTTGGGTTGGGCTACCCATTTAACCCTTTGAGAAATTGCTCTCTTCTATCATATTCTTCTCTTTAAAACACTTATCTCTACTTCAAATAGGTAAGCTCTTTGTAAGTGTAGAAATGCGGCAGTTTTTGTCCGTAGATGTGTTTTAAGAGTTTATTTTAATTAAAAAACATTAAGGTGATATATTTTTAGGGTTCTTTTTATGATTTTGATGTATTAATATAAAAAATAAAAATAAAACCAAAAAACATTATTTTAATATGTTTTTAAACAAACAAATATATATATATATTGCAAGATACACGAGATATCTATGGTATAAAAACCTAAAAAAAGCTCTCTCTTTTTTTTTCTTTTTTTTTTGTAGAATCGGATTAAAGAAAGAGAGATGTGCTAACCTGTGGAAGAGAATTGAGATCAATTAAAAGAGTAGTTTACAATTGGAGAAATAATAAGAATTGGTCCTTAAAAATATTACTTATACAAATTTATAATTAAATACCATGTAAACTAAAAAAATTATTTGGTTGGTGTCAAAAAACATAGACAAAAGAGAGACTTAAACTTATTAGGGGGGGAAGACATGTAGAAATAAAATAAATATGTTTTTAGAATATTTTTAAAATGAATTTTTATCATTTTAAAATGGAAAATACAAGAAAAAATATCTCAATTATTTTCGTTTTTTTTTGTCTGTCTCTAGACAACAATCAAACATTACTTAATATTCTAAATAGTAACACTAAAATCATAATAAATCCTTAAAAGCTTTAGAAAAAATAAATCTCCCAAAACTCTAAAAAAAATCCCTTAAAAGGCTTGAGTTATAATATTACACAAGGAGGAAGTTGCTAGGATAAATGAAACCAACTATTTATAGACCATGTTCCAATCCAAGAAAAGATAAAAACAAATAAATAAATAAATAATTTGGGTACTTAATTATAAAACAATAAGACTCCAGGCCCAAACCAAAATCTTGTATGGGCTTTCTAAAGAATTTTTGGGTTCCTATTTCTAATTTTATTCCTGTGGATTTTGGTTCAATTTGTTTTTTCTTATTGTATAAATAACAATCTAATAAAAAAAAAATTACTTCAACCAAAAACAATAGATTGGTAAAAGGATTCTCAATTTCATAGAAGAAGGAAAAAAGAAGCAAGGATGGGAGAAAATACAGTGCCTCAAGCTTCTTACCATTCATCATCAAGTCTATATAGCAATTCAACTGACATTGATACTGCAGCTCAAGATGTACTCTTGCGTGAACAAGTAAGGGTTTTTCTGCTTTCTTTCATCCTCTCCTTTGTTTCCCATCTTTTTTGTTTTTGAAAATTTCATCTGGGTTTGCTTTATTTTCTCTGTTTTTGATAGGAAATTGAGACACAAAGAGTCATTCAAGGCCAAAGGTTGGTGCTTTATTGGCTTAGTGGTAGTTTAAAAAGCAAAATAGAATGGCAATGAATTGTGAATTGTGTGTGTTTTTGTGAGTGTTTTAGAGATGCAGAAAGTGAAGGTGGAGCACCTTCTAAGGATAATACTGATGTTTTCGGTGAAAGGAGAGACCCTAATGCCTTAAAGGTCTGAAGTTTGAATGTTTTGTGATTCAATGATTGTTTGAGGGTTTATTTTGAGGGGTTGTTAATGGGCTGTGCATTTTGTTTTACTGTTATGGATGTTATTGTAGGAACATTTACTGAAGATGGCTACTGAACATCGCTCGGAAATGGCTTTGAAGCGTGGGAAGCCTGCTGGTGCTGAAGAAGGTTGATAATGTATTACAATCTTTCTTTTTTTATAGTATATGGTTGCATCTTTATTTTGATTTTGTCCGTCCTGTTTCTGAATATAGAGAGCTTGTTAGTGTGTGTAACCGTAGAGGATTTACTCCTGGAATATTGTGAGACTAAATTTCCTTTCTGAAAGGAAGATGAAGACTGTTGATGAAGTGGAAGCTGGTCGTGTCATTAGTGAGAGTGCTGGACGACAATGGAAACTAAAATGATTGCAGACCTATTAAGGAAGGTATCAGATGATGAGGAAAAACTGGGAATACTTGTACAGACATGTGCATGCAAAGAGGTTGATAAAAATCTCAAAGTTTTTGATGGCCACTGAATAAGCTCTTGTTGGTTTGAGGAAATATTTTGACTTGAAAATAAACCATTTACCAATGCTCTAACTAATGGAAGTCAACGTGATTTTTGTTTGAGACAACCATTCAATTTTGAGTTGCCTATGCTTCTTTTTATAGCACATCACTGTGACAACAAAGTGAATAACTCTGAATATTTTGTGGGCAGATGGTCTAATCCGTTTCTTTTCTGGCAGATCATGTAGAAATTGGGAACGGATACGGTGTACCAGGTGGAGGTGCATATTATGCTTCTTCAAGGCCTGGCCTCGATAGTGAGTCAGAACAGAAGTCGGCTACAAAGGATCTCCCAGAGTTCCTGAAGCAGAAATTAAGAGCAAGGGGTCTCCTGAAGGATGATACAGTAAAAAGCCATCCATTGAGAACTGATAATGCAAGTTTTTCTTGGTCTTTGAGCCTCTTGTTTCTTTCTTTTTTGCTTCTTCCCATGGCTTTTTTCCCCTACTTGTTTTTTTACTTGGCTATTTTAACATTTTGGAAATTCTGAAATTTCTCTTCATTTAAACCTTTCTTGTGCATCCCAACTATGATTTATTTTTTTCCTGATGTCTTCCTTTCAATCTATTATTTTAGTCCTTTTACACATTGCCTCATAATTTTGTTTTGCAGAAGTCGGAGACTGGTTCAACACAAGCTGTTGAAATCCGGAAGTTGCCTCCTGGATGGGTGTGTCTTGATTGCTGTATATATGTTTTTATGCTTTATTTATCTGTCTAAGGATAAACTGCTTTGCCAATCTTTGTGCATGAGAACTGTGGCATTGGAAATTTTTGGAACCTGCCAAATGCCTACCATTTCATATCTGGTTTGCTTGTATTAGGGGAATTCAGATTTAGTTTTTGTAGTACTTAATGTTCAGAGTAGAATCCTAGAGAGAGAATTTCAATTAATATGCCTCAAGCACTTCTTATTGCATAAGATATAATGGCAGTGTATTGACCTTGAACTTCATAAAGGGTTAACGAATTTCAACTTTCTATGAGTATCCAAGTTTTGATGCCCTATGCCGCCTTATGCATTCTTTCCAGCACTTCTTTTATGCTGCTGTGGAATTCTATCTATGATTAGGTGGAAGCAAAGGATCCTGCTAGTGGTGCTTCATATTATTACCATGGAAGCACCGGAAAGACCCAGTGGGAAAGGCCAACTGATATGCCTTCAACCACATGGACTCCATCACCTTTACCTCATTTAGAAGATTGGGTGGAGGCATTGGACGAAACTACAGGTATGCCATAAGTATCCAGCTGTATATAAATGAAATGTGAGGCAAAATAGTAAAGAGGGGCTGGGAGAGGGGAAATATATATAGTCACAGTTTGTAGTTCCTGAATACCATGCATATAACTAGAGTCCTGCAAGTAGCTTTTTTGGGAGCATTAATGGATTAAATCATGTTTTTTCTAGTTTTTCTAAGTTCTAATGTTTAAGTTAAGGATGGTGTTAAGAGACTGCTCGGTTATCAAGCAAAATAACATCTCCTTTAGGTTTGCATTGACATCTTGCTCTCACCCCTAGATTGTTCCTTGTTTTAATATTATACAATTTGAGCTATATCACTTTGAGGTAGATTTTGCTGTGCTTTATCATTTGTTTAATATTCTGTGTGTGGTTAACCTTTGTAAAGTGTGGAACTGCAATAAATTTCCTATAAACATGTAGGACTTCACTGAAGAGTAATGGAGATCAGGAAAAGAAATGAGCATTCAACTTATTTGCAGATGTTTTTCCCTTTCCCTCTGTGCTTAAAGCCTTTTGTTTTCCATGTGCAGGTCATAAATATTACTACAATACGAAGACCCATGTATCACAATGGCAGCATCCAAAATCATCACAGCTAGCCTCACAACACTCTCACATCTCATATTCTGGAAATGCTTCTAGTGGGAATCAGGACAATAGATCATCCGAGTCAAAGAAATGCATCGAATGTGGTGGGTGGGGACTCGGTGTTGTGCAGACTTGGGGTTACTGCAATCATTGCACACGGTAAATCATCAGCAATTTATAAACTGGGTTCTCTTCCTTTTCCCTTCATATTACTAGTATGCCAAAAAAGAACTGCATAAGCATGTGTGGTGGTTGAAACTCAATTTCATTAAGTCATGTATTCCGTGTTTGATTTTCATGTCTTTTTCCCATATATTCACATTTGAACTTTTTATGGTTCAATTTTCTTATGACACACCTTCTGCTGAAGTTGCAGTTGGTATTGGGAGATTTTTTAAAGTGCATTGCTTAAGACCAAAAAAAGAAAATTGTCTTAGGCAAAGCACGTTGAGATGATTCATTATTTATTTACATATTTTTGAAATGCTATTGGATTGCAGAGTTCTGAATCTACCACAATGCCAGTACATGATGCCCAATTTGAATTACCAGCAGCAGAATCTTGCAAATTCGAAGGGTGATCTTGAAAAAAATGCTCCAAAACAGAGGTACTTGATCTTACTTAAATTACTTGGAGATCACATCTCGCTTCAATGACTTTGGTTTTGTTGTTGAGTTAACTTTTTGAATGACCATGACCCTAAATACAATTTAAATTCAAACTCTCATGCAATCAACCAAGAATTCTCTAAAAAGATTCAGTTATGGTAAAGCTATAAAGAAGAGGTCATTTTGTTTGAGGAATTAGATTGGGGGTATGTGACCTACAAAGGGGACTGTCAAACCAGGGGTTGTAGACTATGGGTCATTGCTTGGTGCTATAGGAAAGTCTTGGACTTGCAATCACAAGAATGCAGTTTCTAGTCTTGAGAGCAGGCACTCAATGCAAAACTGTTAATGAGTTGGACTATCTCCTAATCTGAGCCAATGACACCATTCCTGTTCTGACATGACCGAGTAATTTTCTTCAGAGCGAGTGGGAGTCACCTGAGCTGCAGACTCCAAGGTCATCTGAGCACATGGATACTATATTACTATTTACTGATCTATCCCACTTTTGCTGGTTTTATTAGGTTTAGCATTCTAAGCCAGAACTCATGCAATGTGAGTTCACTTGTGGGTGGGGGGTGGATTAATTCATGCTTGACGCGTTAGTGTCTTGGTGTCTAGGTGATGAAGTCCTGCATTCAGGACAATTAACCAAAGGAAACTATTTTATACATCTTTGTCTCCCAATCCATTAGTTTGACACTTTCAGTTTAACATCTAACCTGTTTGAGGAAATATAAACCTGTTGGAAGAATAAGGAGACAACTACAGCTTTTGCTGTTAATGAGTACGAAGAAAGAAATAGTCATGTCACCTAATTTAATTGAGATTGAGAATAAAATCAGCTCTTCTGCTTGATGAATTCCTATACTTCAAACACAGCCTCATTGACAACAAAAGAGAGAAGATAAAGAAAGAGAATCAATAAAATTAAATGCACACTTATGCACACAAGTTTATTTGCTTGCATGTGTAATTGATTTTGAATTGCCAGGCCCAATTGGAAACCTCCTGTGGGAAAAGGAAATAGAAGAGAGAGCAAAAAGCGTGCCTACAATGATGATGATGAGTTGGACCCCATGGATCCAAGCTCTTATTCAGATGCTCCCCGTGGCGGCTGGTATGTGATGAATAGTTTATTTTATGCCCATCACTGATCTCCTCTTTGGACATTTTTTTCTAGATATGTAAACAAGGAGAAGTACTAGAATAGTCTATTAATCTCATCTCTCTGTTCAATCTGCAGGGTTGTGGGCCTCAAAGGAGTTCAGCCTCGTGCAGCTGATACTACTGCTACGGTATGCGAACTTTATTTTTCTTCATGAACTTTTATTTTCCTTTTTCTGAGAGAGTTATTATGCTGCCACATATAAAGGTGATGGAGGCTATGCTGGTTCTGGTCAATGCATGTCATAATGTGGCAATCGAGTGATTATGCCTTCCCCTTCACCTGACCTCCAACGTCTTTTTCAACATTGAGATTGTATATTGCAAAATTATTCTGCTAAATATCAGATCACCCAGCATTTTGGTCAGCAATTGCATGCTGGTATTTTTTCCAAGAACATTAAAATTGACATTATGCATGTACTGCTATCCCTTTCTCTTCAAATTCGCACATGTTTGTGCACAGAGATGAAAATATTCATGCTGTATCTGCTTTATAGCATATATGTATTGTACTCACTTTTTGGTGGTTTTATGCCTCTGATTGTCAGGGTCCGCTATTTCAACAGCGACCATACCCATCACCAGGAGCTGTCTTGCGAAAGAATGCTGAGGTCGCAACACAAACCAAGAAATCCAGCTCTCCTTACATGCCTATATCCAAGAGAGGAGATGGTAGTGATGGTCTTGGAGATGCCGACTGAGGTTCCTATGTAAACGGAGTTGAATTTTGTCCTTCTGGTGCATTCATCCTTAATTTTATATGTGGTGCAGCAGCACTGCATGTTCCCTCTGCATGGAAGAGTTCTCTTCTGCAACATTACTGGAACCACAACAAATAGATGATCGTTCTAGTTCTATAAGTAACTGGGACTTTCTGCAAGGCAGCTTGTTGTATTTGTGACCGGCTGATTGATAGTTTGATACCTCCTAGTCATTTGACTTTTCTTCGACAAATATATCATTTGTTATGGTTAATTAAGCTTGCCTCCAACACAAGCATCTCGAACTGGAAGTTTACACGGGGTGCAAAGAACTTCTGCACAGTTGAAACAAAACGTAGAAAAAGAGAAGGAATGTCTTCAGTTTGACACATGCCTGAATTTTACACAAGATTTGCTGGACTAGAACTAGCTCGAGCATCAATATCACATAGATTTAGCAGCTTAATTGTGGTTTAGAAAATGTTGCTGGTATTCTAGTGCTAGTCTTGTAAATCTCTTGCCCTGTATTTGTCTTACTAAATTCTCACATGTACGAGTTTCTTAGTGGACAAAAACATTAATGTTAATAAGATAATGTTATCTTCGACAGCATCTTTTCCCCTACAATTATTATGGCAAAAGCATAACCAAGATGAGGAGCCAAAAACAATAAGCCCATGTCCCATGCTAGGAAAGTAGAATAACCTTTTTCCCTTGTCTCTTACCAAACTTCTGTCCATATTCCAGAAGTTGTTCATCATGGTGGACCCTGAATTACTAGCTTTCCAAGAACCTATGATCATGCGATGCTCTTGACAGTGGGAAGGAAGGTTCAGTGATAATTTCCACTAGCTGGCCACCAAAACAAAGATTAGACGACAAACAAAGGAATTAATGCAATTCACAAATCTCATTTTTGTCCTTGTAATCAACACTCACCAAGATAAAATAGTTGCTCTATGCTTGGTAAAAAAGCAATCAAATAAATAAACTCAATCCCAATTTTAAACTTATACCACGTTAATATCTAGAGATATAAGTGACAGGAATAATAAAAACAGAAAGGATATGTTTTTTTCGTACTTGTTTTGAAAGGATATAAATTGATTTTAAAATTATTTTAGAGATAAATTTGTTTTATATCTTTAATTTTATTCACCAACCAAATATATTTTTATAATTTTTTATATCTCTTTACAAAACACTAACAAAATACAATTTAAAGATAAAATTTTAAACTCAAAACATTGATTAGAAAGAAAAATGTGCTATTTAGTTTTCTATAAGACTACAGTGGATGATGTAGAATTCAATCAACACCATCATGGAGCACATAACAATAGTTTTTTTTTGTGTTTTAAAAATATTTTAAAAAAATTTAAATTTAAATTATTTATTTTTATTTTAATTTATTATTTTT
>Ga0307511_10008532_pt1 | contig 10248 bp, 18 predicted proteins | sample 13_EM_MG_FD_200266 | JGI IMG/M metagenome (GOLD analysis project Ga0307511, IMG submission 200266) | Populus trichocarpa ectomycorrhiza microbial communities from riparian zone in the Pacific Northwest, United States - 13_EM | ecosystem: Host-associated > Plants > Roots > Unclassified | place... | reverse complement strand
TCCCCTCACCACCTCCATCCTCTCTCTCTCTCTCTCTCTCTCTCCTCGCACGCTGACGCAACAATGTCCGAGTCTTCGACGGAAATCCAAATCCACGTCAAAGGTAAAGAAAAAAGCGACCGCGTCATCCTCAAGGGAAAGTGAACTGATGTAATCTCGTTCGGGGGATTGTCGCCCAGGCGCCAACGAACTCAAGCTACAGATAACGATAAAGACAGACAAGACCGTGCAGGAACTCAAACACGCTATTGCGGAGAAGACGGATGCACCTGCTGATCGTCAGAGGCTGATCTATTCCGGAAAGGTTCTCAAGGTGTGTTCCCGCAGCACACTCTTACCAATATCCTCTCAGGCGTTTTCTTGTCTATCGTAGGATGAAGAACCACTATCCAGCTACAAGATTCAATCTGGCCACACTATCCATTTGGTGAAGAGCGCCGCCAAGTCCGGAGGGACCTCTTCAACATCCGGAGCCACTCCTCAACCTTTGCCCCAAATGCAGGCCGGCCAGAACCCTCACGACCCCCTCACGCAACTTAACAGTCATTTGGGATTTGGAGCGATGGCTGGTCTCAATCCCTTCGCGGACATGGGTGTAAACCAGAACGACCCTAACATGGTGCGTCCCTTTGACCCTTTTGGCCGAGACCCCAGACGTTCCTGACTTGGTTATGATGTGGGCGTTTGTGTTCCACGTCGACAGATGCAAAACATGCTGAATTCTCCTCAATTCCTTCAACAAATGTCCTCCGTCTTCTCAAATCCCCAGATTATGGATCAAATCCTGGCGATGAACCCGCAACTCGGAGGGATGGGCCCACAGATGCGTCAAATGTTCCAAAGCGAACGGTTCCGTCAGATGATGTACGTTGCATTCCGCTCCGTACGTCTAGGAATCAGCGGACTGATGTTGATACGATCAGGTCGAACCCAGAGACTCTCCGGACGATGCTTCAAATGTCCAGCGTAATGAATGAGATGGGGGTAGGGCCTGCCGCGGGCGGGTTCCCTGGGATGGGCGGTAGTGGTCTTGGCGGTCCCGGAGGTTTCGGTGGCGCAGCGAACCCAACCGTCGCTCCCAATCCAGCCACGAACATGACCACTCCTGGCACAACACCAAGCACGACAGGCACGACAGATACAACAGGTACCACCACGGGCCCTCCACCGCCGAATCCGTTTATGGATCCAGCGATGATGCAACAACTCATGGGCGCGTTCGGTGGTGCTGGCGGAGGAGGGATGGGAGGAGGAGGATTGTTTGGCGCTCCGGCTACACCGGCGGATACGAGGCCGCCTGAGGAGCGGTTCCAGACCCAGTTACAGGTTCGTATTTTGTGGCGTGGTCTAATCATTGTTTGACATTCTGTATCCCTTGCAGCAATTGAACGATATGGGTTTCTTCAACGCCTCGCAGAACATCCGTGCCCTCCAGGCGACGGGCGGAAACGTCCACGCTGCCATAGAATACATTCTCAACGGCGGAGGCTTGTGAGCCTATCGTTTGTGAACGCTGGAAAGAACGACAAGTCAGACGCATGTATCATCATCACTATGAACGATCTCCTGTACTTCTCTCCTACCCCCAACCTTTTGTGTGGTTTCGATCCATGCGTATGATACGGATGCATTCTACTCGCGTAACTCGGAATTTCGCACCCTTTTTCGCACTTACCGCTGTTGGGTTGCTGTATTTTCATGTTGTGACGGCGCCCGATCTTGACCGGGACCATTCGAGGTTGCCACCCGCCTCCATCACGATCACCACCTGGCCGGGGGTGAGAGGATCGATATTCTCATCGTTTATCGCGCTGTCGCTACAGTACTGGGATTGCTATGGGACACGAATCGACACCAGAGCCGGTGGCGTTGGTGTACAAGGTGGTGGCCGCTCTAAACCCGACCTCAGAGGGTGGGCCATCGGAGATTCCGCTGCGTCTGGATGTGTATCCCCCGGCTCCCCACTCGACTCGGACCTCCACCTCTAGGGATGCTGGTGTCGGGGTGCCTGTTGTCGTGTATTTCCATGGTGGGGGGTTGCTGGTTGGGGATCGGAAGAGTTGGTTTCCCGAGTGGTTACATGGTGAGAGCTTTTCGATTCTTATCGATCCACCTCCAGTCGTTGACCGGACTATTGGGCGTAGGTCGTCTATCCGAACAAGGCGTAGCTTTTCTGTCGGCGGATTACCGATTACTCTCGCCCTGCACGGGACACGATATCCTAGAGGACATCCAAGATCTATTTTCATACATCCGGAATGATCTGAACTCCGCTCTCGCTGAGGCGAGTGGGAGCCTCGGATTGAAGATTGACACCGATGCGATTGGTGTCGCTGGGACCTCTGCAGGAGGGTTGTGCGCGTACTTGTGTGCGATTCACGTTTCACCGAAACCGAGGGTCTTACTCTCGATGTACAGCCAAGGAGGTGAATGTCTAGTGAGTTCCGTTCGGCATCCAAGCCTGGATTCTGCTTCGGTACTGATCGAATACAGAACGACAACTATCTAGAACCAAAGACGGAGCCGTTCCTCCCTAATAAGCCGTTGGTCGACCCATCCAATTTTACCGAATTCATCTTCCCCCAATCCGCGTCTCTCCCGATCACGGCGGAGTCTCCGTTGGAATATTATCCGGCAACTCACCCAACTCCAGGTCTGCCAGCGACGAAACGGATGTACCTCACTCGACTGTACTACCAATTTGGCGAATGGCTGGACTATTACACGGGCGATCACACCCTCAGCACGCGTCTTCGTCAACTACGATCCCCATCGTCTTCCAAGGCAGAGTCACCCTCGTTGGACCTGATAAAAGCGCGAGAAGTTATCGGAGAGAAAGACGTCAGGCTGTTTCCTCAGTTCGGGGTTACGGAGCACTGGCCCCCAACGTTTATCGTACACGGGTCGGAAGACAAGCAAGTCCCGCTCTTCGAATCCAAGCATATTATGGAGAGGTTGGAAAGTGTGGGGGTTGAAAGGGAGTTGGTTGTGATGGAGGGTCAGGGACACTCTTTCGATTACGCTCCAGACGCGGAGAGGGAGTTTGGAGGGTTGTTTGACCGGGTAACGGCGTTTCTGGTTCGGAATCTGCAGAGATAGATCCCCCCCAGTGGAGAGTCGGGGTAGTACGGGATTGTTCATTGGGGCTTCCCGGGTCGCGGGGCCTTCTCAAGTCTCCACCGCTCGGACAATTAGATTGCGTATGGTTATGGTGCAAGTCAGTAAGGACGGTTTGTAGTGGATGTTGCATAAATAGATCGTACAACGTATATCCCACGGCCGGGTTGTACCTGGTTGGTGACGAAAGCGGGGAGAGGGTGTGCCTACGGCGGAGGTTGTATCCATGTACAAAGATCTTCGAGCAGAATGGGTGGAGCTGAAGTGGGAAGATTGCCGCACGGAGGAACGAGGGTGGAAAATGCACAACAGTGCAAGACGTGATACGCTCCGATGGCCCCCCGTCTCCCATGGTAGGCATCGAATTTTCAAACAGTTGACACTCCATGTGTTTTTACCTTTCCAGTCGATCGGCGGGTGGAAGCGACGCGCATCTTGGCCCGCCGGACGTCCATTTTCGCGCACCGCCACATGACGATCCGTCACCTTCTCCCTCTCCGACTTCTGGCGACGCCACGTGGACGCTGGGGCGTGGTTCTCCAGCTAGGCGCACTCTCTAGTCGTTGGAGGAATGGGTTTGCAGCGTGGCGAAGGGATTTCGAGTTAAGTGGGGGGGGTCACGTCACCATTGATCTCGGAACCCCCACCCTCCGCAATACCAGAACCACGTTGGCGAGGCTCCCAGACTGGTGTTAGAGATAGGGACCCCCCGGGGCCAAGTTTTCATGCCCAGGAATAACTCGCCTGGCTCTGGGCCTTTGCGGACCGATGCAAAGCAAAACTCTGTAACAGGGTTTGGGTAATTTTACTTAAGGACAAGGACGGTCGCCTTCAATTCCCTCGCAGTCCGGGACCTACTCTTCACACCACATCCTCCTCCCTTCGAGTTTCAGCCCTCCATAAATTTCATCCGATGGCTCCGTATTTCCTACGGAACCTTCTCCCGAAGAAAGAGAAAGTAGAGCGGGCAAGACCGCTACGAGAGGTCCTCGTAGGCCTCACCTGGGTTCAGTGGGGTATGTTCTTCTCTGGGTAAGTCGTATCCTTGGCACCGCCAAGAGCGGTTGACAATGTTGAACTTTGATCTAAATTTTGATTTATTTGCTATAGGTGGTTAGCTTGGGCTTGTGACGCGATCGACTTTTTCAGCGTTTCGCTCAACGTCGTGAATTTGCAAACCCAGTTTAACCGTTCTACGCATGACATCGTCAGTAACACTCCGAACCTATCATTCCGTTTTCCTGACCCTCATTCCTGTGCCAGACGACGTCTATCACCTTCACTCTATTGTTCCGTTCTGTCGGAGCCGTGAGTAACGATATCTCTTCTGTCCTCCACCTACGCCTCTTACGATCTCCTGTCCCAGATCATCTTTGGTCTCATCTCCGACAGATTTGGGCGAAAGTGGCCGTTGGTCGTCAATCTCCTCATTATCTCCTCCCTCTCCCTTGGCTGTAGTTTCGTTCAGACGTTCCACCAGTTCCTCGCCGTCCGGAGTCTCTTCGGTGTCGGAATGGGAGGTATCTGGGGTCTAGCCTCTGCCTCCGCCCTCGAAAACCTCCCTGTCGAGGCTCGTGGTCTTGCTAGTGGTATCATGCAACAAGGATACGCTGCCGGATACCTCATCGCCGCCGTCATCAACCTATACCTTGTTCGGCACACGACTTGGCGCGCACAATTCAGGATGAGTGCCGGGATCTCTCTTTCTGCCGCCCTGCTGCGGTCTCTTCTTCCCGAGAGCGAAGTCTTTCTCCGCGCTCGACAGGACAAGCAGACTGAAGTCGAGAAGCCCGGCCAGTCAAAGACTCGCATCTTCTTCCACGAAGTCGGGCAGATGCTCAAGAACCATTGGTTGCTGTCTATCTACGCTGTATTGTTGATGTCCGGATTCAACTTCTTGTCCCACGGCTCACAAGACCTCTACCCCACTTATTTGGAAGAGAGCAAAGATTTCACGAAGTTCAATGCGACCGTCGCAACGATCATTGGAAACTGCGGGGCTATTGCGTGCGTCTTTTTTCCTCGTCTCCTTCTCGACATTGGAGGATTTTCTAATGATCCGATCCAATGCAGGGGAGGCGCCGTCGCCGGTTGGCTAAGTCAACACATCGGCCGTCGACTTACGATCATGTGGGTGACTTTACATGTGAACAAAATTTGAGATCGACCTAACTTGATCCTCCCCTCGCAGCATTTTCGTCCTCCTCGTCGGAGCGTTCATTCCGCTCTGGATCATCCCGGATACCTTCAGCAAGCTCTCCGCTGGTGCTTTCTGCGTTCAATTTGGCGTTCAAGGGTAAATCGCACAGCGCACTTCGAGAGATGTTCTGGTTCTGATTACTTGTTAGGGCATGGGGTGTTGTCCCGATTTTGCTGTCCGAGATTTCTCCTTCCGCCTTTAGGTCCACCTTCCCGGGTGTGGCCTACCAACTGGGCAACATGGTCTCCTCGGCCTCCGCTCAGATCGAGGCTAGTCAGTGCGCTTCCTCTCCTTGGATGGCCGGTCTATTTTTACTCATCCCCCCGCCCCCAGCCGGCGGAGAGCACTCGCGTACAACGATCCAAGGACCAGACGGTCCAAAGGACGTACCAAACTACGCGCTTATTCAGGCAATTTTCATCGGATCTGTGTCCGCTTACATCATCGTCCTCGCCCTGATCGGCCCTGAGAGACACGGAAGCCACTTCGAGAAAGGCAAGACGGCGTTCCAGGCCGGTGCTTCGAAGGAGGATGTGAGCCATGCCCCGCCAGAAGTCGAGGGAGTACAGGATGTTGAGAGGTTGAGCATCGGAAGCGGAATCGGCAAGGAGAAGGAGGTATTTCAGCTCGCTGAACCCAAAAGACAGATCAGGGACCGTTTTGTGTGAGAGTCCGTCTTGTTGGCTGACGTCGATGGTGCCAGCGGTATGTCAGATGAAGAAGTGATGATGAGGAGTTACCCACAAACGTTGTTACTACCTAGCGCACGATTATGCTTCATCGAGACCTGGGGATTACCATTCAATGTCGGACAACGAGTTACCCAGGGAATACTGCGAGCGGTGGCGACGTCCGTGGTTCCTTATGCCTTTATCAAACACGGGGCGTACAAGTAACCAACACTTAGTGCTGTCGTCCGCGGATCGTCCAGGTCCTTGAGAAACATAATCGTTTGGGCCTGCGGAGCAGGAAAAGCAGTCAACTGAAATGTATACTCTGATGCATAGGGCAGGGTGGGGTTTCGGTTCTGACGATCGGTCATCACGTTTACGGGGGAACCCAAACGGTCGTCATCTTCCAGGAGCGAACACCTATTGCCCTGGGCTACTAGTAGGAATGACAGGGTTCTCATACGATCACACACTGTCCGCCACCCGCCACTTTGGTTCCAGATCGATTTCTCATCCCCCCACGAACCGACGCATCCATCATTACCCCACTGTCACGCATGGACCAAAGTTCCACAAACCACCGAGCGGGTGCCAATGTTGTCTAGATCATTCGACTTTCATCCTCCGCCCTCCAGCTCACGCGCTTCCTAATGAACGGAATCACCAAACTGGTCTGATTGCTATTCGAAGTCATCGGCGAACCAATCACAAGTCAGTCTGCATATACGGGGGGGTCGGGGAAACACTGCAGTTGGCGCCTTGTTGATTCGAAACTCCAGTGTGCTCCTAGAATCGGCGATAACTCTTTCAGGCGAAGTGTAGAGACGGGGACTCAATTTGGGCCGTGAACTTAAAGGCAAGGACGACTGCTTCGATTGCTCAGGGTCCGGAATACGCTTTCCTTGTCTCTCTCCTCCCGCGTTCTAGTCCTCCACCATGGCCCCGTATTTCCTGCGGAACCTTGTTCTGAAGAAAGAGAAAGTAGAGGGAGCCAGACCGTTGTGGGAGGTCCTCTCTGGTCTCACTTGGGTGCAGTGGGGTCTCTTCTTCTCTGGGTATGCTGCGTCCCTCGTACCGCCAAGAGCAGTTGAACCTTGACCTCAATTTTGATTCGCTGTAGGTGGTTAGCTTGGACTTGCGACGCAATCGACTTTTACTGCGTTTCGCTCAGTATTGGTAGTTTGCAAACACAGTTCGGCCGCTCCACACATGACATCGTCGGTCACATTTCTCTGGACCTCTTGTTGCGTTTTTCTGACCTTGCCTCTTGTCGGGCCAGACAACATCTATCACCCTTACGTTGTTGTTCCGTTCCGCTGGCGCTGTGCGTAGCACTCTCCTTTTACCCTCCACGCGCGCAACTTATCACCCTCTTGCACAGGTTATCTTTGGTCTCATCTCTGACCGATTTGGACGAAAGTGGCCATTGGTCGTCAATCTCCTTGTCATCTCCGCCCTCTCCCTCGGCTCTGGCTTTGTTCAAACCTACCCACAGTTCCTCGCTGTCCGAAGTCTGTTTGGTATCGGGATGGGCGGTATCTGGGGCCTAGCCACCACTACTGCCCTCGAAAACATCCCAATTGAAGCCCGTGGTATCGGCAGTGGTGTTATCCAACAGGGATTCGCGGTTGGATCCCTTATTGCTACTGTCATCAACCTGTACCTTATCCCACACACCACATGGCGTGCGCTGTTCTGGACCGCTTCCGGTATTTCTGCCTTCGCCGCCGTGTTCCGAGCACTCCTTCCCGAGAGTGAAGTTTTCCTTCGCGCTCGACGAGAGGAGGAAGCCAAACTCGAGAAACCTGTCCAGTCAAAGACACGCATCTTCTTCCACGAGGTTCGGCAAATGCTCGAGCACCATTGGTTGCGGTGTATCTATGTTGTGTTATTGATGTCTGGATTTGGTTTTCTGTCCCATGGCTCTCAAGACCTCTACCCCACTTATCTGCAAGTTAGCAAAGGGCTCACGAGGTACGACTCTATGGTTGCAACAATAATTGGGAATTGTGGTGCTGTTGCGTGTGTTTTTCTCCCCGGTCTCCCCTACTGCCTGAGGTTTTCTAATCACCCATTCTGATGCAGGGGAGGTGTAGCTGCTGGTGGGTTGAGTCAGCACATTGGTCGCCGGCTCACAATCATGTGGGTATCATTGCATGCATATACTTTCAGAATTGATCCAACTTTTAGTATGTTTTCTTTTGCAGTGTGTGTGTCTGCATTGCTGGAGCATTCATTCCACTCTGGGTCATCCCAAATACATTTGGCAGGCTTGCTGTTGGTGCTTTCTGTGTCCAGTTTGGCATTCATGGGTGGGTCACCCAAATTGCCTCAGGATGTTCTGGCTCTGACTGGTCATTGGCTTTACAGGGGGTTGGGTGTTATTCCAATCTTCCTGTCAGAAATATCTCCCCCTGCTTTTAGGTCCACCTTCCCTGGTGTAGGTTACCAATTGGGCAACATGGTCTCCTCAGCTTCAGCTCAGATAGAAGCCAGTTAGTGTTCTTTCTTTTGCTGGCTGGGCTGTATTTATTTACCCCTTTGGTACTTAGCTGCAGGGGAGCACTCACGTACAACAATTCAAGGACCAAGTGGCCCACAAGATGTACCAAACTATGCACTCATCCAGGGTATCTTCATTGGATCTGTGGCTGCATACATCCTCATCCTTGCCCTGATTGGCCCTGAGAATCACGGAAGTCACTTTGAGAGGGGAAAAACAGCATTCCAGGTTGGTGCTTCAAAGGAGGATGTGAACTCTATCCTAGCAGGGGTAGATGGAGTTCAGGGTGTTAAAAGGTTGAGTGTGTGGAGTGAGGGAAGCAAGGAGAAAGAAGTCATTCAACATGTTGAAGATAAAAAGGGAGCTGAGGATGGCTCTGTGTGAAAGTATCTTGTTTATTGAGGTTGATGTATTGACGGGTTACCACATGAATATGAGATTAGTATACAATATGAGGACAATGCCTCTGTTAAAATGATCACTCCCAGATTTTTCACAGTCAAATTGGTCCACATTTTTACAAACCTCTCAATGCTGGTGTACTGTGCCCCAAATATTTTTGATAACACATATTGTAATAAGGAAGAGTTTAGTTTCATGTCCTAATACCACTCTGAGGGGGGGAGTATAGACATCTGTGAGTTTCTCAGAGTTTATTTTGACTTGGCCATTAAGTAGCTCCACCCAGGGTTGAATCTGCCACAACTTGGGTGCAGCCTTAGCATAAGGGGTTTGCATCCATGGAGATGTGTATTTGTTCTTTTCCTGTGTGGTTTACTAGTAGTCATAGGTGAGGTTTCAATCAAATCTGTGGAAAAATTCAACCCCTTCAGTCCATCCATAGCTGAGGAATGATGTATCCTCCATGAACCCCCAAGTAGCTCTCTCAAAGGAGATTAATTTTTGATAAATTTCCTGTTAGTGATAAATGTGCCATGATCTGTGCATTGTTTCTATATGCCTTGTTTAGTGTTGTTTGGACATGCTTCAGTGGTGTCACGATTTTCACCTTTTTAACATTATTTTTCCCTAAGTTCGAAGCGCCCAAACACTCGTTCAAATCATGACATGGCGTTATCTTATCTCATCTCATCTTATCTTATCTCATCTTATATTATCTTATCTTTTCACACTTCAGAAGTCACACAAGACAAAGACAGGGAAAGCAGATAGTATTGGAATACCGATAGAGAACTATCTACTCGTTGACAGGAACCGCGACCCACTCATTCTCCTTGTTGGAATCCCCATCCACATCCCTCTCGACATCAGCCTTGTATCCACCATGAGGCCAAGTTCGATTGAAGGACAACCAATCAAGGAACTCGTTGATGGTGGTCTGATTGACGGTCAGACCAGGAATCTCCATTGAAGGAGGGAAACCAATGTCAGGAAGAGGAGGAGAGGCGACCCGGAACATAGCCTCTTGAGGAACCTCAGGAGTGTCAGAACCAACCTCGCCAACAGGCCTACTGAACCGATGCTAGTCTCCTTTGAGACTCGGTACACGAAGTTGTAGGGCAACCGCGGATAGCTTCAGAGTGGGTCGAGACAGACCACTCCCATATGTGTTGGCGCAACTTGCGGCTCCGGAATATCCATAGTTCGGGTAGGTAGAGAAAACAGGCCAAGGTAACGCGTTTCGGCACTAGAGAAGGAGGGAAGGCTTCTCTGGGGCTGAGCAGAGGGGAACAAGGGAGGCTAGGGGTTAATCACTAATGATCCGCCTGTCAGGAGGGAGAACACTGTGATTGACA
>Ga0307511_10008531_pt1 | contig 10248 bp, 12 predicted proteins | sample 13_EM_MG_FD_200266 | JGI IMG/M metagenome (GOLD analysis project Ga0307511, IMG submission 200266) | Populus trichocarpa ectomycorrhiza microbial communities from riparian zone in the Pacific Northwest, United States - 13_EM | ecosystem: Host-associated > Plants > Roots > Unclassified | place... | reverse complement strand
AGCGAGCGGAGCGAGCCAACATGGCGCTCGACTCTGCCATGAGGGGCACCCTCATAAAATTCATTTTTGAATATATAATCCGGAAGAAATTTCCCACGCATGACGTACCCGACGCGTGATCCGCCGGTAGATTTCGGCCCGCACGATCGCATCCGTACCCACAACATATTCATCACGTCGTGTTTCCCGCCATAGTGATCGAATTGCTCGTTGCCAAGGTCTGGTGGCGGGGCATAGCCACAATCAGCCAGTTGCTCTTTGGAGGTACCCCGACGATACCCATCCTGCACCCGTCCCCAATCACCAGGCTTCCGCAGAACGGCTCTGTGACATACCAGGACAAGTGCAATCTTTACGATTGCTCGGCCGGTTGTTGTATGAGAGCAAGCAGCTCGACACCGCAGAAGAAGCCGTATCCAGAGCGCTCAATCTCTCCTTAGGCAAAGGCAATCAATTCCAGGTTTTCGAATGTCACCACCTCCTTGGTCTGATATTTCAATCCAAGGGCGAGTCAGAAGCGGCTATTGACCGCTTCGAGACGGCTCTCGGGATTGCGTCCAATTGCAACTTGGAAAATCTTCAATTTTGGGGCCACTACTCATTGGCGCGGTTGTTTTGTGATGAAGGCGGGTTCGGTGATGCGTACACTCACATCGAACACTCCAAGTCATACGTGGTCAATGATGCATTTAAACTGGGTCTTGCAATGGAGCTGCACGCTGAGACTTTGTATTGGCATGGAAGCAGATCACCTCTCCCCCAAATCCTCGCAGGGTGATTTGAGCCCTCGCTTGAATCACCAGACCGAGTGATTGACTCTCCGCGCATCGTGTGCCCCTGATGCAACTGATTGGTTGTCGAATAGCCCATGGCGCTACGATCGAAACCGTTCACCGACATAACAGCAACGACCCGGTCTGATCTCGTTTGGTGTTCTGAGGTCTAAGGTTTCGTATTTCAGCTTCCGGGACCCCAACAATTGTTCACACTCCTGATGATACAGAGGACACGGAGGATCCCGGCGCCAACACGGTAATGTGAAGATTTTCGTGTTGATCAGCTGGTTACGTGCGCCCCAAACTCGTGAAACGCCGAGGATTTAATCACATCACCCAACAAGCCTACGTTCAACAGTATGTGTCGTGAAAACGTGAAATGAAATTCTCATAATCGGGCAAGCCAGTGCCGGTACAAATCAAAACATGGAGGCCAACCTAGTAGTACAATATCGTGAATGACATACAAATTTTCAACCCATCGAGGCAAACAAGTCAGTAGGGCTGAGGTGTTTCACTCTTCGTATTTCTCTCTGCTGTGGATCTACGGGCGCCCTTCTCGTAGGGGGTGGCAGCTCAGGTAGATCTTTGCGTGCTTCCCGGTGCGACCTGGTGCGACTGGGTCCTTGTCTACGATCGACCCTCTGAGTAGCCGTTGCGTCGGATTCCAGCTCAAGAGGGTTGAACGAAGGGAGGGGAGGAAGCGGAGGGGCGGGCGCCCTGTTTGATGGGACTCGCTGTGGCTGACGGGCGGAGCGTTTTCGGCGTGGGGTGTCGTAAGGGTCGCGTGGCCGAGGAATGTACGAAGCCGTGGGTCCAGGGATATGTGTACGAGATGATAATGATTGGAAACTTGACTTGGACTGCTGGTGCTGGTGCTTGATTTCATTCCCATACGGATTATTTGATATGGCCGCCCTGGAACTTCTGTCCAACAGTGAAACGACAATTCCCGCCAAGGCTAACGGTGGGTGGTTAGGTCGACCGGGTGTGGAACCAACGCGGCAGAAGGCGCACCAATCATAACTGATATCCACGTAATAGCCAGCGCGGCCGCAGCCTCCCTACATTTGCTGGGATTTTCGGAATCGGGGTTCTTACACAGTCCCTTTCCATCTCTGGAGGCGGCGCGGATGGAAAGACCGATGGCGCCGGCCAGACAGGGAACGAGCAGAATGGAAAACGTGATCAGGTTGAGGACGCGGTTAGATTCCGCAGTGCGGCGCTTGTATTTCAATACGGAGCTGGGATAAGGACAACAGTTAGGGGTAACTCGTGTATGGGGTTGACGTGACGTACAATCCGAGGATAAAAATTAGGGCAACGATGTCCATGGCAAACTGTAAGGCTTCGTTGTCTTAGCTCGTCTGCGAACGTTCCGCGGGACGCGTTTGTGTGGTCAACTCACCTCCAGCCTCATACGACAGCATCCAAGTCGATACGATCCCAATCAAAGCCGAGTGCAAAACAAGAAGCGCGCCTGATAGAAGGTTTAACGCTCACGAAACCCTACGGACCCCATGAGAAACTCACACAGCGCGACGACCCTAAAAATTGTGTACACGTGCCAAGTCATAACTGGCAGAAATCTAGGTGGATGTGCCGGAGTCTGGCACGATCGGAGGGGATACCAGGGAGTGGGGTGGAAGGGGGGGAGGGGAGGGGAAGGAACCACCCCAGGATGAAATCACGTCCTGTTAAATCATCCAAGCGAAGTGCCAAAGCTTCGGTGGCTCAAACACGGCCCGAAGACGGTTTGTCCACAGCATGGTCAATGTCCCTCCCACCCCGCTCCATTGAGTCGACCAGCACATGCACTTTTTTCGACATCATGGCGTCCGCGACAGGTAAAGAGCCGGGGTATGAAAGTACGGTCTGTTGAGCGTTCCCGGGTCAGAGGAGCAGTAGAGTAGCAAGCGGTAGATAGAATTAGCACGTTGGAGGGCGCGTGTGAAAGGCTAGTCCCTCAGGTAATCAATTCCGTACGTCTTCGAGGAGCCGAGGAGCCTTTGAAGGCATGGCAAATCAAATTCTGCGTCCATGCCGAATGTGCACAGCACCTGCTGTAATCGAGATGGATGCGAAATGAAAGACTTTTTGTTCGACAAAGGCCACGTTGTATAAACAAGCGCCGGGCGGTCCGAGCACTCGCCAGCGCCCGCCGGCCTCCACGTCCCCACGGTCGATTCGGTTCAGATATTTGATGTCTACCTTGGCGCTATCGCTCCCACTCCAGGATGGGCAAGGGTGCCCTTACAGAATCTGTTCAGTCATCCGCCTCTGGGAAGTGGGTTAAGAAGCAGGCGTGCCTCTTTCATGGGGGGATGGATCCTCTCTTCGCAGAGAACGGAATATATCTAATAGTGACAATAACCTCTCTTCTATCTCTTCAATCGTGAGTACATATTATTGTTTTTCAGTAGCACTTCAAGCTCCGAACTATGCGTCGATCCAAATCGACGCCAAATAACACCCTCCAGGCCCGACCTACCCACCATGAAAAACAGGCGACCAACCCACCAACTCATGCGCATGAACGCGCGTTACCGTCGATCCTTCACCTCGGCGCGACTTGGGGCTCAACCACCAAGATCTAAGCGACCACCATGGACCGGAAGTCGAGCAAGGAAGGGGAAGAGGGAACCAGAGAAAACCGAGGCTGTCCGGGGGGAAAAATAGAAGCGTATTATACCTCTTCGGTGGTCCCCGGTTCCTGTGGTTGCTCTTCTGGTTGAGGTTGGGGCTGAGGAGTTTCCTCAGGGGGTTCCGACTGTTCTTGCAATGGTGCATTCCCAACGATATATCGCAAGACATCGGTCAGCGTGATGATGCCGAGCAGACGCCCCTTCCTTCCACCGCGCCTTTCATCCTCTTCTCCTTCGACTACGACCAACCGATGCACCCGGCGTTTGTTGATCAACTGAAGAAGCGTTCCAAGAGAGTCCGACGCGGTACAGATGACAACTCCCGGGAAGTCCGGGGAGCGTTCGTTAAGCGCCTGGCCGATCGTCAAGTCTAAGGACTGGTAGGCTCCCAACCGTACTAATGTCTGCGTAGGTGGAGTAAACGGGTACAAGTTAGGTTTGCGCGCCCATGGATCATATAATGTGACGCACTATGACATCGACCGTTTCGTACAGGTTGACGACGATACCGTCTTCATCGATGACGGGCACTGCGGAAATACCCCGACCGGAGAATTCATGGACGACATCAAAAACGGGGGTTGACATGGTTGCCGTTGCCAACGGCCAGAACGGTAGAGAACCCTCCGGGGCGTCCTTAGGATTTGCGACATAGGTCCCGATTCCCAGCTTACGGAGGGGAAGGTGGAGTTGTACAACTTCTTTCGTACACTAGGGTGGAACAATGAACATCAGTGCATTGTTCTTAGTCAATGGGGTATGGAAAACGCACATTGATGGCGATGAATTTGAGAAGGCGATATTGGGTCATTATGGAGACTATCATCTCGTGGCCGGTATCACTATCGTTATCGAGGAGGGGAAGACGGCGCGCGTGGGTTTGAATGAGAAGGGAGGCGGCCTCGTAGAGTGACTGGTCTGGCGATGCCCAGAGGAGTGGAGGGGTGTCCACGCCGAGTGCCCTTTCAATGTCTGAAGAGAGGGGGTCAGACATTTGGGCCAGCCTTTCGAGGGGGGGCTTGCCTCGCAAAGATTCTAATCGGAAGGTTTCGACGTCCGTCGCTGCGCTGGCGAAGTTGGAGGTGTGGTAGTAGTATTGGATGAGGTGGATTATGTCCGAGACGGTGAGCATTCCAGCAAAACAAGACTTTTCGCTGTTCCATAAGGGTGCAGAGACGACGCCTGGATGAGATGTCGAGGAACGGGAAGGTAATCGGTGGATTGAGATCGATTAGAAGAGTGAATTGGCAGCGATTGATGAGACTGACCGTTGAGAAGGAAACACTGGAGGGCTTTCTGTACCTCGAGCTTGGTGTCCAGTACGATGAGCCTGAAGGAGACGGGGAAGACGTCGTAGCAGGTTCTGCCCTTGAGATAGTTTCTGAGCACGTTGAGCGCATTATCGTGGCTCTCCTGATCCTGGACTGGAGGCAGATGGGATGGAGCGCGTCTGCGAGTGAAAGTGCCGCGTCTGAGCATTCTGGGCGAGGTTGGGGAGAGAGCTGCGGTCGTTGTCATTTACTCCCGGCTCTTCGCTCTCGTCTGCCGCTCTGCCACTGACAAAGGTTGTGCGTCTGAGAGAGACGTGACAGCGTAACGCATACGTCACACCACCTAGCCCGCCTGCGGGGGAGCAAGGAAACCCACAACAGCCAACTGACAGCCTCGCCCCTCGTCCTTTGTCCCATCCACCTTATTCTCCTCCTAATCTACCTCGACGACCTCGACGGCGGGTCCCCGCCCATCGCTACCCTCCCCACCATGAAGGCACAAATACCGTATTCATCCCTGGTCAAATCACCCGCCCTCGCCCCGTCCGTCCCTCTGATAGTCAACGAGCTCATCGCGGAAACCGTCATTTCACAACCCTCAACGATCACCAACGTGGTTATGGAGGGTCCAAGCCAGCCAGGGCCACCCCAAAACAGGGACGCTTTGCTCTTCCTCCTGCCACTGCTGATAGTCCTCTCCACCTTCCTCTTCCTCATCCTTCTCTTCCTCATTTTCGTCATCCTTCTCCGCAGGCGCCGCGGAATTCGCTTACGAGATGGCGAGGGTCCTGTTGATCTGAGTAGGGAAGACCTCATCGACGGTGAAGGCGGTCTCGAGGGTGTCGAGTCCAGGTGGCTGGAGTCTGTCAACGATTCTGAGAGGCGGACATACCTCCGCGCCAAGGGTACGTTTATTCTTCACCAGGTCCACAACGTACACCTTGGGATCCAACTGAACCGCTATGTTTTTAGATTATCAGCTCCAATACCCACCGAACTCGTTCCCAACCGATATCACCCTTTCCCAATTCCTTTCCATTCAAGAGAAAGGAGTCTCCGCCTGGTCGTTTGAACCCGACCTAGAAGCCATGCATTCGTTGCTCGTTCATGCGCGGACTGAAATCACATTCCTACCCGACCCTTCTTCCGCATCCTCTGTCCAGTCCAACCTCCCACTACCAAAACTCAACGAAGTCTATTACTGGGAAGTCAAGATGTTTGACCTCCCTCCCACAACAAACGTCGCAGTTGGGTTAGCAACCAAGCCGTATCCATCTTTCCGGCTGCCTGGTCACAGTCGTTTCTCGATCGCCTACCACTCCAGCGGAGACAAGTCTTACAACTACCCGTTCACTTCTACGACATTCAACTCGGTCCTTAAAGAAGGAGATGTTCTTGGTATTGGTTACCGTCCCCGCACCGGCACAGTGTTCTACACCAGGAATGGCCGGAAGATGGATGACGCGTTCACCGGGCTCATGAACTACAACTTGTTCCCGACCGTGGGCGCCGATGGTCCTTGTAGTGTCCACGTAAACCTCGGCCAGGCCGGGTTTGTCTTTATTGAAGCCAACGTCAAGAAGTGGGGTTTGGCACCAAGTGTCGGAACACTTGCCCCGCCTCCTGCGTATGGTTCGGAACGTGGGAGCATTCTCCTCGCCGCTGGCGACTCTCGCCCACCTACCCGACGCCAATCACCGCAGGGTCATGTTCCAACAACTCCATCGAATCCCGGACGCCGCACACACCGATCACGCCGACCGAAGCGCTCAACTCTTGCAACAGGGAATCTGCCATCATCTCCGCTGAGCAACAGCGAGATGACGCCCCCACCTCCGTTGACTCCACCTCCACCCATCACCCCCATCGATGAGTTGTCGGAGGCTGGGGCCCAAGGGAATGCCGTTGCTGGGCCTGGCCCATCGAGTTCTGGAGGATACATCTCACCCACGGATATGCCATTCCACTTCCCGGCAGCGAGGAACGACCTACCACCTTCTCCCCCGACCGATGAAGGCGAAGTTTTTGAGTCCGCAGATGAAAACACCTCCCCATCGCAATCGACATCCAATTCCAATCCTCGCCGTGACTCCAACCCTAACGTCAACCAGACCCACTCGAGCGCTAACCGAAACCGGAGTCGGTCGCCCCCACCGTCGACAGGTGCGAATCCGTTTAACACCCCTCGAGGTATCCGCTCTTCACAAACGCACTCGATAGTAGTAGCCCCCCATCACCGCCATTCCTCTTCGACCTCCTCACACAAACGCCGTGGGTCTACGTCTCGACTTGGGTTGGTACAGGGGCCGGTGAACGGGGTTGCTGTGGATGAGGAGCTGGGACAAGAAGAACTAGCGGATATGGATCGTCAGGGTCAGAACTCGAGACAGAGGGAGGTCAACGTTCACCCACCACCAGATTCGCCGATGAGCCCCAATCCAAACCCACCGACCCCCCACGCGAGGGACATCGGGTTGAGAGCATTCGCGCAAAGTCAGAGGGCACGGAACCCCCCAGCTCCGCATACCGGACGAGTGAGTGGGAGTCGCATAGCCGACACCGCTGAAGATTCCGAAGTCTTCGATTCTGACACAGATTCGATCTCGAGGGACGATGATCCTCAACACACTCGTGAATCTACTTTGGACGATTCGACAGAACCGGGTCGGGGTACAGGGAGGGAACCTCCAGCATATTCGCCATTGGACTCATTTACGTATGCGGACGGCGTGCATATCGACTTGCCAACTGAAGTCGTGGCGACGATGTTAGAGAATGGCGCCTTGCCGGCAAATTATGTCGGCGGGGGAAGGAGGAGCGGAAGGGAGGGAGAGAGCAGGGAGCAGAGAAGGGAGAGGAGGAGGGAGAGGCAACGGGAAGGTGCCAGGAGGAACCGGTGACCTACCACAGTGCTCGTCCGTCCGCCTTCGTTCTATGGGGGTTACCTTCGACATTACGATAACCTTGTCTCCTCACGATAATCCTCCACGTCTCTGAAGAGGACGCCTCCTCGCGATCTCCCCACAGACATAATATCCCTCTCCCCACTTCATCGAGTTGGGATCTCCCAGAGTTGAGGTCATGTCTTTTTTGTTGGTCCTTGTCTATCTTGTGTTTGTGTGGGCCACCTCCTGGGCGTTTTAGCAGCTGTGTAAACATATGTATTATTCTCGGTGTTTTCCATCCTTTCATATATCTCCCCTCCTCAACTCCATTCGTGCTCTTGTCTGCCAATCCATCGTTTGGCCCCTAACCATCCCCGCATCAACCCACTACACTCCATCGTTTCATCGATTCAGACGCCACGCCGTTCTTCATTTTCCTGCCATAATTCCGGGTTCTTGGTCTTCTGTCTTTACTCAGTAGTATGTATGTAGGCACACATACACATCGACGAGCTCTTCCTCTACCACGACAGTTCTTCCCTTTCCTCTCCCACGGTGTGTCGATGTCCTGATGTACGAATAAACTCATGAAATGGAGAGTGAAAGTATGACGTCATGACCTTGCGGAAGTAAGTTTGAAAAACCACAAAAGTCCACCAAACCCACGCCATACAGAATGTCAGGTAGAGCGGGCAGCCTGCTTGATTCTCACTACCATTTGCTCTTCGTGACCTCCGGCCTCCCCCGCCCAACCCCGGGTACCGAACCTTCCCGCTATTCTACGTGACTGCCCTCGGGATGCCGATCGCCTGGGACTGGAGAAACTCAGGCCTAATTCCTCATGGAATCCGCGGGTTCGTCGCCTTCCTGCTTCAGCGATTCGCTCACGACCGCAAGACCGACATAGCTTCCCACATCGAGGATAAAAGGTACTGACTATCGCGTTTTTGGGTTTGGGAGGCATTTGTGTGAACGTTGTCGCATATTGCACTCACCCCCTGTCGGCTAACAGTGCACTACCTGGAGCTGGCCCACCGGAGGTTCGCAAGCGATATAGTTGGTTTAGCCGGGGCTGAGTAAAGCGGTGCCAGGGTTACTCTTCTCTGGTAATTCTTTATCGCCTGACCATTGAGGCGATGTGGCTCAAGCGCAAACAAATCGTGGCCTGCCCGGATCGACGATTGGAGAGTTCCTGGCCTGATGTTAGGGGTTTGGGGTCCCCCCCATCTCCGACTTTCACCAGCCTGTCAAACCACACGTACTCCCATTCGGCCCCAATCATCGAAGGATGGCTCTTGATGACGCGGATGTTGTGTTGATAAGGTCCTGTCGTGATCCAGTGGGCGCCAGAAGACGCCAACGACTGAGCTCTCGGTGCGTTTATTCTCTCCTAGTTATGGGGCGCCGAGGATCTGTGCATTCTGCTGCGATCGGACTCCAGCTCGTGACTACCACTAGCTCACCCCCAGATTTATTCCAGAAGGTTTCGTCGTCCGGTCTACTCCCCTCTACACGTCTTGCTCTCCCTTTGGGTCGGCGTATCCGAATCTTTTGGGCCGACGTGCGTCATAAAACTTCCATCAAGATTGGCCTTCTCCGGACGCGTTTCGTAGTGTCAGCTCAATGCTGTCTCACATCTACAGGTCCGCAGGAAAGACCCTAGGACGTACCCCGGACACCCTAGGGATCACCGGGACCAGCTCTCGGCACTTTTACTATATAAACCGGCTCGAGGACGCGTGTACACCTCCTTTACCTCAAACCACCACCACCACCACCACCACCAAGAAACTCCCAGCAGAACACAAACACAACTTCACCCCCCTACGCCAGATTCAAGTAACAATCTCCGTTTATCGACGGAATCAACTGTGAGAACGCCCCATTCCTCTCAATTCTCGCGCTCAAACTCATATTTTTCCAACGTCGCTCTCGCAGCCCCAAACGTCACCAAACCATCGATACGCCCGCACAAACCCTCTCCTGTGGACAGGTATTCCTCGGCATTCGTAGAATCCCCATACTGACGGTTTAAAGCGTCACATTGAAGCTCGCTTCAGCCTCAGTCGACACCTACAACGCCGCGTAACCCCCTGTGATGCAGACTTTCCATCCTTCCACCAAGCCCGTACCAAAACAGACCGTCAGCGGTTCCCTTCCTTCCTCCTCACACATCAACTCCATTCAAAACGAGATCCTGATCAGCGTCATGCAACTCGCCCTCCCTCATCCTGGTCTCCCTCATGACACGTTTTCTGCAGCCCTTAAACTATCCCACGTCTCACGACGCTTCAGGCTCGTTGCTCACAGCGCCTCTGAGCTCTGGACAGCCGTCTGTCCCAAATTCCCTTTGGGGCGTGACCAAGCCCAGTTTTGGACTGACGCACTTGAACGTTCCGGGGAAAGGTTAATCGACATCGTGATCAATACCGAAGCGGGATTCACAGGAGCGATACAGCCGTACAAGGCTTTCCTGGGAGCGGGTCTGTCGTTCCAATCGTTGGCGTAAGTTCGAGATCACGTCCAACCCATGGGAGCCGGCCAAACTCTTCCTGGACAAATCCCGACGCCTAGTTCTCCCCGGGCTGGAGGAACTAACCCTCCACCACTCAGAAGACCTGGGCCGAGGCGCTAATCAAGAAGACGAAGACATGACTCCCATATTCCACAA
>Ga0307511_10008530_pt1 | contig 10248 bp, 6 predicted proteins | sample 13_EM_MG_FD_200266 | JGI IMG/M metagenome (GOLD analysis project Ga0307511, IMG submission 200266) | Populus trichocarpa ectomycorrhiza microbial communities from riparian zone in the Pacific Northwest, United States - 13_EM | ecosystem: Host-associated > Plants > Roots > Unclassified | place... | reverse complement strand
AATCATAAAATTATGATTAAGGTTTAGGAGTCGTCTCTTAGTATTATGGTCAATAGGAACCTATAGTGTGCGAGAGTCTGAGTAAGGGACTGATTGTGCAAGGGGAAGACGCATCACCCCCAGTGCATCCTACCTAAGGTAAGCTGCATTGTTGTTTGATTGTTTTTTCTAAGTCGGGTTTTTATTCGTTGGTCTTTTCTAAGGCTCAAGGCAGATCTCTCTTCATAAGAGAGTCTCTACCTTATCAGGTTAAATCCTAACCGTTCTAAAATCTGAATTTTAGCATTGCATTTTTACACCTTGTATCTTTAATACTTGAGGGTGTACTTTATCGTGTAATTTTACACTCCACAAATATTAAAGTCTACATTTGGATCATAAAAAAAGGATTGGAATTTTTTTTGATATTTTGGCCAAATCCTAATAGATAATCATAAACTGGTTACGATATCTATTTTTTATTTTTTTTAAACATGAAAAGATGCAAATTTTGTTTTTTTTATGAAAAATATGCTTGGAAAAATTTCAGGATTTGGTCTAATGCAACAAAATATTTTTTTTCTTTTTGAAAATATTTTGAAAATTTTTTATTTTTTTACTTTTTGAAATATTTTAAAGAAAATCGAGTATTTTAATACCGGATTTGTATTTTACAGTGTAAATATACAACCTAATATTATGCAAAATTGGTAGAAAAATATGCCAGAAAATCATAATTTTCTTTGAAATGATTTTTTTGAAAATTTTTGGATTAAAAAAAAAGATATAGTCCACTGCATGAATAGTGGACATGAATTATAATTCACGCCCACTGTTCATGTGTGAACAGTAGGACGTGAATTATAATTCACGTCCACTGTTCACTCAGTGAACAAAGGCAGCGAAGAAGAAGAAGAAGGGGAAAGGGAGAGAGGGCGGACAACCTGGCGTGGCGGTGGTCTGGCCGAGGATGACGGTGTGCTGCCGGTGGTTGCAGCGGTGGAGGCCGGGGTCGGCTATGGGAAGAAGAGGGAGAGAGTCGCGGTGGCTTCTTAGTGGCCGATTGGTGGTAGAAAAGGTGGTTGAGGCTGTGACAGAGATGGTGGCCTGCGGCAAAGGAAGCAAAAGAAGAAGAAAGAAAAAAAAACATGCGGGAGGGGCTGCAGAGAGGAGAGAGAAACCAACGGTGGCTCTTGGTGGTCTGCTGGTGGTTGCGTTGGCTTCCTGTGGTGGAGCTGATGGTGGGAAGACCGGTGATGACGTGGTGGTGGCTGAAGACACGGTGTAGAGAGAATGAAAAAAGAGGAAAACATAGAGAAAGTGGCAGAAACCGGGAAGAGGTTGATTTTTTAGCTTATTTTGGACCCGATTTTATCCTCCCTCAGGCCATGAAATCCACCTCTATTTATAGGCGGTGGAAGAGGGAAATCTTTTCTACACAGGAAAAAACTTTTCAGCCCTTGATTCGGTTGGGAAGGATCCCAACCGTTGGCTTAAAGTAGGCACGGTGCACTGTCAAATCTGCAGAAAAAGCTGCATGAGTTGGCATGTTTAGGCCGGCTCCGGCGCCGATTAATTATCATTCAGACTGAACTATTGATATGAAACTGTAGATGAACTGTAGAGAATCATTTTCGTGCAAGTTTGGTTAAATTTGGTGGACTTTAGGTGCATTAAATTCACCTACAAAGTAGATAACCTGAGCAGATATTTCAGAGATTTAAAGAAGAAGATGAACAGTTCCAAAGTTCTGATTTTGGCCAAAGTTCATTTCAGTTCTTCATCTTTCAATTGCTTTCAATTGAACCTCTCATTGACCCTAAACTTTTGCAATTAAGCCCCTAATGAACTTTAATTGGAGCCCCGAAGTTACGTGCCTATTGCGATATAGTCATTGGTCTCGGATTTCTTTAATTTAGCCTCTAATTGACCCCAAAAGTTCAATTTTCTTGTAATTTTGCCCCTGATTTCAATATATTAACATGGTAAAAATTAAATTTGATCTCTTAAAATTTCAATCTTCTCAATTAAGTCCAAATTAGGCTTCCAAACTTAATTTTGCACCAATTAAGCCCCAAATAAAATTAATTTGACCCATTTAAAGTATAATTAAGTACTTGCACTTAATTAAATCCCAAATTAATTCTTGAACATAATTAAAATTCAATTTGGCACATGATTAAATCAATTTGGCCTATTAAAAATTTAATTATGTCCTTGAACTTAATGTTTATGCAAATTCATCCAATAATCCTTGAATTTGCATCTTCTCTCTATTTTGGGGCATAATAGGGTACAATTAGGCCTTGAATTTCCTCCAAAAAAATACAGCTTGATTCCTCGGTCTGCTTTCTCCACGTTGCCGGTCTTTGTTTTATTTTTTTATTTTTATTTTGAAAAAAAAAATGAATCTTTGGGGAATAATCCAGAATTGAGTTATGACATTCACCAAGGAATCTGAAATTCCATGCCCACTTCTAATGTATATACAGCATGCTGGTCACCAGTAATTCAGAATAGCAGATCACTCTTACACAGACTTAAAAAACCATGGCATCAAAGGAAGTGATGCTCTGTGAGTATGGAACTGAAATTCAATTTGTGCAAGAATAGAAGACTGTTCAGTATATCAACCATGCAGATGGCCTAACATTCCCCTCGCAGTGATGCAAGGATGGTGTGCTTTAACACCCCAGAACAGGCACCAAGGTTTTTAATTACAAGTCAGACATTCGAACACGGTTTCTAAGTACAGATCTATTTATATTCAATGATGCAAAGTGTCTATGATATTGTGGGAAAAGAAATTTAAATCTATTAATTCATAAGTACTGTAACAGCAAGAAGAAACATTGACTGAACAACCCAGTTTGTTGTGCAAGTACTTTTGCCCATTGTTAGCATACACGCAGAGTAGAAAGATATCTGTGTACATAAATCCTAGTAGTAGTTGATGAACATATGCTCTAGGAGACAAATGTTAAGATAAACAAATCACTAGACAAGCGCTAGTGTAGGAAAATTCCAAGTACGCCGTCAAAGTGGACTTCAAATAACAAATATACTAAAACATTTTGGGGGTGTCGAGCAGTGTTAAACATGTTCACGTACTCACAATGGAGGGTGGATTAGAGAAGTGTGTTTTTTATTTTTTTCCATTTCGGTCCCTTAACTTTTGTTTTCATCAATGGAGCCATTTAATTACAAAGTTAATAGCCAATTACTTTGTATTTTGTTGGCTAGAGTTAAAATTGAAAGGAGGAACAACATAGAAAAGACGCTGAAAGTAGGTGGAGTGTTTAAAGTTGGCGTGAAAAGTACAACCCAGTCTTTCATTTTAAAATTTTGAATTGTCCGGTCCCTTACGTTTTTATAAATCCAATTTTGGTATATAACTTTATCTTTATTATTTTCAAGTTTCTATGTTTGTGAAGGAGAGATAAAGTTTCGTCGAATTCCAGTTTAAAAAATAAAAGTTATGATTTTCGCATATTCTTACCGCTAAATTGGTTTGTCTCGGTATCCACAAGTTTCATTTTAAAAAAATAGTTCATCGGTGATAGTTTGAAATCTCAATATCATCTAAAAACGGTGGATTCTAAGTCTAGAAAGAAAAATCCAACCTGTTTCGGTTTCACGTTTTAGAATTGTTTTTGAAGTTTTTTATATTAATAAATTGATTTATAGGTGTCCTGAGAGTTAAAATATCAACAGAATGATAAAGAGTGGGAAGTGCAGGGTATTGGTCCCCTTTCCGAAGTCAAATATTATAAGACAGTTCTTAGTGAAAAAAAAAACAAGAAGAAAAGAAAAGGTGGGGATAAAGCTTGTATTCTATTGCATGTAGACAGAGACAGACAGTCCTCCACTGTACCAACACCCTCCACAGAAACAGAAACAGAAACCCAAAACACGCGTTCCTTTCTATAATAGGTAAGATTAATTACCAAGTGAGAGGTACTAGGAATTTAAGAAACCTTTCAAAAACCGTGTCTCGTTACCTTTACAATTCATGCCATACTTTTCAAAAACCTTGTCTTGTTACCTTCACAATGCCTATATATAGGGTTGCCACTTCAAGCATTTCCAGTCAACAAAACATACTGGTTTCTCATATAGCGAGTGACACGCATAAACATACAGATACGTTGAGCCGTGAGAGTATAATCTGGAAATGGCAAGCCCAAGAGCGTTAGGGACTGCTTTCCTGGTCTTGCTTATTGTAGACATCGCCTTTGCTGCTAGGACACTGCAGTCAATTAGTGGAGGCGGAGGTGGAGGGCAGGGAGGAGGTGGTGGTGGTGGATCTGGATCAGGACTTGGGTCAGGTTATGGTTCTGGTTCTGGATCCGGGAGCGGTGAAGGATATGGTGCTGGTGGTCGTGGAGGAGGCGGGGGCGGGGGCAGTGGCGGAGGTGGAGGTGGTGGCAGTGGCGGAGGCAACGGGTCAGGTTCTGGCTATGGGTCTGGTAGCGGCTCAGGCTATGGTTCTGGTAGTGGGATAGGTGGCGGCAAAGGTGGTGGTGGTGGTGGTGGCAGTGGAGGTGGTGGTGGTGGTGGTGGAGGTCAAGGCTCTGGATCAGGAAGTGGGTCAGGCTATGGAAGTGGAAGTGGAAGCGGAAGCGGTGGTGGCAAGGGTGGGAATGGAAGTGGAGGAGGAGGAGGAGAAGGAGGAGGTGGGGGTGGAGGAGGAGGAACTGGCTCTGGCTCTGGCTCAGGTTATGGAAGCGGGTCTGGTTATGGCTCTGGATATGGAGGAGGGAAAGGTAATTAAAAGCTTGCCATGAACACAGAGGATACCTTTTCTTTTGTATTCTGAAATAAAATTGCAGGAGCTCACACATAGCATGTTGGCGAGTGATTTCAACTATGCATGTGTGTATGTATCCCTATCGATCGATAAAGTCACTTTTTCAAATGCTATAAATAAAAGAACACATTTTACTCTAAGAATATATTTTATGGATAATCTCTCCGCAAAACCAAATCAAATGCGAATGTATCGTTTCCATAAGAACAATTAGATCTCATCACAAAAAAGGAATTTAAATAAAATTAAAAGAAAAGAGCTTGTACTTTCTAAAATTGAAAATCTCCTTCTGGAGCTCAGGATAGAGATAGACGCAGTGCTAACTTTGAATGCAGTAAAAAAAAAAAAACATGTCACAAGTGAAAATACTCAACCTCGATACATGACTGTCAAAAAGAATTTCTGAGTACAAGTCTGACCAGGTTAATGGAGTCGAGTCATCTTCGGTATGAAAAATTACTTGCCTCTCTCTACGGAAATGTCACACGGAGTTTTTGATCCCATACCGAAGGCGGAAAAAAGGCCATAAGAAGTTGCAAAAAGTGAGCTTTACAACCAAAGAATTTCCTATTAGTATTTCATAAAATGGCCATTCTTCGAATCAGAAACGTAAAAGTGATATAGAATGACAACCACATATCCTGTATCAGCATTCGATGCTTCCAGTCATAAGACAAGCTATATATTATTTCCTGCACTACTGGATTTATTGCCCATTTATAAGAAAGAGATTACAAAATCTGAAATGTCAAGATGAGGATTAACTGAACAAGATTCAGAAGGAAATATTTCGGCAAATTTCCATTTTAACTATGGCAAAGTATCCTTTGAAAGCATAGCTCAGACGTAAAACATGTGTTAGTTTAAAAGTTATTAATAATTGTATCAAGAAGATAAACATGGTTACATCTAATATTAAGACAAGCTAACAGAGCCTAATCCAACAACTGTTTCCAGAAACAGAAAATTGCACCCTGTGAAGAATTTCCTATCTATACTGAAGAATTTACCTTCCTTGTTTCTCCTTCCATCACAGTTTCTGCTTACCAAATTCGAGAAACACCAAATAAATTAGGAAATTGCAAGGTCCACGGAGAAATTTGCAACAAAAAATAGTTCAGATCATGGTCAAAGGCTAACCTGCCTCCCTCTCAGAAGCTTAGGATACCTTCCGCATTATCGTGTCCTCAGCTGCATGGATGGCCCTCTGTGATTGTAATTTTCCTGCCAAAGAGTACAGAAAACAACAGAATTAAAACCCTCGCCTCTTCAAAACACATTTTTAGCAGTAAACTGATTCACTCAAAATCCATTCCCATGCCTATCATTTGTTCCAGACATCAAATCACCCCTGTCTGATATTTTCATCGAACCTCCGCTATTCTGCCAAAACAGAGTGCTATACATCAACAAACAACAACAATAATAATTGTCTTAACCCATTTTGACCTTATTTTTTGTATATATTAGAAAAAAACAAAAAATATATATATATATCTTTTCATTAAATTTAGTTAATTTTAATCATTTTGTTATTTTCATTATTTTTTAAATCTTTGTGTGTTAAAAATAAATCATAAAAAAACAAATAAAAAAATCTAGAAGATAAGAAAATAAAAAAATACATATAAAAAATCACAGTTAGGATGGAAATTGTACCAATAATTGAGTATCAAAGACAAAATAAAGTTTGAGGATTTTTGGCTTGTAATTGAGGTTTGAATTGAAGAGAAAATTGAGGGAAAATAAAGTTTAATTTGATTTAATTTGGCTAGGATGGAAAGAAATTTGAAAGTTCAATGATGAGTTTGAAATAAATAGTCAAATTTAGAAATAACCAAGGATGAATTTGCAACAAGAGCTAAATCTGGAGGTTTAAATTAATTCAATTAGGACACAATTGAAAAGGAAAAAGAAGATTTAGGGCAAATTCTATTAGAATTGAAAGAAATTACAAATAAAAGGACTTTAATTAAAAGAAGGAAAAATTCCAAGGATCAATTGAATTTGCTTTATATAACTTTGTTTTAGTCCCATTCTTTTCAGTCCAACCAATTCAGTCCAATTAACCTCAATTCAGTCCAATTGAATTCAATTAATTCAACTCAGCCCAATTTAATCCAACGATTTTGTCAAATTAATTCCATTTAATCCCTAATTAATTCATGACTCAGCTTCTCTAATGGTCCAAAATCCCAGCTGATTGTACTCAATCAATTTTCTAGCAAATCAATCCCAAATTGATTTTTCAGAATGGTAGCCCCCTCTCCATTTAAAACACCAGCACAACACAAGAAGGAGAGGAGAAGGACGAACAAAGCCTCTCATTCACGAACCCAAAAAGGAGCAGACTGAAAAACCCCTCAGCATCAACCTTAATTTTCCATCAAAACCAGACCGTACCATATTGCCAACCAATCTCCCTATCAAATTGAAAATCTCCTTCTGGAGCTCAGGATATATAGACGCAGTGCTAACTTTGAATGCAGTGGAAAAAAAAAAAACATGTCACAAGTGAAAATACTCAACCTCGATACATGACTGTCAAAAAAAATTTCCGAGTAAAAGTCTGACCTGATTAATGGAGTCGAGTCATCTTCGGTATGAAAAATTACTTGCCTCTCTCTACGGAAATGTCACACCGAGTTTTTGATCCCTCATCGAAGCCGGCCAATAGGCCATTAGAAGTTGCATAGTGAGCTTGTTGATTATCAACAACTCAATACTGAAATAGTTAAACTCCTCTGATTTGTAATGGAAACAAGATCATAGATAGACGACATCTGCTCCCACTTATTTGCCTCATCTTCTCGCAGATGACCCTCCTTCTTCATTACCTTTATTCTAGATTAATTATTTTCAAACTTATAAATGTTTAAATTTATAACAAATATTTAATTTTTATATTAATTTATTTTATTTTAATTATTTTCTATTTCTGTTTAATAGTTTTTTAAAAAATATATATTTTTAAATTATTACTAACATGGCTATCGATGGTCTAAAACTATTGGTATACTCCAGAAAATTAGAAAAGAATTACTCCAAATGTCACCGCCACTATTTACTCACCAATGGAATAACTGATGGTCTATTTGACGATTATAGATAAAATTCACCGAAAAAAATACCGACGGACAAAAAAGATTATGTCGGTGATATGTTATATTCATCGATGGAGATCTTGGTGGAATGAAGCGGGTTAATTTTTTTTTTGGGTGTTGTGTCTGTCAGTAAATCCTTCGATAAAATTATTATGGACATACCATAAATCACAAACGAGAGCTTTTCTGATGAATGATTTTTGTCAGGGAGCCGATCGGGAAAATTCATCCGTCAAACTATGAATATAAATATCAACAGAAAATTCCGTCAGAAATAGTGCTCTCTTCAACAATCACACCAAAGTTGTAAAGTATTGGCATTTGCTATTAACTTGTTTTGTTCAAGAAAAAATGTGGAAGAAAAAAAAAGGATATATTTCAAGGCACAACCACTATTAATTAGTAAAGATAATTCAGAATAGAAGATCCCCAATAACAAAAAATAAATAAATGTTCTTGTACTCTTACATCAGGAAGTTACTTCTGGCTTGGATTCCATCGCGGAGACCATAACGATGGTGCCGCCTTTGACGGCCCTCAGGGACCATAGGTCCATAGCCCATGCTACTCCACCAACTAGGAATGCATGAAATACTACATCTTCTAGCTTGGTCTTGACCAGAATGATGATCCAAATGCCGATGCCATCATGTCTTCAAGAATTCGTCCTGGGATTGCGAGAAGGGATTTGCATGCGTGAGGATGATATTCAGGGTGTACGAGCTTTATACGGATTCACTAATAATTAATAAGAACCAAAGGGAAGGAGAATGATGCTCGCAGCTTTTATTATCTTCATTAAGAGCATATTCCCATCTGTTTTCTAATAATGACTTCGTGTTTAATTAGGCCATCCTAATATTCTGCAGATGTATTTCCTCGTGAGCAAGTTCATTTTTTATAGAAAAAGTTATGAATCGCCTGCTGTAGAAAGGTTTTGGCTCTTCGATTCTATTGAGAGTCTTATGTTTCATTACTTTTATTTAAAAGTTGAAATTGATAAACTAAATATTTGATTATATTTTTTCAATTATTAAACCAGTTCTTAAGACGAAATTATCATAGATTTGGAAAATACGAAGAAATTATTTCTACGCGGCAACCCTTAAGAAGGTGGAAGGGGATTGAATTGATTAAATATCTACACCGCTCGATTTATTGCATCCCTATTTAAATTTATTGGACTTTCGTATTTCTTTTACGCAATTTATTCTTTCCTTCTTAGAAACTGGTTGCTGATCACATCTTGAGAAACTGGACCTTTAATGTGATTTGGAAACTCTTACAAAGACCTGGCACTTTCCAGCTAAACTAAGATATTTATCTTTTTTCTATTATTATTTTCTTTTATCTCCACAAGATATATATAAGACTCAATTTTATATTAAGAAGCTAATTCAAATTTCAAAATAGGTTTAAAAGTTTTGAGCTTTGAATTGCATTGTTGGATAATAAAATACGGTTGCGTGAGGTGTATTTGTTTTTCAAATATATATTTTTTGTTTGAAATTTAATTAAAATATATATATATATATATATATATATTAATTTTTATTTTTAATATCAATACATCAAAATTATTAAAAACATTAAAAAAATTTAATTTAATATATTTTTATGTCAAACACGCTTTTAAAAAACATAAAACACAACGTTTCCTCCCACGTGTATCCAGAACATTATATGATCTCTAAATATAACAATATTTTACTTAATTAGTTGCTGCGTGAGTTTATTTTGTAAAGTGTAGAGCTTAAATTATAGTGGATTGTGAATTTAAAATAGGTATAAACACGAGCCTTCTCTTTCAAGAACAAAATCCAATAAATAAATAAAAAGTAATTTCATAAGAGATAAATGGTAAAAACAACACTCTTTCTCTATCCAAAATAGTCATATACGTGGTCTCATATATAGAATTACTCTAACTGGTTTAGGAGTGAAAGCAAAGTGGTTTTGTGATCGATGGAAATTTTAAGATGTATTGAGGATGGAATTTTTTTTTGTAGAAGTTGGACCGTTTCTTACTAAGACTTCACATATTTATAAATCTTAATTATACCTCTAATAAAGTTAATTTGACCAATTAGAAATATAATTAAGTACTCACCTAATTAAATATTTTAATTTGACTCAAATTAATCAGTCAAATATTATTTTCTCCATCGGTTAGGTGTAAGAGAAAGTTTTCATGCGTGGACGTGTTCAATGAAAAAACAAATGATGATAAGAGAATTTGAGCTCCTTCTTCTGCATGGGGACGGATGGCCCTATTCTAGAATTTCCACTGTGGGAAAACAGACAAGTCAAGTAGCAAGTCTTCATTAATTACAAGTTTCCCGTGGAAACATATAT
>Ga0307511_10008529_pt1 | contig 10249 bp, 5 predicted proteins | sample 13_EM_MG_FD_200266 | JGI IMG/M metagenome (GOLD analysis project Ga0307511, IMG submission 200266) | Populus trichocarpa ectomycorrhiza microbial communities from riparian zone in the Pacific Northwest, United States - 13_EM | ecosystem: Host-associated > Plants > Roots > Unclassified | place... | reverse complement strand
TGATGAAAGAAATAAAAAAAAAATTCGAAAGATACAGTGAGGAAAAGGAAGACCAGACTAAAACTGAAAAATGGATTCTTAGCAGTTAGGAATTCCAACATGGAAATTGTTGAGAGCCCTGAAAAAATTAACCACCAGATTGTATTCTTCGTGCGAGGAATAACGATGGAGCTTAATATTCAACCTACTCTGCCTTATAAATCAGGGATTGTCTTCCTCGTGCATGTCCCTGAAGAAAAAAAATTAATAAGTTAATAAAACCCTTTTTCCCTTAGAATTCACACACACACACACACACACGTATATAGGTCTTTTTATCATAAAAAAAAGTACTCCCAATATTAACATCAAAAGGAGAATTAATTTCGAAAATCTATAAAAAAGATAAAAACTTTAAAGAAAAGAAAAGGGAAAATGGAGAACCCATAAAACAGAAAAGGGCGACGAAAAAAAATCGGAATAAAACAAACGAAAGAGGAAAAAGAAAAACATAACTATTCTAAGTTCTCGTCAAGTATACTAGACTAATTCATTGGAATTTCCTCTGAGGTTTCTTTCAAATCCCCAGCCTTTCAAATTCAATTTAAATTGATGGAGTTAGCATATTGTAGCTAAATCTAAAAGTTATTTTAAAATTTAAGTTTTAAAAATAAATCAAACTCCATTCTTACTCTTAAAATTTAAATTTAAATAAATCAAACTTCATTCTTATACAAGAATATAGCACGTGTTCTTTTTACTTGTCAAGTTTGTATAAGAAAAAAACACTTATTCTATAGTAGGAATGAAGTTTGAATTAATTAATTTATTTTTTTTAAAAAAAAAAGTTGAGATATCATATATGACTTGATACCCCGTGTTATTTTCCTACTGTTATTTCCCCAAATTTGTATCTACAATTCTACTTTGCAAAAAAAAAAAAATCTTATTAAATATTTTACACCGCATGGTTGTATAATTAATAATTCTTACTGCCATATGAAGACCATCGCGTGGGCGTGCCGGAGTGGTTATCGGGCATGACTAGAAATCATGTGGGCTCTGCCCGCGCAGGTTCGAATCCTGCCGCTCACGTTTTGTTTTTGTCTCATTATTTTCTACTCTCTCTTTTGCCCTCATTCTGAGCATCGTATTTCACTATCTCTTCAGAAATTAAGAGCGGGTTAATAGTGGAAATCATCCCAGTATTTTTAATTTCTTCTAAAATCGATCTCCATGTATTTAATTTTCTCAACATGGACCTTATATTCACCATTCCATTAATGAATCAGAGCCGCCCATATCAATTGAAAAGGAGTCAAACCAGCATTTTATTCAATTAAAATAAAGAAAGATATAAGAACCTCCATCATGATTTTTTTTCATTCCTAGAAGAATACTTTTTCATCGAGTCCACGATATCTTCGAGAAGTATCAAACTCAGCTATACATGTACAAGCCTGTAAGGACAAATACCTAGTACAAGTGATTTTCTTGGGATTTCTCGAAAAAAATGACATATCATGTTTATGAAATCTAAATCAATTGGGCATCAAAGACTAGCATTTCATCCCTGTAAGTTAGTGTGTGATTATAAGGTTTTTTCTCTAAAATCATTGGTTATTTTATATGGTGAACTTTATTTTGTGAAATACTTTAACTGTTGATCTCAAATTAATACTTTGTATTTCACGAAAATGATCCATCATGGAGCTTGAAACATGATAAAATACAACTCCAATTTTTTAAATTAAAAAAATATAATCGCAAAAACCTTTTTTGACTTAGAAACCAACATGTATCTCAAAAGAATCGAGGACCAAAAACTTACTTGGAAAAAAAATATTAAAAACAGAAGGATCAGAATAATTTTTCGAAAAGTAAAGAGTAAAAAATGAAAATCAGTGAAAATCTATTTTCGATGCACATCGCGGCGGGTATGGATTTTGGGGGGTGATTCTTTAACGCATGTATGCTGGGCCGAGTACAGGGCACTGCATTTTTAAGTGGGTCGGATTTGGGGTTTGTTTAACGGGCCAGAATCCAGCCCATTTTCATCCCCGCTCCTAACCCATACTTGAAACTGGATACCCATAATGACATGGAGCCCTTCAAGTAAATGCAAAACCCTGATAAAACCCTAGGACCTAAATCTAGAACCTTCCGTTTCTCTCTAGAGAAACTTGATCCCCAATTCCTTCCTCCCCAACGGCAATCCAACCTCTTGTTTTAAAAGGAGAGATCTGCAGCTGCAACTTCACTCTTTCATTTTGCCAGAGTTTCTTAGCAAAAGAAAAGAATGGCAAGGCGCTTGATTCCCACTCTTAACCGCGTCCTGGTGGAGAAAATTATCCCTCCCTCCAAAACCACTGCTGGTATTCTTCTCCCTGAGGCATCCACTAAGGTAATTCATTTACTTTTGGTTCTCCTATATCTCTGTCTGAATGTGTTTCTTTGTTAAATTAAGATTAGAGTTAAACTAAGTGGGTGTGATGAGTTTTGAATGAAAACAGCTTAACTCAGGGAAAGTGATATCTGTGGGTCCTGGGTTGAGGAGCTCTGAAGGGAACACTATCCCTCCAGCTGTGAAGGAAGGTGACACTGTGCTTTTGCCTGAATATGGGGGCACCCAAGTCAAGCTTGGTGAAAAAGAGTATGTATTCATAATGATTTAAAGTTTTGTTTTATGGTTCTTTTTTTGGTTTGGTTACTAATTTATTTTTGTTGTTGTTGATCCGTGTTGGTGATTTTTTTCCTCTTGCAGGTATGTTTTGTATAGGGACGAAGATATCTTGGGTACTCTTCATGAGTAGAGATTAATTGTTGTCAATTTAATGTATTTTTTGTTTTCCCGGGGTTATGATTGAGGCTTTGGGGTTAATGCACTGCCTGGTTTCTATGGATGTAACTGTTAACAAATTGGGGTTTTTAATTGAACTGATGGTAATATGCTTTGGAATATGAGAATGGCAATTGTTCATCTCTGTTCTTTGCACTACTTTTGGCTTTAATTACTTCGAAACAGAACCGAATGGGAATAAGTACATAACTGATTCAAGTATTGGAATTTCTGGTGTGCTATAGTGTATTTCTTGTGGAAATGGCTAGCTTGGCCATGGAGTGTGACTGGGATTTTTTATGTAGAGTTTGGTGGGCTTGTTGATCTTTTAACTCCGTTGCATGTTGCATGTTGCATGTTCATGTTTATATATGTGTATAGAAAATAAACTCATGGTTGAGAATAAATTTTAAATAATTTTATATGAAAAATATATAAAAAATTGAATATTTAGATTAAGTATTTATCTTAATGGTAAAATATTTTACTTAAAGCACAATTAAAATGAATTTACATATTAGAATTGATAATAAAATTAAAATAAGCAGTTCGAATTCACCTAGGATAAATTGATAAATCTTGATTTTTGTATGAGTGGTCGATGAACACTTAAGATTTAAGAACTTAAGAATTTTATTGAAACTAGTCGGTCGATTGATTGGATCAATTTGACCTTATTGGACGTTTAATTTGAACTTATTGAACGTTTAAGTTTCTAGTGGAATTATAATGATTGGTTTATATATATATATATATATACTTGCTTTTAATTGTAAAGTTAAAAAGAAGATTCGAAAATGTATTATATACAAGTTATTATTATAAGCAAAATAATTATAAAATCATTAATTATTAATCATATTTTAATTTATGATATTATAAATTTATATTCTAGCATAGAAGTATTTATTTTTATTTTCACAACACTTAAACACAATTGTGAGTTATAGAGATATTATAATTTAAATTGTATTGTCCCCTGTACTGTACTAAGAGAGTTGTGAAAAACAAATTATTCATGTAGATTTTCGAGAGTTCGGTAAAAATTCTAGGTACTAGTAATAAAATTTCATCAAGAGAGAAATCTTGAAGATAATCGGATGAGAAAAATTATTGAATAAATAATTTCTTCGAGTGGTGTATAAAAATAATTGTAGTTTCATTGAGCAGTTATTATACTTTTGAACCTAAACTAGTGAAGAAATACAATTGTAACAACCATTGAAAATTTTTAGGTAATTTTTTTTTATAGGTTCCACCAGAATTTCTACTAAAATTTTGGCAGAGTCTCCCGTAACTAGAAGGTTTCAAGTTATCGATAAAATCATATTACACTTTCAATTATATTTCACATCCCGATCCAATCATCTTGGATCTCGACCTAACTAATCGTCATCAACATAACACATCTAATTCAATAACATGAGATTTCATCGGTGCCGATATTTCTTACATTGATTAGTCGATCTCGAACAATTGGGTGACTAATGATGTTAGTAAAGATTACTAGTATCGACATGATTACTCCTGCTTAAGTGAAAAAGATAAGTTGATTAATTATTTCAGGTCGAGAATAATTAATGATCAATGAGTTACATTGGTATCGACAACCATTTCGGGTGTGATTAGTTACTCTAAATAAGGAGGCTAGTGATGTCAATGATTCTTGACATCGGCAACTTTGATGGTAAACCATATATGAATAAGATTTGATAAACTATTATGGGGAAGAATATCGGCACGTGAATGTAATTGATTAGTTTAACTCAATACTGAGAGACTAATGATACTAATGAGATTTGTTAGTATTAACAATTATCTTAAAAAAAATAAGAGGAAAAATATTGATTAGTTATTCCAAAAGAATAAGATAAACTAACGATATCAAGAGAGGAATATCTTAGTATCAAGTGAGAATTGATTTATAAGGAAATGGAGTTTGAAAACCGCTGAGTTGTGTTGAGATTTTCAAAATGAGATTATTCTCGACAAATGAGATAGGATATTAGATGTATACTGATAATAGATAGAAAATGTATATTGTAAAAGAGGTTTATACCTTTAAAACAACAAAGAGGCCACCAGTCCAAAAAAAAAGAAGGAGAGACAATAGAAAATATTCAGCTAGAAAGAGAAGTGTAGAATTTAGAAGAGCCAATAATGCTCCAGTGGCCCTATCTCTAACATCCACTGTTGGATCATGTTAATTTTGGATTATGTTGTTCTTCTCACAATCTTCTACTAATTGACCAGAGGGATTGGAAAGCACGTAATCCGTTTGACAGAAATCATCATTGGCATTTTCCTGGAAAACAAAAGGAAATACACTTGCAGGGCAGTTTTGGTCGCCGGCCAATTTCTCTCTCTTCCACCGTTGGATTATATCAATTTGTTGATATATGGTGCGCCTAGATGTTGCCTTCATTCTGGACGGTGGAGATCGGAAACACACGCTTCGGCAGGGTTTCGTTTATGTTGAACAATAGCTCGTTCATTTTTAGGTTAGTTTAGTAGTATTCAGATCTAGGAAGATCTAACCATTGGATCATTCTAATTTTGTGATATAATGTGCATGATTCTAAGATGTATGTTCTGCGTTTTGGGTTCTAAAACAAAAGCTAAGGTGGATGAACTATTGTCTTTTGAATCTATTGCTAGTTTCTTAAATTTGGCCAAAACTAACAATAGAGTCAAAAGGCAATAGGACATCCACCTTAGATGTTATTTTAGAACGCAACGGTCAGAATATAGATCTCAGAATCATGCACAATACTTCTCAAATTCAGAATGATCCAACGGTTAAATCACCCTAAATCTGAATAAAACCGAGCTAACATGAAAATTGACGAGCTACTGTTTAACATAAACGACACATTTTCGAAAGGTGTGTTTCCGATCTCCACCGTTCATAATAAAGGCAACATATAGGCGCACCATATATCAAAAAATAAACATAATCCAACGGTGGAAGAGAGATAAATCGGCCAGTAACCAAAACTGCCCTGCAGGTGTATTTCCTTTTATCTTCTAGAAAATTGCTGATGATGATTTCTATCAAAAAAATATCTTGCCTTCAAATCCCTCCGGTCAGTTAGTAGAGGAGTGTGAGAAGAACAACATAACCAAAACGCAGCACGATCCAACGGTGTATTCCAGAGATATTGCCATCGGAGTATTATTGGCTCCTCCAAATTCTGCACTTCTCTCTCTAGCCGAATTTTCTCTATTGTCTCTCTGTTTTTTTTTGGACTAGTGGCCTCTTTGCTGTTTTAAAGACATATTTTACCTTAATTACAATTTTATCCCTCATTTATGCTTTTATGTATTTGTTTTATTTTTCATGTAAACTATCTGGTTTATTTCTACTTAAATCTCTAGTCTTTACCGAACTCCGATTGAGAAGAGATCTTTAACCAAGGTAGGAAAACATATTAATAGACTTTATGCAAAATTGCATCCCAATCCGATGATTGGATTTATAGCTCTGCATTCTAATGTAAAATTGGTTAGTTCATGACTTTTCGTCAACAATCCAGATTTTCTTGTTCAATCTTCACATAAAATCATATTAATTATCCTTCTAAACTAGGGGTGAGCAAAAAAACTGAAAAATCAAGAAAACCGAGAAAACCAGAAAAAAATAACTGAAAAAACCGAACCATGAAAAAAAACTAATTAAAATTTTAAAAAAATCGATCGGTTTAGTTTGGTTTATAAGCCTGAAACTGAAAAAACCCAACCGAACCCAAACCGAAAAAAATCCAAAAAAACCGAGACAAAACAAAAAAAACCGAGCCAAACTGGTTTGAACCGATTTTTGTCCTAAAAAACCGAATTGAACCGAAACCGGTCGGTTTGAACCGGTTTCAGTTTTTTTTTTTAAATTTCGGTTTGGTTACTTTTTTTTGATAAAAACCAAACCGAAAATGATCACCCCTATTCTAAACCTTTAAGAGCATTTTATTATTTTAGAATATATTCGTTTTAAAATTTCCATCTTTATTTATGTATTGAGCTTATTACCGTTTCAAAGGAACACTACTAATTTTTAATTGGTAATTGCATCTTCAGTCTTACCTTTTTCATTGCACTATCCTTTATTATAATTTATTATTTATTGCCTCACTTATTCTTTATAAACATTTTATCATTTTCCTTATATTTTATCCATCAAAACGCTTTAGTAGTTTCTCTATCCTTATGAATTCTAGATCAAAATTCATTTTATGGAGGTCATCCCCTCCATTATATATCATTATTTATCTATTATTTCTTATCGTGGTTTCTATCACTCGTTGAGATCATACCACTTTCAGTCTTGCGTTTCAATAAGAGTTTACACATCTGTATATTTAAATTATACATTTCTTAGGTTCCACAACAATACTTAGATATGATTTGGTACTTGAGATATTGATTTAGGGTTGTCAAGCCGCATTAAAAACAAGTTTGTAATTCTATTATTTTTTTATTTTAAATATTTTAATTATATTATTAGTTATTATATTTACTTAAAATAATTTATATTAATTATTAAATTTGATGACACCCCTTATTCACGTTCTAGTGTTTAGTGATCTTAATTCTATAACAACAATTGTTAGCGTTGGGGCTGGTGTCTTAAAGACAATCAGCATTGCCTTGACTGATCATAATAAGTGGGTCGTGGGTGAATGGATATGTTATCTATCCATTGATTCCATGTACTAGCAATGGCTGAAATGTTGAATGTCAATAAATTGTTGCTTTACACTTGATTGTTTTCAAGACACCATTGACCATTCCAATAGTATACAGCAATGACCTTTGTGGATGAAACTCGTTTCAAATAATCGGGGCTTATCTCCTAGATGTTAGCTTGCTTGGGAATATGCATGCATGGTGTATGATTTTTCTACTCTTCTTTTATCGGTTGTTGCTTCATGGAATCGCGTTTGGCGTGTGCCACCTGAGATGTTAAGGAAGAAAGTTTTTAAGTTCCGTTTGTTTGCTGGAAAGTAGTTTTTTTTTGAAAAATAAATTTTGAAAAAGTAAATTCCAGAAAAGTGAATTATTTTCTGATGTTTAGTGTAATGAAAAATAAGTTGAAAAATATTTTCCAGTGTTTGGTTATGTTATGAAAAATGAGCTGGAAAATAACTTATTAATGTTTTATTTTCTCAAGTTTATTAAAATAACGAGGAACAAATCTTACAAATTAAAAGGTTGAATGAGGATGAAATTGAAAAAAAATATAATTTCATAAATTATCTCAAATAAAATAAATAATACTCAAAATAATAGAAATGAAATCTAAAAAATAAAATAAAAATGAAAGATGAAGAAATTAAACTAATAGTAAATAACATTTTATAAATTATTTCAAATAAAATAAATAACAATAAAAAGAATGAGGACCAAATTTGATAGATAAAAAATTTCAATAAGAAAATGATAAGGGAAAAGCAAATAACAATTATAAAAATAAGGACCAAAGTTAATATAAAAATTAAATTTTAAGAGATGAAATTAAAAAATAAATATTCAAAACAAAATATATATAGCAATCAAAAGTTTGAGGACCAAATTTGATATAATCAGCAAATAATATGATATTTCTAAATTTTTCACAACTTCCGGAAAATGTTTTCCGTCCAAATTTTTCAAGAAAACACTTTCCTGGAAACCAAACCAAATTTTTCTTTAACTAAAAGTGTTTTCTGTTGACCAACTTTTCTAATGGCAAACAAATACATGAAAGTTTGAAAAATAATTTTCCAAAAACTACTTTTCGAGAAACAAACATGACCTAAAATGAAACCCAGATTATGCATAATTTACAATAAGGATATTGCCTGGAAAGAGATGCTTAAAGGATATGAGCTGTGATGAGGTTATAATCAGGGAAGATGGACATTAAAGCTCGTATTCAGTTTCTCCCTGACATGGAGACTGAGTTGAGAGCATGATTCCTGGGTTTAAATCGAGATGTGACTTCTAGGTGACAGGTTCTTAGATTGAGATCTTGAGATTTCGAGATTTTTGCATTTTCAAATTGTTAACAGAGTGGATGGGTTCTGAATGTGATTCGTAGGCGCATGATGGCATGGCGATTTCTGGAATCACCATGGTTGCGAAGCATCCATTCTGATTGTTTTAGGATCTGTGCTGTTCTGAAGAAAGAATAACCATTGGTGATTGATTCCGAGTACTGTTCTCACACCCGCGTCCTTTTAAAGGCACTCCGTGAGGCTTTGATTGAGGAGAGAAATGTAAGACAATAGGATAAAATAGTTTTTTCTAGAACCGTTTGTTTTTATGTGAAAAATAATTTTTAAAAAATAAAAAAATAATTTTAATATATTTTTAAATATAAAATATTTTAAAAACCAATCACTTTCAAGAACATAAAATATCACTACAGTAATTGAACGAGAAAGGGTAATGTATAAGCTAGCTGGCCAATTAGCTATTCGATTATGAAATCCCTGTGATCTTAACACGAGTCCTTGTCCTGATTTGGAACGATAGGTACTTCTTTCGGTGGCAAATCCCATGGGTTGCGCTAACGTTAGGTGACGAATCTAGAATATTCGGGTCAGTTTACGTATATCACAACTAATTTTTAAATTTATTAAATACCTTGCAAGTCCAGTAAACAAAAAGATAAAATGTTTGGAAGTTTATTATTTTTTAAAATATTTTTTATTTAAGAATATATTAAAATAAAATTTTTATTTTAAAAAAATTATTGTTAATATTTGAAAGCATAAAAAAAATTAATTTGAAAAAAAAAATAAAAAAAAATTAATTTTTTTCTAAAAAGACTTTTAAAACATAAAAATAAATAAACAGTGCCGAAGACTCTTATGAAAATTGATTTTCAATCTCTTCCCCTACCCTTCCCAAGTTTGAAGAGCTACTTTTTTCCTAAGCACACGAGGAGACGCAACCTTTCAAGTCAACCTCACCTGCCTTTAGCTGCTCAGTGAAAAAGCAATATTTTTTGTACAGTTGCAGCACAGTGAGCTCTAGACATCGGTTGGTCATTTTAATGGTCTCCTCGTCTGAGTAACAAATTGCTTCTCTTGCAAGTGGGGAATGTTTTGGTGTGCCTTGTGAATGGCAAGCCAAGGAAATGGGAAAATTACTCGGTGTAGCGGCTATTTTTTCACTCGCCGGCCCTTTGTTATTTTTAAAATTTTCAATTTATGTTCTAGGTTAATATAAAATTCTAAATTTGATAAAATGATGAGATTATTCTCATATGTATTAAATTAAAATATTAACCAAACAGATCTTCTCTCTCTTCTCGAACCAAGATCGAACACAATAACCTGTCGTGTGATTTCTTTTGTTTCAGAAGTTGTCTTTTCTGGCGCAGCGCTGCTTGAATCTCACGTGGATTTAGAGCGTATTTGACAGTGTGGTTATATATACTTTTCAAATAAC
>Ga0307511_10008528_pt1 | contig 10249 bp, 13 predicted proteins | sample 13_EM_MG_FD_200266 | JGI IMG/M metagenome (GOLD analysis project Ga0307511, IMG submission 200266) | Populus trichocarpa ectomycorrhiza microbial communities from riparian zone in the Pacific Northwest, United States - 13_EM | ecosystem: Host-associated > Plants > Roots > Unclassified | place... | reverse complement strand
GCAAACATTCAAGGCCCAAACAGCAGTCAGCTCATGGTTTGGCCCCCCGATCTTTCCTTCAACTGCTCCATTTGTATCAATTATCAAAGACAGGATGAGTCATGAGAAGAAAGTTGATGGGAAGAAGAAAGTCAGCGTGAAGAAGGAGGAGCCGGAAAGCGAAGCGGATGGTTCAGATGAATATACCTCAACAGGCGAATAGACACTATGTTTGTACCACTGCAGCACTACACTCGGTCCATACTTGCTCTCCACAACGGTGTATCTTTCGTTCGGCATTCCTGCTACAGATACTGCAGATAACCGCGTGGCGCCCGTTCACGTACCTGTGGTTTTGGAAACCCGCGGGTCCACACCCGCGTGCACGCGAACCTGGCAAATACCTGCGAACAGATCACGTGCCAGGTCCGGATTGGTTCGTGCCAGGCCTTAGTCAGGGCGAATCCTCAGGTAGGATTCTTCTTCCTTCTTTGTTGATCGGAATGTTGAAGAATCTTTTTATAGGGTTGCCTTTCTTCAAAAGGAAGAAGGGGCATTTCCCTTCTTTGGAGGAGAGGGAGGAACGGGACAAACGTCTTTTTGTCTATCGTTACAACCAGGGTGGTGAATCGTCCCGGAGGGACAATGGGGGGAAGCCTTATCCTTCCCTTCAGTTGGTGAGGGGTCGGATGATGACCAGCAAGTATCGACACGACGGTTTGAGGGATCTAGGTCTAGGGGATGCCGTCATGGTGTCCAAGGAACGATGGAGGAAGCACGTCAACGAGTTGGACCTCGAGACGTTCCCGAAGTCTTGGATCGGCAGGGGGCTTCGAGAGATCCATCATGAGAACGATGTGATGGATGGGCGTATGGACGCCTGTATTGGTTTCGCAGCTGTCATGGGTTGCGAAATCTATGAGTCCATCGTGGAGGTGAAGGAGGACATGAGGGAGGAGCAGAAGAAGAGGGCTCTAGACGGTTGGGAGCGGATGAACGTGAAGAGGTCCCTTGAGGATTCTCTAAGGTGTGTCCTCTTTTACTCCTTTCTTGACGAGGAGTACTGATAGGATATCAGGGAGGGCCAGTTAGAGATTGCTGATCTTAAGGCTCGTGTTGCGTCACTGGAGAGGATGGTTGAGAAGTTGACCAATCCTCCTCCGTCTGTTCCGAGGGAGGCTGTCTTCCGTCCAGCTTCTCCTCCTCTTCCTGACATAGGTTTTCAGGATGAGATTCCCGGTTTGACCGTCAACCAGGCCACTGTTGACCAGTACGTGGACTGGCAGTCCTATGACAAGACTTGGCCTCATGGTGGGGATGATGCCGATGATGAGTTGGACTTTGATGGAGTGGGAGAGTCCGATAAGGAGAACGAGTGGGTTGTGGCTGCTTCTTCCCAGTAGATAGTTCTTTATCGGTATTCCAATACTATCTGCTTTCCTCGTCTTGATGTTGTGACTTTGAAGTGTGAAATGATAAGATAAGAAAAGATAAGATAAGATAAGATAAGATAACGCCATGTCATGATTTGAACAAGTGTTTGGGCGCTTCGGACTTAGAAGAAAATAAGTGAAAAAAGGTGAAAATCGTGACACCCTCCTCAGGACCATGGGGGATGTATAAAGCCCGGAGGGGCATAGAGGCAGAAGCCTCCATGGAAGAAGAGATCTATAAAGGCAATCTCCAGTTAGTCATTTCAAACACGACCAGTAGGAGACCACCTACATCGGAGGAAGACAAAGACATTGTTGATATAATTGAAGGGGAGGGGGTAAGAGGATGAGTTGGATTGTAGAGGGGAAGAAGAAAGTGAGGGATGGCGATGTGAGGCAGCTTGGGATGAGGGAAAGGAAGGGACAAGCAGGGGGACTATAAAAGCAAAAGCGCCACTCAATAGCCCCTATCCCATGTGATTCTCTGCGCAGCAAAGCGCAGTAACCCTCAACCCTGAAACACCATCAACTAATACATTACACAGCCTCCATCAGTACAGCCCAAGGAACTCCGCTCGCACTGCCGCTCCCATCACAATCAACTAATACACTACACAGCCCACACCCCCTGACACACGTTTCATCATAGTCGCCTGACCGACATGTGACATTAATACTTAGTAAATAATAGTAAACAAGAGCATGTGATAGAACATGTGATCCATCATGTGATCAGGACCTGGGGAGTATATATACAAAGGCCTCCTTGCCTTTACTCCCCATCTCACTCTTCTCTGTACCCCGCTAACTACTGCTGCTCTATACAAATCCCTTCATAGTAAAGGACCTTCTTATCCTCTGACCTGTACCCTAGACTGATAGCTGCTGACAGACCAGTCATCTGTCACCTGTATGTTAACAGGTCTCCCTAACCCCCATCCATCTCCCATTCCTATTCCTCTAGTCCGTGTCCCAGACATAAGACTTGACGCCTGGGCCTATAGACTTTTGAGAAGTCTACAGGTCAATCGTTCACACGATCGTCTAGTTCACCGGCCCTACTACCGACCCTTCTCTACCCTTGATCAAGGGCACGTCCATCCTCCCTTTCTACTAGGAGGAGACCATCACTTCGAGTGGCGACACCCTTCCCACCAATATCCCCTAGCCACCATCAATTTCTCTATCAATCCCCTTTATCAGTTCGCCTCCCCTCGAGTGATCGTCACTAATCACCTCCTGTTCAGCTGCCCCTCCATCCAAATCCTTTACTGGGATTGTCCTCCGCACCTTCCCGTCGCCATCACCGAGCTCCTCTTTATTCAAGAGGAAGAATTGGATCTAGGTACGGCCTTCTTCATAGCCGACCTAGAAGAATTCTGCCAAGCTTACTTCCTTCCTATTTCCCCCTACACCCCTTCCTTCTCGGCAGCTTTGAACCCCGATCTTCCCCCGGATGTCAACGCCCTTCTCAACACCCCCCCTCTAGCCATTTACAACCCGAACACTATTCCTCTGGTACGACAACAGTAAGCACACCCACAGACCCGTGACAGATCCTTCCTGCTCACTGAGCAACATGCTTTTATGTCCCCTCACAATATCTACATTTAACTTTCCATAGGGACATTTAGCATGGGGGAGTGTTGAACAGGCGCGAAGCGCCCGGTCAACAGCGTCAACTGGTCCCATAGTGACCGTCCGGATCACGCTTATTAGCGACCCGGATACCCGGATTGATGGCGCCTTAATGGCTGCCTCCATTATGTCACGTGTGCCCTTAAGGCACCAAGCACGACCAAACATGGTCTGTGCGCATTATGTAGTATGTATAAATATGCGGTCTCCCACTCTATGCAATACATCACTTCTCTCTTCTCTTCCACCATCTCCTTCCCTCTTAAGCCTCCCTCTCCCCTCACCCCAAGGTAAGACCTAGAGTATCCTTGTAGTATATCTTGTATTAGTATAGATATACTGGTGCATGCTCAACAGTTAGTGGCAATTCAGCAAAATCCTTTAATTTATCAATAGGGCAATAGGTTATTTAAATTACAGTGGACCACCCTTGGGAACAAGTGGAGATTTGATGAGGGCAGGGCCTCATACAAACAATCCAGAAGGTTCTACAATGACAACTACTAGGAGGTCCAAACTTGGAGCACAGGAAGTGATGAGCTGCTACTGACCTGAAGTGTAAATCAGTACATAAACTTGGTGGGGTAGACCACTTGTTCACTTACATGTGTTTGGAACCATCTGTCAATGGAAATCACAAGAACCTTCAATCAGGGTGCAGAAGTCAAATTTGTGAGTTTGCCTTATGGTGTAACTGGGAAGAACTGAGGAATTAGTAGGGACACATACCACTTGGATGTAAGAAGACATAAAAAAGTTGCAGGTTCAGAATGTGTTGTCTCCAAAAAACAATGGGAGGGTCTCCAGTAGAGGATGGGAGGATTCTTTGGTTCCTCTATTGGTGGATAGGATTACACTAGAATAGAGTAACAACTGTAAGGCTCAGAGGGCACCTGGTAATTGCAGAATAGATCTTACTGTGTATCATGTTGTGTTCTTCCAAGAGAGGCTATTTCACAGATCTGTTTAAATGGCTCAGACCTTAATCCCCATTCATCATTTAATTGTTCCATCCACTGCTGGAGCTTCTGGATAGCACCTGGCCATTTGTGGAACAGCAACAACATTCCATGCTCTAGCCCCTCTACTGTTGTCCCACCAAACCCTGGAGGCCATATCATCCAGACCACACCCATCCAGCACTCCAGTTTGTCCCACTCCTGTGCATCCATGAGAGATGTCATGACTTGAGGATCATAGGTGAAGAGATAACAGTCTAGCAATTTTGAGTGCAAGAGTATAAGCTCTACCAGCAATTCCCAGTAATGATGGGATAGGTGTTGAGTTGCCTCAGAAGACTGGATTACATCCAAAAGGATATTTATCCATGATATTGACCAGTGCCAATCCTCAACACCAATATGCAGATTGTTCAACAATGCAATGAATATCTCCATTCCAACATCAAATTCCTCATAACCAATGACTTCAATGGAGCGGAGAATAGCCTGTTGCAACCTGGGGGAAAGGCTTTGTAGCTCCTTAAGAATTTCAAAGTGCCCCACACATCCATTGAGTGGCCCATCTGAGTTGGGGTTTGGGTACAACAGGTTCCAAGCAGTGAGAAGGTCCGCAAGTGCCTCATTGTCCCCACTCTCAAAAATTATGTCAGCCAATCTGAGATGGTGTTCAGTATGAGTGAGTGGGTTACCCCACAATGGGTGCTTTGGATTTAGGTGACAGAAGCCAATTTCCAAAGAGAGAAAAAGAAGGTATTGTCCATGTGCAAGGTTTTCAAGGTTCTCACAGATCACAGAACACCATTCATATGCCCTCTCTGTCAAATAGGTGGGGTGGTTTTTCATCCTAGCCAGATCAGAAAGGGTGTATGGGAGGATATTGCATCAAGGGTCAGAGGTTTGGATAGCCAAAATTATTACTTGGGATAACTGAGATATAACCTGTTCCAAGTGATCACTAGCAAACAGCAGTGTGAGCAGTTTGTAGAAAGAGAAAAGGGGATTGCATACGACTTGTCTTGGACTTGTAGTACCTCTCTGTCAACCTCCCAGCCAAGGAAGATGCATGATGCAAGGAAGTAATTAACCAGTGTGTTCACTGGAATAGTGCTCAACTGTCGCCAGATTTCAAAAGACCCACTGTAACAAACTTCAATTGCATGTGGTCTGGCCCAAGACAGGTGCAAAAGTACATTTGAACTCCATTGCAAGTATGTAGGAGTGAACCTTGGATTGTGACTGCAAAACATATGTTCAAGGATATCAAAGGTCTTGCAGAGTTCAAGAAGGTCTCTGAGGTCCTCATCAAGCTCATCAAGGGATGTGGTGTTATAATGGATAGTGGGAAGTGGGAACCTGAGTGCAAAATCCTCAGACACACACTGTGCACAAGTATGGATCCACAGGATTGCCTGTGCAGAGGAGTATGCCCTATCCCTTGACCCAGGGTACATCTTCCCAGTGGAATCAAAACATGTTTTGAGGGAGGAAACAATCAGATCATATGGTGGTTCTGCATTAAGCCCACCATCAAACCACCAGATTGTGCTGGCAAGTCGAATTGCAGCATCAAGTGCCTCAGGGTCTGTGATGTTCCAGAGAATCCACAAGACACACAGGACATCATGGGTATTTGTCTTCTGGAGTGTAGCCAGGGCAGTGGGTGCCAACCATGGGGAGGCAACTATGGCATCAGGTGTGTCCTCCTGAGTGGTTAGAAATGGTGGGATGTATGGAAGGTGAAGTACTATAAGGAATATTTTGCATTGGATATTCTCCCACAGACTATGGAGGGGGGCCAACCATGATGTATGTTCCTGGGGATTAAGCTGCATGACTGGCAATGATACACTTTGAGAATGACGCCACCCCCTAATCTGTAGTAACCAAAGTAGTGCAAGGACCTGGTATAGTATGACATCCCATAGATGGTGCAGGGTGGCCAGAGCCAGTTGCCATGATAAACACCCAAACGATACACCAGTAGCAATAACATGAAGTATTTGGGGTCTAACCTTCTCCCACAGGCTACACAGGGTAGGTGACATAGGGGTCTGGAATGGACATTCATATGAGACTGTGCCAGCAATGATGACCCCAAGGTAAAACAGAACTCCAAGTGCTGTAAGGGTGATGAGGACACTAGCAACAGGGGTATTGATAGATGCAATGTGTTTGCAAAGGCCACAGGCAAGGAGGAGGAGTGCAACCTGGAGCATCACTGGAAGACTCTCAATGAAGAGGTGGAACTGCCACTTCTTGAGAGCATCATGTTTGAGTTGGCGGTCTCCACAACGCTCAATCACCGACCCGCCTACATTCCACAAGTAGCGGTTGAGCCACTGCTTCCCCAACATGGCAATGAATGCAGCCAGCAGGGATATCAACAGACTTGCATACATTAGTGCAGTGGTAGTGACAATCTCGTTGGGTGGATCTTGCTGGACCGGTGGAATGGCGAGGGTTTCATTCAGGGTAGTTGATGGGTTGAGGGTGAGAAGGATGGCAAGGAGGAGGGCAGCAGATTGCTCGCCCGGGTCGGGCTCAAGCTTCGAGTGGATATTGGTGACAAAGGTAGAACTGACGGCGGAGAATAGACCAGCCTATGAGAAGGGTCAGATGGCCCCTGAGAACGCATTCTAAGTGACGCACAAAAATGAGCGCGGTATTGAGGTCCTCATCATACTTCTTGACATAGTCTGTATCGTACTCGGTTGCCTCCTTCTTGTATATCGCATAGAAATCAAGACGGGCGTCATCCTGCTTGATTGGTTGGAAGAACGCTCTGAGGGCATCTTTGAAACTGCGCCCTCTCAGCAACCAGCAGCCCAGCTAATGTAGCACATTGAACGTACCACTTCGGATCGAGTTGGAGTGGCGGGGATTCTTTCCCGCCACCTTCTCCCTTTTCAGCGCCTTCCATTGGCTGTAGCGCGTCCTTGAATCCTGGCGGATGTAGAAGTTGGTGCGAGCCAAGTAGATGGTGGTACTATGACGATCAGGGAGGGGGGATGGGGTCTGAGGATAAGGTACCGTGGGAGGCGAGCACAGGTTCCCACACGCTGTGACCCTGAATCCATCAGCGTCTACTAGATACGCCACTGTGTCACCCGTTTCCAAGCGCCGGAGCGCCCCGGTTGATGGAGCCTACGAGGTTGCCAACTGGTGGACATTCCACGCCAGCAACTCCGGGCTCAACTCCCACGAACACCCATCCCCGTTAGGGTGAGTGAGTCGGTGCCTAATGTTCCGCAACTTCTGAGGCCGAAGACAGAATGGACCATAGGAAGAACCTCAATTCCATACGGGAGCTGGACAAGCAAATCGGGGACTCGAAAGGACCATCGCCCAGCTCAAACGCACTCGGAACTCGCTATTGAACATAGCCACTGGTTTGATGTCGCCTCGAACACCCCAGAGCTTTCGAGTTCCTGGGGCAAAACATTGCGAGATTGGGAGAGACGGCAAGATCCGTCCGCTCGACCTAGAACTGCAGCACACCGTTCGCGGCCAACTCGACGGACCGCTCCTGGATGCCATACGGGACACGTTACGGGGCCGTGCTGCTCGATACGATACAGCAGATAGGCCTCGAGAGCGGCGACTCCGACCTTCTGAACTCCATCATCTCCTCCATCACCCCCAATGACGTGGAACTTCAGCCATCGCAGGTAGAGACCCTCGCGGTGCACAACCAGAGTGGCGGTCAGTCAATGGTCGATCTCTCCAGTTTCTTCCTCCGGCACCGCCTTGCGGCCCTACGCCATCTCTCAGTCGGGGATGTGCCGAATATCGACATGGGGGTGGTTGGAATCGCAAACAACGAGGCTGATCACACTCTCACTCAACATCGAGGAGACTTCGTCCGCCCCAACCACATCTCAATTACTTTCGGTCCTTTCCTCCAATCCTAACCTCCAAGACCTTGAACTATCCCGTGGCTTGGTCCCCGATTGTGGCGTGTCCACTTCTCAAATACCACTACCCGACTTGAAACGGATCCATCTGAAAGGATACCCTCGTAATGTCCTCGGGTTGCTAAATCTACTGGAGCTTCCCGACAGGATGGATGAGGTGCGGTTCTTCCTGGACGACTGCTCGAAGTCGGATCTTTCACAAACTCTCGGGCGGTACCTGGGAGCCCTCGTTCGGCGTCGGAGGAGGTTTCAGGAAGGGCTCGGACTTCGGGTCAATCCTGGAGGTTCGCGTTTCCACGTCTTCGCGGGCGATGTGACCGAGCTTCATGGTTCAACCGAGGTGAATTGGTTTGTGAGGGTAGAGGCAACCATGAGGGGCGGAATGCCTGAGGCGGAGGAAGTCGGTCTGCTATGTTCTGCCCTGATTGAACAACTGCCGTCGAACGAAATCGTCTACCTCCGGACGACCGCTCGTGTCCTAACGTTAGAAGGGTCATGCGCGGGAATGACCAACATCGCCAGGCTTCACCTCGATGGTCGGTCTGTGCCCACCTAGTTCACGGATCCACACCCGGGCGAATTGCGTGCCCGCGGGGGACATTTTCCCTCCTTAAAATACCTTACTAAGTCCGGACGCGTTCTCGATCTCAGTGTTGAGAATTGGGGCCCGTTCATCGACTTCCTGACTCGTCATGCTTCTATCGGCAGGCGGATCGTTTTGTTGGAGATGGGGACTCGACCCAGCACGGTTCAGGAGGAGAGTATCAGGAGTGCGGTCGAGGATTTGACAATCGGATATCCTGACTCGGAAGTACCCTGATATAGGCTTTCTCTTTGAACTAGGTGTGGTATCGTGTACCATCGGTGTGAATGTACAGTGGATCTGTAGATCCCTTGATACGATGAAATGAAGGTTGATTACAGCTAGGGGTAGCAACTGCAACGGCCGCCTACATCTGCTTCATAGTATAGTGATAGTGATGCACCCGGACGAGTCGCTCGAGTTCCTTGTCCCAAAGCTCCTTTCTGTGTTTGGCGCGAGTTCTGTCGGCGACCTCGTGGCCCCCTTGCAACGGATAGGACATGTACACCAGGCCATGGGTAGATCATAGAGGTAGGTAGACGTATCAATACATTATCATAACTAGCGGCAGCACTGATCGAGATGCCGGAGAAAAACATCAGGCAACGTCAGTCTCCATCAATCTCTCAGCCTACATCTATTTGGCTCATTCCGCCTCACCGGACTTTTTGTTGGGCATCAGTCCTTGAGACGCGTCCGCTCTGGCTTGGGTGAGCATTTAGATCCCAGGCCTCGTAGTCGTAAGCACGATGGTGGTCTTGTGGAAATATCACGTGAGATCCCGGCGCGCATGGTCATAAACAGGTGCAAACATGGTGGTGAGTGGCCCGTGTGCTGCCCCCCACTTATCTTTCAACAAACCATTTACCTTTACCAACGACTCCCATCCTTCTGTCTACTCCATCTGCGCAGTGTTTGCTTCGACGTACGAACGTCTCCCCCAACATGCAGACCTCTCCTGCCGACAACCCGACCTCTCCTCCAGACAAACCGGTTTTACAAGAGCCGGCTAAACCCACGATAACACCGTGCCCAGGTAGTACCCAATGGCGGTGGCCGGAAGAGGACCAAAAGGAATGGCGAGAACTTGTAGACGACGAGTATCTGGATTTTTACAAATACTGGTCCAAACCCGACGCTCGTTCCAAATTTGGTACCAAGTTCCCCTACCCGCTGTGGCTTGGGGCAGGCCCGACCATATCACGAGCGGGAAAGCAGATTATCGTCACCGAGGCGTACGACAACATGCTCCGCCGTCTGTCCCATCTCCGCGAGGAAGATAGGCTGGGGAATAGCAAAGGAGCGGTGATCACTGGACAACCAGGGATCGGTGCGTCTCTCACGGGATCCTCGCCCCGTACAACAACTCATTGGCAGATTCATTCTCTAGGAAAAACCGTTTTCCAAAAGTACCTGCTCGCACAGCTGATTTCAACCGGGGAGGTCGTACTCTTTTGTAACTCCAATCGAATCCTCCTTTTCTTCTGCAACAAGCTGTATCGTCGGCTAACGATCTCTGGCTTCGATTTTCTTCCTAAACCCCCGCTTGGAAGGCAACATTCCATATGGACGCTGATCGATCTGAGCGACCCCAAGGGGCCACCAATCACGGAATCACAAGACATTTGGCCAGTCCAAACCTCCTCTCCGAACCCGATTCGATGGGTCAATTGGGTCAAGGAATACAACGCTCCCATGTTGGGAATGGGTCTATGGAGTATAGAGGAGCTAAAACAAGGG
>Ga0307511_10008527_pt1 | contig 10250 bp, 6 predicted proteins | sample 13_EM_MG_FD_200266 | JGI IMG/M metagenome (GOLD analysis project Ga0307511, IMG submission 200266) | Populus trichocarpa ectomycorrhiza microbial communities from riparian zone in the Pacific Northwest, United States - 13_EM | ecosystem: Host-associated > Plants > Roots > Unclassified | place... | reverse complement strand
TACGAGTTGATAACAGTAAGGTTAAGAATGAGGTAGGAATGTTATCCTCTCAATGAATAAGTATTGATAAAGTAGACGTATGTAGGTGCTAGCCAACAGAGAATGGACCTTTAAGAATGATTTTGTCTATGCCAACCTGCACAACCACTAGTAACTATTGTGTTTTGCCTTAGAATTATGGATTTACCACTCATAATGAAGAGTCATACCCTATCATATATACTAAGGTTTGATAAAAAGCAAAAGGTGTTTTACTCTATAATAGCTAGAAAAGTAGTAGAAAAGCTTGCAAAGAATGACAATGTTAATTGATTAGTAATCAAAAATGCATTTTTATTAAGGTTTTATATCATCATATTGCACTTAAAGTATCATTAAATTCCCTAACTTGAGCATGTTTTATAATAACAAGTATGATAACATAAGATATCTTTAATTTATGGTAAATGTTCATTTCGAATGCAAGCATATCTCACAATTTAAAGAATTGATTGATGTGTTTAATTATTGAAATTGAGAAGACAAAGAGAGGGCTAAGCTTAAAGAAGAGATGTTGGTTCAATTCAAATTGGACATCATTCGGTTATTGGATCATAACTGGAGCTATAGAACAGGGATTTATGTTTGGTTTATATGGATGAAAAACTAAGCCATAGGCCTAAAACTTTCATGAAGAGTTCAAGATTCAAAACGGTCGTTTTCAAGTTCAAATCGTAACAACAAAAGAGAAGTCAGAATCTGTCCTGCAGCCCAGACACTGTTCAGTATTCAGCCCATATCTTAAGTTCTAGAAGTTCAAATGAGCTCATTCTTGTTTTGTTGGCAAGCTGAGACAAATGCCCAGAACTTTCATGGAGACTATCTGTTCAAATTTTGACGTTAGCAATGATGTTTTATTCAGAAAAGAAGATAATGATTGTCACCAAGTCAAGAGGTGGCCACCCACTCAATAATTAGTCATCAAATCAATAGTTCTAAATTTTAGCCTATAAAAGGAGGCATTTGCCATACATTTAGATATCTTGGTGTTCAGATCAAGATCACTCTCTCTCTTTGTATTTTAATGTTCAAGTTTTATTTTATGTTATATTAATCTCTTGTTTATGCTTTTCATTTCATTTCCTTTACTTAGTTAATGTATATCATTATTATGTTTATATTTTGTTTATTTATGTTTCTCTTCTTCATTATGTTTAGCTAAGTTAATTTTGTCAAGGTGAAAATGGTATACTAATGGTATAAGAATAAATATAATATAAACTCAACATGGACTTTAATGTTTGATACTAACATGTTTTATATTTGTTATGTTACTCGCTCTTAATACATTGCTTGTTAAATGATTAATCTAGATTTGTGTTGAACAACCCTTGGTACAACAAATACTTGACACTTTCATAACCTACTGTATGGTATAACCGACACTTGTGCTATGAAAGGAACTTGATTTGTTGTTAACATAAGTTATCACCATGAATACTTGACCACATTTACAAATATTGGCATTACTCAAATAAGATAATTAATATAATCATGTTAATAATTTATAATCCGTTTGGAACCTCCTTTGTGTGTGGTTTCCAGTTGAGTATTAAAAAGAGTTTATACTATACTTATTTGAAGTACCATTAGTGGATCCTCTAACCTTGACAATTGTTTTATCCTTGCTTAATCCTTATATCAATATCACATCTCAAAAGTTCTCTTCAATTCCTTTTCATTTATTGTTTATAATTTTATATAGTTCACCTCCCTGTGGTTCGACCCTAAACTTGCCGGATTATTTATTACTTCGACACTCCTGTACTTGGGATAAGACATCAATCTTTTGATCGTGTCATTAATAAACAATGAGGAAGCCACTAAGTTTCCCAAATTAATGAAATATAATGACTATAACGTGGTTGACTAGCTAAAGAAAAACCTAACTTGGATATCCCTATTCTCTTTAATTTTGAGTTCGGAACTACATCGAAAGGCAGTTCAGAAGGTTTTAAATAAGGCATATATCCCTTGGGATATCATATCTAATGTCATGAAGCATCTAGTGGGAATAATGCAGGACACTAACGACCTATTTTTCTCTGAATTTGAACTAGGTTTGGAAGGCACTAGACACAACAAATCATTGCATGTTAAGGTTAATACAAAGATTACATCACAACCAAGATGTTGATATGGCTCAACTTTTAATATGCTTCCAAGGCATATTTTGGATTGTTTACATCTTGATGTGTCATATATGTATGCAAGCAGTGGCTTATGATGGTTCACCAATACAAGTGATTGGTGACATTGACATATACTTGGTCATTAGGACATAACATTTTCAAGTCACTCTATATGTGATTGATATTCAGCCTTCCTATAGGATATTATTAGAATGGCCCTACATCTATGTTGTTAGAATTATGGCATTATCTTTTCATTAGAAGCTTAAATATATGGTAAATGGAAGGCTAGTGACCATGGAAACAAAAGGTGTCATGTATGATGAAAAATATATCAATTCCTTACATAGAAGTTGAGGAAAGTCAAGATGGAGACCTTCATACCTTTCAGGTATGGATTTGATACTTGAGAATACAATGCTCAGGAAAATAAAGATTTCAAATGTTGCAAAAATGGTTACTATGTACGTAATGAAGTATGGGTTTCTAGTGAGGTATGATCTAAACACAAGATTACTAGAGCAAATTAACTACATGAAGTTGAAACATGCTGATTAGTTATTTGTTTTGATTTTTAAGCCAAGTAGAAAGGATTACTTAGGGGTGACAAAAAAAAAAATGAGATCAGGATGGATCGAATTGAGAGGCGTAATCCTAATGATAAAGAAATCAGCATGCCACTTATTTGTAGTACATTTTCTTGTCAATCTTATGTAATACAGCCTAATGATGAAGTAAGGAACCTGAATGAGGTGTGTGTTGGTCTCTCCATCCATGACTTGAAGGAGAACTCTAAAAATTGTGTCATCTATTTGGAATTGGAGTTGAATAGTTCTTATTGTGATCTTGTCCCAAATGACTATCAACATCGTGAAGAGCTTGATAATTAAGAGGTAGAAAAAGTCTATGACATTTTAAATTTTGAAGATTGGAAATAGATAAAACTGATGGTGAGCAATAACAAAAGAAAACGGGCTCCATGATTTTTAAAGAGGATGAACTTTAAAGTTTTAATGTGTAGAAAGATTGTGAGATTTTATAAAGTTTTTTATTTTTAGATTTCACATAGATTATGGATTTTGGTTGATGAGAGAGAAAAGAAAATTGTTTTTTAGATTGAGTTTTTAACGAAAAGAGCTTTTTCATCTTTTTATTTGAATTTAAATCTTGTGTTAACCCATATGTAAAGTATAGTTTTTTAAAAAAAAATAAAAAGGCAAAACATTACCGTACTTAGACCTCGAGAGAATCAAGATATTTTTTCCAACAAATAGTTATTTAAAATTAAATAATTTTTTTAATTAATGAAAAAAAAAATCAAACTTGGTTAAAGAGGAAGTAGATACAAAACAAATGAATTTGAATTTGAAAAAAAAAAAAAAAAAAAAAAAAAAAAAAAAAAAAAAAAAAAAAACTCCAAAATAAACACAAGCATGTATACTTGATTTAAAAAAGTAATTTTTTATTTTAAAAATTAAGTAATTATGTTTACCTGATTTTAAAAATGAAATTCATAATAATCTTTTTACTAAAACTTATATGTAACAATGAATTTTAATTAATTTTCTATGATTTTATATTTTTTTTGTTTATTTTTTTTCTAAACCATACATGTGGCAAGATGTACACTCTTCATTGATCTGGATTAACGGATTTGGTCAACAATTTTATTTGGCACTAATGAAAACCAAGGGTTAAGTGCTTGGTTGATAGTGAGATTTAACTTATTTTTCATTAAAATTTTAATTTTTTGTGCTTCAAAATAAATTTTTTTAGTTTTTATGAGTAGTTTTGATATGTATATATCAAAAATAAATTTTAAAAAATTAAAAATATATATTATTTTAACATATTTCCAAGTAAAAAATATTTTGAAAAGCAACATCTATCAAACTCCCGAAAACAACTACCAAAACTGCTAATAAAATGATTACCGTGAAGAAAACACAGAAAAGGGGATTAATATGACAAAATAAAATAAAACAAAACAAAACGTCCCAAGAAATACATGGAAAACCTGTTGATAAATTTGAAAGCTATATGAATTAATATAAAAACCTGTATGAAGTTTCTATAAGAAATAAGGTACTTTCCTATCAAAGGAATAAAAAATCAAATTGCTTTTCTGTGGGTATTGGGGCCAAAAATTTATTGCAAAGCATTGAAAAGTAAAAGGAAACAGTTTCCACTTCTTTGAAGCGAAGTAGATCTTTTAAGATTGAAAGTTTCCCAGGAGCTGATGATATACTGACAATGATGAAGATGGTGCATTTAGATTATCCATGATGGACGAGCTAGCACCATAAATGTTATCATCCTTTTGCTCTTGTTTAGGCCTGATCGACTGCTGTCCCTGGAGGAAAGTCTGAACTTGACCAACTGGTTTCCCATCACAACTAAAATCAACTCTAGCCAGAGAAAGATTTGCAGCTGTTTGAAGACATGGCGACAATGATCTTGGAAAATCTGGAACAAGCGAGGCAACAGATCCAGAGTGACTGGCAGCAAGCTGGTTGTTGCTGAACCCGAAAGAATCATAAGGCATGGCGTTTTGGATGGGAGGAAACCTCATCGGGTAAACAAAGGAAGACCCAAGATTCATTTCATTACTGAAATTTCCAGGCAAATTGGATCTCAAATAGTCATTGTTAAATACTGGTTTTCTATCAAAACTGGGTGCAAACTCTTGAATTTGTGCTTCAGGGTTTGGCGCATTGGTGTTTCTGGCCAATGCCAGGGCAAGCTGTGCATTGCCAGTAGTCTGGGAAAAATTGCTACCAGTTGAGTTTCCGTGACTGCTGTTTCTGGCTGCAGGCACTTCATGATTGTGTTTCCCTTCGTAAGTTATAATTACATATTTCAGATCGTGGGAGGCTCTCTCCACATGCTTCCTAACTGAACATCCAGCACTTGTGCATTTATAGTAGCTCCTGTGGAAGTAAATGAGAAACAAGAATTTTGAATGCCTATACCTTGCCCATGTTTAGGAAAAATAACAAGATGCTGCCAACCGCACACATCATTCAGCATGAAGAAAAACAGAAATGAAAATATACGCAAGCTAGAAAACAAGGTCACTGAAAAACAGATAACCAGGATTCTAAGTGAGATGTGCCAAATATTTTAATCTTATCACAGATGGGTTGGGTTGGTTCGGGTGAAAATACGTTGGATTATTCTCAGCTCCAACGAGCTTTGGGATTTTTCTTAATTTTGGTGGCACTCTGCTTTGAGGTTTTATCTTGATTACGGTACTGCATGTAAGACGTTATATTTTTAGTTGATTTGATAATCTCAACTAATATATTAATTATTATTTAATAATCTCTTAAGTAATTGTATTCAAACTTCTAAATAGACTTAATAATCCAAACTGTCAAAAAATGAAGTGCACAGCAAAAGAAATAAAACAAATCATGATTGCAAGATATTAGTGTACAGGAAAACTGCAAGCATATCTACATGCATCTGTTCTTAATATATGATTGCAACAAGCATACCTACTCGTATGTTTCTGTTACGCATATATATAGATCATATATTCTAACTTGAAATTTTTCAAGATCCATTCATATACCTTCCCAAGCTCTCCTTTCTTTGTGTTTCTTTTTTTTTTTTCCACTTATTCTTTCATATATATTTACATGAATCCTTCAAAAGCTTGATATAGGGCAGGGGTTCATGCCTTTCACCATTCAGGTATGTCCTCGACTTCTCCTTTTCTTTCCTCTTTTTTACAATAAAGTAGCTTAATGTTAAGTAGGGTTTGGATTGCGTTTTCAAAACAAAATAAAATTTAATCAATAATGCCTTTTCAATTAATTAAACAGTTATGCACGCCCATTCCAGCAATTCTACCCTTATCAATACCAACCTCAACCATTGAGCCATTTGACATACTAGTTATTTTCCAATCTGTGTACGGTTCTATAGAACTATAAATAATTATGCAGAAGCATACAGATAGATTGAAGAGAGTTAACTTTCCTCATTAATCAATTGGCTAATGGTAGACAAACCCTACATCCTTGTTTCATCAGCATCCATAGAATACAGGAGTGCTAGCCACTATAATGAGGATACCATGTTAATTTAGAACAAATGCCATCACACACATAAAATGGTGTAAAATGCAATACCTAGGGTTTGGATTTCCCTTGACAACTTTTTGCCCATACTTCCTCCAGCGGTAACCATCATCTAGTATGTCCACTTCACTCTCAATTTGAACAACAACTCTTGGCTCACGGATAGCAGCCCTGGATGCCATATTTGTTTCAACCAAGCAGCTCTCTATCTTCCTGGAAAGGGAAAAAAACTGTAAACTATCCATCATGTTTTCTGGACTGGAAGCAACGAATGCTAAACAGAGAGTACCTTCTTTTTGACTCAGACTCATCATCAGCATCAGCACCAAACGAGCTTCCCTGAGTAACCCCATCATCATCATGACTTGCAAGTGTGGAGGAAAGTTCCGGAGTTTTTGTTGATTCATATGTTTCTAAAGATTTTATTTGAGTGGTTGATGAGAGCTCAGTCACAGCAGAGGTTGAGGACGTCCTTTGCGGGCCATCAGTCCTCCAATCAGACTGAACTTTAATATCCTTGAACCCTGACTTTGTGTTTTTCTGAACTGATTCGCCTTGATCCATCTCTGGCGTTCCATCTAATGAAGAAGCTGGTCCAGGTGGTGCTCCACAACTTGGCTGAGGTTTAGGGTGATTATGTGAACCTTTGTAAATGATTTCTGTTATTTGGCCCTCATGGGCACACTCTATTTTTTTCTTTACCAGACAATTTGCATGGTTACACTTATAATAGCTTCTAGGATATTCACTACCTTTAACCTGTTTCTGCCCATACTTTCTCCAATTGTATCCATCTTCTGAAGACCTTCCAATTGTTGTTGCAGGTAATGTTCGTTTAATTTCTTCCATAAGGCGACATGACGCAACATTTTCTCCATGGATAGTTTCTCTTTGTACATAAATGGGATTACTAGCCAAATCAGAAGAGCAAATTTGCATGTCACTAATGTTGGCATTTCCAATCACGCTATCTAAGACATTGACATCAGTATGTGAATCACTTGTGCATTTATCTGGAGTAACTTGCTTTGAAAATTCCACTGGAAGCTGAAAATCCATTGATGGGTCCATCAAGAGAGTAGCTTCAAAGTCAAAATCATTACCCTGTGCAAGAAGAAAAAATAAAACTGACAAGTCTGAATCTGATTATGTGAATAACCCGCAAATTGAAAATACCAATACACGGCTCATCCCAACCAAACTCCACAAACATGGAACTATAGCTTTCTCGACACATGTTGTAAAGATTGGTTGCATAGAAAACAAAAAACAAAAGAGGTTGATAATTATAAACATACAGATGAATGGAGCAAGGGAGGGATACATGTAATTTGCTGATATTAAATTGATACTATAACAGAACAACAGTGGGAGCAACAATATGAAAGTACAGGTACCTGATTTTCTGAGAGTGGAAGAGAATTCCCAAGATGCTTGAATCTGAACCTGAAGGAGAGACCACCTGCATTACTCCCCCTCTCCCCATCACCACAGCGCAACAAACTTTCACTTTCATATTTGAGAGGGGATAATGGAAAAGTTCCAGTGGTCGGAGACGGCTGTGATTAATGTATGATAATCATCAAACCATAATTAATTTTCAATAAAAGAAAAAAAAATAAAAAAATACCTGAACATGAGAATTGGATAGCATAATGGGCGAATCAAGCAAGGCAGTGGGGCTGATGCCAGAAGGAATGGTTATAAAGGGAGAGCGAAGCGGAGATGTCAAGGGGCTGGTGGTTCGAAAGCGGGCTGTATTGATCCTCTCCGCTTTCATTTTGAACCCGCACTTCGCTGCTCTTCTCTCTGCAATACTAATCCCTCTGTAATTATCACCACCAACACCACCGTTGCTGCTTTTGGTTTCAAGATTGGGAACCCACAGTAGGGTTTTGTACTCCGCTGCTGGGTTGTTGTCCATGATGATGATGATGATGAATTGGAGAGTGGTGAGTGGAGGAAGCGCAAGAGTTACACGTCCATTACTCTTCCAATGTTTTTGTTTGTTAGCGCTGAAGCTTTTAATCTCTCTCGTCTTCTACACAATAATGATACTAAATACTAATAATGTTTTTATGTTTGTTTTTTTAGATATTCGAACAAAAGAGGCAGACATTCTATATATTACTATTAAGATGGAGTTTGGTTATATTCCATTGAAACATAAAAAAGACAATAGAGACAACATAGAAAAAGAGATCAAAATAGAATTATATTTAATAATAATATATAAAATAAAATATTTTTTTTGTTTGGTTATGATAGATAAAATTTAATAAAAATAATTAGATATTTTTTTTTTTACTTTATTTTATTTTATATCGAATGTTGAAATTAATAATATTATAATAACATTAGTTATAAAAATCGGACTCGTCCAATATGTCAACAGGAACTTGGGACCTAACTGACTTGGAGCCTATATCATTTTGAGATTAAGAAAAAATAGAAAAATGATTGATTCAATCTAATCTAATCAAAAACCTAGGTCGACCTTCGACTCGATCAATCCAAGATAAAACACGGGTCAAGATCTCGTAGACCTTTTTTTAAAATGTTTTTTGGGTCAAAATGAGGTTGGGTTGATTCTTTTAAAAATAAAAAGAATTCAGATCAACTCGGTTTGACCCTCCCAATTCGTGATTCAAAACTTGCACCCGAGTCAACTCCCAAGTAAGGTCTCAAATTTATGATAATAATTATTTTTATTCATATGTTGATTTACATCGAATCAATTCTTAAGTTGAGTTTTAAAATTATAATAATAACTTTTTTATCTTTACTTGTCTTAATTGGACAATTTTGAAATTGAAAATTTTTTACAATTATATTTTAGAAATGAAAAATAATAAATATTGATTCTGAAGACAGGTCTCCTCTACACTTATTGTTTGGAAAATACAAAAATTTACTCCAAAATTATTCTAGGTATATATTTATTTTTGTGTTTTTAACTCAGTCTTTTCAATTAAATATTTTTATATTTTCATTATCTTTGTTATTTTATCTTAAAATAGTAACAAAACATTACCTAAAATTCTACGTCTTGTTCTATCACATTCAAACATTACCTTCTTGATTTTATTTTTTTTGTTCATAATAATAAAAAAAACATTAATTGAAATAAAGGTGAGGCACTCATTTGCCATTCACTCATGAATAAATAATTAAATTGGATTTTTTTGACATTAGTAATTATTATCAATTGAAAATAATGGAAAAAAGGAACAATGCCTTCATGTTTATAAAGATAATTAAAAAAATCCAGGACTATAATATTTTTATAATAAGACTAATCAAATGCAGATATTTACATCTCTATAAAAACTAGTATTGTATTGAAATTCAGACCTCACATTGAACGAGTCATTCGATTTATCATGCAAACCAACCCCTTAGATCATAAATGGAAATAATTTAAACTCAGTAAATTTAAACACTAAGGGAAAAAAAAAATTACGCACCATAAGTGACTATTTGCATTTGATTATACGGCAATGAATCTATTCTAAATATACTATTTGTAAATTATATTTTTGGAATATTTTTAATGACTTTTGACTATAAACAACTGTAATAAAATCACCAGCTTTTTACTATTATATCCTTAATATATTCCTAATATTATAACATAAATCAATACTAATATGTGATTGTCACCCCATATCTAATTTAAACAATTATCCGTTTGTTTATTTGGTCCTTTTGTGTTCTTAAAGAAACGTGATCTTTGATGTTTCAAATTTCATCATTCATTTTGAATTCAGTAATCTCGATTAGGTAAGAAATATAGTTTTAAAACCCGGCCCGGCAGGTCGATCCGGGCCGGGTTGAAGAAAAAACAGGGGAAGAAAAAACCTGGTATGACCCGGTTGACCCGACGGGTTGACCTGGCAAGACTCGGTCAAAAACCCGGTTGCGACTCGTTGACTTTTGTTTTTTTTTTTACTAAAACAATATCATTTTGATTTTTTTTTAAAAAAAAAAT
>Ga0307511_10008526_pt1 | contig 10252 bp, 16 predicted proteins | sample 13_EM_MG_FD_200266 | JGI IMG/M metagenome (GOLD analysis project Ga0307511, IMG submission 200266) | Populus trichocarpa ectomycorrhiza microbial communities from riparian zone in the Pacific Northwest, United States - 13_EM | ecosystem: Host-associated > Plants > Roots > Unclassified | place... | reverse complement strand
TTGTTTCAAATTAATATTTTTTAATATTTTTAAATTATTTTGATGCAATAATATTAAAAATTATTTTTAAAAAAATAAAAATATATATTATTTTGATATATTTTCAAACAAAATCACTTTAAAAATTAATCATTATCGAAATCCAAACAAACCCTTAAAAGAACACAGCCGCCGCTCCACCAAATTGCAACGTGTCCAGCTGCTTAACTAAAAACAACAAATTTCAAGTTATTCGCTACCGCTAAGCACGTGCCTGCCGCCTTTTCCTTCCCCTCCATGACAATCAACCGGAAAAAAAACCCCGAAAAGAAACATCTCGCCACCAACTTACAGACAACGCAAACAGTAACGCTTCCATCTCCTCTCCTGTCCTCTACTACCTTCTCGGGCTCTTTACATTTCTTCCTCTTCAAGCTACCAACACTGCATCTCTCTCTCACACTCTCTCTAAATCCTTTTGAAAGACTTTCTCTGTTTACCTGTAATTAAAAAGCGCCGACACTGTTTGGTCTTCACAAATTTAGAGAACCTATAGTCGGTGAAAATGAACAGTTTGAGTTTGTTTAAGAGAGCTTCTAGATGTTTCGATGACTATCCTTCTCTCGCTAAACTCGTTGTCGTTTGCACCATCAGGTAATATTTCTCGCTCCAAATTTCTCTTCTTCAGTTCGATTAATTATGTTTGAACGATACTTTTTTCTTCCTATTTTTGGAATTTTTTTATTTTTTAAATTTATTTTTTTCTTGATTGATTGCTGAGTGTGTGAATGGAGGAGATGAAGTTTTGCTTTTACGGTTGGTTGTTTGTGTGTGTTAATTAGGTGATTAGTAGTTTGGTAATTCTGCGATTAGCATTATTAGATCACGTTTTTGTTGCGGTTAGATGTGTTCTTTTTTTGCTTCCAATTTTGTTGGATGTTTCTAGGATTAGATAATTCAGTTTAACTCTATTATTGCTGCTAGCTACAATAGAGATCGACTCTGTTTTCCTCTGTTCTAATAATGAAACAGTATAAATAGTAATATCTTAATATTTTTTTCCATTAAAAATAGTGCTCGTTAATGGTATTTGATCATGTTCTTGTTTGTTGTTGTTAGAATTATCGGGTTTTTTTTTTTAATTTTAGATTTTAGTATTTCAGTTAATATTTATTTATTTAATCAGAGTTTCTTGGTGATTGTTATTTATCATGTGATTGATTGAATTGCAGTGGTGGATGCTATGTAGCTTACGCAGATGCAAATGGAACAGGTAGTGCACCGCCAGTTTTGGAGGAGATCAAGAAAAAGAAGGTGGTGGTGCTTGGAACTGGTTGGGCAGGAACCAGTTTCTTGAAGAAACTTAACAATCCCTCATATGATGTTCAGGTGATATCGCCTCGCAACTACTTTGCATTCACTCCTTTGTTACCAAGTGTTACATGTGGTACGGTGGAGGCTCGCAGCATTGTCGAACCAATTCGTAGCATTGTCAGGAAGGTAATGAGAAATGGAGTGTTCAGAATCATGAGCTTTGACTTTGGGCAGTCTTGTGAATAAATAAATCTTGTCTGTTCATCATGTGTGGGTCATATGATGTATAGGATTTATGTAGGTGATTGTGCATAGAACTTCACTTTAGAAAGAATAGATTTTGGATATGAGGTAATGCAGTAACCAGCCCTTGTTTGTTTCTTCCTCTCGCAGAAAAGTATTGACATTAGGTACTGGGAAGCTGAATGTTTCAAGATTGAAGCAGAAAATAAGAAAGTTCATTGTCGACCTAATTCAGAATCCAGTAAGAATGGAAAAGAAGAATTTGTTGTGGATTATGACTATCTTATTATAGCCATGGGAGCTCGTCCGAACACATTCAACACACCTGGTGTAGTTGAGAACTGCAATTTCCTAAAGGTAACCTCCTCAGAATTTCAGTGCATGCTATCCTTATCAATTTCATTGTCTGGAAAATTTTGAAGAGATAGGAAATCGGGAATTGAGTTGCTTGATGCACATGCACGGTTAAATTGTACAAGGAAATGGATTTCTTCTGCAGGAAGTTGAAGATGCTCAGCAGATCCGTCAATCTGTTATCAACTCATTTGAGAAGGCAAGCTTGCCGACTTTTAGTGATGAAGAAAGGAAGAGAATACTTCATTTTGTAGTTGTTGGTGGTGGACCAACAGGAGTGGAGTTTGCTGCAGAGCTTCATGATTTTGTCAATGAGGATTTAGTCAAACTGTATCCAGCAGCCAAAGATTTTGTAAAAATAACACTACTTGAAGCATCAGATCATATTTTGAACATGTAAGTACCTGCCTTCTGCTCATGATGATTGATACCTCACTGGTTTGGTTTCTGGTATTAACTTTAAATGGAATGAACGCTAGTATTTGTTAAATATAATTAAGATGTCCTGCAGTTCACTTTGATTAAGTTGATTTTTGATTTGCAAATAGTTCAGAAATATTACAGTAGCAATCTAAACCAGACTTTAGGAACTGTTTAACATATGCAGGCAAGACTTAATATGTTAAGCTTGTTAATTGGGTTCAATACTTAATGCATTAATCACGTACAGTTGCATATACTTGAAGAGTTCTAATAGATGAACTCATGCTGTTGGGGGTTCTTGTATGCAGGTTTGACAAAAGAATCACAGGTTTTGCGGAAGAGAAGTTCCAAAGAGATGGCATTGATGTGAAGTTAGGGTCGATGGTTGTGAAAGTATCTGATAAAGAAATCTCTACTAAAGTAAGAGGGAATGATGGTGAAATTACTACTATACCATATGGAATGGTCGTCTGGTCAACTGGAAATGGAACTCATCCTGTCATAAAGGATTTTATGCAGCAAATTGGTCAGGTGTGTTTCTGGCTTATAAAAATAGATTTATTTATTTCAGGGTCTCCAACATATCTTCTGTGAGATTTCATTCAAAATGAGCACTCTTAATTGAAAAAAAAATTTGTTCCTGTGAACACAGAGTAATAGGCGTGCTTTAGCAACTGACGAATGGTTGCGAGTTGAGGGATGTAGTACTATATATGCACTTGGTGATTGTGCAACAGTTAACCAGCGCAAAGTCATGGTATTGTTCTCATTACTTTTCTGTTATAATTGCACGCATGACATCACCTGTTTTATTATATTTTTGTCGAGTTTATATGTTCCTCTTTATTGAGACTAAAAAGGAAGTTTTTACCTCTCTATTAGACTCTCTCGCACATTAAGTAGATAACTTTTATACCGATAAACATACAAAACTGTTCATTCTTACAGTGAACAACAAAAATGTTCTTTTTTAACTAATATTGTTATGGTATGTGGCTCATATTGAGTGAAACGCGTATATAGAGAAAGCTAGTTATTGCCTGCTAGGGACGGTTGATAGGTTAGAGGTGTAGGGACAATGCCCCACGACACTGTAAAGGAGTATTGTTGGATCTATTACCTCTTGTACGACTAGAGTTTACTATAAATTCATATGATGTAACCCTAACTTCATGCATAGTGAAAATTCAGGTCCTCGCTTATGTGGATGTAGCCACATTACCGAGTTTGGTATATATGCGTTTTTCTTTTTTTTATTATTTGTACTATTCATCATTATTGTCTTGTATCACAATAATTGGTATCGGAGTTTGGTTCACGATGTCAGGGATTTCTTCTGCAAAATTCAACATGGTCAAGTTCGATGGATCTGGTAATTTCATATTATGGAAAAAGAGGTGAAGGATTTGTTAGTGTAACAGGGCATGGTGAAGGTTATACGGAAAGCAACTAGAAGGCATGTATGCATAGATTGGAAGGAATTGGAAATGAGGGTTGTGGCAACTATCAGGCTTTGTCTGTCGATGATGTGATGTATCATGTTATGGATGAGGAATCACCAACAACAGTTTGGTTGAAATTAGAAAGGCGGTATGTCTAAATCGTTGACGAACAAGCTTTATCTTAAGCAGAAATTATATGGTCTTAAGATGTCAGAGGTCACAAATTTGAATCAACATATCAACTTGTTCAACCATATCGTTAGTGATTTGAGGTGAGTTGATGTGAAGTTCGACGACGAAGATAAGGCGTTGATTTTACTGAATTCTTTACTTGTTTCTCCTACATATGAAAATTTGGTTACAACTTTGATGTGTGGGGGGTGGGGGAGAAACTCTCGAATTTAAGGAAATCACAAGTGCCTTATTAGGTTTTAATATGAGAAAGAAAGCTGGTGATGAGAATTTATAAGGTGAAGGGCTTATGGTGAGGAGTAATCAAGAACGTGAGAGAAACAAGTCCCAGAACGGATTGAGTAGCAACAAAACTCGGTCTAAATCCAGGAAAAGGAAGGACATAAAGTGTTATAAGTGCTGGAAAAACAGGCATATAAAACAAAAATGTCCAAAGAAAAATAAGAGAGATACAAAGAATAAAGAGGGTTTATCAAAGTCTGTGAATGTAGTGGAAGAAGAAGACTTAAAGAGTGGTGACAAGGATATGTTTTATGTTTCATCCAGTTCAGATCATCTTACAGACTCATGGATACTAGATTCAACATGCTCTTATCACATGACACCCAATAAAAATTGGTTTGACACCTACAGGTTAGTTAATTTTGGTTCTATTCTGAGAGGTAACGATGCTTCATGCAAAGTTGCTGGAATGGGGAATATAAAAATTAAAATGTTTGATGGTGTTATTAGAATATTGTGTGATGTTAGATATATACTATATTTGAGGAAGAATTTGATTTCATTGGACATTTTAGATCGTAATGGTTTTAGTTTCAAGTCTGAAAGTGGAGTAATGAAGGTGAATAAAGGTGTTATGACAATGATGAAAAGGAAGAAATTAGTAGGAAAATTTATAGACTGATAGGTATCATAGTTGTAGGTGGTGCTGTAGCCGCATAATCTGAGTCAGATAGCACAGTCTTGTGGCATGTACGGTTAGGTCATATGGGTGAGTGTGGGATGATGAAGCTTTATAAGAAGAATCTATTGAAGAATGTCAAAACATGCAAGCTTGGTTTTTGCAAGTATTATGTTTTTGGAAAATAGAATAAGGTGCAGTTTAAGACAACCACACACAAGACAAAGGGGACTCTTGATTATATTCATACAGATATTTAGGGTATAATAAGGGTAGCATCATGGGAAGGACATGTATTTTGTGATTTTTATTGATGACTCACGAAAGGTTTAGGTGTACTTCACACAACACAAGTCAGAAATGTTTTTCAAGTTCAAGGTGTGAAAAGTTGAAGTAGAAAACCAGACAAGAAGGAAGATCAAATGCCTCGGGTCAGAAAATGGTATTGAGTACACAGATTCAAAGTTTATGGAGTTGTGTGAGCAACATTGGATCAAGAAACATTTCACAGTACGCAAAACAGCACAACAAAACGATGTAGCGGAAAGGATGAACGGAATAATAACTAAAAAAGTAAGGTGTCTTAGACTGAATGTAGGTTTGTAAAGAACTTTTAGACAAAAACACTGGATATGACATATTTCTTGATTAACAGATCACCTAGGGCATCACTAGATGGAAAAGTAGCAGAAGAGGTATTGACAAATAATAAAATTGACTATTCTGGTTTGAGAGTGTTTGGATGTCTAGTCTATGTGCATGTTTCTAGTGATAAGAGGTTGAAGCTTGATCCAAAGTCTAGACAACGTGTTTTTTTATATATATAAAAAAGGAGTGAAAGGCTTCAAGCTCTGGGATCTAAAGGAAAACAAGATAGTGATTAGTAAAGATGCAATTTTTTATGAAAAAACCTTGTTGCAACAAACTTAGGAAGAGAAGAAACAGGTGCTAGAAAATTGTGACACCAATAAACATGAGGTGCAAATGGAGCTAGAGACTCATGATAGAGAATTCAGTGCTCAGAATGCAGGAAGTTCTAGTTTAGAAGATCAGAAGCATGATAGTATAACTACAAACAAGCCTAGACGCATTATTAGGCCACCTACTAGGTATGGTTTTGAAGATTTGGTTTCTTATGCACTCATTACTAGTAGCGGAGATCCTACTATGTTTCAGGAGGCATGACATAACTAAGAGAAAAGTAGATGGATGGGTGTTATAGAGGAAACAATATGGTAGTCATGGAAGTTAGTGGAGCTTCTAAAGAGGAAGAGGGCGATGGAATGTATATGAGTGTATAAAAAGAAAGAAGCAGCATCAGAAAATGAGGGTGAGAAGTTTAGAGCTCGTCTATCAGCAAAGGATTACTCACAAAGAAAAGTGCTTGACTATGATAAGATATATTTGCTTATGATCAAATACACTTCCATCAAGATAGTGTTGGGTTTGGTAGCACATTTTGATATGCAATTGGAGTAGATGGATGTCAAGACAACTTTTGTCTGTGGTGATTTAAAGGAGCAAATTTACATGGTACAGCCAGAGGAGTTTTGCATTTGGACAAGAACACTTGGTCTGTAAATTAGTGAAATCACTTTATGGACTGAAGCAATCTCCTACATAATCTGGATTGACTACAAAAGATGTGAGTATAATCTGGATTTACTCGTGTAAATCAGGACAGAGTTTCCTAGAGATTATGGTTATCTCAGCGTAACTATGTTGAGAAAGTGTTGGAAAGGTTTAACATGGATAATGCAAAACCAATGAGTATAACTTTGACGAATCATTTTAGATTATCTATTGATCAGTGCTTGAAGACAGATGATGTGGAGCAAGACATGCCAAAGGTCACATGTGTCAGTGTAGTGGGGTGATTGATGTTTGTTATGGTTTGTACAAGACCAGATTTGGCATAAGCAATTAATGTGGTAAGCAAGTTTCTATCAAATCCAGGACAACAACATTAAGATGTAGTCAAGTGGAGCTTCAGATACTTTAGGGGCACTACAGACTATGGTATCATTTTAGCAAATAGTAGAGTGATCCTTTAGTTGTGGGATATATGGATGCAAACTATGTAGAGGACTTAAATAGAAATTTACCAAATGTTATGTATTCACTATTGTGGGGGGGCTATTTGTTGGAGGTCCATGGTTCAGTTTCTAATTGCATTACTACTACTAAGTCAGAATATGTGGTAGTGGTCGAGGCTACCAAGGAAGCCTTATGGCTTATAGTGTTAGTTAAGGAGCTGCGTATTTAGAAATGTGGGGTTTATTTATGTTGTGACAATCAAAATGTTATTAACTTGACAAAGAACAAAGTGTATCGTGTAAGAACCAAGCAGGTTTCATATAATCATGGAATTGGTTTCTTTTGGTGAACTATTGATTGAGAAAGTTCATAATTCTAAGAATGTAGCAAACATGTCGATAAAGCTTGTTAGCACAGTTAAGTCTAAGCATTGTTTGGACTTGATTAATATCTCCAGGTGCTAGATAGGAGATGCCTCAACGTGGAGTTCCAAGTTATGTTCTCTCTTCTCTCCCGAAAGGTGGAGATTGTTGTAGTATATAGCTCATATTGAATGGAATACATATATAGAGAATGTTGTTTGATGCGTTGGGATGTAATTCATTGCCAAGGATGATTAATAGGTTAGGGGGTGTGGTGGTAACACCCTCAAGATACGGTAAAGAAGTATTATTGAGATTTTCTAATACCTTTTGTTCGGCTAGGGTTTGCTATAAATTCATATGTTGTAACCTTAACTTCATGCATGGTGACAATCTAGTTCCTCGCTCGTGTAAATATAAGCATATTGTCGAACCTCATGTATTTTTTTTTTCCGTGCACGTAGCACAAGTATGCACTTGAAATTCTTCATGTCATCAAACACACATTGCACATTGAAATCATATCTGTAAACTCATAATGGCGTAGCTGAAAACTATTGGTATATATTTGTTGTTATGGCTACTGTTAATAGCTTCTAAATGAATAATCCATGCATGATGATGTATGACATACACCAGATATACAAAGAGTGTTGATTGATGTGAAAATAATATTTGATGTCAATATTACATCGAGAATTTAATCACCTAGTCTGTTGATGTATGTTCTCTTTCTTGTACTTCCATGCTTGTAGGAAGATATTGCAGCAATATTTAAGAAGGCAGACAAGGACAATTCTGGAACTCTCACAGTAAAAGAATTTCGAGAAGTCATTAAAGACATTTGTGAAAGATATCCTCAGGTGGAGCTATATTTGAAGAACAAGAAGATGCGTGACCTTGTTGATCTCTTGAAGATGGCTAAAGGGGATGTTGCAAAAGAAGCAATTGAACTGAATATTGAAGAATTTAAGAAAGCCCTTTCAGAAGTTGATTCCCAGATGAAGAATCTTCCAGCAACAGCTCAGGTCTTGTGTTGATTTGTGGTTCTACTTTCTGTGAATTTTCATTCTCTAAGAGATATCTCCTAATTATCTATTTTCATTTGTCTGGATTCAGGTTGCGGCTCAGCAAGGCACTTATCTTGCTAATTGCTTCAACCGTATGGAAGAGGCTGAAAAAAACCCTGAAGGTCCTATCAGGTTCAGGGAAGAAGGGCGCCATCGCTTCCATCCCTTTAGGTACATCTTAAATCTTGTTTGAATTTGATATAGTAGGATTATGTTATGACAGCTATTTCTCCCACGATCTTTTTACTGCTGCTTAGCATTCCTCCACCATCCATGATGCATCTTTTCTCAATCAAAACATATAGTTTCCTCCCTGCATATCTTCTTCAGAGTTAGCTGTTTAACTTGGACATCTATGGAGTCAAGTTACAGACCACTTTTTGAATGCCAGACTTGAAGCATGTAGATCTCTACTTTGAGACTTGCAAGCAGTTAGGATCTCAATCATTTTCTTTATGGTGTATATTGATTTAGATACAAGCATTTAGGGCAATTTGCTCCATTGGGAGGAGAACAAACAGCAGCACAGCTTCCTGGTGATTGGGTTTCAATCGGTCAAAGCTCTCAATGGCTTTGGTATTCTGTTTATGCAAGGTACTGACCTTCTCCTTGGCTTCAAACTCTCTTAGAGATTTCAAATTGACTAGCTATATACTAATATGTTTTCGGTCTGTGTCTCATTCAGCAAGCTAGTCAGTTGGCGCACCAGGGTGTTGGTGATTTCAGATTGGACAAGGCGTTTCGTCTTTGGAAGGGATTCCAGTGGCATTTGAGCAGCTATCAGCAGGTCGCAAGGTATCCATTTGGCAGAATTATAGTGCATACTTTGTTAACCCCACTTTGGCAGTGCTGGAAAATTTGCTTTCATATCATCTTTCATTAACCAGTTTCGTTGAATAAACAAACCCACAAATCACGGTAGTTTACCATATATTAAATCTGGAAAGGTGAATTTGTATATTTTACGTGCTAATGGTCAGGATAATTACCCTTCGTGGTGCACAGTTTTCGCATTAGGACCTTGTGCCGCTTTTTGCAGCTAAACATCACTTGGAGATAGAGATGCACGAATTTTTTTTTGGCTGATACCAAATTCTCTGCTCTTCTTTTTATGTTCTTTGTTTATAGTTACACTGTACTGTTAGCCCTTGTTTTTTCAAGCTCAGAAACCACTTTATCCAGCCTTTTAGTGAAATTTTTTGTACGTGCTGTGTGCTGTGTGGTGGCATGCAACACCATCTTCCAGGCATTTTACTAGGAAAAAATGGTAACAAAGTAGGCCCGCCATGGCCCGCCATGGTCTAGTTTAATTTAGTTTGATCAAAATAGTGCTACCTCAATAAGTCATCTGGGTTTTGCATATTTTTAGTTTCTCAACATCGAGCTAGATGGGCCTGAAATTTTATCAAGCAACTTATTCTAAAGTTTTGAGGGTTTAGGAAATCTTTGTTTAGTGAATAAGCGTTTAATCCCTGATCCGCATAATATTAGAAATTAATAAAGTTTAATGATATCTTCACCCATTAAATTCCCCTAAAAGTCGTCAACAGGCACAAGTTTAAATTGCTCTTGATCTTATAGATGTTTGCATATTACAAACGATTGGTGTTTATTTGATGATTTTTTTTTCAGAATTTGGTAGGTGAAAAAAACACTCATTTATTTAAAAAAAAAAAAGGGTAAAATCTTGGGGAGCTACCATAAGAGGCACCCGCAGGTGATACAGTGTGGCCTTGGGCTGTGAATTTACCATTTAATCCAGTAAGTAAATGATTGTTTTGAAATAAATTTTTATACTTTCGCAATGTAGCTAAAAAAAGTGATAAAATAACATAGTACAAAAAATATTTAGAAAAATAACATAGTTTAGAGAGTCACGAGATGATATCTGCAAGTTGTGAGCCCCAAGTGTCATTATGATTTTTTCAAATTGCA
>Ga0307511_10008525_pt1 | contig 10252 bp, 14 predicted proteins | sample 13_EM_MG_FD_200266 | JGI IMG/M metagenome (GOLD analysis project Ga0307511, IMG submission 200266) | Populus trichocarpa ectomycorrhiza microbial communities from riparian zone in the Pacific Northwest, United States - 13_EM | ecosystem: Host-associated > Plants > Roots > Unclassified | place... | reverse complement strand
TGTACGGTGCGAGGATTTGTGAAATGTCCTCGACCGTGAGATTGGATCCAGTCAAGGACATCTCATCCAACGTCTCTGGGAGTATCAGTTGGCGTAACAATCCAAAAAGGTGACGGAATTCCCCTGCCAATGTGAGCACTTTCAAGTTGCGCAGCGGCACTTTAAGTGTGGACCCGTCGGAATCATCGGGGATGGCGGAATCGGACAGGAGGAGTTCCTGAAGATTAGGATTCGAGGTGAGGGTTGAAAACAGTTGGGATGTGGTAAGGGTAGGTGACGGGGATGCGCTAATATCGAGCAACAGGGATGTCAGGAATGTGGTTCTGGGTGCCAGGTGGTCCCATGACGAGATCCATAATTGTCCGTAGAGGTCGAGGAAACGCAACCTCGAGAGGCGAGACCGAGCGAAGAATTCAGAGATATTCAATGCTGTGGACCCCTCGTTGTGGCAGACGATTGATTCGATGTTGTCATTCGGACAGCCTTCATCGCTGGGGGTCAACGATGAGATGATGGACGTTAGGGTGTCACCATCTTCGGACCTCAGATGGACTTGGCGTATGGTGTCTTGCACGACGCGACTCCTGATCGCTTCCTGGAGGGATTCGTCGAAGAAGACAGAGGGGTCGGATTCGTCTCCGTCCAGTACCAGGTCAAGGGGAGCGGCTCCGGGATGATCGTAGCATTTTTTCCAATCCTGCAAAGTGTTTCCCCAGAAGCTCCAGAGTTCTGGGGTGTTGGATGCGACCTCGAACCAGTGGTGACGAACGAGGAGGAAGTTGTAAGAGCCCTTCCGTAACCCCGCAAAGCGCCGGGAGTCGGGACGACCTTCCCCCCGAACGAGGCACCAGGCAAATATATCTCCGAGGATTTCGGGAGGTAAGTGGGCGGATATGTCCAACAACGAGTTTCGGGCGCGTTTGAGTTCGATTATATCCCCCTCACCCTCTTCGATCTGCTTCTCCAAGGCTCGTATCGTGTCGATGTTGATCTCGCGACCCATACTAATGCCCGCTTGTGTCAGAGGCACGATGGGCATCGGAATATGTTCACTTACATCGATACCAGCACTTGCCCTTGATCGTTTGGGACTGACGGTTCACCGTTGTGGGTGTTCGGGGAGGTGATATCGGGAGACAGAAGACGATGGAAGGGGGGCGATCCGAAGACTGTGGGTAGTAGTGGACTGCCTGAGGCTTCGCAAAATGCCGGCAGCCCGTGCCGTCAGCAAAAAGTCGATGCCATCCCATCGTGTACGATGACTAATGGTAAAGCCTCTTAGAATCTCTTGTCAATCGCAAGGTTCGCAGAGTGAGAGACCGGTCAGTACTACATTTAGAAACCCTACATTACATCAACTACGTGAAAAGTCATGGACATGGCGGCGGCGATGACAACCTCGAGGCCGCATCGAAGAAAGGGTACAGATTAGTACAGGGATAAAAGACGGAGGCGATGGACAGGATGAGCAATCCGCTCCAGCGCACGAACGTCGAACGTTGGACTGTGAGAAATGAAAAAAAAAAAACGATACAGTATTAGAGAGAAATGAGACCAAAAGTGAGAGAGATATGACGGGAGCCGGGAGAAATACGGAATAAGTTTGTAGAGGGTGGGGAACCATATGCGTGAGAAACAGATATCGATGAGATGAGATGATATGATATGATATGGGGAAACGGCGCGTGACGGACGGAACTGAAAACCGGAAAAGAGATGGTAGCTGCAATGTACCAATACACGGCGTGTGTGGTCGTGAATATGTTCATGAAGGGGGTGGGGAGTTCTAGTTCATGGTCCGGTATGAATCCCACGCGTACGAAACAGCGGAAATGAAGCGGAGGAACGACAATGTATAGTTGGGCCGTATACAAACCACGTCGCGGAGAAAAGAAGCGGAGGCAAGCGGATAGGGTGGTTGGAGTAGGAGTGGACCGTAGGAAGGGGTGGGTTCGGTGTTATGGAACAAGGAAGAGAGAATTGCAATTGGGGGGAGGGGGCATGAATTGACCGGCAAAACAGGTCCGCCGAGCCACAGAAGCGACTCATTCACCCTCATTCGACCAGCGTGAGACCAAAAAAACATAGAAGCCAACTTCTCAGGATGCGGAGGCTTTGGGCGACTGCCAGCTGAACTTGGATTTCAGTGCCCGCCATTTCGAGTTCGACTGCTTTTGAGGGAAAACGAACTCCCATCTGCGTGATGGATCAGTTTTGTGACAGGGGCACAGACGTTGAAGGGACTTGCCTGACAACCATGTCGCCCCGACCGACGACTTCGTCCATGGCGTTCCTGGTCGGCATTCCAGCTTTTGGAATCCTGGTCTCCTTGCTGTCATCCGGAATCCTCGGGATCGGCACCTCAACCTTCTCGCCGTCCAATCCATCAACGAGGATAACATCCTCCTTCTGAAGAGCCTCATCCCACGTCAACTCAATCCTCGCCACAAGATCGTCCTGGATCCTGATGAAGCGATCGTGAATGACTTCCTGGATGACGAAGACGATATCTTGGTAGGTTCCGTCGGATTTCCGTTGATTTCCGAGACCTTCGAACCGCATCTGAGTATGGTTCTTATAGCCGCCAGGTGGAATGTCAACGTCGACGTGGATTGTAGAGGTGCTCGGCTCATCTAGAGAAGACGGGGTTGACGTGGGGGTGGAAGTTGGGGGTGATCCTGATCCGGGAGGAGTTTTCAGTTGCCTGGTGATCTGGAACCTATAATTCGTCCCGGAGTAGAGCTCCTCTAGAGTTAGAGGAAGTGGGAAAATCCAATCCGAGTTATTGGTGTCGGGAGCACAACTTGGCCGCAGTGGGATGCCGATGATCGGTGGGCGAAGGGGAGGTTCGGAAGTTTGGGGTGGGGGGTCATCGACCACTTCCTCGACCTTTTCAACCTTCTCCTTGGGCGGGGAGTTGTCTTTGTCCGGCGTCTTGTGAGACTTGGTCGGCTTCTTCTCGGCCTTCTCCTTTTTTACCTCAGGCTCCTCTACCTTCGCATCTTTACCCTTACCCCTCTCTCGCTCCTTCCCCTTGTCAGAGTGTCTCGAGGATGTAGTGCGCTCCGGGCGATCACGAGATCTAGATCGAGACCGTGAACGGGAACGAGAGCGGTGTCGGTGGCTGCAGTGTCGCCGGTGGCCATCACGGTCGGATCTATCAGAGCGACCGGGGGAACGCTCCGAACGGGGGTGTGAATGCTTAGAGGAAGACGATTTCTCCTTCGATGAAGGATGAGTTCGGTCCGATGGGGAGGCTTCTGGACGGTCCGACTTGTGGGACCGACTTGAATGATGGTGACGGCTCGAGGAGTGATGAGACTTGGAGGAACCGTGCGAGCGACCGCTGTTGGATGAGTCCGTACGCGTGAACTGCGCCCTGTCGCTGTACACTGAGATCAGCCCTCATTCCACGTAATAAGGGCGGATGGCAAAACACACCTCTTCTTCACCCTTGAAAGGGTTCTTGTTCTTGCCCTTCGGAATCCATCGGTCGACGTTTTGGAATGTGTCCTGGTGTGCTTGCTTGACTTGGGAGTAGGGAGTTCATCGGTTGATGTCCGCGGAGTGGAGGTGTTGGAAGTGGGTCGCGAGGAAGCCCATGAGCTGGTGCTTCCAGCACTGTGGGAATAAAAATCGGAAGGTTTCGACGCGGGGGTCGGTGGCGGCGAGGGGAAACTTGATGTGTTCCTCGACATCGGAGGGGACATTGGAGTCAGGTCCATCAAGGTTTGGTACGCCTCATGAATCTAATGTAGAAAAAAAAAACAGAACAAAAAAGCCGAGTCAGATTTGCGGTACACGGGCGAATTGTTGGGAGGGTGGGCTTGCCTCGACGAAACGATCCTTCGCGTATTCTTTGTCCGATTTCTGTCGGTCTGGATGCCACTTGAGAGCCTAGAGAAAGTAGAACATATCGTTGAGCATCGCTGCCACGAGTGAAAAAATTCGGAGCCGAGAGTCGGATGAAACGAAAACACACCGAGTGCTTGTAGGCCGTCTTTATCTCTTCGCGGGTTGCGTAGGGCTCAACACCCAGTATACGACAACAAGCGGCCCTCCGAGAGGAAGTGGAATAATTCTCATTAGCCATACTGTCTTAGAGGGGGCGAGTGTCGTGAGGGAGCGTAGTGAACAAGAAAAAACTATAGAACAAAATGGGTCGTAGTGGTCCGAGGGAGGTAGTGGTGCGGAGGAGGCGTAAGTGAGTCGTCAGAGGCTCAGAGCATGGGGGGAAGATCCGGGTGGTTGGGGGAGAGACGGCGGCTATATATGTCGGCGATGGTAGGGTAAGCAAGAAGACGCGTGTGGATACACCGCAAGTGAGAAAATGGGGAAAGCCCAAGGGCTGGACCTTGATGGTAGATGTGAACAGAGTGAGAGGACCGGAGAAGTATAGTAACCACTTCATTTAAGGCTCGAGTCTGTGTTTGAGACGATGATCCCGGCCGATTCCTCCATCGATGACGAACTGCCTTTATTTCCGGTAAGTCTGAATGGGAAAAAAGATTGCAAAGATACGAACGTACCCAAGACACGTACATCCTCAAAACAATTGGTGTTATCCACTCCCTTCCCGAAAAACCTCAAAGACCAGCGTTGGGACCCGATGATCCCAGGATCCGGGCATCACACAGACAAAAGCTGTCGGTTTCCCGGCGCTTGGGCAGGTGACGTCCTCGAGGGATTTGGACAGACCCGCGACAAAGATGACAAATCGAACACGCTTAGGGCGAAACCGGGGCTGCCTCGTTGTATGTCGGCTATGAGTTTTATGTCATGGCACAGGTTTCTCCCAGTAAAGGACATCTAGGACGCCTGGGTATCCGTTTTCCGGGGAGGGCTAATAGAGGCTTTCAGAGGGAAAGGCGATGACGTTCTTTTCATTTCGGGGGGCGTCCATGAAAGGGAGCAGCAGGAGAGGTTTCATTCCTAGTACAGCTCCCGATCACACTCACGATCTCCCACGAGTGTTCGGTGTGGCCCTCCCTATCCGAAGCGAGGAAGATTGTCGGTGCTCGCCTTGTCGTGGCCGTGGATTGGATTAACACTAAGTAAAGATTATTGTGCTGATACATTGTGCGTACGATGAAAAAATACAAGATCATCTACATCTAATCTCGATGATAGGGTACGTGTCCATATCGACTGGCAGAGTCCCCCTCAGCCCAATGCCCTCTTCACCCCATCCTTCTGCGACTGCGTTAGGCGGTCGGGGAACACGATTTCCCACTTCACAATCAAGTCCCCCTTGTGGTGCATCTGACCCTCCTTCCGCGCCGGCATACCATCGCCGGGTATAGTTGTGCGCTGTCCCGGTTTAACCACCCCCAGCGGGACTGGGACCTGCAGTTTTCGGCCGTCGAGGTGCTCAATCGTCTTCTTCCCCCCCTCTCCTGTTAGCGCTTCGACGAGCGACAGCTTCTGGGTAACGATGAGGTCATTCCCGTCCCGGGTAAACCTCGGGTGTGGCTTTTCCTCGACGACGAAGACGAGATCCTGTGATTCCCCCGTAGGCTGTTCGTTCCCTGCTCGAGGGAAGCGGATTTTCGTTCCGGATTTCCAACCTGGGAGCACGTTAATTTCCAGAACCTGCCAACCGGACATATCAGCAAAACTCCTTCGTGAAACGTTTTGGAAACGTGGCGGACTTACCTTCTCTTCCGTCCCGCCCGACAGTAATTTCCGCGAAACCTTCATGCGTTTGGCTGCCACCCCATGGTAAAGATCTTCAAGTGAAATCGGGAGGGGTTTCGAGATTTCGCTTGGTAGCACATACTGAGTGGATGTTCGTGGTGAGCGTCGGCTGGAACTCGGTCTGCTGTTTGGCATCCCTCCCGGCATGCCACCGGAGCTGGTGAAGGGCCCCAAATCATCGTCATCCTCGAACATCGACGCCCCTCTACTCCTGGTACCGCCCATACCACCGCCCATACCACCCATTCCCCCAAATCCGCCAAAATTGCCGAATATCTGTCTGGGGCGGGGTTAGATCATTTGATCACACGACCAGAGCCACGGAAGTACTCACTCAAAAATCTTGTTTGGGTCCGACGGGTTGAATCCACCTCCACCGAACCCATCCCCGAAGCCGGATGTGTTGAAACTGAACGTTCCTCCAGGGAATGGGCTTCCACCACCAGGGAAACCACCGAAACCACCGCCAGGGAAACCAGATGACCCGGAAGCACCTGGAGGAGGACCGGCTCCTCCCCCCTTGAGACCTTCTTCACCAAATTGATCGTAGACAGTCCTCTTCTGTTTGTCACTTAGTACCTCGAATGCCTCAGAGATCTATGAGGATGGAATCAGGATCGTGAACGAATGCAATGACATCACACGTGGTCGGTGGCTCACCTCCTTGAATTTCTTCGAAGCAGCCTCCGAGCCAGCGTTACGGTCTGGATGCCATTTCAAGGCCTGTGAGAGGTGGATCAGTCGCGAATGTGGGTGAAGTGGGTTTCAGGATGGGGTCTACTCACCATCTTCTTGTACGCCTTCTTGATTTCCTCTTCGGAGGCATTTCTGTCGATCCCTAACAGCTTGTAGTAGTCTTGTCCCATCGCGTACGGACAATGAACGAGTCAAGGAGCAAGTGGGTTAAACGCAGGAGTGTGCGAGTGGCGAGCTGTTTATAAGTTTCGGGGATCCGGTGCTCCGAGGAACATTCGAGACGTCACTCCCGTTTTCGAGAATGACGGCGGCTAAAGATTGTCAATAACAAAAGGTTACAAATCCATTTGCTTTGTTTGTAGTCGGACTACGAACGGGAAATGTAGTGAAATGTAGTCGGACTTCAAAACGCGAATAAAGCCGAAGGCTTTACGTTTTTGGCGAGGACGGCGACGAACGTGCGATCGAAAAAGTCCCCGACTTCTCTCTGCATTTCATCCACCTCGCATTCGAGCGCAATGTCCGATCCGAGCAGTCCGAGCCCGAGCAGCGAAGGCATCTCTCACTTGCGTTCGGACACGAACGTGAACACTCTCTTGAATGGGCATCAGAGAACCGACTCGAACGGTGGACTCGTTCGTCGTTCGTGGGTCGCCATGACCGACTTGTTGAGCCCGTTCTCTCCGACCGCCCTCGCTTCTCTCCCGAAGAACCTCAGCATCCGACCGAGGTATACACGAGCGGATGGAATCCCGGACGCGGAGGAGGACGATGAAGGGAATATGCCCGCCGTCAGGGACTACCACGCCATCAATTCATTGCCGCCACAGGTCAGAGTCCCGAAGAAAATCGCAACGCCGATCAAGGTCGAAGCTAAAGTATGGTTTGCCAACGAAAGAAGTACGTGTATTTCGAAACCTGGGGGTGAAGAGCGGCGTCTGTGAAGGGATTGACCAAGTGATTTATTAATCTGCCGTTTGTTTTTCCAGCCTGGGTCGCTTATCTCAACATTGGGGTGCTGATTGGCGCGTTGGCCCTCGCCCTCTTCAACGCTTCAAAGGATGATGTCGCAAGGAACTTTGCCTACTTCTATGCCGTCGTCAGCGTAGGAATCATCGTGAGTCTCCTGCAATACCGCTCGAGCTGTGTTGAGCTGATGGGCCATCTAGGCTTACGGCTGGACGGTGTACCAGCGCCGCATCAGTATGATCCGAAGACGAGATCCAGGTCACTTTGGTAAGCCCTCCTACTCGTGTTACCGTCCAACCCCCTCAGCTGACGACTGACTTCTTATCTCACCTTCACGCAGACCAAGTTTTCGGGCTCGTCCTTATCAGTGCCTTGCTATTCCTCGCAATTCTGGCCAACTTCGTGATCCGAGGTAAGTTCTATCCATGACAGTTAACGGCGTTCTCGCTCCCCTGCCGTCCGGCCCGTTTGAACGCCCGCGCTAACGAGCCACGAACTTTCCCCCACACCGTTTCAGTGCAAGAATTGTACGTTGACACAATTCACTTGCCCCCCCTCCCTTCACGCATAATACATCGCACTCACCAATTCATCCCTAGGCGAAGGAAGGAGATCCCAATCCCCGACGACGGTGATACCCCATGATTCCCTCAGTCCATCAACCCAGCTCCTCCCTGCTCCACTCACCCATGTACACCATGAGCTCAACCTTGCGGTTACTCACTTGATCTCCGCCAACTTCTAGCATACAAAGACTGGCGTACAATCATCCCTTCTTGGTTCGGTTTCTGTTATACCAGATCACACGTTCTATACAACAATTCACGGCGCGATTGGGTCGTACGATAAAATGGGGAACACGTTGAATTACATCGAACATCCGGATTACACGTGGCCGAAGCTGTTGCGGAGAAGATAAGCGGTGGGCGAGGGCGGTGTTGTTGTAAATCGTGAACGTATTAAGAGTCGTACACGCACACTATCGAGGCGATCCCCCAGTTCCGGTCTGACTTTATTTCTTCTTCAGGATTGCTCGTAGTTGCTGTAATGGGATTTAGTGTTAAAGTTGACGTCAGCCATGTGGCCAATAACCAGAACACGAATGACAAGACAGACCTCATCCATCATGTCATAATCCCCAGTCTCCACCTTCGTGATCGCCCTGCCAGTGGCTTGCTGGATAGTCATCATGTCCTGGAACGTCTTCTGGTTGTGCACGAAGTTCACAGAGATACCCTTCCTGCCAAACCTGCCCGTACGTCCTGTTATGAATCAAATCAACTTCTATGCGAAGAAGCGGGTTCGGGGAGGTTCCGAACCTATCCTGTGAATGTACGTCTCGACGTCCGGAATGAGATCCATCCGGTCGTTAACCCCGGGTTCTTGTTGCCTCTCGCTCATCATCGGCAAGTCGTAGTTCACCACCATGTTCACTTGCGGGATATCGATACCACGGGCAATAACGTTCGTGGTGATCAACACTTTGTCCTGGCCGTCGCGGAAACGGTCCATGACGGAGTCACGATCCGTCGCTTCCTTCGAACCGTGAAGTGAGGCAACCTTATGTCCCTCGCTCGTCATCCGTTCCGCGATCCTGTCAGCAGTCCTCTTCGCCTAGGAGTAACACAATTAGTTTCTGGCGCCTAAACAGACTCTTCATGAACGGGTTACCTTGCAGAAGATGATACTCTGTCCGATCGTCAAAAGGTGGTACAGGCCGACCAGGGCGTCGTATTTGACGTCCTCGGTCTTACAGTCGAGGTAGAACTGGGTGATTGTGTCCACTGAGATCTCGTTCCTCTTCAGCTCGATTTTGTTCGCGCCCGGGGCGAGGTTGTTGACGTGCGCCTTGACCTGATCGCTAAACGTGGCCGAGAACAGTACCAACTGGCAGTCGGTCGGTAAAGCCCTATTCGGACGAGGTGTAAGTCTGTCCCAGAAGGTGGTTGGGTGTTTTGTTACCTTTTTACTTTGAGGACCTGTGGCCCAAGAGCCAACTTATCCACCATGGTGTCGGCTTCATCAAGGACGAATATCTTCACGGATGACGTCTTGATTACACCTCTGGTGATCAAGCTGACAGCCGTACCCGGCGTTCCAACGATGATATGAGCTGACACCCGAGTGGCGTCTTTTGGCAGTTGCTCGGGGATGGCAAACTCGGCGATAACCTTTGTGAATTTGCCCATGGTGGTGACGACAGACATGATCTGACGAGCCAACTCTCGTGAAGGGGCCAAGCAAATCGCCTAACACGATACCTTGTCAGCCTAAAACAGACCGTAAATTAGGCCAACCGTATCACCTGTGGTTCGTCCTTGCTATAGTCGATTCGGCTGAGCATTGTCAACACGAACGCGGCAGTTTTTCCAGTACCGGACTGCGATTGACCGATCATATGTTGGGGGCTAAGGAACGTTTAGACTTGCATGAGCGATCCCAAGTTCCTGCACACGCACGGATCCTTGAGTAACAGAGGTAGAGCGCGTTCTTGGATTTTCGATGGTTTAGAGAAACCCATGTTGTAAATCCCTTTCAGCAGGTCTTCATTTCTACGGTCGCAAATAGAGATCGCGGTCAACTGTCAGCTTGCTCTCACGTGGGTAGAAATCGATGAACGAAACGCACAACCCGAGTTCCTCAAACGTCTTGACGCTGTACAGTGGTGAATTTGGATCCAGCTGCTGATCTCCGACTGTGACCTAAAAGAGAGGCAAACGGATTCGCCCATCCGTTGTCCGTCACGAAATTGTTTCGCAAACAAAGGAGTTCGACGCGACATACGGTAACATCGAACGTAGACTTGATGAGGTCCGTTTCTGAATCGTGGATACGCGTCTGATCAGTACTTTTCCGAGCCGGGATTTGCGGCTGGCCGCCCAGGTCGCGG
>Ga0307511_10008524_pt1 | contig 10253 bp, 14 predicted proteins | sample 13_EM_MG_FD_200266 | JGI IMG/M metagenome (GOLD analysis project Ga0307511, IMG submission 200266) | Populus trichocarpa ectomycorrhiza microbial communities from riparian zone in the Pacific Northwest, United States - 13_EM | ecosystem: Host-associated > Plants > Roots > Unclassified | place... | reverse complement strand
CGGCATGACCTTGGACGACATAAGAAGAGATAAAAACGTGCAGGGAACGTTCTTGAGGGCGAGCAGCTCGTCAACACGTCGTAGCTGTTAAGGGTAATGGGAAGGACAGAATAGCACGAAATAAATGGCCGAACTGACGCCGTCCACTGCGTTCTGCTCAGGTTATCACTTGCTCACGCTCGCGGCAGGATTCAAACAAGTGGCTGTAATTCTACTACAAACTACTATACGGTCACCGCACATCGGGGGCGTTCAATGTTGCCGCTTCGCGGCGTAGCTCCTGTATGACAGCCTGGTCTCGCCAGTCAGACGGGTCTGGCACTGGCAGTTAGATGAGAAGTACAGACCGCTAGTGCTTCGGGGTTGACCCCACTTTCTATCATCCCGACACAAGTTGCGAGCGTCTCCTTGTCCAGCTGCGTGTTTAGGAGCTGGGATATATCGTACAGGGCTGATACACCCATGGATGAGCACGGCAGCCAAGAATGACAGAGCGACCTACTGTCGAGTGTCTGCTGGGCTGCGGTGATTCGATCAGCGTCCTTTGACGACATGAGATGCCTTTTCCCCGATTCCCACACATCGATTCAGGACACTAATACTACCATGGCGCCGTCCAAGTCACAGCAAAAGCAAAAGAAGGAGAAAATCTTTCATCCTGACTCACGAAAAGCGGCCCAAGGTGCACGCACCCAGATCCGAAAGAACAAGCTGTCGGAAGCAGCATCTCAGCGCAAGAAAAAGTTCGCCTCACAAGGTGTGCACACTTCCAATCTGCTCTGAGTATCACTCGGAATTGGCATCTAGTCGACGTGTATGGATTCTTCTTCCATGCCTTGCCCCCACAGGGTGTACTATCACTAGAGGAGCTGCACTCTTTGATCCGCGATGTCTGGTTAACGAGACACGACCACGACCTAGAGGAGGAGCGATCTGCACGGCGCAAGGGCCGGCCAAAAAGCACAAAGGAGATGAAGCTGGAAGAGATCCAGCTGCGTGAATCGGAGGAATATAGGGCTGGGATGGGTGCGTGGAGGTGTCTGTGAATGATCAGTCCCCCCACTCATATATGCATGCACAGAGGTGTTGGATCTCACCCATAGCACAAATGCCGAGCTACTTCGCAAATGGGATCAAAAAGAAGTAGCCTATGTGCAAATGCTACGATTCATTCGTGTTTCAAGCACAAACCCTGCTGTTGCGATTGTATCGAAACCGGGAAACCACCCGTCATTGCAACAACCGGACCTGGAGAATATGGACGATGGGACGCCGCTACTTACAGACCCCTCATCTCAGCTTGCTAGCACAATGATGACCGTGTCATGACTTGATTGCTACATATTGTGACATTCCATCGTGTATTGTCCATGTGGTACAACTTGTATACCTTTGAGATCAACTAATCTTCATCCACGAATTTCACCCCACACGTTCCCTGCTCACTTGTTGGAGCACGCAGAGCCCTCGGCACATCCAACTCCCACATCCTCCGTACCCTGTGACAGATCGTCTGAAAGCTCGACGAAGCACCCTTCTCCTGAATAAACCGCAGGGCCACTTGATACCCAGCCAAAGCTTGAGGCGTCGTGGGCTGCTGCATCTCTACCCTGAAACGAACAAATTTCAGAACGGGGAGGACACCCTGCGGATTCTCAATGCCGTCGAATTTGCACTTGAGTACTCCAGCTTCCTCGGCATGCGACAGACTAACTTGGATACCAAGTTCAGAGAGCAGCCTACGGCACTCCTCGCGAGACGTGAATGCATTGCGTGTCGACAGCAGCTCGTAACTGGCCGGCTTGAACCTGAACACGCTACTGAGCCAGCGCTTCGACAAAAGCGAGGGCGTTCTGTCCAAGAGTACTGGAGAGAAAATAGACGTGGTAAAGCTCTTCTTGCGCTGTAGTCTTCTTGGGGGTGATGGTTCGATGATCTGCACACGCGGAGTCGGCCGCTTCAGTTCTGCACCATTACTTCTAAGAGACGACCTCCTGAGGATCCCGGGTGGGTTGACGTGTAAAGGCTGATTTTCCTTGTCGACTTCCGTGAATTGTCGGAAGACCTCGTTTCCCGAAGCCGCTGCGCCCGTAGTAGGAGGACCATCTTGTCTGCAACTATTTGGTTCCCAGAGAAGCGCCATGTCATCGATGGAAGCTGATGCACTCCGCTGGACAGGTCCATGGTCCGTCTGCATCGGAGGTGTCTCCGTGTTTGTGTAGGCTTCCATCGCGTTCAGACGTTCCACGATCTGATGGAAGAACTCGTACATGGTATCTTGGTCCCCCTTGGTTGGTACAGTAAGGACGGATTGGGGGCGAGTATTGGGCCTTGGGGGCGATGATGGTCCATCGGATTGAAGTAATATCTGTAGAGCATTGACCTGTAAGGGATCGCAAAGGGAGCGCCTAGCCCTGCGAGGTGTCGGCGGGTCCGCACGAGGAGCCAGATGTGACGGTGAACCCAGGTCCGTCGCTTGGCATAAAGTACATTTGACGCGTCGAGGAAGCTCTTCTGCGTTGTTTTTCCCGATTTGCTTCTTTTGCGCCTGCGCAATGATATCTTCCTCCTCGTCATAATCTTCAAGGTGCTTGTATCGGTACGCAACCAGAAGGTGATAAACTCCCTTGTGCCAATTGGGCTGGTTGTTCTTGAGATTCTCGATAATGTCCTCATCCGGAGTTCCATGCCAGAGCGTCCTCAGGTTTGCGAATATGTCCTCGTCGATGTCTTCTTCTCTTGCGACAGGGCGGGACAAGACATCCAGATCTGGTATGACCTTTTTGGCCACCTTGGGCTTCTGGGAGAGAAAGAACGGATGCTTGAGGATTTGAGGTATAGTAATGCGGTCCTCCACGTTCTTCTGCAGCATCTTCGCGATCAAATCCTTCGCCATTGGATCTATACCTGAGGGCACTTTGTACTTGGCGAGTTTGACTTTCTCTAAAACGGATACCAGATCGTCGTCATCGAAAGGAAGGTAGCCAACCAGAAGAGCGAACAAGATGACACCACAGGACCAGATGTCCGAGAAACGACCGTCATACTCCTTTCCCATTATGATCTCTGGGGCAGCGTAATGAGGGCTTCCGCAGGCAGTTTGTAAGAGACCGTTCTTTCTGCGCGCTTGCCACGCTGCCATGCCGAAATCTGCGATCTTAATATTCTTGTCCTTGTCCATCAGCAGGTTCTCGGGTTTGAGATCGCGGTGGGCGATGTTGAAGCGATGACAGTAATCGACTGCAAAGATGATCTGTTGGAAGTAGCCCAGTGCCTCCGAGGCAGAGAGTGGGCCCTTGTCGCAGAGGTAGTCAAAGAGTTCGCCACCCTCGATGTACTCGAGGATCAGGTACAAGTCGGAAGAAGTTTCCCAGACGTCGTAGAGGCGCATGATGTTTGGATGGTCGATCAACTTCATGATGACGATCTCGCGCTCGATGTTGAGGAGCGCGCCATGTTGACCGAGATGAGTAGGCTTGTTCGTGAGGGCGCTCTTCGACACGATCTTGACTGCCGCATACTTGTGTGACTTTACATGTCGTGCGATTCGTACTCTGCCTGAGGGAGGTCAGTGAGCCTCGTTCAGTGAAGACCACTGGACCTACCTGAGCTGCCTTTACCGATGGTTCTCCCCACCTTCCACAAGCCAATCATCTTCGGATCGTCCTCGCCGCGGTCCAGCCGCGAAAGCCTTGGAGATTCGTCTGAGAGTGACATGGTGCTTTCCTGAAGCGTAGTGTCGAGTAGAATGTGATGGTAGAGACTTAAGAGTGCTTGTCATCCACACTTGGGCCCGGCGCGTGATCACGTGCTTTGCGAAGTCATTTTCCGGAGCTGACACTGCAACGAGCCACTCCTCAAGGTCGTTGGCCTGACCAGCTACTGAGAATGCAACCCACCCCAGCGCCGTCGTCGCATCCAGGATCTCCGAAGCCAACTGGGCCTGAAGGGAGCACCGGGTATCCAGCGCCACCCCAAAACAGAGGGAGTGCCCCTTTCTCGGTGTTGGCAGGCTTGTTTGAAAAGCTCTCGACTGAGCGTAAGCCAGACCGTCGCAAGCGCATGCTCAGTGTTTGGTTCAGCGTATGTCCTCAAGTCATGAGGGTCAAACAGGCTGATTCTTGTGGTGCAGCGATGGAGAGAACAAGTCGGCAATGATCTATACCCCGCCCTTCGTCTCATCCTTCCCCAGGTACGTACAGAAGGAAACGCACCCCCTCTGCCCGGAAGCTCAGGGCACACATAGAAAGATCGTGAGCGTGCAGTGTATGGACTGAAGGAAAAGAATATCGGGAAAATTTATATCAAGCTTATCCCACTCGGAATGAGGGACCCGGATGCCATACGACTCCTCAACTGGAAGAAACCCGTTGGAACGAACGTTTGTGCTTTACTTTGTGACGTCATCATCCAGCTTGAGTCTCTTGCAGCAAGCCGCTGGTGATTTCCCGACCGTTCTTTATGATGTCGTGAATACACGCTCGTCGGTCGTTGAAGGATCCTTATCCGTTGCTGATTTAAATGGACTTCTCGATGAGTTGTCTGAGAACATGGGAAAACAGTAAGCGCGATGTACTTGACGCAGGCTGGTCTAATACGCTTGCACCAGAGATGCGCAGGCCAAGGTCATGCAGCGCATATATAATCGGACCACAGCCGAGGAACAGCGATGGATTGTACGCATTATATTGAAAGGTTCCATGCAGCTCTTCGCACGCAGAAAGGCACTGACCCTTTGTAGATATGGTTATCTCCGTCAAAGAAACCACTGTCTTTGCTGTATTCCACCCCGACGCTGAAGACCTGTTCAATACGTGTTCCGATCTGAAGAAAGTTGTTTGGGAGCTATCTGATCCCTCACATAGGCTAAATCCAGAGGTAATTTTGTCAGTGCAAGTCAACCAGAGACTTGACCGTGTATAGGATAAAGCCGTTCAATTGTTTCGCGCATTCGCTCCCATGCTTTGCAAGCGACCAACACATAAAATCGAAGATTCAGTTAAGGAAATGCAGTGTCGGACATTTATCATTGAGGAGAAGCTCGATGGCGAGCGTATGCAACTGCATCGCCGTGGAAATGAGTACTTCTACTGCTCGAGGTACGCAGTTACCGTCGATGCACTTTTATTCTCTAACCAGCGTCAAGGAAAGGGAAGGACTATACTTACCTTTATGGAAAGCACGTTGGGCAGGGTAGCATGACCCCGTACATTGATACAGCTTTTGACACACGAATTGACGAGTAAGTGCATGAATCCAGAACTAAACACGATTTTCATTATGTTCTAGCATTATCCTTGACGGCGAGATGCTGGTCTGGGATCCGATTTCAGAGCGGCTCCTACCTTTCGGTACCCTAAAGACTGCGGCTCGCGGTAGGTTCAGTGCCTAGCCCTTCGTTGTGATTTTTATTCGTTCCCAGATAAATCGCAACAAGCTCTCAGTCCAAGACCCTGCTGTGAGTCGTCTCTTGTCTCACAGTAGCTAATACTAACATGCCCTGTACCGCCAGTCAAAGTCTTTGACTTGCTTTACTTAAATGGGGTGTCCCTTCATAAAAAGTCTCTAAAATTCCGCAAACGCAATCTACGCGCATGCATCAAGGAGATACCGGGACGCATGGAATTCGTCACGGAGTTTGAGGGCAAGACCGCGAAAGACGTCAGGAACAAAATGGATGAGGTCATGGCAACAAGAGGGGAAGGTCTCATCCTGAAGCATCCAGGTTCTGAGTACACTCTCAATGGACGCAACAAGGATTGGATCAAAGTCAAACCGGAATACATGGTACGACCATAATATCATTACTGGATTATACGGTATTGACGTGTCAGTAGGACAACATGGGTGAAACTGTTGATGTACTTGTTGTTGGTATGTGCCATCTCCCGACGTCTGCCATGCCTGCCTATTTACCCTTCATGCAGGCGGAAATTATGGTACTGGGAAGCGGGCAGGTGGTGTTTCCACCCTTGTGTGCGCCGTCCTCGATGATCGTCGCGTCTCAGACGATGATGAGCCGAAGTAAGTAGTTTGGCTTTCCTTCCCCCCTTTCTCACCTTTGTTTGTTGCAGGTACAGCACGTTTGTTCGCATTGGATCAGGACTGTCTTTTGCAGATTATGTTTGGGTACGACAGAAACCTTGGAAACCTTGGGATTCCAAGAATCCTCCGGAGTTCTTGCAAACAACCAAACGTGGACACGAGGACAAGGGTGATGTATACATTGAGCCCGCTGAGTGTGTCATCTTTCTCTGTCATTGGGTCTCTCTTACCCTTCAACCCTCGAAGTTCCTTTATTCTCAAGGTCAAGGCAGCAGAAATCACTACTTCAGGTTTGTAAAGCATAAACGCTTTCGATCCGCGAGCTAAGCGTCGCCCTAGACGAATATCACCTGGGAATTACGATGCGCTTCCCTCGCGCACTTAGTATCCGTGATGATTTGTCTATCGCAGACTGCGTGACTGCCTCCGGTAAGCAGTGTCATTTCTTTAATATGTCCACTCACTCTTCCAGCCGTCTTGGAGAGTATGCGCGCTGAGCGAAAGAGAAAAATGGAGAGTGAAGCGAGGTGAGCCCCCGTCTCATACCGTGCTAGCCCCGGTCTCAATTCTAGTAGCATGGATGATCGGAAGAAAAGGAAGAAGGTCACGACTAAAAAGGTATCTCTGCAAGATGTGACAAGAAATTACGATGAGTGACGAGGGCTATCACAGCCAACAGTTATGCCACAATTTCAAGGCCCTGATCTTAACTCCGTCGAGATGGAATCGCACCTATTCAAGGACATGAAGTTCAGTGAGTACCTCTGGTCACCTAGTCAAGTAGGGGTATATATTCCTGCACAGTGGTTTCTGCGGATCCGAAGTCGAGAACGGGTGATCACGACCGAAAGGAATTGATGAGACTGTACGGAGCTTTCCTTACGTTTGGAGTAAAAATACTCATTAAACTAGCATACATGCCCACGGGGGCACTTGCGTTCAGGTGATAACGTCTCAGCAGCCGGCGCTGGCTGTCTACGGAGGCACTACTACGCGTGCGTTTTGGACAATGTTTGGAGGCTCGGTTTAATGACCACTTGCATTAGCATACGATATCAAGCTATTAGTAACCAAAGGGAACGTGGACATCATTCGACCACAGTGGGTTTTTGATTGTATCGCCCGCGGAGAACTGATACCACTGAGGAAGAAGTACATACCACTTGACCTTCATTCCTCGCACTGATTGATATCACGTCCAGGTACTTTTTCCACGCATCGGATGACCGACAACTGTCCGCCGAGTATAACCAACCAGATGCTGATGAAGATTACGAGATGGTGGACGACACGCAGGAACAGGATGCGAGTGTGAAGATCCCCACCATGTCGGAAAGTTCCGTGAAAGCACTGGCTGAAGATGTAGACCCCGCTCTGGCAGAATGGCTCACAGTGGACGCAAAGCCAGCAGCACAGGATGGGAGCGAGACAGAGTCTGAGACTGATGCAGACTCTGTCAACAGTGATGTTAAAGCTGAAAGCGAAGAATGGTTCCCGGTTGAACTGAGTGGTACCGATAACTTGGACGAGACCCTTGAGGAAGCCAAGGAACATCACGAAGTATGTTGTTCCATAATCACCTGTAACTATTCTCACCTCCCAGTTCCAAAAGACGGATGCGGCAGAAAAGCCAGATTTACAGGTACTTAGCTCATTTCCACTCATGGAGCTGTTTTTAACCACAAGCAATACGAAGGACGTGACGATGGGTGAAGAGGGAGCACGTGAATACGATTCCGCGCTTATATTCAGACATCTGTGCGCTAACATTTACCTAACCCTTGCTGTAATTGACTCCATGATTAGCTGCTTTTATCTCGATACTCCACAAAGTGCTGGAGAAAACGGCATGACAGCAAACACGAAATACGAGAAAGAGATAACGGAGAAGTATGATTCCTTTTTGAGAAAATCTGGACAGGTGCTAATTACTCACGACAGTTTCAACAAAGTTTTTCGCGAGATCGAAGCAAACGGCGGGAGAATTGTTGGCTTAGATGATCCCAAACTAACTCATATCGTGTTGGATAAACGTGACACATCTCGAAGACTGAGTTTGATGCAACGGACAGCGAAGTGAGATAATCCCATTGTGCTTACTAGCAAATGAGATAACACACCACAGACCAAAACGGCGTCGCTTAGTCATATCAGACTACATATCAGCTTGCCTTGATGAGGAGACGTTACTTGATGAAGAAGGTGCGAAGATGTTCAACTTGGGGCATTTTCCTGTGACACTTACACCATTTTGTTTCCATTTAGAGTTTGCTCCTTGAACCCATGATTTTGTGACTTGACATCCACGCAATCCTGTACTTATTAGGATCTAGCAACACGATATTTCCGCTGCCACGTTAAATGTCACTTGAAGGTATTCTGGGCATCAGCAGGGCCAAGTCATTGCCTCTCTGCGCAAAGAATTCTGCTACTGCAATAATGGAATGTTTTCACCTTGAGTGCATCAGCCCCATTTACCCTGAAGATGTACTTATCGCAGCGCTTAAATCTTGAGTGGTTAAACCTTTTGCTAACACTGATCTGGTCGGCGATGACGTCCATGGGAAACATGGTAATGGTTATCTCCGCATCATAGCTAGCGACTCTCTATTACGACATGTTCCCTGACGACGCGCTCGTATAGAAGAGGGACTCAAAAAGTATCCTGCCAGGTGCAAAGTCCATTACCCCGTTCACGAAGCACCCACAAAACACTCACCGTCTGTTCAGCATGAGAGTCCCTCTAGACATAGCCGCCATTGTGTCGACTGTGTTAGAGGCAATGTTTTATGGTACATACGGGTGATAGGGGCATATTCGAGCTAATGCTTGTTCACTACAGGCTTTTCCGCCCTCATGTTCATCGGCACGATGTGGGCGCTATCCCACAGACATATGCGAGAAAACATCCAGCGTGGAATGGTGGCGGTCTCATGGATGCTGTTTCTATTTAGCTCAGCGGTGAGGAACCTGCGCAAGTGAAAAGGAACCGAACTAAAGCCTGGCCCCATCATTTGATTGTAGCATATGGTCATTGATATCATCCGTTTAGCACATGCCTTGATCTCGAAACAGGCCACTGCGTCACCTGCGGCCCCTGATGAATACTTCGCCAACGTCACGGAATGGAGTTTTGTTTCGAAAACCATACTGTATACGCTCCAGACCCTCCTCGGAGATGCGGTTGTTGTGGGTACAATTCAGCCTGATTTTCTAACTTCGTCGATCATTCTTCATTCAAAGATTTACCGCTGCTACGTCGTCTGGAGATCGCTGCAAATTGTGACTTTCCTGTTATTTTTGTGGTGCTCAGTTGCAGGTAAACCCATTATGCAACTCTATTTGCAGTTCCACACTAATGAATATTGTGGTCTACAGTTACTGGGGTTGGGAGTATATACGCCCTCACACAAGCCACGGGCACGGATAAAGAGAACATCTTCGCTGGTATCACTGGCCCGTGGATCATAACATTTTTTGTAGCGACATTGATCACCAACATTTTTAGCACAAGTGAGGAAGTTTCCGTTTGATGCTGGAATTGCGATTGACATCCTAGACCATTTTGCCATCCAGCTTTGTTGGCATATCGCATCTGGAAAATAAGCCGCAAGGTTTCTTCTCTTTCCCCACAAACAAGTGTTATCTGGCCCGTCCTGCGAATAGTCTTGGATGCTGGCATTCTGTACTCTATTATTCTCCTCATAGCCCTCATGTGCTTCGTTACCAAGAACGGTGCACACTACGCTGTCCTTGACATGGTGCGCACATCAGCACCTACCAATCAGACTCCAGGCCCACGCTCTAACTCTTGCAGATTATGCCCATCATCGCTATTACGTTTTACATGGTCATCGTCCGTATTACTATTGCTATGGCTGCTCATAGCAGTGGCACTTCTTCCCTTGGCTTCGTTCGACGTTTGAACATATCACGGAGTTCACAGAATGATGAATCAAACCAATCTGAGCAAGAACCGTATTCCTCTCCAGAAGGTAAGAAGCCTCCAGAAGAAGAAATTCCACGTGCGGACCCCCTGAATGTTGTTTGACTCGAACCCCCTTTCCATTGTTCATATGTATACTGTAGAAGAGAGGCTGGAATCCTTCACGTTTGTAGCAACACTACACATGTATTCACAGTACCGCCCTATGATATATTATATTGTTCAGAGCACCCCTCACTGGTCACACCCTCAGGCCTGTTGT
>Ga0307511_10008523_pt1 | contig 10254 bp, 5 predicted proteins | sample 13_EM_MG_FD_200266 | JGI IMG/M metagenome (GOLD analysis project Ga0307511, IMG submission 200266) | Populus trichocarpa ectomycorrhiza microbial communities from riparian zone in the Pacific Northwest, United States - 13_EM | ecosystem: Host-associated > Plants > Roots > Unclassified | place... | reverse complement strand
ACCCAAGTTATTATAGTTTTTAATTTGACCATTCAAATCAAATTTATGGTTTTTCTTCAATAGTAATTTTTTTTTCAAATCTATTATTGTTGTTGTTGTTGTTGTTAAGAATATGAATAATATTAATAATCATAAAAATAATAAGAATAACAATAACATCACCACCAACAATAACAACAACAATAATAATTTTTAATTTTACCCTTCAAGAGACTTGGGTTAGATGGAGGCAAGCAAGTCTAGAAACCCAGGCGTGCGGGTTTGTAGAGGCGAGCGGGTATGCAACCAGGCTCTCGAGTCTGGTCCTGGTGCCTAGGGCATGACAGTCATGCCTAATCCCAGAGTGTTTGGCAATCATGTCATGCCCCAGTGTCTGGAACCTACAGTCTGCTGCCTTATCATATCCTAGCAAAATATGAATTTGATCATTTTATTTTTAATTATTTTTTTAATGTCAAATACATCTCATAAAAAAGACAATCTCACCCTCCATTGCATGCTTAATAAGTTTATGTGGTAAAAATAACTCTATCATTACACTATTCTAATTTATAATAATTTATGAATAGATAAACAGTAAAAGTACGCTAAGCACTTGTATAATTGTCGCTTTTAAATGTCAATCTTAACAAAAACTAGTTGTGAAACTTCATGCCCAATTCCAAGTGCTGGTATCCACCGGCCATGCAGAAAGATAACATCTCTACAAAAATGTGGTCATGGACAAATATATGTGAATTGCTTAGTTTTGCCCGGAAATTTTCATGAAAAAGACAGCAACGAGAAAATTACGCGTTATGAAATCAGACAAAGTTTGAAAAGTCACTGCCTTTACTTGTAACATGATCACTTCCTAACAACTATAAAACATGTTCATTTACATACCAAATTACTTCTATCATCCTTCAATTTTTCCCAAACTCTCTAATAGATATGAGTGGAACTTCTTATTCATCATCATCATCATACCCAAATGGTTTCGATACATTCTCGAAAGACGCATCAAATGAAGTGGAAACGTTTAATTCCTCAATGAGATGGGCAATAGCATCCTCAATTGGTAAGCAACTTACTAACTGTTGCATAAGTTTCATGTTTTCTTATTTTGAAAAGCTAGGTGTAGGAGCCATAGTCTTGATGATGATATCCTCCATATTCTTTCAGTTTTAGGATTGGTGTCAACGGTGGCACTTGTAGTTATTATATATGCCATCATCGACTGCTTGAAGAAAACAGGAAGTGCAATTCCAGCTTATGCCCGGATTGCAAGCAATGAGATTGTTGGTAAATCTACAAAATCAGAAGGCCCAAATCCTTCGTCTGATCAGCATGTGGAAATAGCAGTGGAACCAGAATTCCCATTGATTCGAGACTCACAGGTTGAATTTGCAACAATGGAGAGATTCCTTAGTAACATGGCAAGGGAGAAACCCATCAGGTTTTCACCTCAGCAGATTCAAGAATTTACTAATGGTTGCAGCACAATATTGGGTTCAGGTGCCTTTGGAGTGGTTTTTAAAGGAAACTTCCCAAATGGAATCCCAGTAGCCGTTAAAGCTCTCTCTAATCATTCAAATAAGAAACTTGAAGAGCAGTTCATGGCAGAAGTGGGCACCATGGGAAGAACTTACCATGTCAACCTGGTTAGACTCTATGGCTTCTGCTTTGATCCCTCTATGATGGCACTAGTTTACGAGTACATGGAGAACGGATCTCTCAACAGCGTACTCTTCAATGAAACCCGGGAGATAGAATGGGAGAAACTGCAGGAGATTGCAATAGGAACTGCAAAAGGTTTAGCATATTTACACGAGGAGTGTCAACAAAGGATAATTCACTATGATATAAAACCCGAAAACATACTTCTTGATGAAAATCTGAATCCCAAGGTCGCAGATTTCGGACTAGCAAAGCTGTGTAATAGAGAAAGGACTGAAGTAACACTGAGTGGTGGTAGAGGGACACTGGGATATTCTGCTCCAGAGGTATGGCATCGAACTTATCCTATTACTCACAAATGCGATGTTTACAGTTTTGGAATCCTTCTTTTCGAGATAGTTGCAAGAAGACGACATTTTGATGAAAGTCTTCGCGAGTCTTTCCAGTGGCTCCCAAGATGGGTATGGGATATGTACAGGAATAGTGAACTGCCTATCATGCTGTCACTCTGTGGGATTGAAGAGAAGGACAAGGAAAAGGCAGTGAGAATGTCTACTGTGGCTCTGTTGTGCATTCAGCATTCACCAGATGCTAGACCTCAAATGAGTGATGTGGTGAAAATGTTGGAGGGAAACATGGAAATAATGATGCAGCCTGGAAATCCATTTGAGTATCTTGAATCAACTCGACCGAATTACGCTCTGGATACCGGAAGCAGTGGAGACATGAGTACATCTGTATCAAGGACAAGCGCTTCCCAGCAATCTCATTGTAAACATAACTTGCCTGGAACTTTAGAGATTGAGTTAGCCAGCAAATATTAGCTCAGTAGAAATTTTTAAATGCTAATTTTTTATTTTTTTTCATGTTTGAAGCAAATAAATGATGATATTTTTTTGCACATGTGAATTCACTGCAGAGCTGTTCGTTTTAAATCCTCAAAATGATCTTCACTCACCACTCAGTCCGCGCATGGTTTCCAAGTGTTTCATCTCTAGGATAGCCGTTTGCACTGTTTTACCAAAAGCTGGATTTTGTTGCATGAGAGAATACTAGTTATTTACCAGCCCAATCTTGCACATGTCATTAGCCCCACGTTATTTCCAGGAAAGCCAAAAAGGAAACCAAGAAAACAAAATGAAAACTACATGCATTTAAAGTGATCCTGCGCGCACGTCGTAAGTTACTTTTTAAAGTTTTTTTATTTAAAAATATATTGAAAAAATATTTTCTTTAAAAAAATATATTTTTTACATTCAGATCCGAAAATATAAAAAAACTAATTCTTAACAAATCTCGGATTGGAAAACATGTAAAGTTTCATTTTCTTAAATTAGGCGTGTTGAACCTTCGTAAAAGTTCTTTCTCATAGAATGTGTATTGAGTTCAGACAAAAGTCTTTGGATTTGTTAGCACGCAGACAAAATGGACTTTGACTTTCTGTGACTTTTGTTTTTATTGCTCTTTGTAGCTTCTTCTTGGTTGAGTAACACGGCGAGCACCGTTTCCTCAACAAGACTAATATGCATTACTGTATTTTGCCACGCCCTCTTTTCCATTCCTTGTATTTGACCACTTGGGGACAGGTTTTGTGTCGTCGACAAATGTCTGTGTGCTTTCTCCATGCTGCCCTTCCTTAAGCCCTCATACATGCTTCTTTTGCTAGGGTTCTTTTTGAATAAAACTTCAAACTTATTTCTTTTAATTAAGCTCCTGATTACACGCTATTTAAAATTCTGTTGCATCCTAAGCTCTGTGAGTATGATAGGTTTGTCGCAGAACATAAACTAGATGGTTATGACAGCATGATGTTTACGTTAATTAATTCAACTATAATATAATCCAAATGAGTCCTCCCTTTTCGTCTTTCCAAAATTCAACAGTTTACAAGGTTCGATGTGATCGTTCACAGCAACGTACAGAGAAGGCAGACACAGACAACTTATTTTTTCACCTTGCATCAGCATGAAGCCATGAATTTTAATCTTATAAAAACAAATATGGAGGGAGGGTGACTTCCTGTTTCTGAGAAAATTACGTCGCAGTAGTGATTGATAAGAGTGGCAAACAAAAACGTCATTTTAATAGTGTTCAAAAACAAATCTAACCAAGTTTTTTGGTTGCTTATGAGCTCTCTGGCTTCCCATCACAGCTTGCTGCTCTCAAAATTTTACTTCTCAACTAGTGGACCCCTTCGCAATGAGCTATCATCTTATTGTTTGACTTGGGATTCAAGATTTCTGGATGACCTTCAAAGAAACTTGTTACTTTAATTCAATATCCGGAAATAAAATTTGGGGTTAGCCCTTTCTTTAATCTATAGCATCCGTTCTGTGTTGCACATCAACTTCCAGCTACAAAAAAATAAACTGTAAGAGAGAGACAGAGAGGGAGAGAGAGAGGTATGATTAATCTCTAAGTGACCAGCAGCAGCAGCAATCAGACGATTCAGACCAATCCCAGGCCTGCTCTTCATCGTAGCGTCCTCATGCATCGTAGGTGCACACTCGAATTCTTGTTACAATACACTCATTGCAAATAATACTTGGTTAAATTAAAGGTGCAAAGACATCACAATATATCCTTGCAACTTGATAGTACTGTTATTAGATTGCAGATCAACAGAGTACATGACAAATATTGGGGCATGACAATTTTGTGAGATTACATATTTCACAGCCTAGTGCACAACCAATTTCCGGTAAGCTGCTGCAGCAAGTAGAGAATTCAAAAGAGCATATCCCAAAAACTTGCACAAGGGTCCCTTCAAGCATCCAGATGCATTTCTGCTATCCCATTACCTTCTATATAGATATGCTATGCAAAGGAGATTCATCGCGGGTTTTTAATGTAAAATCTGCATTTCAACAATCTTTCAGCTCACAAAAGTCGGGTAACATGTATCTGGTAAAATAGAAATATATTTGAAACCCTTATTACCAGACAAACCATGCTACACTCTCTGTATTTTGCTAGATATTTCTTCAGCTTTTGCACCTTCCTTTTTCTGTCATCGATGAAATTAAACCTCATAAGATACTCATGCACAATCATTAATATGTCTAAGTCCAAATCCAACAAAGTAAGAGCACCGTAAGCATCATATAAAAATAACCAAAACAAAATCTAGTTAGCAAATGAGACATTCACATCAGTTTCCACACCAGAACAAACAATCTAAAGCAAAATCATACTTGGAGAAAGAGATCTGCTTCCTTCACGACTTAGTACGAGAAAACAGGTCTGGTAAAATTCTATGACCCAATGTCAAAGTGATCTCATTTATCAAGTAATTTCTGGCAACAAAATAATGGAATTTACCCAAAGAAGTTGCTTGGTATTTAATTAGATGGTATCAAAGTTCATTTTTCTTCTTCCTTTTTTTTCCTAAATGTAAAGACAGGCGAATGAAAGGAAAATGAAATATATTGAATTAAACCCAGTTCACGAGATGGGTTTAGGATTAAATTCCTCCCTAGATTCAGCTTCAACACGTATCAAACTTAGGGTCATAATCACATCAGCCTCATGCATTAACTTGCAGTATCCATACATAGCATGCTAAACAGGATAAAATCTATGTGCTATTGATCCATACATATCTATGTGTTGAATGCAAATAACCAAACAGAGGTATTTGCTGGCCCAGGATTATAAACTCACATATTATGTGCTATCGATCCTCAGGCCTTTCTTAATAATTTCAATCTGAAACAATATATCATTGTCTATTGCATTAAAAGGGAACTAATCATTTCCTTGGGACTGCTTATGAAAAAATGTGTTTCCAGCATACATCTCCCTCTTCTTTTACTACCACTGCCTAGGTTATCCATCCATGTCAGCATCTAAGATATGCAAAGTTAAGGCCCTATTTGCCACAATTGGAAAATATTTATGTTGGTTGCAACTATAGACTATCACAAGTCATAATCAAAAACCAACTCTTCTGAAATTTCTCATATAGCTATTTGAGATCCTACGAATAGCGTTGATGATCCTATATCTAAATGATCAGTGACCTTAGATTTTTCTTTAATGTTTATAAAATACAACCACACATAATAGAAATGCATTATAAGTGGATGCATGATATTGATCTGTTCCATAGAGAACTAGAACTATTGTTTTATTTTGTATGACATTTTAGCACCCTTGGATATGAGAAAAGTTCAAATACATCAACAATAATGCATCAAAATAAAAATAACTTCTAAAAAAAATCAGTTTGACATAACAAAGTGCAGTGCTTAGAGTTAGTTTGAAGCACGAGTATACATCAATTAATAACCACGATAATGCATGACTGCATGATTATCTTGTATAGTCTTCCATGTCATTAAAAGTTTCAAGTTGGCATGATGTTTTTCTTTCCAGACCTTGCTTTCTAATTTTTCTACTTTTCATATCCTAAAAATTGAAGACTGAAACTCTCACCTAATAAAAAACTGCAATTCATCAATTTTTACACTTTACTTTCCCATCAGATGGCACAAAAAGTGCAGCTCATATCTATTCTTACACTTTTCTGTCCAACCAGTGGTTCATTTATCTATCTCTTTCAACATTCACAGATCTTCCTATTCAGGACAACAAGTTAAAGCACAAAAATTAAACAATCTTTCAGCCAGTTATGATGAATTGAGAGTAGGCTTTGCATTAAGGGAAGTTGGGACAAGTTCCAAGATATTAGAGCTCTAAGGAACTCAGATCTCAGAAGTCCCGCCTGAGATTGGATGCAGGACCACCGTACAAAGCCCTATAGGCTGAAAAGTCTGTCAAAATTACATTACTTCAAAAAGTTTATTGCATGCATACGAAGCAAGCTAGGAGGTGCTTTGAGGAGATGTCCTAAAACAATGTCTCTAAGCTGTTGAGTAAGCAGACAACATCATTTGAAGAGGCTGCTGCTGATAATTAAGCATTTTGGTAATCAAGGTAACAAAACTAGCTCCTAACATGAGTGCAAAAGTGCAAAATTAGCTCCCTAAATTCTTTTCCTACGCCAAAAAAGCTTACCAAGAGGGTCTTTTTTGAAATAAGCAAGGCATTTTGCAGGTGCTCCTGCTTCTGCAATAACAAATCCTAATGGAGAGAATAACATATCTAACCTATTCAGTGCAACCACCTCCTTGAATTGATATGCTAGTGAATGAACTAGTGTGCAGTAACACAACCTTGAAGAGCATATTGCAGCAATGGTCACAAGATAACCCTTCACAATCAAATCACTTTGTTTAAAAGGCTAAAACAAGAACAAACTCTACATATTGTAGAACAAAAGAAAGCAATTGCTTATAAGCTACTTATCATTTTAGCTTCAACAAGATTAAATCCCCACCAAACCTGGTAAGAACATTCAATTATGTAGTTAAAACTAATTTTGAACCACATCATTAAACGAAAACAAACATATGATGATCATGATGTTGCGTATCATAAGGCTCTAAATTAACATAACAGATAATTAATGAACAACAGAAGCACCATACAAGAAATCTCAAGCTTACCAAGCCCTTGGTTTCATAGTAATCATCCAAAGCCCACTGATACTTTGATTGATTTAAACCAAGCCACCTTGCCAAATGGTCATCGAGGCTTGAATGTGCTGCAGAAGAAAGCAAACCCTTTAATCTTAGAGTAAGACTAAGTGAATGCTAAGAGTAACAATTTAGAACACCAGAAAGTCCCAGCTTTTCCAAAAGCAACAGAAACCCAAATGCAAAGCAAAGAAAACGGAACAAACCATTTTGAACTTTGTTGACAGCATTTTTGAAGAAGCCAAGAACAGACCCATCTGAGACTTGTTGAGAATAAACAGACTTGTCAATTTGTTGAGGAGGAGGTGAAACAACCTTCTTAGGTGAATCAAAGACAGGTAATGTGGGTTCGTTAGAAGTAGGAGGAGGAGGAGGCTTAGGACTAGGAGTGGAAGGTGGGGTCATGAACACAGTGTAGGGCCCAATTTTGCCGATCATGGGAGGCGGTGTTGAAGGGTCTTTATTGATTGGCATTTTCTCGTTTCTGAAACTGAAGGAGAAGGGAAATTGAAGGAAAGCAAGGGAAGATAGGAACGGGGTTTGCTTTTTGAAGAAGAAGAAGAAGAAGAGTAAAGAAAGAGTGAGAAAAGTGAAAGTAGGAAAGTGCGCAAGATTCTAGGGAGTTGGGTTGGCAATGTAAAGTGAGAGGATATGTAACTGTGAAGCAGTGCGCACAGCCCAAGTGCTTAGATGAGATCTTTGTCTTTTGAGGTTAGTACAGTAAGTATTCTATTTTTATTTTTATTTTTATTTTTATTTTTTTCTAGAAATCTTTTCTTCTTTTTATATACTGCTACTCCTTTTTTTGGGGGGGTTGGAATGAGGGTCTCTCTCTCTCTCTCTCTCTTTTTGGTTAATTACTTATCTATGTACAAATTAGTTTCTACGTGAAATTATTGTGGAAAATAGGGAGTAAATAGTATGATTCCTCAGTGCACCCTTTTGTAATTTTAATAATAGAATTAGGTGGATTGTCCACGCGTCGCTGCGAGGCTTTCTTATTAGCTTCGACATGATAAAATCTAAATTTACATAGTAAAAGGTAAAAAAAACCAAGAAATACCGCACCAATATGCAGTGGTTAGGCAATGGTAGCTTTAGGTGAAAAGGATATTGCATGAATAAGAAAAATTAGTTAAAAAGAAAAAAAAATTTAACCGATTCCATCACTTGGATCATAAATTTAATAAGTTAAACCATGAAATTCAAGTTGATTAAATATGTTGAAGTTTCAATATTTAAAAAAAATTATTTTGAATTATTTTTTAAGCCAAACCTATTTTTTACTAATCATCCGGGTTGCTTATGGACCTACCGAGTCAATTAAGTCATATTAAGACAACTTTTTAATCGTTTAATTTAATATTCAAATTAGACAAGAAATCGGGTTGAGAGTTATCAAAGTTGATATTTTAAGCTAAATTTGATAACAATGTCAAATAATTATTTATGACCTGAATATTTTTTCATGTTTAAGATTTTTTTTAATTCAAGCCACAATAAAGCACGATCCTATAAACTATTATTTACTTAAGAAAATTGAGAAGAAAAATATAATATTATAAATGATATAATTTAGTGTTATTCTCACTCTATAATTTCACTATTTTTTATTGGGGTGAATTTGACTTTGTATTATTTTTTATTTAAAAAATGATTCGAATATAATTCAAATCATATAATTTTTTTTAAAAAAAAAACCTCTTTATTATAAAAATATTTGGTATCATGATTATATAATTTTAAAAAAAACCAAAACCAAAACCTTAAGCATACAAAAAAGTAAGAAATAAAACATGTTTGAATATTCATTAATATGTTTTCTAAAGAAAAAAAGTTATCGACTGCCGAGTTATTCATCGTGGAGCAAGACACATTATACTTTGGAGTGCTACAGTGTAATAATACTTTTATCCTCCACAATGATAGCCAAAGAAGTGCAAATTGAGGAGCAAGTTGGTCATTTCATAGAATTCAATTGGCATTAACAAATTGAATGGGGTAAATTAGTCATTTCCCTTTTTAAAATAGTAAAAAGACTTAATTACCCTTGAAAAACACAAAAGAATTAGGCTAGCATAAGAGGGCTTTTTGGTCTTTTAATTTTTTAAAAAATAGTAAAATGATTTAATTACCTTAAAAGCAAAAAAAAAATACTAAGCTTTTGTGGAGGGGCTTTGTTATCTTTTTATTTTTTTAAATAGTAAAATGACGGATTTGTCCTTCAAATTAAAAAACTAAGGTAGTTGTCTTAAGGGCAATTTGGTCTTTTTATTATGATTTTTCCATTATTGTCATTTTCGGTTAGTGGGAATTTGGTAACTTTAAAAACATCAATATTATTAAAAAAAAAAAAATTGGTTGACGTTTGGACGTCGCCCGTGTCCATTGGGCGGTGCATGTAGCTTTTAAAAAAAACAATCATCATATCGTCCAACACGTCTAATGACAACAAAGTTGATAGGGGCAGCTCGTGTATTGGAAAACACGGCAGTTAGAAGATGGTGAACTTTTTTTTTCTTCTCTTTTTTTCTATCTCTTCTAATCTCGGGATTCGTGTCGCCCTTTCAAAATTCAATTGTGTCCTCCAGTTTGTATTTATTTCAATTTTATCCCTTAATAATTTGATTGCTATTTGTGTTGATTTTAATGCTTTTTGAAGTTTTTTTATGATTTTGTCCTTAAGCATTTTATTTCATCTATTTTTTATATTCAATTTGATCCTTATTCTTTTAATTAATGTTTTTTCATCATTTTCTCCGTTTGTTTTTCAATTTTCCCTCAATATTTTATTTTATTTAATTTTGTATCCAATTATGGTCCTTTTTATTTTGATTGATATTTTTTATCATTTTCTTAATTATTTTTCTTTATTTAGTCCCTAACTATTTTATTTCATTTAGTTTTTATATTAGATTTGATCATTATTATTTTAATTGTTATTTACTTTGTTTTTTAATTTTTTTATGATTGGAAAATTTGCTTCATTTTTGTTTAATGTTTGCCTTTTATAAAGTAATCATAGTCTTATGATCTAGATAATTGGTTTTGAATA
>Ga0307511_10008522_pt1 | contig 10254 bp, 8 predicted proteins | sample 13_EM_MG_FD_200266 | JGI IMG/M metagenome (GOLD analysis project Ga0307511, IMG submission 200266) | Populus trichocarpa ectomycorrhiza microbial communities from riparian zone in the Pacific Northwest, United States - 13_EM | ecosystem: Host-associated > Plants > Roots > Unclassified | place... | reverse complement strand
CACATGAAGGATACTATTTTGTCCAGGCCCATCCCCGCCTGTGCTCCTCGAACATCCCTTCTCGAAGGTAATACATCCCCTAGTCTTACCGAGTTGATTTCCGTGCCTCCGTGTCCCCCGCCCCCCTCTATAAAAAGCGAAAAACAAAGAAGCCTCCCCCAGTAAAAACGCCGGGACCTGTAGACCTTAAAAAAATACCCAGGAAGTTCAAAAGCCATCCAATGACGGGAAAAAACAAGGAGCCCAGAGCCAGATGGGATCAGAAAGGCCCACATCTTAACTAAATAAAAGGGATCAGGAGAGTCGTCGGATAAAGGGAAAAATGGCGTACTTATGATGCAATCATAAGATTTTTTCTGTAGTTGTGTCGAGATGCCCTAAAAGAGAGAGGGAGCTTCCTCCATGTGCCGGAACAGTCCCAGATCAATGATGATAATGCTTTTGTTTAAAAAAGTATAAAGAAACGCCTTCCTTTTCCAGATGCAAATATCGTTAACGTAGCTCCATCCGACTTTTTGTGGTTTCCGGCCTCCCTAGCCCTGTGTCATCCCTTTGACCCAGTAATGAAAGAAAAAAAATGTACAAATCTAGCAGATCCCGGTGTTTCTATCCCCCCTCATCTCTAGTGTTTTCTTCGACCGTATTTATCTCCTAGAACCCCAAGTGACGTTTCCGGACCCACCGGGACGACCGGTACCCTGTAGACGATTTTCTGGGAGCCTCTCTCTTTCGAATCTTTCGCGGCGCTTGACATCACGATCAAGAACCTCAACAAGACCTCTGGCGAATGTCTCGCGGGCTGGGTGGTCGGCCAAGAAATTGGACCGGCTCTTGCCTGAACGAGCAAGATCTTGGAAGGCAGTATGAAGCAGCTACAAGGGATGTGTTAGCAAAACCCCCAAGAATTAGTAAACACATAGGAAGACAAACCCTATCAAGGCATTTCCTGAATTCCCAAGTAACCTTAAGGGTAGGCTGGTGAGCATTGATCGGAACCCAGCTGTCAATCTCGATCGTGTTTCCGACGTTTGACAGCTTCCCACCAAACAGAGTAGCAGACAACGTAGTGACCTCAGTAACCGCTCTGAGAAGAATTGAGGTACCGTCATTGCTCTTAGCCTTCGTTGAGAAAGTGACTGCAGCACCGAAGGGCATCTGGTCCTCAGTCTTTCGCACGTAATTGACCGAGTTTGGATGAACCATGGTAAAATTTTCATTTGCAGTGCGGAATCCACGGCCTCCAGAGCAAATAGCAAGGTTAGGATACATTCCAGACAAGGTGAGAGCCTTAATCAAAGGCACACTCGAAGCATTGTCGTTCAATGAGGGATGTCCAAGCTCAGACCTGAATCTATCGCTTGGTTTCGTGTGTGGGATAAGTCTCGACTCAACGAGGATGTCCTCGATCTGGCAAGCGGTCTGGTCAACAGTCTTCATAGCTCCACGATGAAGGAAATTTTCTTCCGCAAATCGGTGGGCGGCGAACTGGCCTTGACGGTCCCTGATCTCACGCCATTCTCTGAAAGCGTTGAGGTAGGCCAGGTGGTCACTGGCGGTGCCTCGTGTGAACGATGCTTTTGCCCTCTCTGCCTCTCTTCGCGCCTCGAGAGGAGCGACAAAGATTTCGCGAGTAGAGGACAGGGCTCCCAAAATAAGCATGGGATCAAGACATCTGAATATAACACCTAACAAAATCATCTTGCCCAACGCAGGCTCGACGGGCAAGGTGGCCAAGACTCTTCCAAGCGGAGTTAGGCCTTCTGCTTCGTCGAGGGCTTGTAGTATTCTCAACTGTTGCATGGAAGCCTCCACTGCAGCTGGTGTAGGTGGCTCGATTGCCTCAGACAAGAACTGTGCTACAGGGTCGGTGAACCCTTGAGCCTTGATATCCAGACAAATCTCCTGCAAGTCACTCCTGAGCATCTCAGGTAATCCTGCCGCCCTCATAGACTCTAGTCTCTTCTTAGTGAAGAGCGCATAGTAGTTTCCGTTTTGAACACGTCCGGCTCGCCCGGCACGCTGCTTGGAGTTTGACTTGCTCACCCATGTGCACACAAGCTGGGTGATACGCCGCTGTTGTTCGTACTGCTTTTCTCGCATCTTCCCTGAATCGACAACATACTGCACATCAGGAATAGTAACTGATGTTTCAGCAATGTTGGTGGAGAAAATGATTTTGCGGCAACCCTGTGGAACCTCCCCAAAGATTTCGTTCTGGACTGTAGGAATCGAGGAGTGAAGCATAGAGATCTTGAATTTTGATGTGTCGTTGAAGTTGACGCCAAGTGGCTTTTGCGTCCTAACGAACTCATCCAAAGAGGTAATCTCCTGGAGCCCGGGCAGGAAAACCAAAATGGCACCCTCCGTAGTGGCTCTTGCAATATGTGCGATCGTAGCCGCAATAAGACCAGTGGGAACGAGCGCATCATCCTTCTCAGAGGACACAGCGGCTTGTCCATCGGCGGTAAAGGCTGTTTCCGCCTTCCAGTTGATCACAGCATCCCCGCCGTCATCATCGTTTTCCTCTTTCACTGAATTCGTCGCTGACGTGGGCCTAGTCACTGGAACGAATTTCTCTTCCACGTCGAGGAATGCCTTGGTATCTTTTTCATTAAGTAAAGACCTAAGTTCCGCTTGTGTATAGGATTGCTGCAACTCCTCGCGAATCTGATCTAGGAATTTCTCCTTCACGGGGAATGTTCTGCCGGGAACGTTGAGGGACGGGCAAGCGACCTTCTGGCCGTTAGGCCCCATTTGCTTGAAATATCCAGCAAATAACTCAGTGTCCATTGTTGCACTCATCAGGATAATCTTGATCTCCGGTAGCCCTTTCTTCATTCGAGCTGCCATTACTCGCTTGAGAATGACAAGCAAAAGGTCAATAAGAATATCTCGTTCGTGGACCTCATCGATAATGAGATGGCTGACCGAGCTAAGTGCTTCATTAGGATGATTTCTTAGCTGCTGTAGGAGGATACCTGTCGTGCAGTATGTAATACTTCCACCAGGGAGGGGTTGCTTTGCATCAAATCGAACATGGTAACCGACTGTCTTCTGCAAAGGCTCATTCCTTTCGACCGCAACTCGCTGTGCGACTGAAGTGGCAGCAATTCGGCGGGGCTGTGTACAAATGATGTTGCATTCGGCTCCTTTTCCTGCCTTAATTGCTTCGTCGAAGAGAATTTGAGGTACTTGGGTGGTCTTCCCGCTACCGGTCGCACCAACGATGATACTCACTGGGGCTTTGTTGACAGTCTGTAAGACCTTTTCTCGATGTAGATTCATCGGAAGCTCAAACTTCTTCTTTCGGAGTTCCTCCAGCTTAGGGTTGCTAAAGTAGGTCTCCAAGGCTTCCTTGAGTTCTAAATTCTTGCGTTCAATGAATTGTTGTGGTAAATCTCGACGATGAGGTATTCTGCGGACGTCTTCTTCAACTTGATTGATCACCCTATCGGTTTCCATACCAACTTTCCGGCACTTGACAATTGTGTCAGTCATAGCCAGTAGACAGTCCTGGTCGATATTCAAGAATGATGGTTGAAGAGGTTTAAGTAACTCTCCGTTCCCCTGTCTTAACGCTTCGACAAAGCCCCTAAAGAGTTGTGGTTGCTGATTTTTCAGGGCAACAGCACCCGTCAGATAGCAACCTGTTTCGGCATTCTTCTTCCCTTGCATCTCAACTGCCTCTCCAATAGGTTCCCCCTTGAGGTACATCTGCGCCAATGTGGTACTTCCTGTCAATTTCTTGGGACCCCTTGCTTGTGAAAAGTTGGGCCCGTACTCAGCACCCCTATTCTTCATTTTATAATATTCAAAAAACCTCCTGGCATTGCGGCTGTTGAGAGCACTAGCGTCCTTCACTATCAAGTCCTCATCCCCGTTTTCGGCATGCCACTTCTCAGCTTGGCGTTTAAACTCCACACTCGCAAGGACCTCGGCTGTCTTCCTTTCCTTTGCACGCGCCATTGCACGGATATTCTGTTGTGGCATATTCACTATAAACTCCACAATAGCTCGACCTCGCCCGCCGCGGGACCTGACCTCCTTAACTTCGAATGTAGGGACCGTGTCGAATCGAGCGCAATAATCGTAAATATCCATAATTGCATCGTGTTCCTCCTTGATAAGACTAGGGTCATATGCAGTAAGTGGGGTAGCAATGTCTTTCAGTAGGCCGGCTTCATGAAGCTTATGTATGGCGTGCAGGCATGCATTCTTCTCCGCGACTCTCTTTAGATACAACCTGCGTTAGCACCACGGCAATACAACTCGACAGACTGCATGATTTACCTTGTCCATACCATCTCCAATGGCATCCATCTTCTGCCGCCCGTCAGGGAAGCTGAGGACAAGATTGCACCTATATTTTCCCCCCCGCGCTACGATGAAAGATGACCTCGCATTGATTCCCTTTGAATCCCACAGGAATGCTCTCGGGTCTTCCCAGAGTGAGTTGGGTGCCGACTTGTACATTTCTCGGTCAATTGGCTGGTAGTGCTCGCAAATGTAATCTGCATCAAAAAATTCACTAGAACCGTATAATGATGATTTCCCCTTAGCCTGTTGGACATCAGTTCCACGCCCAGACCACCCTTGCCGGTCCTGTCTCTGAAAGCCAGACCCCGGGACCTTCGATCTCTTAGGAGGAGGGGATGGGGCTGCACTTCGAGGGCGCTCTCTCTGCTGGTGCTGAGGCTGTCGGCTATGGTGCATCTGATTCGATTCAAGGCCACCTGTGTTCCTCCATGGCCTATCAAACCGGCCCGGGTCTCGTTGTTGTCGGTTACCCTGTAGTGGAAGGTTCGTCTGGGGAGTAGAAGGGATTCCATCATACGGAGTCCACGCCTCCATCTGAGCGTTTGACGATGCCTCTCTGTGTTGTGTATAGTAGCTCCCTGGTCGAGCTGGGAATTGGGCTAACCATGAATCGAAGTTTCGAGAGGTGGCCAAATTTCGAGAATTATACTGGCTCATAATGACTCGCACGTACGATAACTATTCGTATGGATATTAATTTGTTAGTAGATGTGTGTATCTTAAACGATGGAATCCAGTGGGTTGAGATGTAGTGAAGTCGTGGGGGTTGATGAGTGATGGGGATGAGGAAAGCAGAAGTTGTACCCACCGGGAATCGCTTCATAGCGCGGAAAGCACAGATTCTTTGGCTATCTCAATTCCTCCCTATCGACCTCAGTAAAACTCTAAATACAGAAAGTAATTAGATAAAGAATGGCGCAGGAAACATGCAATCCTGAGAATCTGTCAGAGTGATGTGAAGATGTATGTCTATATGTGAAGGATGCAAAGTTATGAATCCTTCAATGTAAAGCAATCCTCGCAAAAAAAAAGTCAGAGTGGATAACGGCCCTCATAATTCTTGGCGCCAAGGATCGAGATAGCGGACACCACTAGCTTACTTCTTCACAAAAATTTCACCACTCATCGTATATTTGCTATTTTACATATATGGGAAAGAGGCAGGTCCGATAGACCTAAGAAGACTTCAATAGGTTAAGAAGCAAGTTTGGCAGGACTGTACTGCCCATGACCCTAGTCTCGGGCCGAGATTAGGGCGAATCAATAAAGCCATAGACACCTGTAGGCCAGAAGCCGGGAGCCCAAGATGTCATAGTCTGCCGCTCGGATCCAACTGTCGTTTGTGCTCTTCAGTTTACCGAACACACTAGAGCCTTTCCAAACAATAACCTGAGGGTCTAGCTCCCGGGGAGGCGGGGCTACCATCACATTGAAATCGCTATATCGCTTCATGCCTCTCAACCTGATATTGCAAAGGATCATTGAGTTAGTAGCAATGCAAATACCTATAGATACAAGTGTTGACATACCTTTCTTCAAGCAAATGATTGAGACCTGCAACCTGACTTCCTCCTCCCACTATCATGATACTACCCAAATATTCCTTGATCTTTTTCTCATCGCCTTTCGAAGCATGGGTGATACTCTCCACAATTGCCTGATCAAGTGGGCACACCGGCACCTGTTTGTCTCTTTCCTCGGCAAGCTCAAGGGGAGTAGGCCCAATGGGTACCAGCAGGCCCCCAAGATGACCAAAAGGGACTGGCCCGCCACCGTTGAGAGCCGGGGTAGAGGCCCCAAGAATAGGTGTCCCCTCAGGAGCTGGTGATCCCGCTATTGATGATCGCGGAGTAGCCGCTGTGGTTTCAAGGTTGATATGGGAGAACGGATTCAGAGTCGGGGCCTTTGCCGGGGTAAGTAACAAAGAGTTGATAGGTGTGGCTGCCCCCCCATCCGCACCCACTTCATTGACTGAGGCATTGCCATTCGATGATGGGCGTGGCGCCTGGTAGAGTGTAAGCTGCGCCGTGGATATTGGGTCATCAGGTTTCCCGTCGTATATGTCGTAGGACCTCTCTAGCAAAGATCTTCGGCCCTCGAGCTTATAGGAATGATCGAAAACTTTGGGGTTAAAGTATCCCTATGCTAGCGTGTCAGAATATGTTAGAGAAATGTTGGAGATACTTGCTTACCATTGGGGCAATCATAACCTCATCATAGCACTTGAAGCTGTACTTCTTCGTATCACTTCCCGGTGCCCGCAAGTGAAAATCACATACTTGTACACTGATGACAGCATCATTGAGCGTGTAATATTTGAGCTTCAATTCCTCCGCCAATAGATAATCATATCGCCTCCATAGATTAATATCTCGATATGGGAACTGCGACACGAGGAGTGCCTTAATGAATGTATTTGTTACATCCGCCCCTCCGTATTTCATGTTGAGCCTGCGAGAACTTAGTACTAGTAAATAATCCCATCAAAGTCTTCACATACCTCGACTCAGCGACGCACATGCCCTCTTCCACACAACAGACCGAGGCCTTTTGGGCCCCGATATCAACAATACATGCCTGTGAGAACCCTGCACCAAAGCTTGCCGCTAAAGACTCCTGAACGTACGTTAGCAAGTCAATAACCGTTCAACCACACTCGGAATCAAGGAATGCACTAACCTGTATTATGCAAACTTGCTGGAAAAAGAAATCTTTAAATAACAACTCCAGCATTTCATTGACGTAGACCTTTTCATACAAGTCTGGAACCACCAACACGGCCGAATATGTTCCTCGTATATCTTTCTTTGCTATACCAAGCTCCATTCTCATTCCTTCGTCGAGAATGACGCTGATATCGGCAAAGAGCCTTCGTTTACTCTTGTAATCTTTCTCATTCAACCAACCATGTCGTATTGGCCAAACGAGCCTATACCTCGGCCTTGATGTATCTGGTATCCTTAAGGCCTCTTTGCCTACATAGTACTCAGGTGGGCTATCCGGCGGTACCTCTGTCCACTCTACCCTGTTAGGGTCGTTGTGTTCCTTTACCACCTCTGCAGCTGTTCGATTGTTATAGGAGATGACCAGATCCTTCGAGTTGGGTAGAATACGACGCTTGTTATTTCGCATTCGCTGCTTCAGCTCGGTAGACATTTCATGTAGCTGATGTGTGAATTCTGGTCCAAACATGTGCTCTTCCTCTTCTTCCTCCTCTTCCTCTGCATTTTCGCCTGCGTCCGCCCTTTGCCTTTTCGGATATGGTGGTCCCACCTCAAATTCCGCCTGATCGCTCCTCCTAGCAATAACCATTGGTATTGATCTCGGCAGTGCATCGCTCGCGAGGCCTATTCGTAGGTTCTGACTACCAGGGTGTATGACAATGACCTTGGAACCAAGCATTTCCTCCTCCTTCTCACCTTCTTCATCTACATCCATTGAATCACCATAGCCATTGGCATTCGCTATTGTCTTATCCTTGGCTTGCTGAAGAGCAGCTTTTGCATTCTCCTCTTGTTGCTGCCGATAAACCATTACCTGCTCTTCTCGTTTCAAGTACTCCCTAGAAGATTCAGTCAGTAATTGGGCAAGAAGAAAAACCGTGAATACGAACGTGTAGTAATTCTTCTGGTTGATCATTTGGATTAAGGGCCATGTATGTGATTTCAAGTTGTTATCAGTCCTTTCCAGGCCTACCAAGCTAATAATCAGCGTCATTCCCTCACCCGTTGCCCACCTTTAAAACTTACCCTCCTCCCTTAGGAGGGCACGACCCGACTTTTTTGCTGGGGGCATCGTTGACTTCTCCTCAAATCTGTAGAGTTGAATGGTGTTGTTGAGGGTTCACGTTACATTATCAAAAACATGCACGTTGAGGGTTAACTTTCTATCTGGTAACTGGTTAGTCGCATCTCGTCGGCATGTTCCGAAAATAGATTACTAACATCTAGAAGCTACATCCCGAGTGTCAATTCGACAGAGCTCCAATCCAATACACAGCTTCCAACTCCTTTACCAAAACTGTCGCTCGGTATCCCGACTATAGAACTCTTCTGGAATAAAAACACCCTGCGCTCCTTTTCATCCTATTTTCGCCTTACTTCCCGCTCTTTCACAGTCACAGACAGCACAAAAGCAACATGGGTGGAACTATATCAGGTCTTTTCTCTAGGCTCTGGTCGAAGAAGGAAGTGCGGATATTAATACTTGGTCTTGTACGGTCGTGTTTCTCTTACGGCTGGAAGCTTCGCTGACTGTGATTGACAGGATAACGCCGGGAAAACAACCCTACTGTACAGGCTGAAGGTACGGCTCGAGAAGCTTTCGGAAATCTCACGAGGTTGAATATAGCTTGGTGTACTAATACTAATTGATGGCTTAGATTGGTGAAGTTGTTACTACGGTGCCCACTATTGGCTTTAATGTGGAGAGCGTGACGTACAAGAATTTGAATTTCAATGTTTGGGTATGGAAACCCCTACCCTACTCACGAGACCCTCAAAGCTGACATTTCCCCAGGATCTCGGTATGTTTTGGCCATACGACTTGGGCTTGACACAGGCGACTGATAGCGAACACGCATAGGGGGGCAAACCAGCATACGGCCATACTGGAGGTGTTATTATGCCAACACCGCTGCTGTAAGCAACGCACCAACACCGCAGGCTTACCTCGCAATCTGACAGGCAGTCCAGGTTGTTTTCGTGGTAGATGCGACAGACAAGGACCGAATCAGCACCGCTGCCGAAGAGTTAGCAGCCATGTTGGACGAGGAAGAGCTAAAAGAAGCTTCTCTGCTTGTGTTTGCAAACAAACAAGATCAACCGGGGGTACTGGGAGCGGCTGAGATCAGCGAGGCACTGAAGCTCTTGAGGTTGAAGGACCGAAGTTGGCAGATCTTCGGATGTAGTGCTGTTACGGGAGAGGGTATGGGTCCATTCAAGCAAGATGAAATTGTGTGCAATATCACTGACGAGGAATTTCAATAGGTGTCACCGAAGGCATGGATTGGCTAGTCGTAAGCTACTCTAACCAACATACCAACGATGCCCGCATGCTAACAGCCCGTAGAATACCATACAAACGCAGCAATAACGTTTGCGCGAGGGCTAGGAGGATTGGGCGTTTCAGCTATTTAATATCAATGGGGAGTAACGGAAGCAAAGATTGATTATTCTTCCTGAACATCATGACCGTTAGAGGTGATTTCTTAGCCCTGACTCTACTTGGCAGGAAGGGCATGTTTAATATGTATGTAGTATAACCTTGGCTGCTTTTTCGTCATATGAAGTCACGTTCTTCCCACTGCCTGAGGGTGTTTTTCTTTGATCCCATTAAAGGTTACTTAGATTTACTATATATTTATCATTTATAGCAAGGTACGTCAAGACAGAACAAAAAGTATATACAAGTGGTGACTCAATAGCTTGTACTGCATCACAGGAGCGGTCGTGCCAACCAGACTAGTACTGCATGTCCATGTGACGATTCTTGTAAGGAAGGGCACTTTACTCTTTGGTGTGAATCGGAACGTGGTGGGGGACCGAGATGGAACAAAAGCAAAAGATTAGTCCCGCCGGGGTTCGAACCCGAGACCTTTCGTGTGTGAGACGAAAATCATACCACTAGACCACAGGACTGATTCTTAATATTTACTTGCTATTGAAATATATAGATGGCTACCAATTGTGCTAGATGCTAACCATGAAGGTTACCCTCAACTAGATAGGATCCGATCGGACATGCGAATAAAGGAGTCTGGAGGAACTGGGAAATAAGTATCTCTCTCACAGCGGAAGTATAGCCTGGCTTGTAGAAGCACCCTGGGGATACGAAATATTCTTTTTACGAGGCAGCACATAACCCCTCACAATTGGTTTGATGTGGTATATATCTCCCCACTTTCCTCTCTTCATTGTAACCATTTTTAGGACCGCA
>Ga0307511_10008521_pt1 | contig 10255 bp, 10 predicted proteins | sample 13_EM_MG_FD_200266 | JGI IMG/M metagenome (GOLD analysis project Ga0307511, IMG submission 200266) | Populus trichocarpa ectomycorrhiza microbial communities from riparian zone in the Pacific Northwest, United States - 13_EM | ecosystem: Host-associated > Plants > Roots > Unclassified | place... | reverse complement strand
AAACGGTAAGTATGTGGTCGGCAATGGTTTTTCTTATCCAGGGGAGGGCACATCGTTAAAGCAAACATAAAACGTGAGGCACCAGCAGACAACAATAAATGCACAACTCTTACTAGCAAGAACACAGTAACAATGGAGGACAAAGAAGCCTTGTTGACTTATGAACAAGGCACTGTTTTTGTACCTGGTTTGAATTCCTTCACAAGCAGTTTCTACTGAAGAAGCACTTTCCAAGGAACTGGCTCCAATCTTTTCTGAAACCTTCATTGGAATCTTACAAGCTAACCCTAGAATGTGCCTGGGGTAACTTTTGGACGAACCAAAATTTTATCATTCCCCCCCAAACCCCTGCTTTTGGGAGCGATAATCCATGCATTCTCCCTTTTTATCGGGACTGAATTATGTAAATATGACATTTGTTTGAATTGTGATCATATTGAATAATGCACTTGCCACCCCTCATTAAAGCAGCATGATTGCTGTATGATGTGTTAACTGTTATGCTACTGAATTTGCTGCTCGATGGACACATGTTAAGGTTGTGGACATCTTGCTGCTGAGATCCAGTCAGCAATTCGTTAACTGGCCATTCCAGAATTTTCAAGAAATTGAACTCCTGTTTTTAGGGAGTCCACCTTATTACGGGACATCAATATTTCGGTTAATAAAGAAGAAAATAAGACTAATTATTCAGCTCTCTCATCACATGCACGAGAGGACAGATAACACACGTTTTGTACATTCTCCTTTTTCTGTTACTTGTGTATTTAGCCTCCAGAATTAGCTGGAAGTTTCTCTTTAAAAGTTTTTCACATTTCTCTTTCCAGGTAGTTAGACAATACAAAAACAGAATAGTCTCTGTATATATAAAAGGCTCTCTCTGTAAAGGAAATACTAAGTGAAGAATTTCAACAAACAGATACGGGGCCTTCACCCCTCTCTTCCATGAGTTGATTGTTTTCTTTTTCAAGGTTTTGATAAATCTTACACACCTAAATTTATGTCGTCCTATATTCTAAAAGATCTAGCTCTATGACCCAAGGACTTGACTTCCTATCCAGGGAGGGAGTACATATGCTTCAACAACAGCTGCGTGCCTAAACGGCTTGAAAAAACTTCCTATCATTTCATGCACCGGAATATCCCTTTCTCCTGTACTTCTAGGAGAACATTTCAAAATGTTCCGGCTGCTGGAATATGAATGCTTTCTGTTATGAAACATGATCTTCAGTCAGTACTGCTCCACTCTGGATCAAGTTCAAATCTTAAGGTTGATCGAAGAGGGCTTAGCTCTGTGCATCGCTATCAAATCGAGGGGCAGACTATTGCACCACTTTCATTTGTCATTTGCAGAATAACACAACCCATTCAACAAATTGCCCGAGGGTTTGCTCATTGATTTCGAGCAACTCTCTACTCATAAGCAAATTAAGAGACAGATAATTAAGGTGAAACGTGATATAACAATATTAATCTGATGAAGGCATATGAGCCTGTATAGAGCAATATCAGACGCGGGAAGTCAGTTTTCTAGTCCCCTTTAGTGACCTCCTGGAATCTTCTGATTGTTGAGATCTATTCACGTAACACGGATTATGAAGTCTACAAGCGATGCAGTTCATCAGCAGATCCTTGATGTCCTCCAACCAACATCCTAGATGAAGGTTGCACTCGGTCAAAAGGATTGTACCCACAAGCGTGCATGCGTACTGAGAGCTTAACGGTAAGTAGTGTCATGGCAGTCAGTGAGGCCAAACTTTATTGGCCATTTGGTGGCGCCTGTGGAACACAATGAAATGGTACAGATACATGGTACATACAAGTCATCCATATCTTGCATGTCGATCCAAAATTACCTGTCAGTGTCGTGTATGCCTCTGAAAATTTTGAACCCATCATAGCACAAGTATCTATGGTAATTTTCACCCGAGAAATGATAAATAAAAATAAAACCTCCAAGAAAATTATGAGTCATCCAATCCTGATCTTAATGTAGGATCCAATAATGGACTGACCATCGGGTGGTTCAATTTTAAGCACTTGGAACTTGCAATAACTACACCAGCATTTTAACAGTAGCAAAAAGGGATCGAATGCCACCTTAATACAATGAACCAAAGTCAATTTACTTTCTACCTATCATAGATAAGAGAGATTGCCTTTTCCCTAAATGATGTTAAACTGTTTTACAAATCCATCCTTTTGAAACAATATATCATCAGACATTCTGTTCTGTCAAGCTGCAACGACTCAGATTTTGATGCAAGATCTCACAATAAAGTCCAGGATCAACCCTAGCACCCAAAACAAAAGCCATTCCCAGTCTCAGAAACCATTATAAGAATGACCTGGTTGCATACTAGCAGGAAAATTATCTCTCTGATTTACACCTGTGATCATCTCTTTCTCTTTGACAGTCAGAGGCAGGCAATTTGTCCGCTCGTCTCTTATCTTGCTCTTCTCTGAATTAGGACTTTGATTTATTCCTTCTTGATCTGTTTTCTTCCCTCGTATCATCATCTTCTCTTGACCTTGGTTCAATTTCATCACGATCATGCCTCCTCTATCTCTTTTCCTCCCTTCTGTAATTATCTTCTCTCAGACTTTGGCTCAGGTAAATCATCCTTGTGCCTTTTCAATCTAGTTTCATCTCTCTTATAATCATCTTCTCTTGGCTTTGACTCAAATTCATCATCTTCGAGCCTTCTTAATTTCTTGTCTTCCCTTCTGATATAAACTTCTCTCGGCTTTGTGCAATTTCATTATCATCATGCTTTCTTGGTCTCTTTTCCTCTCTCCTATCACTTTGTGTAGGGTGGCTCTCTGAGGGCCTATCGTAGCTAGATCCTTCCTCGCTCTTCCTTGGGCCACCAAACATTTCATGTCCCCATTTAGAACTTTTATCTTGAGAACCCCAACCTGTGTTTGCAGCTCTCTAGATACAAAAGGGAAGGAAAGCATAAATACGTGAGCCAGCTATTTTAAAAAGCAAAATGAGTTGCAAGAACCTAATCTGCACAGCAAATTCAATGACCGCATCCCACAAAGTAATTTACACCAGTAATATTTTTTGGGTCCAAAAATGAACTAAAATCACAAATAATAAAGCAGATAAGAGGATCGAGCGATAAGTTCCAAATCAAATAAACAAATACCCAGCCAATAAAGAATGTATGCAAACAGGAAGCAACTACAACTTGAAAAATTAAGATTAAATTTTTTATTAAAGGATAAAATTAAAATTTTATAAAAGAGGCAAGAAAAAAATGAAGAAAAACAATCAGGATCAAATTTAAAAAATTAAAAAAAAAGAGAAAATTTTAGATTGAAGGATGCAATTAAAAAAAACTTATAAAAGGACCAATGATAAAAATTAAAGAATCAAAAGAATGAAAATTGATACTCAAATATTCGCAGGAGGATTGTCTTGAAATTTTAAATATCAGGCATGAATTTCGAGGGAGAAGAAAGAAAAAAGATAAAGAAAATAGTTCCACGACAATCCATCCAACACAATACAACACGTGCCGCCTATGGAGGAAGGGGATGCCGCGGGCAATCAACTGACATGGTGGAAGTAGATTTTCAACCACCGAATTACTCTTCACACACCTTTAAAACTCCATGGCACCTTGCACGCACTTCCACGGGGTGGGCATGCGCCTGATATGCTTGAATTTTTAATATTTTTTTAATTACCGTAAAAATCAATTTATCTCTCTACTTTTCTGATTATAATAAAAAATCTCAGATAAAAATACAAAAATACCCCCCAAAAAAACCTAAATTAATTTTGTCACCAAAAATAAGGTAGTAAATTTATTGTGCTAAAAATATAAAATATCTCACTTCATATATATATATTAAAAAAATTATTTTAATGTATTTTCAAACGAAAAACATTTTAAGAATAACCTTCATCACTGTCCTAAATACCCCAAGGGAGTTTAAGAAGAATTCAAAAAAACTTCGGCTGATAGTTGCTGCTCGTGGCGCAGTCATCTAGTGATGCCTCCAATGAGTGTTTAAGATTATGGTGCAGGGTATTTTTTAAAAAATAATTTTTTGTTTGAAAATACATAAAAATAAATGTTTTTATTTTTTTTATTTTTAACATCAGCACATCATAAACAACTAAATAAAACATTAATTTAATATTTTTCAAGTCAAAAAAACTTTTAAAAAACATTTAAAAACATAAACAAAAATCATGTCAAACACTCATTTAAATCCAAGACATCAATAACATTTCTCCTACTTGTGTCCCTATAAAAGATATTTTTAGTTTTTTTTTTAAATGGCTAGATTAGAATTTATCCATAAGTGGGGTTTGTCTGTTTGTCGTTTTCTTTTCAATTTCAACTTAAAAATATTATCAAACTAGGTTACATGTAATGAATTTAGATTTTTGATGATGAATTTAGAATTAGAGGAATGGAGCAAAACTCTTTCATTTACTTTCTCATGTCTCGCCATAAATTTGGGCCTAGCTTTAATTGATTTGGATCATGTATGGATACTACGGAGGATCAATTTACTTAGGCTCGAGAACATGGATTCTCACGACCCTAACCCTTTCGCAGACCATTTAAAGGTTAAATCAAATCAATTAAAATTTTATGATGCTCTTGTGATGCACATATCAAATATGTGCGCGCAAACTAGTACACTACACTAAAGCTTGTTACCCCTATGATTTTTATTTTTTAAAAAATTTAATTTTTATTTTTTAATTGATATTTATTTTATTTTTTATTTTTTTTATTTTTATTTTTTTCATTAAATTGCATCATGTTTTTAGAGATTTTACCCTTATTTTTTTTTATTGTTTTTACATGTTTTTTATTAAATTTTTTTCTATTGATCTTATCCTTCGAACATAAATTGGTTGAGAATTATGTTTATTAATTGAATCTGGATAACAAAATTTATGGAATATGACTTTTAGAGATTAAACCAAGTTTGAGAGGTAAGCCGAGTTTGCCTTGTTTTTTTTTAAATTGATTTTTTTATTTTTATTTTTTTTAACTTTTGTTTTATTTTTTTGGCTTAATTCACTTTTTCTAACTTTTGTTTTCTACTGTTTTTCGTTTTGATTCTATTGAATTAGCCCTTAACAATTTTTTTCTATTTCACCCCTACTATTTTTTTAATCTATAAATTAATCTATCATATTACAAATGATTTTCAATTTCACTTCTATGATTTTTTTAATCTTTCAAGTTTGGTTCTAATTCTTTTAATTGTAATTTTTTTTGTTGGGGATATTTTTTCACTTTTTTGATTTTATCCTCGTTGGGTTTTGTCCTGTAAGATTTTAAGCTCATTTTTTTATTTTGTTATTCTTTTTTTTTTACAAGTTTTTTTATTAATATTTTTTTTTTAAGATTCCATCATTTCAAAATTAAATTGGATAACATTTAAGTTTCTTGATTGAACTCGGATCCATGATTTAACAAGTTGCAAGTTTTTTTATATTAAACTAGGTTTATAAAGTTTTTTTTTTTTAAGGTGATGTTTTATGTTTTTTTTTAAGTTTGACTTTTTTTTCCATTTTGTTTTTAATAAGGTTAGATTGTTTGATAATTCGAAGAGGCTCGAGAGTATGATTTTTTTTATCAGTATATTATTATTATTATTATTTTCTGCATTATTTAAATTGTTATTTTAACCGATGATTTAGGAATAAATTTTTTTTTAACATGTTGGTTTTTTACAAAGCGCTGAGAAGATATATAGTATATATTTTAAATGCGCATAATGTTTTGTTACTGTTTTCCGGCAAGAGGACAGGACAAAGAAAAACAAAGATTCAGTAACTGGCCACAGAAAAAGCTGAAAAGTAAATCCTTGTCACCAACGCATAATCCAAAAAAAAAAAAAACACTTAAAAATCCAAGAAATACTGTGGGACGTGGCAATTTCTCAGCGTACTATTTCCTATCCGTTTATTAAAATCCAAACCTTTAGAAAAGAAAAGGCGTATAACTACTATCCGTTATTTATAAATCTGTCTCACCCGTGATCATCATCATCATCATCATCAGTTTAGATTTGGGTTCACCTAAACACCTAATTATAATCAGACTTAAAAGGAAAGTCAAGCATATTACTATTATTCTCTCCTTTCCAAGGCATATACCCTCCTCTCCTCTGCTCTGCTTCATAAATAGCAATCTACTTTCGTGTCGGCTACTCCATTATTATTATTAGTATTATACCTCTCACCCAAATGCACACTTTCCTGTCCTAGATAGGACTTTCCTTTCCCTGACTGATCACTGGAATTTTCCAGTTCCCGTTCACCGGAAATGACTTCTCGTCGACTATCGCTCACCTCTTTGCTCTTTCTTTATCTAGTAGTTTCCTCTCAGTCCCTAGACTTTGATGATTTACACAAAAGACACAAACCCAAAATCAAAGGCCCCATCAAGACCCTAGTAGTTCTCGTCATGGAGAATCGCTCCTTTGACCACGTTCTCGGCTGGCTCAAGTCAACCCGACCCGACATCGACGGCTTATCTGGTTCCGAATCGAATCGAATCTCTGCTTCCGACCTTAACTCCGACGAAGTCTTCGTCTCTGACGACGCGGTCTTCATCGACTCGGACCCTGGCCACTCGTTCCAGGCGATCCGAGAACAGATATTTGGGTCAAACGATAGTTTCGCTGACCCGGCTCCAATGAACGGGTTCGTGCAACAAGCGAAGAGCATGGGTGAAACCATGTCGAAAACCGTCATGAGCGGGTTCAAACCGAGTCTTTTACCGGTTTACACCGAGTTAGCGAATGAGTTCGCCGTTTTTGACCGGTGGTTCGCGTCGGTTCCCGCGTCAACTCAGCCGAACCGGTTCTATGTCCACTCAGCAACGTCACACGGAGCCATGAGTAACGTGCGGAAAGACCTTATCCATGGATTCCCTCAAAGAACGATATTCGATTCACTTGACGATAATGGCCTCAGTTTCGGGATATATTACCAAAACATCCCTGCAACCCTGTTTTTCAAATCGTTGAGGAAATTAAAGCACTTGTTGAAGTTTCACAGTTACGAACTGAAGTTCAAATTGCATGCGAAGCTAGGGAAGTTACCTAATTATGTGGTGGTGGAGCAGAGGTACTTTGACGTGGAGTTATTTCCAGCCAATGATGATCACCCATCACATGACGTGGCAAGAGGACAGAGGTTTGTTAAGGAGGTGTATGAGATATTGAGGAGCAGTCCGCAGTGGAAAGAGATGGCTCTTCTGATTACTTATGATGAGCATGGTGGATTTTATGATCACGTACCTACGCCCGTCAGAGGGGTACCGAATCCGGATGGGATTATCGGGCCTGACCCTTATTATTTCCAGTTTGACCGCTTGGGTATTCGGGTTCCGACCTTTTTGATCTCTCCTTGGATTGACAAGGGTACTGGTAAGTGTTGAGTTCTTTGTTGTCTTGTTCTATTGTTTATTTTGTTGCTATTAATCTTGTTGTTTAAGGATTTTTTTGTTTGTTTGTTCACAAGAAGTAGTAAATAATAGGGTGGTTTGGATTGATTATTGCTGTTGATGTGCAGTGATACACGAGCCAGATGGGCCAAGACCAGATTCACAATTTGAGCATTCTTCAATCCCTGCAACGGTGAAGAAGCTGTTTAACTTGAACTCGAATTTCTTGACAAGGAGGGATGCATGGGCTGGTAGTTTTGAGAATTACTTTTACCTTCGTGACACTCCGCGTGATGATTGTCCAGGTTTGGCATCGATATCCTTGTCTTTAAATAATTAGTAATGTTTTGTCTTTCTTTTGAACAACCAAGTTACTTTGTCTTGTAGTCAATGAAGCGTTACTGCGCTTAATTTGATTGCTTGAGGCTTCAAGTAGGATGCGGCCATTCACCCCTGTTTAATTTGGCAGTATTTGTATTTGATTTGGTGCTATACTGCTTTTGTTTGATTTGCCTATTTCAACGTTTAATGGGATTCCCACTTATTTTATCTGCGAATTAGTTTTCTCTCCATGAAATCCATGGTAGTATTCTTCTGACAGACAGAGTCAAGCGACGTGCAAATATGAGAGTACACAGTCTTCTGTTGTTTTCTTCATTTTTTTTTAAGCGGATCCTTCTTAACTTTTATGTCTATAGCAATAATGGAGGTTGGAGACTGAAGATTAAAGCCTTTAGGTTAACTGTTCCATTTAGGCTTGTAGAGATAGAACCAAGTCAAGAGTGAAGAGACGACCCTGTTATCTGTTTCAGGCTATGTAGATGGTCCAAAGATGTCGACACACATCTCCACTGTGGCATTTCAAGGACCATTGGTTCATACAGAAAATCTCTTCTCAAAAAAACATTATCTGGAATTCTTGGTGTGTTATCTTACATCATATGATTCAAAATTAATCCTGAAATCTGTACACAGAAACCCTGCCAGACGTGACAACATCATTGAGGCCATGGGGACCAAAAGAAGATGCAAGCCTCTCTGAGTTTCAAGTTGAGATGATCCAGCTTGCATCACAGCTCAATGGCGATCATGTACTGAATGCTTACCCGGATATTGGCAAAAGCATGACAGTGGGTGAAGCCAACAGATATGCTGAGGATGCAGTTAGGAGGTTCCTTGAAGCTGGCAGGGCTGCTCTTAGAGCTGGAGCAAATGAATCTGCTATTGTCACAATGAAACCTTCCCTCACCAGCCGAGTTCCAGCGGGGGATAATGGTCGCTACCAGAAAGCCTATTAATTCGGTTCAAAAGCACCATTTTAGATATGAATTTAAATACAAATACACAATTACTGTGTCTGTAAGCATTTATCACTGTGTGATATAGAAGAAAGCTGAAGTATATAGTCTCAGATGTATTATTTCGTGTAATTATAGTTTTAGTAGATGCTCATGGAACTCTAGTATTGTTCCTATCTACATTTGGTATTATAGTTGGTTTTATATCATAAAAGCATCAATTTGATGCGTTTTTAAATTAGAAAAAAGGGTACTTTGCACACTCAATTTTCTCTTTGTTTTCCAGTCGAATCCGATTATCAGTTTTCTCAAGAATGACAAATGTGTGCCTTGATGACTAAGTGGTCACGAGTTCGAATCTCATAATTCTTATTATTTGATAAAATTAAGCACAATGTAATGTGAGTCTGTGCAAGTTTCAAGCCCAAAAAGCTTTTACTTGAGGGGTATGTTAGAGAATAATATAAATCATATTATAGGACATCACATAATAGCTTAAACTATTGGATTGAGATGGTTCTTTAACAATTATTTGGTATTAACAACTGAGGTGATGATCATATTACGGCTTTCACTTCAATGGACTTGCAGCATGTCATATAACTCTACATTTCTCTAGCTGAAACCGCAGACGAGTCTTTGAAGTATAATGCGCAGCCACTCGGCAATCCACTCCAAATATGGTCCTACCAGAAAATAAAAAGAAAGAGAAATGAAAAGAACTGGCCACAGGAGTAGCTACCATTCAACATGCTGTCTATACGCAACTAGCAAACTACTAGCAGTCTTTATCTTTCATCTCCTGCTTGCACCAGCCAACCCTTTCTCCCAAAATACTAATGGAGGTCTCATGGGAACGAAGTGTTAGACTCTATCAACACCATTGACCTACTTTTCTCGGCTTACTTGGTCTTTGCGATGCAACTTGGCTTTGCCATGCTATGTGCTGGCTCAGTCAGGGCCAAGAATTCCATGAACATTATGAAGAAAATTATTTCAAAAAAGCTAATCATATTGAAAAAACACAACTTACTTATTGTTATTGTTGTAAATATAAAATATATATAATATATAAGACTTTCTATTCCATATTAAAAAAATTAGATCTTTATCTAGTGTTTATATAATAAATTTTGATATAGAATTGTAATCAATAAGAAAAAGATAGTGGGCTCACGTGTACAAGGTTGAGTCGAGCAAAAAAAAAACCTCTAATAGCCTCCTTGCGTGCGAGGCAACACCTGTACTTTTCAAATCTTTTATCTTCGGCAATAATTTGTTTTTGGCCCTTGAATTATTTCCTAACAATCATAGTTTTAGTTTAAAATTTTTTTAGCAACTACAACTCTTTAATTTCTTAACACTTTTTTTATTTTTTAAACTGTTGTAACAGCTTTTTAATTTTTTAATTTATTTTCTACCTAACTGTTATATGCAAGCAGCCTATATATACCATGTACTTTTATAATCAAGGTGTGCTGTAAAAACCATAGTATTTTCATGTGTTTGCAAAGTTTAGAA